>WNGR01008997.1_pt1 | contig 11066 bp, 8 predicted proteins | sample 5407581 | NCBI WGS metagenome assembly WNGR01 (sample SAMN13153383, study PRJNA577476) | soil metagenome | isolation source: 80 cm soil or saprolite under Garry oak tree replicate 2 | place: USA:California | collected 2016-06-15 | reverse complement strand
GGCCGCTTCGAAAAATAGTTCAGCGTGTCGTAGTAGTAGCGGTTCAGCGGATAGATCGCGAAGTTGCCCGGCGCGTCGATGCGCTGCTTGACGTATGGATCGAGATAGTCGGCGGGCGTCGGAAAGTCGCCGCCGAAGGTCGTCTCCGCGTAGTCCTTCACGAGCGGGAAATAGTAGTGGCCGTCGTAGCGCACGACGACCGGCTTGTCGTTCGACCACAGCGGCGCGGCAAGGCTCGCCGCAAACGCGACGACGAATACGATCAGACTCCAGTAACCCAGCCGCTGCTGCCGGAAACGCAGCCACACGCGGCGCGCAGGCGACGGCGACACAAACGCGCGCACCGGCTGCGCGCGCGACACTTCGGCATCTGTACGAACGCGGCTCAAATCAGCGCTCCAGTTGTTCGAATTGAATGCGTGGATCGACCCACACATAGCAGAGATCAGAGACGAGCTTGGTCGCGAGCCCGATCAATGTGAAGAGATAGAGCGTGCCGAGCACGACGGGATAATCGCGCCGCACGACCGACTCATACGACAGCAGCCCGAGCAGGCTGCCCGTGAAGAACGCGCCGATGAACGCAGCCGGAAAACCGACGATCAACGGCAACAGCGCATTCCGGAACACGTGCTTCCACAGCACGCGGCGCTCGGACAGCCCTTTCGCGCGCGCGGTCAGCACGTACTGCTTGCGGATTTCGTCGAGGAACGCGTTCTTGGTCAGCATCGTGACGACCGCGAAGCTGCCGACCACGGAGGCCACGATCGGCAGCGTGATGTGCCACAGGTAATCGAGAATCTTGCCGAAGAGGCTCAGCTGATCCCAGTTGTCGGATGTGAGATTGCGCAGCGGGAACAACTGCAGGAACGAGCCGCCGCCGAACAGCACGAGCAGCAGCACGCCAAGCACGAAGCCGGGAATCGCATAGCCGATCAGCACGACGAGGCTCGTCGCGACGTCGAAGCGCGAGCCGTTGCGCACCGCCTTCGCGATGCCGAGCGGCACCGATATCAGATAAGTGAGGAAGAACGTCCATAGCCCGATGCTGATCGACACAGGCAGCTTCGACACGATCAGCGACCACACGCTTTGATGCCGGAAATAGCTTTGTCCAAGATCGAAGTGAGAGAAGCGCTTGAGCATCAGCCAGTAGCGTTCGAGCGGCGGTTTGTCGAAGCCATACAACGCCTTGAGTTGCGCGATCTGCTGCGCATCGACGCCGCTATGCGCGCGCAGCCCGAACGGCGTGCCGCCTTCGGCGGTACTGCGCCGCAGTTCGTGCACCGCCTGTTCGACGGGTCCGCCCGGCACGAACTGGATCACGACGAAAGTCAACGTGAGGACGCCGATCAACGTCGGGATCATCAATAGCAGACGTTTGAGGATGTAGCTCCACATGGCGGCCGTCCAGAATCAAAAGTACATGATGGGGTACGCGATCAGCGCGCTCATTGCGGCGTGGCGAACCACCACATCGAGGTGATCCATCCTTCCGCCGTATAGTACAGCGGCAAGGTCGACGGCCACGCCATGCCGCGCTTGAACGCCACGCGATGTGTCGCGCTGTACCAGTGCGGGACCATGTAGTAGCCGTTGATCAGCACGCGATCGAGCGCGTGAGTGGCATCGACGAGTTGTTCGCGGGTCTGCGCGCCGACCAGCGCGCGCAGGATCGCATCGACGGCGGGCGATTTCAGGCCGATCAGGTTGCCCGAGCCCGGTTCGCCCGCAGCCTTGCTGCCGAACCGGTCGATCATGTCCGCGCCCGGCACCTGCACGTCGGGAAAACGGATGGTCGTCACATCGAAGTCGAACGCGTCGAGGCGCTTCTGGTACACCGCAAAGTCCGCCGTACGCGTACGCGCATCGATACCGAGCTTCTTCAGATTGCGGATATAGGTGGCGTAGACCGGGTCAAACGTAGCCGACGAGCCCGAGTCGTCGAGAATCTCGAACGCGAACGGCTCGCCCTTCGCGTTGCGCAACGCGCCATCGCGATACGTCCAGCCAGCCTGCGCGAGCAGCGCGCGCGCTTCGAGCAGATTCGCGCGCAGCGAACCGGGCGGGTCCGTGTCGGGTTGCTTCGGCGGCACGCCGAACACGCCTGGCTCGAGCTGTGCGCGCCATGGCTCGAGCAGTTTCAGTTCGCCTGGCGACGGCAAGCCTTTAGCTTGCAGATCCGTATTGACGAAGTAGCTGTCGATCCGCTTGTACTGGCTGTAGAACAGTTGCCGGTTGAGCCACTGGAAGTCGAGCGCGAGATCGAGCGCCTTGCGCACGCGCACGTCCGAGAAAAGCGGCCGGCGCTGGTTCAGGATGAAGCCCTGCATCCCCGTGCCGTTATGTTGCGGAAACTCGCGCTTGATCAGCTCGCCGCTGTCGAACTTCTTGCCTACGTCGCGGCGCACCCAGTTGCGCGCGACGTACTCGACGAGCGCATCGTACTCGCCCGCCTTGAACGCTTCGAGACGCGCGGTCCCATCCGAATACAGCTTGTAGTTGATGCGCTCGAAGTTATACATGCCGATGCGCACGGGCAGCTTGTCGCCCCAGTACTTCGGGTCGCGTTTGTAGGTGATCGTGCGACCGTTGTCGTAGCTCTCGATCAGATACGGCCCGCTGCCGACTGGTTTTTCGAACGCGAGCTGATCGAACGCCGTGCGGCTGCCGTCCGGCTTCATGCCCCACTTGCGCGAGAACACGGGCATGCCCCCCGCGAGCAACGGCAACTCGCGATCGTGCTGCTTGAATTCGAAGCGCACGGTCGCCGGATCGACGATCACGACGCGCGTGATCTCCGCGAAATACGCGGCGAATTGCGGCGCAGCCTGCGGGCTCTTCAAGGTATCGAACGAAAACTTCACGTCCTCGGCCGTGACAGGATCGCCGTTCGAAAAGCGCGCGCGCGGATTGATGTGGAACGTCGTCGACAGGGCGTCCGGCGCGACGGCGATGTCGTCCGCCAGCAGGCCGTAGGCGGACGCAACTTCGTCGGCGCTGCCCGTCGTCAGGCTCTCGAACAACAGGCCGATGCCAGGTGCCGCGCTGCCGCGCATCGTGAACGGATTGAACTTGTCGAAGCTCGTCGAGCGGTCGGGATTCGCGAGCACCAGCGTACCGCCGCGCGGTGCGTCGGGATTGACGTAGTCGAAGTGCTTGAAGTCGGGCGGATACTTCGGGTTGCCGTACTGCGCGATCGCATACGCGGCCTGCGCATGCTGCGCCATCATGGGCGACAAGCCGGTCAGCGCGCCGACGCACACGGCGAGCACGGCACGCGGCATCGCCTTGCAACGGACACGCAACCACGGACGCAACAGCGGACGAATCAGAGTGCGCCATCTCGGGCGCGGCGCTTCAACCCGTCGCGTGCCTGCGGTCATAGGTGCCTTGTTGGTCGGTGGGCAGTTGCAATGTGAGAGAATTCTACCCAAAATCCCGCGCGTTCCCGCACTCTGTCATCGCGGCGCACTGACTTCATTAGGAGAATCCATGGGCATCCTCGCTGGTAAACGAATCTTGCTGACGGGCCTGCTGTCGAACCGTTCGATCGCGTACGGTATCGCGCAGGCCTGCAAGCGCGAAGGCGCAGAACTCGCGTTCACGTATGTCGGCGACCGCTTCAAGGATCGCATTACCGAGTTCGCGAACGAATTCGGCAGCAATCTGATCTTCCCGTGCGACGTCGCCGACGATGCGCAAATCGACGCGCTGTTCACTTCGCTGAAAGAACACTGGGACAGCCTCGACGGCCTGGTGCATTCGATCGGCTTCGCGCCGCGCGAAGCGATCGCCGGCAACTTCCTCGACGGCATGACGCGCGAAAATTTCCGCATTGCGCACGACATCTCCGCATACAGCTTCCCCGCTCTCGCGAAGGCCGCGTTGCCGATGCTGTCGAACGATGCGGCGCTGCTCACGCTGTCGTACCTCGGCGCAGAAAAAGCGATCCCGAACTACAACACGATGGGCCTCGCGAAGGCATCGCTCGAAGCGAGCGTGCGTTATCTCGCCGTGTCGCTGGGCGGCAAGGGCATTCGCGTGAACGGCATTTCGGCAGGCCCGATCAAGACGCTCGCGGCAAGCGGCATCAAGGGCTTCGGCAAGATTCTGGATTTCGTCGAGGGCAATGCGCCGCTCAAGCGCAATGTCACGATCGAACAGGTCGGCAATGCAGCGGCATTCCTGATGTCGGACCTCGCTGCCGGTGTGACGGCTGAGATCATGCATGTCGATAGCGGCTTCAGCGCCGTGGTCGGTGGGATGGCCGCCGTCGCCGAGTAAGCGCACGCGCTTACATGTATGCACGCGTCGTTGCGCGTGCAACCAGAAAGAAACCGCCCCTCGGGGCGGTTTTTTGTTGGGCGTATGCGACGCCGCGCGGGATCAATGCCAGCCGTTGTGATGGCCGTTATCCCAGTGCCCATGACCATGGCCATGATCGTAGCCGCCATGATGACGATAATAGTCGTCGCGGCCCCAGTAGCGGCGGCCATCCCAGTAGCGGTCGCCATGCCAGCCGATCACGATGGCCGGTCCAGCGACGACGGGCACCGGCTGATACGGCTGATACACGACGGGCGGCGGCGGCGGCGGTGCATACACAGGCGCCGGCGCGACGTAGACGGGAGCGGGAATACCGATGTTGACACCGACGTTCAGTCCCCCAGCCATCGCCGCACTCGACGCGCCAATCGCGAGCACGCCAGCGATCAACGGGATAAGACGCATGGACTTCATGGTTTCACCTTTCTTTGCGGGAGTTGTGTTTTATCGACTGCTTGATTCGAATATAACAAAGCGACGCTTAACGCGTATTTCAACTTTGTAATAACTGATGCATAACTTCGCGTCGCAAAGCGCTTCGTAACGTCCTGTTACACGCGACAGCATTTGGTGATATGCCCAGCGCTTCCACTGTTGCGTACACGCACGTTTCGCGGGTTCTTTGCCATTCGCAAACCGTAGGCAGTTCGTTTGGTTATCCCAGGCAAAAAGATATCCCGCATGATTCGCGTGAATGGCGCATTCATCGCGAACGCAATTCACCAATACCGATGTTTACGGACTAGGGAATGAAAAGTTGAGACCGCGCAGAGTCCATCAAGAAGACACATGAAACGAAACAGGCGCGCAAAAAACAAAACCCCGCAGAGCCGCAGCTCTACGGGGTTCCACCGCCATTTCTGGCGGAGACGGAGGGATTCGAACCCTCGATCCAGGTTTTGGCCCAGATGCTCCCTTAGCAGGGGAGTGCCTTCGACCTCTCGGCCACGTCTCCCAAACTTTCGCTTGCGCCAGGGAGGCAGCGCAACGAAGCCAAGATAATAGCGGGTTACGAGGCAGCGGTCAATTTCTACTTCACACTTTTTGTGCCTGAAGTGTCAATCGAATGTCACTTCCTTGACCTGCCCTTTTACCGCCCTTTTCCCGCGCTTTATCGCACACAAGCTTTTACGCAGATGCCTGTCACCGAAGCAAACAGGTACTGCGCGCACATCACGCCTGGTCGAGTTCGAATGCCTTATGCAGCGCGCGCACGGCGAGCTCCATGTACTTCTCGTCGATCAGCACCGAGATCTTGATTTCCGACGTGGAGATCATCTGGATATTGATGCCCTCTTCCGACAGCGTGCGGAACATCTTGCTCGCGATACCCACGTGCGAACGCATGCCGACGCCGACCACCGACACCTTCGACACCTTCGGATCACCCAGCACCTGTTCGGCGTTCACGTGACCCTTGACCTGGTTCGTGAGGATGTCCATGGCGCGTTGATAATCGCCGCGACCGACCGTGAACGTGAACGCCGTTTTGCCTTCGACGCTCTGGTTCTGGATGATCATGTCGACATCGATATTCGCATCGGCAACCGGGCCGAGGATCTGATATGCGATGCCCGGCTTGTCGGGCACACCCATCACGGCGATACGGGCTTCGTCACGCTGAAACGCGATTCCCGAGATGACTGCTTTTTCCATGGTTTCGTCTTCTTCAAAAGTAATCAGGGTGCCCGACTTCATTTCTGCGTCGAGCGACATCAGCGGATCGGTCAGGCTGGACAGCACGCGCGTCTTCACCTGATATTTGCCGGCGAATTCGACCGAGCGGATCTGCAGCACCTTCGAACCGAGGCTGGCCATTTCCAGCATTTCCTCGAACGTCACGCGATCCAGACGGCGCGCTTCTTCGACCACGCGCGGGTCCGTCGTGTAGACGCCGTCGACGTCCGTGTAGATCAGGCATTCGTCCGCTTTCAGCGCCGCGGCCACCGCGACAGCCGAGGTGTCCGAGCCGCCGCGGCCGAGCGTCGTGATGTGGCCTTCGGGGTCGATGCCCTGGAAGCCCGTGATGACGACGACCTTGCCTTCGTCGAGATCGCGCAGCACGCGCTCGCCGTCGATGTCGCTGATACGCGCTTTCGTGAATGCGCTATCCGTTTTGACGGGCACTTGCCAGCCGGTGTAGCTGACGGCATCGACGCCTGCGTCATGCAGCGCGATGGACAGCAGGCCGACGCTGACCTGTTCGCCCGTCGACGCGATCATGTCGAGTTCGCGCGGGCTCGGCTGGGGTGAAATTTCTCTCGCGAGACCCAGCAGACGGTTCGTTTCGCCGGACATCGCCGAGGGCACGACGACCATCTTGTGGCCTGCCTTGTGCCATTTCGCGACGCGCTTCGCGACGTTCTTGATGCGCTCGACCGAGCCCATCGATGTGCCGCCGTATTTATGTACGATGAGTGCCATTGTCGTTCTGAACTGAAGGGAAACTGATACGCCAACCGGCGCGCGCCGGGCGCGCTGGAGACGGCCGCACAAAGAAAGCACAGGGCACAACGTTCGGGAACGACGGCGCAGTGTGGGCGGCGCAGATGCAGCGTGCGTAGGGTACGCGCGGATTTGCCGGGTTTGCTTTTTCCGGCCCTGCCGAAACCTGCCGGTAAACAGGGCTGACGGACGCTAACGGGGTGGCTAACGGCTTGGAGCGCGCCCCGGACGTCCGCATAAGAACAGCCAGGTAACACGACAAAAAGCGAGTCGGGCAAACAAGTTACCCTACCTGATCGGCAATAAAAAGACAAGCCGCAATCCAGGCAAAAGCCGCTGCAAATGCTTGTCGTAGAAGGATTTGCAGCGATTGTTGCGCGTGGATGACAGTGGCTGTCCGGCCGGTCGGGAGTCGGCCGCGGGTGATGCGGACGTCAGGTCAACCTCACGCGAGCGTCAGATCCTCGCGCCAGGCGATCCGGATGTAACGCGCGCTCGCATGCTGAGCCGGGTCGACGGGCGCGGCGCGGTTCACGCCGATCAGCGGCACGAACAGCAGTGCGTCGCCGGCAAAAAGCAACGGTACATCGCGCTTCCACGATGGCACGCCGCGCTCCTGAAAGAGATTCTTCAACGTGCGGCTCGGGCCGTTCGCGACACAGCGCATCCGTTCGCCGCCGCGGCGCGAGCGTGCGACGAGCGGCGCGCGCGTGAGCGCATCGACGGGAATCGCATCGGACTCGTCGGCGCTTACATCGCTGAATACAAAAGTGCCGCGCCACTGCGGCAAACGCCACACGCTTTGCCCTTGCCATACGAGCACGCTTTCGGCGCGTTCGACGAGTGCCGTTTCGTCGGCGGGATCGGCGCTGTCGCCGGCTTCCCAATAGATCTGACCGCGATAGCTGCGCAACGCCTGGCCCGCGTGATCGACCCGCAAGCTGTGCGCGTCGCCGATCGCGCGCAACTGGCGCAGCGCATCCGTCAGACGCGCAGTCGATGCAGCCGTCAAGCCGAGCGTACGCATCCAGTAACGCATCAGATTCGCCGCGCGATCGTCGTCGAGCGCGAGCAACGCGTCGCGCGACAACGCGCCCTCTTCTTCGCCGCGCGCCGTTTGCAGATCGATGCGCGCAAGCTCGTCGAGCAGACGCTGCGCCGAAGCCGCGTGCGCCGCCGTGCGGGCGAGCGCGTCGCGAAAGCCCGGAAAATGCACGGCGAGCGGCGGCAGTACATCGTGACGCAGCGCGTTGCGCGCGTAGCGTGTGTCGGTGTTCGACTCGTCGTCGATCCAGCGCAGATCGCGCCCGTGCGCGTATTGCTCCAGTTGTGCGCGCAGCAGATGCAGCAGCGGACGCACCCGCGCAACAGACGCGCCGGACGGCAGATATTCCGGCGCCATCGCCGCCAGACCCGCAAGCCCTGCTCCGCGCAGTAGTTGCAGCAGCACGGTCTCCGCCTGATCGTCGGCATGCTGGGCGAGCCACAGCGTGCGCACGCGATGCTGCGCGCAAAGCGCATCGAGCGCGCGATAACGCGCGTCGCGCGCCGTAGCTTCGATGCTCAGACCGCCCGCGCGTGATACGTCGACATGCATCGACGCAAACTCGACACCCCGTTCGGTCGCGAACGCGCCGCAATGGGCGAGCCATTCGTCGGCATTGGCGCTCAGACCGTGATGAATATGCAACGCGATGCAGCGCGACGCACCACCGACACGCACCGCGGCGTCGAGCAGCACCGTCGAATCGACGCCGCCGCTGAACGCAATCGCGACGCGCGCATCGGCGGGCAAGGCCCCAAACGCAACGCCGACCGCATCGAGAACGAGGCGGTCGGCGGCAGTGTCAGCGGAGGGAGTCACGTTGTGATGGCGCTTATCGTACGCAAGGCGCCTTCGGACGAGAACGCAAGGCTTACGCGCCCGGCGTCGTTTCCTTGAACTTGCCGTAGGCCATCAGGCGTTCAAAGCGGCGTTGACGCAGATCGTTCGTGCTCATGCCCTGGAACTGGCGCAGCGAATCGGCGAGCGCACGGCGCAGCATGGCCGCCATACCCTTCGGATCGCGATGCGCGCCGCCGAGCGGCTCGTTGACGATCTTGTCGATCAGGTTCAGCGCCTTCAGGCGATGCGCGGTCAGACCCAGCGCTTCGGCTGCTTCGGGCGCCTTCGCGGCACTCTTCCACAGAATCGACGCGCAGCCTTCCGGCGAAATCACCGAGTACGTCGAGAATTGCAGCATCAGCACGCTATCGGCGACGGCGACGGCCAGCGCGCCGCCCGAACCGCCTTCACCGATGATCGTCGAGATGATGGGCGTCTTCAGCTCGGCCATCACGTACAGATTGCGGCCGATCGCTTCGGACTGGCCGCGCTCTTCCGCGCCGATGCCGGGATACGCGCCCGGCGTGTCGATGAACGTGAAGAGCGGCAGGCCGAACTTCTCGGCAAGACGCATCAGCCGTTCGGCCTTGCGATAGCCTTCGGGGCGCGGCATGCCGAAGTTGCGCAGCGCGCGCTCCTTCGTGTCGCGGCCCTTCTGATGGCCGATCACCATGCACGGCTGGCCGTTGAAACGCGCCAGGCCGCCGACGATCGACAGGTCGTCCGCATACGAGCGGTCGCCATGCAGTTCGTGGAAATCGGTGAACAGTTCGTTGATGTAATCCTGCGAGTACGGACGCTGCGGATGACGCGCAATCTGCGAAACCTGCCATGGCGTCAGGTTCGTATACAGATCTTTCGTGAGCTGCTGGCTCTTCTTCGACAGCCGCTCGATCTCTTCCGAAATATCGACGGCCGAATCGTCCTGCACGAAGCGCAATTCTTCGATTTTCGCTTCGAGCTCCGCGATCGGCTGCTCGAAATCCAGAAAGGTGGTCTTCATTGGTTTTTAATCCTTCGACTTACCGGCAGCGCGTATTCTAACCGCGCGCGCCCATGTCAAAACCGTCTCGAATCTATCAATTTTAACAAATCAATAGACTCCGACGGTTTTTCCTTCTGCTTCAATGCTTGATTCAGCTGCCGGCCGGCGCCGGATCGAGGCTGCGCCACATGTACCAGGTCGCAACCGTGCGCCACGGCTCCCAGTTTGCGGCGACTTCACGCGCTTCGCTGCGCGTCACCGGCTCACCGCTGAAATAGTTCTGGCTGATCGCGTGAATCAGATTCGGATCGTCGAGCGGCAGCACGTCCGGACGCGACAGGTCGAAAATCAGGAACATCTCGGCCGTCCAGCGGCTGATGCCGCGAATTTGCGTCAGCTCGGCGATCACGTCCTCGTCTTCCATCGACGTCCACTTTCCGACGTGCAATGCACCCGAGACGAAGTGATGCGCGAGATCGAGAATGTACTCGGCCTTACGCTTCGAGACGCCGCAGTTCATCAGGTCGTCCTGCCCGAGCTTGATGATCTGTTGCGGCACGAGCTTCGGACAGGCGGCGACGATGCGCTGCCACATCGACTGCGCGGACACGACGGAAATCTGCTGGCCGACCACCGAGCGCGCGAGCGTGACGAAGGGATCGGCGCGGCTCGACAGATGCACGGGGCCGAACTTCGGGATCAGCTTCTTCAGAATGCGGTCGCGCTTGACGAGATCGGCACAAGCCTTGTCCCAGTACGCCGGACGCGTGACGACGGACGACTGCGGGTCGCCTTGCACAGCCTGCTCGCCTTCCGCCGACGACACAGCGGCGCGCGGCTTGCGCACCGTTTCGGCCTCATGGCTTTCGTAGGCGAGTTCCTGCAGATCGCCCGCGAGTTCCGCGGGCAGCGAGCCGTTGCCCTTCGCGTGCGCGGCCCGCGCGCGCGACGGCTTCTCAGCGGTTGCTTCGGGCAAGTCAGCGCCATTGGGCAGGTGTCGGGACGACGCCGGCTTCGCGAGCGCGCCATGCGAACCTGTCGTTTTGCGCGGGCCATGCAAGGCCGCCTTGACGCCTTTCGCCGACGCCGATTTCACCGCCACCTTCGCTGCGCCGCTTCGCGCCCGTACTGCCTTTACCTTAGCTGCCGCGTTTGATTGAGACGTGGCCCGTTTAGCCGGCGTCTTAGTGGCCGTTGCCATCCTGCCTCCTGCCTGGCGAGTCGATCAGAGGGAAGTACGAGGTGCGCTCACACGCGCCGCCACTCGGTCAACCCGCCCGGTTTGTCTTCGAGCGCAATACCGGCGTCCAGCAACTCCTTGCGGATCCGGTCTGCCTCGGCGTAGTCCTTTGCCTGCTTCGCAGCGACGCGCGCGGCGATCTTCACTTCGATCGCTGCGACATCGAGCGCACCCTCGCTTTC
>WNGR01022521.1_pt1 | contig 11067 bp, 10 predicted proteins | sample 5407581 | NCBI WGS metagenome assembly WNGR01 (sample SAMN13153383, study PRJNA577476) | soil metagenome | isolation source: 80 cm soil or saprolite under Garry oak tree replicate 2 | place: USA:California | collected 2016-06-15 | reverse complement strand
CGCCGCGCCGGCACTCGCGCCCAACCTTTTCAGACGCGCGGCGCGTGCGCAGACCCCGAAGGGCGATTTCCCGAACAAACCCGTGCGCCTCATCGTGCCGGTCGCCGCCGGGGGCCCGACGGATATCGTCGCGCGCATGCTCGCCGAAAAGCTTTCGAAGATGTGGGGTCAACAGGTCGTCGTCGAGAACAAGGGCGGCGCCGGGACCAACATCGGCAACGAATACGTCGCCCAGTCGGAGCCCGACGGATACACGGTCTTGTTCGCCACCGCGTCGCTCGCGGTGAATACCAGCCTCTACCGCTCGCTGAACTACGATCCGACCACGGATTTTGCGCCGGTCTCGCTCGTCACCCAGCTTGCCTATTTCGTGTTCGTGCCGAACTCCTCGCCGGCCCATTCGATGAAGGAATTCATCGACTATGCCAAATCCCGTCCGGGCAAGCTCACGATCGCATCGCCCGGCACCGGCAGCGCGCCGTACTTGGCCGAGATGTTGTTCCTACAGATGGCCGGCCTCCAGATGACGCACGTTCCTTATCGCGGCGCCTCGCCCGCCTTCACCGACCTCATACCAGGCCGGGTGGACTGCTATTTCGGCAGCGGCACATTGCTGTCCTACGCGCGGTCGGGGCAGGTTCGCGTTTTGGCGACCACCGGCGGGCAGCGGGATGCGGCCGCCCCCGACGTGCCGACCATCGCCGAGGCGGGCGTGCGAGGTTACGACGTGACGGCGTGGCAGGCGCTGTTCGTTCCGGCCAAGACGCCGCCTGCGATCGTGCGCAAGATCAGCGCCGACACCAACACGGCTCTCGCCGACCCGGCGATCAAGGACAAGCTCGCCCAAACCGGTTACCTGGCCGAGGGCTCTTCGCCCGAGGAGCTGGGACAGCTGCTCAAATCGGAAATCGCCAAATGGAGCGCCGTCATCAAGTCGGTCGGCATCAAGATCGATTAGCGCGCGTGCTCGTCAATCTAACCCGTCGGCCGTGGCTCGCCGATCAAGTTTTGAGAACGATGGCGCAATTCGGCGAAAACCCATGACGCCACGCTCACTCAGCCAACGCGCACGGCCCGCGCTATGGGCCTTCGTCGGTCTTGTCCTGTTCGCCGCTTCGGCCGCGCGGGCGCAAGATTATCCGAACCGCACCGTCACCATCGTTGCGCCTTCCGCGCCCGGCGGCATGTACAGCATCCTCGCCCGGCTGATCGGCAGCAAGCTCGAGCGGCTTTATGGGCAATCGTTCGTGATCGAGAACCGGCCGGGTGCGAGTTCGATCACCGGCTCGGTCTTCGTCGCGCATGCGACGCCGGACGGGTATACGCTCATGACCGCCGCCAGCACCACCATGGCAACCAACGTCTCCTTGCACAAGAATCTTCCTTACGATCCGCTCGCCGATTTTATCCCGATCGTGCAGATTGCCAGGTCACCCGAGGTTCTGTTGGTCAACGCGGCGCTGCCGGTGCGTTCGATCGAGGACCTGGTCAAGCTGGCGCGTTCCACCCAGGGCGGACTGTCGTTCGGCTCGGCCGGCCCCGGGACCGGACAGCATCTCAATGGCGAGCTCCTCAAGATGAGGCTCGGCATCCCGATGCAACATGTTCCCTACAAGGGCATGCAGCCTGCGCTCAACGATCTCGCCGGCGGGCATATTGCGATGATGACCTCGCCCATCCCGCTCGCGCTGCCGCTCGCCCATAGCGGCAAGGTGCGAATGCTCGGCGTGACGACGAAAGAACGCGTCGGCGCCATCCCGGACGTGCCGCCGCTCGCCGAAATCGGCGTGCCCGGATACGACGCGGCGTCATGGTGGATGCTGGTGGCGCCCGCCAAGACGCCACGCTCGATCGTCGACAAGCTCCACGCCGACCTGCGCGTGGTTCTGCGTGAACCGGATGTTCGCGAAGAGTTCATCCAGCGCCAGGGGCTGATCCCGGTCGACTCGGCCGCCCCCGATGAATTGCGGACGTTCGTGCAAGCCGAGATCGCCCGCCTGGGCGACATCGTGCGCAAAGCCGGTCTCGCAGGGAGCGAATGACGTCACCGGTCCAACGCTCGTCGTTGCGTTTCGCGCAATCTCAGAACCGTGAGAATCAGGCGGGCTTTGCGCTGTCCTTCGGGACCGCGGGCGCGAGCGCTAGGCGCAACCGCTCGGCATCTACGGCGATCTCGACGCCCGCGCGTTCCTGCTGCAGCAGCATCACCGAGCGCGAATCGCGGCCGCCCCACCCACGCGCGAGAGCTTCCGTCATCTCGGCGAGCGTGAGATTGCACATGCGCATGGGCACGCCGAGCTCGCGGCCGAGCGCATTGGCGAGCGAAACGTCCTTGTGGGCGAGCTTGAGCGCGAAGGCCGGCGGATCGTACTTGCCGGGCAGGAACTGGTCGATCAAGGCATCGAAGGTAAAACGGCGCCCGGCCGCGCCTTGGCGCACCGCCTGCCACAGCGCGAGCGGCTCGATGCCCGCCTTCACGCCCATGGTGAAGGTTTCGGCAAGCGCACAGACGATTGCATAGCCCGACATGTTGTGGACGAGCTTGGCCACGGTGGCGCTGCCGATCGGCCCGATATAGGCGGCCTTGTCGCCGATGGCGTCGAGCACGGCCTTGTGCCGATTGAAGACGTTTTCGTCCCCACCGACCCAGATCGCGAGCTTGCGGGATGCTGCCCCTGCGGGGCCGCCGCTCACGGGCGCGTCCAGCATGTGCGCGCCTCTCTCGGCGAAGGCAGCGTTGAGCTTCTTCACGACGCTCGGCGAATTGGTCGAGAGGTCGAAATAGGCGGCGCCGGGCTTGATGCCGGCGATGAGACCGTCCGGCCCGAGCGCGACCGCCTCCACATCGCTCGGTTCCGGCAACGAGGAGAAGATGACGTCGGCCTCCCTTGCGAGCGCCCGCGGGCTGTCTGCCCAGATGGCGCCAGCGGCAAGATGATGGCTGGCCGCCTGCCTATGCAGGTCGTGGACGAGGAGCTTGAAGCCGGCTCTTTGCACGTTGGCGGCCATCCGGCCGCCCATGGTGCCCAGCCCGACGAACCCTACCGTCGTGTTGTCCTTGGACATCCCTTCACCGTCGCTGCGATTTCTGATTTCCGGTCGGCACCGCATAGGCTATCCATGTGCCCCACGTTGCGGAAGGCCAGCGCACAACGCGCGATGGCTGCAGAGCAGACTTGTGCCGGCTCTTCCAAAGCAAATTGATCTGCACGATAAATACCGCCCCTCTCCAAAACAGGGAACGTGCGATGCGGCCGCTTGAAGGTCTGTTTGTCCTCGACTTCTCGACCTTGCTACCGGGGCCACTGGCGACGCTGCTGTTGGCCGAGGCCGGCGCGGAGGTTGTCAAGATTGAGCCGCCACGCGGCGAGGAGATGCGCGGCCGTGCGACCAAATGGGGGCACGACAGCGTGGGCTTCGCGCTGCTCAATCGCGGGAAGCGCAGTGTCGCCCTTGACCTGAAAAACGTCGCGGAACGGGCCCGGCTGCAGCCCTTGGTGCAACGCGCGGATGTCATCGTCGAGCAATTCCGACCCGGCGTCATGGCGCGGCTCGGGCTCGACTACGACTCGGTGACCAAGCTCAAACCCACGGTCGTCTACTGTTCAATCTCGGGATATGGGCAAAGTGGTCTCAAACGCGACGTTGCCGCCCATGACCTCAACTATATCGGCGATGCAGGTCTGCTGGCGCTGTCGATGGGCGATCCGTCGCGGCCGGTCTTGCCGCCGACGCTGATCGCGGACATCGCGGGCGGCGCATACCCGGCTGTGATGAACATTTTATTGGCTCTCGAGGAGCGTCGCCGGACGGGACGCGGGAGCCACCTCGATGTGGCGATGGCGGAAAATCTGTTCCCGCTCATGTTCTGGGCGATCGGTCAGGGTCTCGTTGCGGGCACTTGGCCGGGAAATGGGGCGGGCTACGTGACCGGCGGCTCGCCCCGTTATGGCCTCTATCCCACCAAGGACGGCAGAGTGGTGGCGGCTGCGCCGCTCGAACAGAAATTCTGGGAGACGTTCTGCGACCTCATGGGTCTCGAGCCTGAGTTTCGTGACGATAAGAAAAATCCGGCGGCGACGAAAGCTCGTATTGCCACGATCATTGCGACCGAGACAGCAGACGTCTGGCGCTCGCGTTTCGCCGGCAAAGATTGTTGCTGCTCCATCGTTGCGAGCCTCGGTGACGCATTGACGGACCCGCACTACATGGCGCGTGGCGTGTTCGGCCACGTGCTCACCAATCCCGAGGGGGCGACCATGCCGGCGCTCCCGGTGCCGCTCGATCCCGACTTTCGCGCAGCCCCCGCAGCGGCAATCGCCGCGCCTGCACTGGGCGCCGATAACAAGACGTACCTGACCTGATGGGTCGCAGCGAGCAGCACGTGCGAGTTCGGTTTCGCGTCAAACCCAGCCATTGCACCGACGTCCGCCGCATGACCGCTCTCTTCCCCGAAAGAGACGCGCGTGTTGCGGGCGCACGTCACCAGATGGCGAAGGCAATCGCCAATGCGATCGGGACGACCACAAGGCCGAGGTAGACCCAGGTCCGATATCCCTCGGCGTCCTTGGGAAGCATGAAAAGATGGAGCACGATCCACAGACACACCGCAAATCCCAGGGCAAGCCTGATCAGATCGCCGGGGGTCTCGTAGACGGACGAAAGGGTTTCGCTCTGGGGGCTGCTCACGCGCACGGTCACGACCACGAGCGCCCCGATGAACAGCGCACGAAGAGTCATGGCCAATATTCGCAGCCCCATCGGGATGGTCGATGCCGGCGTCCCGACGTCAGATGGACCAAGCTGCTGCGGTTTGGCGCTCATGGAGTCAATCGGGGGATCCCTCCGTTTCCGGCTCAAGCCGTTATGTAAGGTCCATCGCGCCCTCCGCAATGCCGCGGGCGCAAGACAGGGACACCCTCCCGGCATTGCTGACGACGGGCCGGCCACCGCGCCGTGGCGTGCAAAAGAGCAATTTGGTCAAATATGCAGCGCCCTGGCCGTGCCGATCGGCGCCGGGCTCTTCCATTGCGCCGCGCACCCGCTAACGTCCCGGATAAGAGGGGCGTTGACGCCGTCTCGGGTCCTCGTCCCGCACGCAGCGCCTGGAAAGAGCCGCTAATCGCAGCCCCTGATCGCCGTCGCCTTGTCGATGATTTCGCGCATCGACGAAGCGCATTGCTCGGCAGTTTTCAGGTCCTCGAAGATTATCGTCAGCGAGGGCGATCGGCCGTCTTGTTGAATCGTGAATCCGGGACTGGGAATAAAGCCCGATCCCATGTCGATGTTCTCGACCTTCCCGACTCTCCAAATCATTTGATTACTCCGTCAACTCGACCATTCTTCCTCGGCCCCTTGCGTCGCCGGTAAGGCGCGGTCGACCTCGAGCAACAACTCGAAAGCCGTGATGACGAAGCCGAGTTCGGCGTCGCTGCCGGTCATCATGAGCCTCGCGTCGAACTTCCCTGAGCTGAGCGAGCCGAGGCAGGCGCTGTGGGCCGCATTCGTAGCGAATGGGATGGTCGTCGCGGCATGAGACTGGCATCGATCACGTTTTTCGGTCAATTGCGGTAAGATCGAATTTCTGTTCCTGACGCAGGAAGCGAACGACGTCTCGACGGGAGGCTTGCTGCGGGGCACCAGCGCCGTGGGGGCCTTCGAGCGGGCGCTGACCGAGCCGGGATCGAACTCCTAGGGAGCGCTATGCAGCGCCGAAAATGCAAAATGACGGACATCGATATCATTCCCGTTCAGCGCTTGGATTTCCTTGTTTCTCCCCTGCCATGGTCGTTCGCTGCCGACCGGCGCACCGAGATCGAAGACTATTTCACGCATTTGCGGCGCGCGAAGCCCCAATTGTGGAACGGGCGCGTCCTGGTGCTGCGCGATTTTGAGATTTCGGACACCATGCTGCGGGGCACTTTGTTCGAGACTGACTACGCAAGTTTCATCGCTTGGCGTGATTGGGGTTTTCCCGACCGCGACGTCCGGGCGTGCTTCGCGATGGGAGCCTTGCTGTCCTGCGACGGCGCGTTCGTGTTGGGCGTCATGAATGCCCACACCGCCGGTGTCTGCGGCCGCGTCGACTTCGATCGCAACGTTCGGCGGGAGATTGCCGAAGAAACCGGTCTCAGTGTTGACGGCACTACAGCTGATCCGTGGCTGGTTGTGCTCGTGGAGCAGAGTGTCGCGCTCATCAAGGTATTCCGATTCAGCAAGTCCGCGACCGAGATGCGCGCGAGCATTCTCGATCATCTGAGAAACGAAGCCCTGCCTGAACTTTCCGACGTTCACATTGTTCGCGCGCCTTCCGATTTCAAACCGAGGATGCTTCCATTCGTCAGAGCGTTCCTTCTGCATTTTTGGGCTCGCGATTGCGAGCGATGAGGTCTGTTTTCGCGCGGACGACTCGCGCCCGAGGACTATCTTCAGACCTACGAAATGGTGGCCTCGGCGGATCGGCATGGTCGCGGCTTTCGCTGCGGTGTACCATCTAACGAGATTCGCTTGGTCTGTGCGGCATGACCCTCGTGGTTGTTTCAATCTATCTCGCGGCCGTTCTCTTCTGCGTCGGGACGACGGCGTGGATCCTGCGAGCTTGGACCCGCAGGCGGTATTGGCATAAGAGCCCGAGCGACCTGCATTACGTGGTCGCGGGTACGGCACTGCTGCTGAGTGCGGGAATTGGAGTCGCAGTCGCGTCACAAATCGTGGTGGCCCTCGGCTACCCGCCAGCCCCCTAGCGGCCTGAGTTACCATGGTGGCAAACACTGTGGGCAGCAGCTCCCGTGGCCCGTCGATCTGCGTTCAATTTTTGTTCGCTCTTGAAATCTGTTGCCCTTCACCCACGAATCGTCACGCGCCTAGGCCTGGTCGGCTTGACACCAACTGGCGCAAGCGGTTCCAAACGGTACCTGCGAAAACGACCGATCGACGAGGAGGGGCGGAGTGAGCGAGCTAGTGCAATTTCTCTGCAAAGGCGACCATCCGGTCGAAGCGAGCCTGCGCGAAAAAACGCGCGCGGCCTTGAAGGAAACCATCGCGAGCGGTCATGTCCGCATCAAATTCACCGACACGCGAGGGGGCACTGAACTTGGCGTGCCTATCGACCGGAGCCGCTCCGACTTGCGCGCGATCGAGAGCGACAATGGGTCTGCCGAGATCAGAGTCGTGGGGGACCTGACGCTCGATTATGTTGGAGTCACCTGTGTCGCCCGCATCGATCTGGCGACGCTCCAAGGTGAGGGGCATCTCGAAGTGCGGTGAGGCATCAACCTCGCAGCGCGAGAGGGTGATAGTTTCTCAGCGGCCGACGCCGGCATGCGCGCATCGGTCCAGGCCGGATCCACTCGCTGACCTCGCTGCCTCGAATCCGAAGCCTAGCAGGGACACTCGCCACAGACGGCCCAAAATCCGCGCGGGCATCGGGGCGGCGCTCGGCGATGACCGTTGCCGGCCCACTCCGATCGTAGCGTCGCCTTCGCGGACGTGATGATCGTGCACATCCGACCCGGATACTCCCACCAGCATACCAAGACGCGGGCCTCGGCCCCCCATGCCAGCAAACTGCTGAACAGGACTATGGCCGCGAGGGCCGCGATCGGCCGCCAACGATTCATGGCTGTAGCCACTCCACGATCGTTGGGGAGGAACTGCCGTGCGCGTCGCGAGCGGCCAGCGACCGCCGCGCCGCCAGCAGCATGATGAACGCTCGCCGCCTCACGTCGGGCATGGGCTTCCTGGCTAGGGTTTGTCGCGTCCGTCACCAACGACCCAGCAGGCGGCGGACCGCACTCGGTTGGCTTGCACACTCTAACGAGAGGCTGTGCAATAGCACTTCTAAGAACCCGCGTCGTCCGCTCACGGCCGGGTATTGAGGTCATGCGGCAAACGCTCGATTGACGAGCACGTGTGGGTGCGGATCGCGCGCATGCATCGGCTTGGGGCCATGAATTGCCATCTCGGCATCGCTTTTCCGCCCAAATCGTGGGTAGCATAGGCGGTGTCAAGTGTGGGCGCGTGATTACCACGCTGGGGAGCGCAGTAATCCGCCGGGATTGGGGATCAGCAAAATTGACACGACGAAACCGGTCAGCACTCGTTGCTGTACTCGCTTGCGCGAGTCTGTTCGCCGTTAGCCAATACGCTGCGGCCAGGACCACTCACGGCGGCAAAAGCTCGTCCGCCGCGACGGCGAAAGCCGGGGGTAAGGTCGCGAAGTTCGCGGGAAAGAAGGCGGCCGCGCGCAAGTCCAAGGACGATAAATCGGCCTCCAAATCCGCGGTGCCGCAGATACCGCTGGCGCCGGGGCCGGCGCCCCAGACGTCGCAGGCCGAAATCCCGCAGGTCAAGAGCGCCATCGAGGCGCTGCGCCACGGCGGCGCCAGCAAGGCGACCGAGGTTGCCGCCACGATCTCCGACCCGGTGGCGCGCAAGCTCGTCGAGTGGATGATCCTGCGCAGCGACCACAGCGGCGCCGACAGCAAGCGCTTTCTCGCCTTCATCGCCGCCAATCCGGGCTGGCCGAACCTCACCATGTTCCGCAAGCGCGCGGAGGCGATGCTTTGGAACGAGAACCCCAAGCCGGCGCAGGTCTTGAGCTTCTTCAAAGACTCGCCGCCCCAGTCGGGCACGGGCCACCTGGTGCTGGCGCGCGCGCTCATCGCGCAGGGCGACACCGAAGGCGCCAAGCCGCTGATCCGCGAGGCCTGGCGCTACCACACGCTCTCCGCCGAAGTCGAAAAGCAGGGGCTCGAGCGCTATTCCGAGTTTCTCAGCCGCGCCGATCACAAGGCGCGCATGGAGAAGCGGCTGGTCGCCGGCGACACTGAAGCGGCGTTGCGGATGGCGCGCCGGCTCGGCGGCGCCGATCTCGCGATCGCGCAAGCGCGCGTCGCGCTCATCCGCAAGGCCGGCAATGTCAGGAAACTGCTCGACGCCGTACCGGCCGATGCACGCCAAGATCCGGGCTATCTGTTCGCGCACGCGCACGTTCTGCGCCACGAAAACAAGATCGCCGAGGCGGCGCAGGTGCTGCTGTCCGCGCCCTGCGACCCCGCGCAGGTTCCCGATGGCGAGGAATGGTGGGTCGAGCGGCGCATCATGGCGCGCAAGCTGCTCGACATGGGCGACGCCCGCTCGGCCTATCGGGTGGTGGCAGAGGGGGCCGAGCCGACCAAAGAAAACTCGCGCATCGAGCGCCATTTCATGGCGGGCTGGATCGCGCTGCGCTTTCTCGATGACCCGGAAACTGCGGCAACCCACTTCACGCGCATCCAGGACGTGACCCGCCATCCGACCTCGCACGCGCGCTCCCACTACTGGCTCGGGCGCGTGGCGGAAGCGTTGCACCAGCCGGAGCGGGCGCGCGCCGAGTATGAGACGGCGGCGCGCGGTTCGGCCGCCTATTACGGGCAGCTCGCCCGCGCGCGGCTGGGGCTTCCGGCGCTCGCATTGGCGCCGCCGCCGCCGAAGCCGGACAAGGAGGCCGAGGCCGTACGGCTCGAGCTCGTGCGCGCGCTGGAGATCCTTTACGCGCTCAAGGAACGCCAGCTGGTCATCACGCTGATGGCCAGCATCGGGGAGTCGAGCAACGACGCCGGCACGTTGTCCGCGCTCGGCGAATTGGCGGAGCAGTACGAGGACGCGCGCGGCATGCTGCACATGGGCAAGGGCGCGCTCGCGCGCGGCTTGCCGCTCGACTACTACGCGTTTCCGGCCGTCGGCGTGCCGCGCTATTCGCCGCTCGGCCCCGGCATCGATGTCGATAATGCGGTGCTGTTTGCCATCATTCGCCAGGAGAGCGCGTTCGATCTGCAAGCGCTTCAGCTGCAAGTACGACTTCAAGCGCCTGAGGACCGATTCGCCGTACAACTTGCAGGTCGGCGCCGCCGAGCTCGCCGGCTTGCTACAGGACTATCGCGGCAACCACATCCTGACGTTCGCGGGCTACAATGCCGGGCGCGGGCGCGTGCAGGACTGGATGGCGATCTTCGGCGATCCGCGCGACCCGAAGGTCGATCCCATCGACTGGGTCGAGCGCATCCCGTTCATGGAAACCCGCAACTACGTGCAGCGGGTGATGGAGAACATGCAGGTCTATCGCGCGCGCTTCGGCGACAAGCCGCCGCTCGTCTCCGATTCCGACCTGCGGCGCGACCTGCGCCGCGACGCCGCGGCACACTGACCGGGCGCCAACCTCTCGTTTCGTCCGCTCCCGGGATTAGTTGATGAAATCGACCTTGATTCCTTTGTGGACCATTTTTCCCAGCGCCTGAGCGTCCCAATTGGTGAGGCGGACGCATCCGTGCGACTCGGTCTTGCCGATCTTCTGCGGCTCCGGGGTGCCATGAATGCCGTAGCCGTCGCCGAGATCGATCCAGGTATTGCCGACCGGATTGTTGGGACCGGCGGCGACGGTGAAGGGCTTTTGCGTCTTCACGCCCTTGAAGTGGAGCTTGGGCGTGTAGTTATAGGTCGGATTCTCCACGACGGAACGAATGGGCAGCGTACCGCTCGGGGCGGGCCGCTCCTCGCTGCCGACCGACGCCGGGTAAAAGCTGATCAGCTTTCCATCGCCGCCCAATGCGCGAACGGTGCGTTGGGATTTGTCCACCACGACCTTTGCGACCTTCGCCTCCGATGGCTTCTTCGCAACGTTCGGCACCATGATTTTGGTGCCGGCGGTTTCGAGCGATGCCTTCGGATTGAGCCGCGTCAATAAACCCGGGTCGATGTGGAATTTTTCGGCAAGCAGCTCAGGCGGGCCGGTGAAGTTGAGGGTCTTGAGCTCCGCCTTTTTTTCCAACGACGGCGGAATGGTCTTGTTGAAAGGGCCCTTCACGTCCGCTGGCTGAATTTCGTATTCGACGAACACCGGGTCGCTGGATGTCGCCGTCAGGCGCTCCCAGGTTTGCGGGTCGAGGTTGCCGCTTGGCTTGATCCCGTTCCCGTCCTGAAACGCCGCGACAGCCTTTTGATAGTTGCTCCCGGTCTTGCCGTCGATCTGGCCCGGCGAGAAGCCGGCGCGATCGAGCAATATCTCGGCCTTGATGAGCGCGGCCGCGC
>WNGR01052118.1_pt1 | contig 11068 bp, 11 predicted proteins | sample 5407581 | NCBI WGS metagenome assembly WNGR01 (sample SAMN13153383, study PRJNA577476) | soil metagenome | isolation source: 80 cm soil or saprolite under Garry oak tree replicate 2 | place: USA:California | collected 2016-06-15 | reverse complement strand
CTGCCTTGATGCCTGCTCTGAGCAACAACAGACATTTCTCGACTAATGGAGCGGTAGTACGGCAGAGCACCATGTCCCCTGGCTGGACTAGCGTGCTGAACTTCTCTGAATTAAGCACCTCGACTTCACCATCTATGGCGGTGGGGCTAGCTTCGATGGTGGGTACAATCTGCTGAGCCATAGCGACCACATTGGAGGCACATCGATAGCAGATAGAGAGCGGCTTCACCTGCGCACCTGTTCGGGCTATGATATTGTTTACCGAGTTGGTATCAGCAAACGCAAACCCCTGAATGGCTTGCTTGCGATCACCGACATAAATCATTCGCCCAGAGGAAGCACAACATTTCATGATGAGAGCGAGCTGGGCGGCGTTGAAATCTTGGCACTCATCCAGCATAAGCACATCGTATTTAGGGCAAGGCAAATCAAGAGCAATCGGCAGGTAGAGCATATCCGTGAAATCGATAATACCAGCCTTGAGGTACATCTGTTTGCCATCCTCTAGAATTGCCGGTATCCCTTCTACCATTTCCAACCAGCCATAATCAGCTATCTCTACGTCATCCATCCCATAATGGTTGATAATGCTGATGAGATTAGTTTCAGTGGGCTGGGTCAGAGTCAACCGGACAGCATCTACCAGCTTTGCCATCTGTTGAGCTATGCGCCGATCAACGATGTTGCGAGTCTGGAGATAATCACGGCACAAGTTGCTATACTTGTACCCTTCGATTTTCTGCGTCTTGAAGGTACGATCTAAGATGCTCTTGCCCAAAGAGTGGACAGTTCTGCATTCCATCGGTGATCCGGCTGCTAGGAGCTTCTCCCCTAGCTCCTTGGCAATGTGATTATTGAATGCTGCAAAGAGAGCTTTAGCCGTTGGAGGTAGAAGCTTTGCAGCCTCTACCAGCGAAGTTGATTTTCCCGATCCCGCCACTGCTTCAACTACGAGATGCCCCGTCTCGTATCGGATATAAACATTGGTTTCCCCCTTTTATTTTGCTTGCCCAGTTTCCTCTAGATACCTCTGCCAGAGAACGTCGGTTTCCTCTTGGCTGATGTTCGGGTTACTATATGTTTCTTCATAGCCGACAAAGTCCATACGTCCACCAGCAACGATATCCTCAACTGGCTTGACGCTCGTGAGGTAAAATCGCCAATCCCCAAGCATCAGGCTTTTCGGTGCTCTGGACTTGTCCCAGGTATAAAACTCTTCATATCCGCTCGTGAGTCGAGCTTTTGAAAAGAAGGTGATATCTGGCACTTGCTAAAACTCCTTCTAGGGGCCGACTTGCGCCAGCCCCATTCTCGACTACTTACCAGCACTCGCTTGGCGGGCTTTCTGCACGATGTACTGCCGCAAATTGATGTACTGAGGTTCAGTGATTGCCTCATCCGATGTCACCCCGCCGAACGCCTCAGCTTTTGCCATCTCCCATCCTTTCAGCCCATCGACATAGCCCTTAGCATTCGCACTCTCATACAGAGCATCGAGCTTGCCCTGTATGGCTTCAGGCTGTGCTGACGCTGTAGCCGTTTTACTCTGCTTAGGTGTCCCATTCTGCTGTCCAGATGAATGAGCAACCTGTTGACCGTTCTGTGATGATTGCGGGCTATTCGCATCAACTACACGATGTGGTCGGGGAGCATTACCGTTCGTCGGCTTCACATCCTTCACATGCTTCAATTCTCCATCATTCCCCTCGACATAGGCATCTTCATCGTAGAGACATAGCCCGAACTGATCGCCAAAGTGACGGAGCGCACGCTTGAGAGCATCAGTTGTGGCTTCCTTGCGGGCTTTCTCGTGACTCTCGACAGTGGGAGAGTTTACGATCCCCATTCCATCCCCTGGGAATGGGAACGCACAGCCCACGACAGATAGCTCAATATCTGCCGTGTAGAACTCGATTACCGTGCCCTTCTTTTCGTCTCGCATCAGCTCATGGCTACGGCCCACTACCTTGTAGCCCCACTGGCCGAAACCAAACACACGATTAGCCGTGTCAATGGCAGTCTTGCCAGAGATGTAGCGAAGCTGGCGACCACCAGGGCCTGGACGATGCTTAATCACATGCTCAGGGAGCGGTTGGGATAGATGTGATTGATCGAAGATTGGTGCTTGATAAACTGCAATTTCATTAGTAGTCATAATAAAAAACCTCCATGTATTTCAAGGGGATTGCTCCCCACCCGAACGAACTAACGCATTAATGAGAAACCGCGACTTGCACCTGCTAATGGAGACTCTTCACGTTTGCGCCGCTCATCCTCTTTAAGTGCGATGCTCATAAAGAAGTCATTGGCTTCACGCCGTTTAGCCTCAAGAATGGCACGTGCTGCTTGCTCTTTCGCTCGCACATCATACTGCTCTTTCAGGCTGGCGAACTTCGATGCTTTCTCAGCATCACTCAACCGTGCCGCCAGTGCGTTCTGGTGCTTACATGGCTTACGACTGTCACAGGTGCAACCACTGCGGCTGGTGCAGTAGTAGTAGTTGCCACCATAGACATTCAATGAGTCAGACCGTACATAGTAGTGTCCGCTCATCGGCCCGTTTAGCACTTTCTCATCCGAACGGATTTCAACGATCCGCTCCTCTTGGAGCAGAGATGCGATATATTTTTTGCAGTTCTCGCTACGTTTGATAGCGGCGGCCAACTTCTTGCTGAATTTGCTCATTGCTGACTGGAGCTTGCCTTGCTCCTTCGCCAGCTTCTCTTGGCGGGCTTCTGCATCACTGATTGCGGCTTGTAGTTGTTGGTTGATGATTGTCATGGCCATTTTAGGTCTCCCCCTCGTGTGAACTCATTTTTCTTTGGACGCTCGTTTGCGTCTCTGTTATTATTATACACGTATGTGTATAAAGTGTCAAGGGGTTTTGAGACCAATTTCAGTCATCACAAAAAATCAACCAAATCTTAACCAGATTGTCACTTGGATGAGCTAGAATACTGAGCATCTACTTTTGAAGGGGGAATTTCCTATGCAACAACCTCAACGCCGTTCATTCTGGCGATGGTACAAAAGCCGCAATATCCTTACCAAATTAGGGATCGGCTGTGCCTCTCTTTTGCTTGTGTTATCGCTCTGTATCTGTAGCGCGGCAGCCGCTGCGAGTGGCAATCATCAAACCAGCGTTTCCACATCTCAACCAACATCAGTAGTAACACACGCTGCTGTAGTGACCGCTACTCTTCCGAAGCCAAGCCCAACACTGAAACCGACTCCCAGCCCTACGCCAACTAAGGCAATAGCGGTACATCCGACTTCCACACCGAAACCTCAACCAACTCAGCGACCTACACCTACACATTGCGTCGGTGTGAATAACAATCCCTGGTGTTATGACTTCAATCCTGGCAACAAGATTTACAGTCCTCCCAGCAGCTTCTGTAGTTATTTCCAGTGCGTGAGTACTTTCTGGACTGCGACTAGAGGCTATGTAGCTGAGTGCGCTAATGGTAGCTACACGCACTCAGCAGGAGTATCCGGCGCATGCTCACGGGATGGAGGTGTAGCCAAGACGCTTTATAGTCACTGACTGCTAAGATAGCGTGAGACTCGATCTAATGCTTCAGCAGGAATAGAGGTTACTATACGGGGGTGTGCTTGTCCCTTCACTTTATTGCATTCTTTACAAGCAGGAATGCAATTCCTAGGGGTTGTGCCACCCCCTAGACGAAGAGGGATAAAATGATCCATATTTTCATAGGGACGATCTAAACAATAGGCACAAACTTCTTTGAAATAAGAGAGAGTAGAGATCCATCCATCAAGAGTAAGCGTAGCTGGAAGGTTGAGAGATGCAGCACGCCTGACATTCTCATGAACCCTTTTATACTCTCGCCTTTCAAACTCTGGAGGATAAGAATTTTCTTGAAGAAGCTCACATCTACGGCAAATAATCCTCTCCTTATCCCATCTCAAAGGGAGGTAGGTTCTCTTGCACGATGGACATTGAATTGTCTCTTTTTTGTAGCAAGAAGAGCAGCAATAAGTCCTTTTTCCCCAAGTATTGATTGTTTTAACGGATTCCTCCATCGGGAAAACCTTCCAGCACGCCCTACACAATGCAGCTACATATTCTGCCATGATTTTTCCTTTCAGTACTAATACCTACTTGACTTTCGTTCACAACCGTGTATAATCAGAGTGTACACCACTGCAAGGAAGAAGTCAATATACACCAGTGTGTATAATAGATGGAGTAAAGATGAAAAAAGATTTTATTGACGAGCATGGGGTAAAATGGATCGCACCTGCGGAAGTGGCGAGCATTTGGAATGAGCGAGCACGCGCTAGCGGAATTGAAGCTCGCTATACCCGATGGTCAGTCTACCAGAGACGTGATGATATTCCATTTCTTGATACACCACTGGGGAGGCTCTATCGAGAGGACAAAGTAAAGACAGCCCCTCTCCGTCCTCGCTCCAATAAACGTTTAGATACCACTGAAAGGAATAGAAGACGCAAAACTGAGCAGGATGAAAATTCTCCCTGTGATGCTCATGGAAAATTCAGACGCCGTAAAACTCAACCATTAGCTGTAGTGTCCAGCCACGCGACCGATGACCTTCATCTTGCCACGGTATCTTTGGGTACGTTCGTCATAGTGGCACTTGATGGGTACCAGCCGGTCATAGAGTGCCTTAAACGGGGTGTCCATATGGATAGCTTGCAAGGTGATCAGATAGATGGTGTGCTTCAAGAGCCTGTTACCGGCGGGCTGAAGTACCATACTATCTTTCGATGTACCTGTCTGCTGTTGCAATGGAGACCAACCGCAATAGCCGCGCAATTTGGCTATGCTCTCGAAGTTGGCAATGGTGCCAATAGCCGCAATGAGGACGGCCGCGTGAATGGGGCCTATCATCGGGAAGGATGTCAATATGCGCCCTTCGCGCGATGTCGAGACCGCTCTCTCAATCTCGACATTCAGGGCTTCTATATGCTCATTGAGCAGGGTCATCTCTTTCATGAGTTGCTTCTGCTCAATGAGCAAGCAGATAAGTCGGCTGGCATCCTTCGTGCCGATGGTAGTCCGGGCCAGCTCCTGAAGTTCAGCAAGTTTGTCTCGACTTGGACGGCGGTACTTCCTGGTGGCTACCAGGTCATCGAGGGAAGCAGCAACTACATCGGCTGGCGTGGGGTATTTTTCTCTGAGGGTCAAGGCCGATGGGCTGTTAGGGTCAGCATAGACCTGCGTCAATTCGGGAAACAGTTCGTCACAGATGGCAGTCAATTTGTTCTTGCGCCGTGTGGTCTCATGGACAAGTTCCAGCCGATGTTGCACCAAGCCATGCAACAATCTGGCTGTATCGCTCGGCGGTACAAGTCGGTGGGCTATCTGGCTTTTGTCGGTCACAATGATGTGACGCTCTATCTGATTGTACAGGAGGACAGCCAGGGCCTGCGCATCACGCTTATCGCTCTTCTGTTTGCCGCGTTTCTCTGTCGAGACGCTTATTCGGTAGACCTGCACGCCTTTTTCCTGGAGATACTGTTCAATGGCTCTGCCGTAGTGACCTGTGTTCTCAAGCAGGACATGGCAAGCCGAAGGGGGCGCATGCTCAGTCAGTGCGGACAGCAGTTTAGCTGAGAGGACAGCAAAGAGGCGACATGGCTAAATTTGCCTATGTCGATGCCAACATACAGGGAAAGCGACATCAAAGCGTACCTGCTTTCTCTCGTATTTAGTTGGGCGCGGGGTGAGAGGTGCGACGTTGTGGCGTCGTCACTGCTCAAACACAGGGCAGGATTGGCGTCCAAATGCTCATGAGAGCTGATGATAACGCCGTACCAATCAACATTTCAGGCTTGTGAGCCAGTATAATATCAGGTCTCGCAACGCCTTCCCAGGGCAGCTATTCCTGGAATGCACCTCTCAAGGTGTAGTATAGCACATTCTAGTACTGTCGGTAGAAATACCGACGCGAACCAGTACCGTGAGTTACACGGGAACTGACAGGGCTTGAGTCCTGTAAAACGCCTGACTGAGAAGGTGTAAGACGGGGTGAAAACCTCGCAGTCTTCGTTGATGCAGGAACCGAACGCTGAGTATGGCCTGTCCATATTTGGATAAGTTTCGGATAACGGAAACCTCCTTTGTACTGACTTGAGTCCTGTTGGTACCGTGGGGTAACATCTAAGTATTTCTACTGTCGGTAATTGTACCGACTATCACGAAGGGGAAACAACATGAATATGACAAAAAAAGGCTTCCTCCTGCCATCATACAAGGGGGAAACCTCTGTTCTACTGCAAGGGAAGCTCTTGCTAAGTATAACTCATTCCACAGAACTTTCTAGCGGTAAATATAACGACGCGATAGAAGCAGATTAGTGGAGAGGGCGGAAAAGAAAAATGAATACAGCAATTCACACCGAAGATTATACTGTCTTCCTGCAATCGAAACATGCCATTGCCCAAACATCAGGGCTTGACGTTTCGCTCTCTGATATCCATCCTGATCTCTTTCCATTTCAGCGTGTGCTCGTGCAATGGGCACTGCGTAAGGGACGTGCCGCTCTCTTTGCGGACACAGGGCTTGGTAAGACGCGGCTACAGTTGGAATTTGCACGTCTCACAGGTCAGAGAACGCTTATTCTTGCTCCTCTCTCAGTAGCCCGCCAGACGGTCAATGAAGCAAAGAAGATCGGGATAGAATGCCACTACACTCGATCCGGAATTATGAGATGATGGATCACTTTGATCCGTCAGACTTTGGAACGGTAGTCCTAGATGAGAGCAGTATACTCAAGGGGCTAGCTAGTGTCACCAAAGAAAAACTCATAGAAATGTTTGCCTCTACTCCCTACCGGCTAGCCTGCACGGCTACGCCAGCACCCAACGATATCACAGAGATCGCTAATCATGCTGAGTTCCTGGGCATTATGAGCCGTACTGAGATGCTGGCGATGTTCTTTGTGCATGATAGCGATAAGGGAGCAAGCAACGGATGGCGGCTCAAAGGCCATGCACAGGAAGCCTTTTATCGATGGATGGCTTCCTGGTCTATGAGCGTCAAAAAGCCCTCTGACCTGGGCTTTAGTGACGATGGCTATATCCTCCCACCTCTTACAGTGAAGCCGATTATTGTCGAGACCAACTACACGCCAGAGGGTACTCTGTTCTACACTGGTATGAAGGGCATTCAAGACCGCTCACAAGCCCGCCGTGGCACTCTTGAAGAGCGGGTACAATGCGCCGTAAATCTCGTGCAATCCAACTGTGAGCAGTGGATACTCTGGACCGGTATGAACGATGAAAGTACTATGCTCGCTCGTGCCATACCGGACAGCATCGAGATTGTAGGCAGTGATAGCCCTGATAAGAAGATAGCCGCTATTGAGGCATTCCAGGCTGGCCAGTACCGCGTGCTGGTCACAAAAGGAAAAATCGCTGGGTATGGTATCAATCTCCAGAATTGTCACAACATGGCCTTTGTTGGCCTGAATGACAGTTTTGAGATGTACTATCAGTCAGTTCGTCGGTGCTACCGATTTGGGCAGCACCACTCCGTCAATGTCAAGATCATCCTCTCTGAAGTGGAGCAGGAAATATATAGCAATGTCATGAGGAAAGAGCAGGAAGCCAACAGAATGAGCCAACAACTGATCAACCATGTCCGCTCGTTTGAGCAAGAAGAGCTTAACAACGTGAAAAGCCGTGATGATTATAAGCCCCAAACAGTCAAGAATGAGCACTATATCCTGATGCTTGGTGACAGTTGCGAGCGGATGGCAGAGATGCCAGATAATTCTGTTGATCTGTCGGTGTTCTCACCTCCGTTCCAGTCTTTGTACACCTACAGCCCAACCGAGCGCGATCTGGGCAATAGCAAAAATGCTGAGGAGTTCTATCATCATTTCAGCTATATCATCGATCATCTATTGCGAGTGACGAAGCCAGGCCGGAACTGCTGTGTACACGTGCAGCAGATTGGAGCTACCCTCGTGAATGATGGGTACATCGGCATGAAGGACTTCCGGGGAGATGCCATCAAGGCATTTAGTGATCGTGGGTTCATCTATCATGGCGAAGTCTGCATAGACAAAGACCCACAAGTTCAGGCTGTACGGACAAAAGCAAAAGGTCTGATGTTTGTCCAGCTCCATAAAGACTCTACATGGTCTCGCCCTGGCATGGCAGATTATATCCTTATATTCCGTAAGCCTGGTGAGAACGCTGTACCTGTACTGCCAGATATCAGCAATGAAGACTGGATTCGATGGGCGAGGCCTGTCTGGTACGACATCCGCGAGACGGACACTCTTAACGTTGTCGATGGAAGGGACGCCAACGATGAACGCCACATATGCCCCCTGCAGTTGGGAGTGATCGAGCGATGTATCCGCTTATGGAGCAATCCTGGTGAAACTGTTTTCGATCCCTTCACTGGCATAGGCAGTACTGGACATCAGTCTCTCAAGTTTGATCGCAAATTTTTGGGATGTGAGCTAAAGCCCTCCTACTTTGCTACGGCACGGCGCAATCTCGACAAAATGCTCAAGTCGAGGACACAAGCTACCCTCTTCGATGATCTCTTGGAGGAAGTAGCAGGTTAATTTATCGTGTGCTGGCAACCCCGCCAGCACACTTGTGAGGAACAATCATGAACGAAAAGACACCCAACTTATCATTTAACCGCCAGACAGGCTACTACGAAGGAACATTGCTGGTACAAATCGATGCTGAGATATTCCGACGGATGGTGATGCAAGCCATTCAGGAGGATGAAACCGTTGACTTGACTGATCTGCAAGCTATGTCTGCCATCGTAGTACTCCTTCTTCAGTAGCACCAATTGAAGAGGTTAAGCCTACTCCAAAGGTACAAAATCCTAAGCCAGAGACACATTTTGAACGCTTAGAGATGCGACTACGTGAACAGGTTGCCCATGTCCCTCCTCACTTATGGGATGAACAGTGCCTTACACTCGTTGCACCTCCGTCATTGTCTCAGAAGGAAAGAGCCGATGTAGGCAGATTGCGTTATGACGAGCGCAAGGTATTGAAAAAGCTCAATGAAGAGTGGCAATGCGGAGATTTCCAGCTTGACCCTGAAGCAGAGGAGCAAGAGAGGGAATATCAAGCCAACCAGACTACTGACTTGAATGTGAAGATGGAAGCGGTCGCTGAGACAGTGAACGGTAGTAGACACCACTAAAAAAATAGCGTTGGATTGCTCCAACGCCGTTCCCTGGTACTGCTCTCTGTCCGCAAAACTATGAGCAGCACCAGTCAAGTAACCCTTGTTACATTGTATCCCATCTGTACAAAAAAATCAAGTATGGAGGGCAATGTAACAGGGTGATAGAAGAGGAATTATTATGTTTGAAGGGTTTGAACCAGCTAATACAACGCCTGTACCTGATATTCTCTTCGATGAACTGCTTACCGAGCTAAGTGGTTCAGAACTGAAGGTACTACTCTATATTATCCGTCGGACATGGGGATTTAAGAAAGACACCGACGCTATCTCTCTCAACCAATTTACTGAAGGCATTATTACTAAAGATGGTAAGCAACTTGATAAAGGCTGTGGAATAAAAAATCGTAGTGCAGTGACTAAAGCTCTTACATCCCTAGAGGTGAAGGGACGCATTGTTTCCACAAAGGGCAAAGACCCTCTAGGTGATTATGCAACATCGCTCTATAGCATCCGCTTTAGGGTAGTGCAAAATGGTGACTACCGTAGTGCAAAACAAGGACTACCCGTAGTGCAAAACAAGGACTACCGTAGTCTATCTGACGCACCACCGGTAGTGCAAAACGCGCACCTACAAGAAATAGTATTACAACAAACAGATAAACAAGAAATAGTACTACAAGAGAGTACGATAGCAGCAACTTTGGACGCTAGCGCGTCACTCCCTCCCACGTCTTCACCTTCTCAAGAAAAAAAGGAGACCAATGGACAGCCTGTTACCCTACCTAGCATTCCCAGCGATGATAGTGCTGCTGGGGGCAATTCTCAAGAGCCTTCAAATCCTGCTTCCTATAGCCCTATACGAGATAAGCAGAGCAAGAAAGTTACACAAGCTAATCAGGAGACACTACTAGAGACTCCCCTCTCAGATCCAACGATGGAGGGTGCCTGGGATACTGAGAAGGTTGTGCAATATGCGGAATGGTGCAATCAGAAGCGATACCGGGAGACGGCACGCAAGAAGCAGATCAACGCTGCTCAGGCTATGCACAAAGATGATCCGGACCTGACGCTGGCGCAATTCAAACAGGCGTATGACGAGCGCAATGACGACTGGTGGCACGAGCACAAAGGATTGCTGCATGTGGAGCATATGCGAGAGTCAAGCCCTCTGAGCGACCACAGCCTAATGGGATCGTTGGTGTCTCTGGTTTGCCTATGGTGAAGTTAGGCGGGCCACCAATGAAAGTTCTTCCTCCTGTGCGAAAGGCGCGTGTGCTATGAGCAAAGAATTGATGCCGCCGTGCAACATTGGAGCTGAGCAACGTGTCCTGGGTGCTATCCTGCTCAAGCCGTCCTCACTGGCGATGGTGGCAGATACGTTGAAGCCTGAACATTTCTATCGCAATGCTCACATCCTCATCTACGGTGCGATGGTGCATCTCTACGAACGTCGTCAGTCGTGCGATCAATTCAGCATTAGTGACTACTTAGAGCGTGAAGGGAAGCTGCAAGAATCCGGTGGGGAATATGAGATCGGCATGCTCTTCAATCGTGTCCTCAATGCAGATCTGATTGACGTTGATGCTCAGATGGTTGTCGGGGAGTGGATACGCCGTCAACTGAGTGGGGCAAGTGCCAAGATTGCTGATGCTGCTTATCACTCAGAGACGCCAGAGAACGCCTTACAGGTAGCAGAGGAGCTGGTGTACGGCATATCGAAGCGTAAGAATGTGCATGATGTCGCTCGTGCTGGCGATATCTTCACAGAAATCTTTGATGAGGTGATCGACGCCTCAACTGAAGATGGGGCAATCGTCGGGGTGCCAACAGGATTAGAGGACATTGATAAGATGACAAGCGGCTTACAGCCGTCTGATCTGATTATTCTTGCCGGTCGCCCTGCGATGGG
>WNGR01008169.1_pt1 | contig 11068 bp, 11 predicted proteins | sample 5407581 | NCBI WGS metagenome assembly WNGR01 (sample SAMN13153383, study PRJNA577476) | soil metagenome | isolation source: 80 cm soil or saprolite under Garry oak tree replicate 2 | place: USA:California | collected 2016-06-15 | reverse complement strand
ATCAGCGAGATCGCGTTCCTGCGCACGCCCGCGACCTTGTCCTCGAGCGCGGCGACGGCCGCGCGCGTGATGGCGAGCCGCTGCTTGGGGAACTTGACGGGCAGGTCGCACAGCCGGCTGAGGACGTTGAAGACTTTGGAGCGGACGTAGGAGGACAGGTCGAGCGTGCGCTCGAGCAGCAGGTCGTATAGCCCGTTGAGCTGCTTCTGCGTCTGGTGCGCGTCGCTCGTGAGGTCCTCGGAGCAGGCGAGCTCACGGATGAGATGGCCGATGATTTCCACGATCGCCATCCGCATCGGATAAGACTGCGACGCGTGAGCACCGTGCGTAGGCTCAGGTGGGGAATGAATGAAAACGCACCTCGGAGTCTAGTTGAGAGAGCAGCAGGCTGATCTGCTTGAGGACCGCCCGAGGGGCCCACTCCGCGAACTGCGTGAGGAATCGGGAGAAGTGTCTTGGCCCCTTGGTATCCTGCGCGCTGAAGCTCTTCGCTGCGATCTCGCGCAGAATCTCGTCCCCCAGCTGAGCATGGTCGAATTCTCGAAGCAATATGTTGAGGCACTCCGCCATGGGCTCAGAGAGATGCTCGTAGTATTGGAGGGATTGCATGATGGTGGTCTGGGCGGCAGGCCCGTGGCCGTGATGCTTTACAGCGAGACATATGACTTTGTAGATGCCGAGCTTGATAGGCTGGGACTTCATGTACTGCTCATTCTCGGTGACGTGATACGCTGGCGCGGTGAGACACCTACGACGCCCCTATGAGTGGATTTGTTATTGTAATGGGGTGAGAGATCACGCACCCTATAAATGTATCCTTCTCTCCGCTCACCGTCCAGATCTTGGACGTCTTCAACTTCAAGGCCTTGCTGATTAGGACGAGCATGGGCACGATCTGGTCCTTCCACGACCATTCGGGAGCCCTGTTCTTGGCGGCGGCCCTCGGTTGTGCGGCTTTTCCTCCCCGCCCTCTCCGAGACTTTGCAGGGGCAGCAGCAGCAGGTGCGTCCTCGGCAGGCCCGTTGACCTTCTCTGCCGAGCGCGCAGACCAGTTGAGGAGGAACGCATACATTTCGATGGGGACCTTGTGCGCGGCGCACGTCTGCTGGTCTTCATGGTCGATGTCCTGCGCAGCGGCGTCCACCTCTGCGGCAAAGCCAGAGGTGATGACGTCGAGCAGCTTGCTCATCAGGATCCCAGGCACGGCGTCCGCGCATTTGAGGAAACTCCGCAGAATATCAAACGTATCTGGAGATGTGACGGCTTCGGCGGATTCGGCGATGGAACTGACGGCCTCTGTTGTGACGACACACGAGAGAACGTGAGCTTTTGGTTGAGCGAGAGCGCTGCGACGTACGTTGGAGCAAACCGTCCATCTCGCCTGGCTCCATCGAGCGTACATCGTGTTCGCGCTCTATGGGGTAGTTTTCGGTGTCTTGTAAAGCTTGGAGCTCCTCTTGGAGGTCGAAGGCGTTCGCCATCCGGCTGTCGTTGTCGATGCCCCCGTCGTCGTCGTCGTATTTGCCAACCAAGCGCGTCTGCCGCAACGCGTAGATCCATGTCACATGCCTTGTCGCGTGAAGTCACATCTAGTCACATCTAGTCACGCGTCACGCTACATCCATACGCAACTCCATAAACTGGTCGCGGCGTAGGACAGCCGTTGGCTCGTGATAATACTGTATGCTTCCAGGCGATTGACATGGTGCCATGGTGCAGTAATAGTCGGTTTTATGCCGTGCTGCGGCCCTCCTTTCGCCCAAAATAACTCCTTTCATCTTGCCTTTCGTCTTCCGCGCCTTGTTCCGCGCCTTGTGTTCCGCACTTTATTCCACATTAAGCCTATCTATTTCATTTATAGGCATTGAACCCGTCAGGAGCTCGAAGCTTACTCTTCAACGATCTACTGGCAGCAGCCGCCCATGGCCAAAACAAAAACGGTACACCGATCCGATATCGGGTTCCCAAGCTCTGCCGCGCGGAGGAACCCCAAGATCGAGATCTGGCATTAGAATTCGATGGCTTGCTCCACCACGCACAGCGAGCTCTTCGCTTGCACTGTCGCAGTCCTGCAATCGAGAGCCTGAATGACGTACCCCCGGTGAAAGGTCTTTGCCGCTATCTTACCTTGGGGGCCTCCAATTCGGAAATATCACGTCAAGAACACGCATACAGCAACCAGAGTCAAAGTCGTGTATCGTGCGTGGTGCACACATTTCAGCAGGCGACGCACATACAGTACGCGCGTGCAGTAAGGTGCGGAACGAACGCCCAAACATTACCGTTTGAGCGGACATCCCCAGATTCTAAAAATGCCTTGGCAAAGAATATATGTAACCGCATGGCCAGAACCAGAGCGTCTCGAGGAAATCCGGCCGAACAGAGAATTTATGGCATGTAGATCTGTTGGGTGATGAAACGAGTAAAGTTATTCCGAGTCAACGACCTTGGTATGAAGCGATGACACGATGACGGACCGAGGCTCAAAAATCCCTCGGAACGAAGTCCGAGGGCGTCCGACACGTGACTATAGTGGCACTGCTCGGCACAAACTTGAACATGCAACAGAGACGGGCCTCTTGGCCTCTCGCATACATTATTCGTTCGTTCGTCCTTGGCAATGATGGTACATCCTATCAGTGTCACTCGCTAGCCCTCTACCTGTTTTTATGGTCTCCTCCGGCTCCAATCTTCCCTTCTTCGCTTCATCGGAAGGCCTACCGTAACCGCCAAGGTAACCGCGTGTGTGCGAGATACAACAGCTTCCGCACATGTACAGCTCCCAACCGTCCAGACTCCATCCGTCCACATCAGGCAAAGACCGGGGCTTGGCAAACGCCCAGCACGGGCAAGTCATGACGCAAAGAACGTGCGAGGCGGAGAGAAGAAGAGAAGATGCTGTTTTCCCCCGCCCCGCACGCAACGCACATGGTACGGTAGACGCCAGCTGTTGGGACTTTGTGCGGGGCGAGCCCGTGCGAGGATGAACGCCTGCGCGGAGTTACACGGGATTCATGGGAACGCAGCAGGGTGGCGTGGCTGCATGGCGCTAACGTCCCCAATTCATGTTCAAGTTGCAGCGCCCTGGTTAGGTACTTGCGAAGCGAAACAGCATGGTCGCCGATGATGACGTCGACGTACTGTAGTGTACACGGAGAAAGCGTTGTCCCATATGATTATATGGTCAACGGTACAGGCTGGTAATACTCTTTGAAAAAATTTTCGCATCGTATCGTGGTGTGTTGGTGTCAGCGCAAAACGTGTACAGCCTAGAGGGACACCTCGGACCAACAGAGTCTGAACTCGTATCTTCTTGTGTGTTACTGCGCTTGCCAAGGCGCCTGCCAACAGCTTCGGCGTATATTTTCTCCTCTCCACGTTTCAATTGAGGTGGAGTGAGAATTTCTCCAGCCGAGTAACCGGGCCCCGCAGAGGAATTTTAGCGAGTGAACCAGCAAGGGGGTGCGTGGTTTCTGCTGGTCCTTGAACGCAACGTGTGTTGTACGGATGGACCCAATGACGCAACTGTAATGGAAGCTGCCTAGGAAACCGTGGTGTGGCGGCGAATGTAGGAGCCGGGAACAAGACCTCCCTTACAGCTGTAGTTGTTCCTGGCATAACTTACAGTAAGCACAGAGTACCGTCACAGTACAGTACCGGCCCTCTATGTACAACAGAAGAGCCGTCTACTCTGTCGGGGTACTGTCTGGATCCGGCTCACAGGAGATATGTGACTCTGGGTTCGGCGGTCGTGTGCGAACACAAATTATGGGGACAGGTGAGGGGATTCGTCCCGGATCAGGCATGGATCCCAGGGTCTTACCATATATGGTATTCCCATCGCCATCATGATGAATGGCGCAGGGCCATTTGATCCTGGGGTTCGTCAATCGGTGGATAGACCATGGCACAGGGAACGGGCGTCGGGGCGCTATGTGATCTTTGATGGCAATCGTGAGCCAGGCGCTGCTGTGAGAGCGGGGATCGCCGTGTATACATCATCCCCTAAGCTGCCAGCGCACGCCTAGCCGACAAGAATTTTTTTAAATTTCTTTCGAATCCACTATACGTGCGCCCAGAGCACTTGGCCAGTACTTGGCCCTACGTAGCACTTCACTACCAACTTTACAAATCTAACTGGTAACCTATATCTGCCGGTTACCGACAAGATATAATTTGAGCGTACAGCGTAAAGGGCGCACTCTGTGAACCACCGTCGGCACAGTCAGGATCGATAAAATTGCACCGCACGGTGCGGTCGATTGGCGCGGGGGCAGAAAAATTGTCTTTCAAGCTTCATGACTCAAGGACCTCGGAGAATCGGAGCGGAAGTAGCTAAAAAGCTTTCTCGTGTCAACAACGCCGCTCTTCGGCGTGTTGGTAGCGTTACTCTAAGCGGATGGCGAAGAGCGTGTTGGACTGTGCGTTGGCGTCGTACGGCATAACCACGAGGATTTGCGGAGCAGAAAACTTGGGGACAACTCGGCAGAGTTTTGTCGTTTCGGGGGCGGGATAAGGCACAGTGGGGTCCGGGCCATCCCACCTTGTGGACATTGTGCCTGCTAGGGCCTTATATGTCCCTGACGTAGTGGAAGAAAACTACTACAGGGGCTGTCTCATAGGATTATCTCGAGCATGGCAAAAGGAATGGATCTCGGTGGATCATGATCAAATGATGATAGTGATTGGTGGGTGTTCTAGTCTGAAACAGTGCTCATTGACGAGCCACTATGGAAATAGAAAAAGCATGTGAAGAAGCCTATTGAGTAGCGCTTAGGGAAAAGGGAAGGTGGATTAGGGCGCAGAGACAAGTCCGATGACAGGTGGCCCTATGGAACAAAGAGAGCGGAAGTGGTCAGTGGATCAGGCCTGTGCGTACCAACGGTGGTGGAACAAGTGGTGACGACGTAGTGCGGTGTGGGATGGAGATAGAGAGGTAGAGGGGACGCGAGAGAATTAGCATGGGTAGGATTGTGCAGGCGAGTGGCGAGCTCGAGGGAACATTGGGGGATGTCGGGGAAGTACGGGACGGAAGAAGACACGGGCTCGGACTCAGATAGGGAGTGGGAATATGATGTGATTTAAATTTAAATTTACGGGTCATATTTGGTAATATTTGTCGGGTTGATTTGGTTGGTCTCGATGCGAATGTAATAAAAGCCCGGGTCCCCAATTCATCCAAGCCGTACTCATCCTTGACTACCTTCATCCCTCCCGGACTTCACCCATCCTCCTTCTCTCCCTCGCCTTTAGCGGCCCCTCTCCCCTTCCATTCGCAGGGTTTTCCCTGTAGTCATCCCGGTCTTCTCATTTCGCCGGTGAACATGTCACACCCAAACGTTGAAAAGGAAGCAGGGCCTCCAGCCCAGCCCGATACACCTGTCGAGGAGGTTCCTGCTAAAGAGAAAAAGGTTCGCGAGTACAAGGACTTCGGCCATGACGAGGTCAAAGCAACTCGTACGTTCTCGTTGCGGCGTTTCGCGCGTCGGCTTTCGGCCCTGACCTCCGATAATTTTCCCCAGATGCTAATGTCGATATGTCAAGGGTATGACTTGCTCAGTTGCGACCTTCTCATTTACTCATGCTGACATTATACAGATCGAGCTCAAAGCCGATGACCTCTACGACAAGGAAAAAGTTGACCTCGAGACCATTGTCATCGAGGATGTCTTTACGCTCCTCCAATGCAACGACCAGGGTCTCTCCTCCCAGGAGGCTCAGCGCCGTCTAGAGATTTTTGGCCCCAACAAGCTCGAACAAGAGGAGCAAAATCCGTTTCTTCAGGTAGCTTATCGACCTCTCCGTCCCATTGAGGGGTTAACTGAGGGCCACTTGTCCAGTTTTTGAGTTTCATGTGGAACCCACTTTCTTGGGTCATGGAGGCTGCTGCTCTCGTCGCAATTGCTTTGTCCAACGGAGAGGGTCGTGCGCCTGACTGGCAAGACTTCGCCGGTATTACTGCCCTTCTGTTCATCAACTCGGGTATTGGCTTCTACGAGGAGCGCGGTGCTGGAAATGCAGTCAAAGCGCTCATGGACTCGCTCGCACCCAAGGCAAAGGTTAAACGCGATGGCAGCTGGGTTGAGATTGAATCAGCGATCCTCGTTCCCGGCGACATGATCGCGTTCAAGATTGGTGATATCGTCCCCGCTGACTGTCGTCTAACCGAGGCCATCAACGTGTCCATCGATCAGGCTGCGCTCACTGGAGAGTCTCTTCCTGTCTCCAAGAAAGACGCTGACCAGTGTTTCTCGTAAGTCCGGCTTTACCCGAACAGTCGTTTGAATTTTCTCACGTCGGTGTTCTTAGTGGGTCCACATGCAAACAGGGTGAGGCTGAGGGTGTCGTTATTTCCACCGGTGTCAATACCTTCTTCGGTCGTGCTGCATCGCTCGTCGGCCAGGAGGACGACACCACCGGTCACTTGCAGAAGATTTTGGCACAGATTGGCTCCTTCTGCCTTATCGCCATCGGTATCTTCGTGATCGCAGAAATTTTCGTTCTTTATGCTGGCTTCCGTTGGTCATACCGTTCCGGCCTCGACAACATCCTTGTGCTCTTGATCGGTGGTATTCCCATTGCCATGCCCACTGTATTATCCGTCACCCTTGCTGTCGGCGCCCAGCAGCTCGCCGGTTATAAGGCCATCGTTACCCGTATCACCGCTATTGAGGAGCTTGCCGGAGTCACCATTCTGTGCTCTGACAAGACCGGAACTCTCACCACCAACAAGCTCACCATCGATCGATCTACCATCAGAACCTATGGTGCCTTCTCAGCTGACGACATCATCCTCCTCGCGGCCTATGCATCTCGTACCGAGAACCAGGACGCCATTGATGCCTCCGTTGTTGGTGCCCTTGGTGATACGTCCCGCGCTCGTGCCGGCATCAAGCTCCTCGATTTTAAGCCTTTCAATCCTGTCGACAAGCGTACCGAGATCACCTACCGTGAGGAGGCATCCGGCAAACTGAAGCGTGTCACCAAGGGCATGACCGGTATCATCATCGAGCTCTGCTCACGCAACAAAACTGACGACATTGAGAACCGTCTTGAATCCGACGTTGAGGAATTTGCTTCCCGTGGTCTTCGCGCTCTTGCCGTTGCGTATGAGGAGGTCGACGGCGATGATTTCGAGGCTGAGGGTAACGGCTTTGAACTTATTGGTCTTCTTGCCATCTTTGATCCTCCCCGTGACGATACCAAGCAAACCATCGATGACGCGCTTGCCTTCGGTGTCAAGGTCAAGATGGTCACCGGTGACCAGCTAGCTATTGCCAAAGAAACAGGTCGCCGTCTCGGTCTTGGCGACCACATGTATCCAGCTAAGGTGCTCAAGGACGGTCCTCCCCCGGGTAGCGGCTTCAACTCTCTCGATGACATGATCATGGATGCCGATGGGTTTGCCGGTGTGTTCCCCGAGCACAAGTTCGAGATCGTCAAGCGCCTTCAGGGTCTTGGCCATCTCTGCGCCATGACTGGTGACGGTGCAAACGATGCCCCTGCCCTCTCCCGCGCCAACGTCGGTATTGCTGTCGAGGGTGCCACCGATGCTGCTCGTGGTGCCGCCGACATCGTCTTGACTGAGCCTGGTCTTTCAACTATCGTCCATGCGATCCGTGGTTCGCGTGTCATCTTCCAACGCATGCGGAACTATGCGATCTATGCCTGCGCCGTCACAATCCGTATTGTCGTCTGCTTCGCCGTCTTGGTGTTCTCCTACAAGTTCCAATTCCCGCCCTTCATGGTCCTTATCATTGCACTGCTCAATGATGGTACCATCATGACGCTCTCCGTCGATCGCGTACTTCCTTCATCAACACCAGATAGTTGGGACTTGGCCGAGATCTTTGCTTACGCCGTGGCCTATGGTCTTTACCTGACACTCTCCACGTAAGCTGCGCTGACGGTTGTTTCTTTGTTGTGTTCTAATTGATCCGTGTAGGGTCATTCTCGTCGTCGTTATCCTTGAGTCGGACTTCTTCCAGAGGAAGTTCCATGTCCACCTCAACTCGCCGGCTGGTCAGATCGACCACAACGACGAGAAGCTTCACACGATCGTCTATCTCCAGGTTGCCATTATCTCCCAGGCGCTCATCTTCGTTACTCGCGCCCACGGGTTCTTCTTTATGGAACGTCCGTCGTATGCATTGATGGCTGCCTTCTGCCTGGCGCAACTCGTGTCCTCGATCATCGCCGGCTTCGCCAATTGGGGTTTCACCAACATCCAGAAGATTTCGGGTGCTTGGATCGGTATCATTTGGGTCTGGGTGAGTGACTAGACTTGTTAGTCCACTCCATATCACGGGTTCTGACATGACCCTCTTGATAGGACATCATCTGGTTCGTTCCCCTCGACCTGATCAAATTCGCCATGAAAGCAACCGTGATCAAGTACCTCCGCAACCGTCACGACCAGGCCACAGCTGCGGCTACTCGTGCTTCTGCGGAGACTGGTATCCCGATCATGCGCACTCAATCGCGTGCGGCGTCGATTCACGAATCACTGTACTCGAACCGGACGTCGTTCATCCGCCGCGCTGTACGCAAGGTTGGCTTCGGCCAGAAAGTGCGTGTCAAGGCAGAAGAATTGCAGAGGTTCAGCAGCATCCAGGCGCACCAAACAGGCCAGACGCTTGCGCGCCACCCCTCACGCACAGGGGCATAGACGATACGAGCGTGGCCTGGAGCGTGAAGAGTATCAACGCATCATATCCGTGTAATTCTATGACTTGCCGCCCCTCGAATTCTGGTGTCCCCTCCTTTTCCCATCGCGTCCCCCTCACAACGATTACTATTTCGCCCTCGCGTTCTTTTGATCACATTAAATTCCAGACACTGGACTCGGTGCGTGGGTGAGGCTGATGGTCTCTCTTAGAACCCCGCGATGAGCGTGTTCCCTCCCCCTCTTGCGCTTTCTGGCGTCTCGCTCGTTTTGACCAATTCAATCTCATATACACAACAATTGATTTTCTCCCTCTTTGTTACGTTTCTTTTCCTTCTTACGGCCTTGTCATAACGACCCCCGCGCGCTTTTCTTTCTTATATAGCGTTAATTCCTGTCGCAGTGATGACAAAAATAAAGTCTATTCTTTATACCAGCCACATCCGAATCGGGTACCGTATGTGCGAACTAGCACTATCTTGCTCACACTCTTCACTCGTGAGAGTATACTGTCCCCAGCTCATCACCACCGTGTAGCAACTAAGTGCGGTGTCTTTGATAGCTTGATAGCGTTACCGCCAAGGCCCTGCGGAACTCCCCAATGCGTAGGTCATATAAATACGTCATGATAGGCCAAGGAAAAAAACCAAGAGCGTCAGGACGATACGCATTCGATGGTCGTGTCTCGTGACAACGAAATTGCTTGCTTCTCACTTGGCTTTTCCATCTTGCGGAACTCTTCAATGCGTAAGTTAGACACGTCAGGTGCGGCCAAGGAAAAAACCAAGAGCGTCGGGATGATACGCATTCGATGGCCTTGTCTTATGACAACAAATCATTGGCAGCTAGTTATTACTTGCTTCTCACTTGGCTTTTCCGTCTAGCGGAGCTCTTCGATGCGTAAGTTAGACACGTCATGATAGGCCAAGGAAAAACTAAGAGCGTCGGGATGATACGCATTCGATGGCCGTGTCTCGTGAACAAATCATTGGCAGCTGGCTATTACTACTTGCTTCTCACTTGGCTTTTCCGTTGCCTGTGCAGCGTCCGAGTCACTACGGTAGCCTTTCACTTCAGCTAACTTCGTGGGCCATTGTCGTGGGTCTCGTCAGAAATGCTTCCGCAGCACCGTGACTTGCTCATGCATTCATTCATTCTCGGTCTCGGCGGCGGGTTACTGCATTTTTGGGCCAGTGGATCTCACGCCCGTGTCAACGTTCGCATGCGCGTCGCTTCGCACAGTTTCAGTTGACTACCTTTGGACTCCCAGCTCGCCTCTCTCATCGAGCAGTAGAGACACCGAGGACGTGCCCTAATTGCAGGGCGCACGCGCACGGAGGGTCAGAGCGTGTCTTCCTCGGCTGTGTCTCGGCTGTGTCCTCCCGCGCCTTTTTCGGGAAGGAATGGGCGTCTCTCGTCTCTCAATATTACTCCAGCACGCTCCTCCGCACGATCGATGAGCCTTCTCGTATCGGGCAGTATACACCGCTGGCCGGCGGTGCAAATGTGGCAATATAGGAGGTCGTCGGTTCTGAGGTTGCATCACACCGATTGTCTGGCCAGTGCTGTGCTGTGAAGCCAAGGAGGGAGGTCGAGCTATTCGATCGATTCTAGATTTTTTTTAGGGGGGTGGCTCGGATGGCGCAGGAATCCCGAGCTCGTTTCTCCGTCTTTCAGGATCGAGGGGGGTCCTTGGGACGTCGGATCGCTCATTGAGCGCGATGGCGTTAAACGCGTCGTTAATTAGTTAGCTCGTTTCGTTTCGTTCGAGCCGCTAGTAGCGCAGTGCCTTGTCAGTTGCAGTTCTAAACTGGGGCTACACACATACGAGGGCCGACTGAAGCCAGTCAAGGGCAAGTCTGGACCGAGCCTTCAGAGCTTTCTGCGCAGATTGGTTCTAGTTCTTCGGATTCCAAGTCGCGGTCTCCATCACCGCCTTGGTCGCTGCTCACGCCACTGTGTCCTGATACCTTCTGTGACGACAGTGAAGGGATAGGCCTGGCCCCCTGACCGGCCTGACCGCTCGCAACTGACCTGGGGAATTTTATCCCTGAAAGATCGCTCAGGTCAGAGAGCCATACCCGTGACGTCCGAACTAAATGCTCCTTTCTCAACAAGAGGCCCAAGCAGCCAGTATTCGCATCGAAGGCTGAGGCGATAGAGATGGCTACCCAGGTGCGCGCGGAGGCTTCCGCGTCACTGGCAGGTACGCTCATCAGCCCCGCAGTGGGTTAAGGAAAACGTTGAGACTCCTCACTCACGTTTCCCCACTCTACTAGAGTTTACAAATATTTTTTCGCCACAGTATTTGTACCGCGTAATGGGACGGTATATACACAAGACGAGAGAAAAAGTATTGATATCGAGAACCCAACAGGAGTATACACCCTATCGCATTAAACG
>WNGR01008168.1_pt1 | contig 11068 bp, 9 predicted proteins | sample 5407581 | NCBI WGS metagenome assembly WNGR01 (sample SAMN13153383, study PRJNA577476) | soil metagenome | isolation source: 80 cm soil or saprolite under Garry oak tree replicate 2 | place: USA:California | collected 2016-06-15 | reverse complement strand
CAGCATAAAGCGCAGCATACAGGAGATGTGTCTCACCTTTGTAGTAAGGAGAAGACTTTGGGAGTAGAGATATTGTGTGTGTGCACAAGTGAGGACGAGCGAAGGGGATGTGTATTCACCACTCTCCCCATAGGGGGATATATATACTCTATGACCCACCCATGTCCGTTTGCGTAAAAGTGATGAGTAAAGGTGTCCACAATATCGCGTTTTTACACACACCTGATATGCGACACCTTTTACAGAAGGCGTAAAGCCTTCAGGGTCATAGTATGTGATACGCCCACTACCGTGCATATTGTAACTACCGTATATAGTAAGTATACTACCGTAACGTATGCTGTAATGTCGTAACTGCTATAGATAAGGCTCTTACGTACTTATCACGTTCCAACATAAAGCCCTCTTTCTGTAGTACTTAAGATGTAGTTAGAAGACCTAGCTCTCTAGCTTGGTCTTCTTGAATTGCCACTAGCACTCTTCTTCCACTCTGCAAGACATAAGGGCTCTCTCCCTTTCTTGCTCTGTCAGTATCTATAGAAGTGACCATTGTCTTGTGTCCAAGTGTCATCAGACCTTGTGACTGTATGTATCACGTGACTAAGCAGAGTCTGTGTATACCTGTCATCGCTAAGTTGTAACGCACCCCACATCTGGGCCTAAGTCAAGGCTGACATTCAGTGGCAACGTAACAATGCGCATGTGCATGCTTCTGGGGGGTCTGTCAGGTGGAACCGAGTGACGTATGTGCCAGTGAAGGCATGGTCCACCATGACCTGAATGGCGGTCGAGGTCATGTGTTATGTGAAAAGGGGCTTTTTGGTGTTCTTCCCCTGAGTGTTCTTTTCCTTGGCCATTGCAGCTTGCCAGAGAGGGTGTGAGCCCCTGTCAGGGGGTTTTGTAAGGGTGTGGGTATAGGCAAAACTGTGAGGCTTGGTCCCACTGCTCCTGTCCTGTTGTCCTCAGTGCCATTCATGCGCCCACATCTGGAAAGCCTGCTTGCACGTGTCATCTTTTTGGTAAGCCGCTGTCATAATGCATTTCAACCCCAACAGGGGATCGCACTGGCAGGCCTCAGTTGCTAAAGCCCATGCCACCTCTTGTTCTTCTAAGAGGAAGTCCACCGGGGTCCAAACTAGAGTGAATTTAGAGTTCGTGTGAGAATTGCAAAGTGCAGTGAGAGAAGCATGAAATAGTAATGCTGCATCATGCGCCAACTTGGATCTTGGGTTTGTGACTGTGTGGATAGCTGATGAGTCTGAGCAGAAAATGTAGATATGGTCAGGGGGTTTCTGACTTGAGAAGTGTGTGGTAAGAGCCGCCATGGTCTTCACAAGCCTGAAGCAACTCGTGTCGAATGCCTTGCAACACTCCCCATACTGCCAGCTCCACTCCGCCAATCCCTCTCCACTCTGCACCCCCAGTTTCATGGTGGCGGTGGCACACATAATGATCCTGACTGGCTTCCATAACTCATGGGTAAACTGACAGTTAGAATCTTAGATATGTCATGGGCCAGCCGACATTGGCCGATGCTGGAGATTCTTCCAGAACTCATGGGCCAGCCGATGTCAGTTCAGACCAGTTGCTCTGGAAGGAATCCCCGGAGCAATGTTGTCTGGACATCTGCACACTCCCAGACACCTCCAGGGAGTGTGGGACCAGTTCCTCTGGAAGGAATCCCTGGAGCAATGTCGTCCAGACGTCTGCACACTCCCAGACACCTCCAGGGAGTGTGGGACCAGTTCCTCCAGAAGGAATCCCCAGAGCAATGTCGTCTGGACATCTGCACACTCCCAGACACCTCCAGGGAGTGTGGGACCAGTTCCTCCAGAAGGAATCCCCAGAGCAATGTTGTCCAGACATCTGGACACTCCCAGACACCTCCAGGGAGTGTGGGACCAGTTGCTCCAGAAGGAATCCCTGGAGCAATGTCATCTGGACGTCTGGACACTCCCAGACACCTCCAGGGAGTGTGGGACCAGTTGCTCCGGAAGGAATCCCTGGAGCAATGTCGTCCGGATGTCTGGACACTCCCAGACACCTCCAGGGAGTGTGGGACCAGTTCCTCTGGAAGGAATCCCCAGAGCAATGTCATCTGGACGTCTGGACACTCCCAGACACCTCCAGGGAGTGTGGGACCAGTTGCTCTGGAAGGAATCCCCAGAGCAATGTCATACGGACATCTGGACACTCCCAGACACCTCCAGGGAGTGTGGGACCAGTTGCTCCAGAAGGAATCCCCAGAGCAATGTCGTACGGACATCTGGACACTCCCAGACACCTGCAGGGAGTGTGGGACCAGTTCCTCCAGAAGGAATCCCCAGAGCAATGTCGTCCAGATGTCTGCACACTCCCAGACACCTCCAGGGAGTATGGGACCAGTTCCCCCAGAAGGAATCTCTGGAGCAATGTCATCCAGACATCTGCACACTCCCAGACACCTCCAGGGAGTGTGGGACCAGTTCCCCTGGAAGGAATCTCCAGAGCAATGTCATCCAGACATCTGCACACTCCCAGACACCTCCAGGGAGTGTGGGACCAGTTGCTCCAGAAGGAATCCCCAGAGCAATGTCGTCCGGACATCTGCACACTCCCAGACACCTCCAGGGAGTGTGGGACCAGTTCCTCTGGACAGAATCCCTGGAGCAATGTCGTCTGGACATCTGGACACTCCCAGACACCTCCAGGGAGTGTGGGACCAGTTGCTCTGGAAGGAATCCCCAGAGCAATGTCGTCTGGACGTCTGCACACTCCCAGACACCTCCAGGGAGTGTGGGACCAGTTGCTCTGGAGGGAATCTCCAGAGCAATGTCATCCAGACGTCTGGACACTCCCAGACACCTGCAGGGAGTGTGGGACCAGTTGCTCTGGATGGAATCTCCAGAGCAATGTCGTCCAGATGTCTGCACACTCTCAGACACCTCCAGGGAGTGTGGGACCAGTTTCTCCAGAAGGAATCTCCAGAGCAATGTCCTCTGGATGTCTGCACAGTCTCAGACACCTCCAGGGAGTGTGGGACCAGTTGCTCTGGAAGGAATCTCCGGAGCAATGTCATCCGGATGTCTGCACACTCCCAGACACCTGCAGGGAGTGTGGGACCAGTTGCTCCAGAAGGAATCTCCAGAGCAATGTCGTCCGGACGTCTGCACACTCCCAGACACCTCCAGGGAGTGTGGGACCAGTTGCTCCAGAAGGAAGCTCTGGAGCAATGTCATCCAGACATCTGCACACTCCCAGACACCTCCAGGGAGTATGGGACCAGTTCCCCCAGAAGGAATCTCTGGAGCAATGTCGTCCGGACATCTGCACACTCCCAGACACCTCCAGGAAGTGTGGGACCAGTTCCCCCAGAAGGAATCTCTGGAGCAATGTTGTCCAGACATCTGCACACTCCCAGACACCTCCAGGAAGTGTGGGACCAGTTCCCCTGGAAGGAATCTCTGGAGCAATGTCGTCTGGATGTCTGGACACTCCCAGACACCTGCAGGGAGTGTGGGACCAGTTCCCCCAGAAGGAATCTCTGAAGCAATGTTGTCCAGATGTCTGCACACTCCCAGACACCTCCAGGGAGTGTGTAACCAGTTCCTCCAGACTACACCTCTGGAAAACTGATTTCCAGAGCCCTGCACACTTTTAGATGCACCTGGACAGACTCTTGCCTATTCCTTGGAATACAGCTCTGGAACAAAGTTTCTGAACCAACATCGGCTGGCCCATGAGTTCTGGAAGAATCTCCAGCATCGGCCAATGTCGGCTGGCCCATGACACATCTAAGATTCTCTCTGTCGGTTTATCCATGAATTATGGAAGTCAGTCAGGATCATTGGCTGGGTGGCACCGCCTACTACCTTTCCATCCAGTCTGCCCACGTTAGTAAGCTTTGAGGCGATGTGGACTGCCACGATGCTAAGCATGTCCATGTACCCATAAAGGGCACTCATCCATTCTCTTCTCATTTGTGGGTTCACGACATCCCATATATGTAAGTGGCCTGTCCAGTTAGGGACCTCCCAGGGGGCCATCTTCGTGACGTCAACACGTGGACTGTTGGCTGGGATGCATGCAGCAAGTGCCTCCAGAATAGTGGGGCACTGATTGGCTCTACTGGAAGTGGGGACTTCACTTGCAATTTAGTATGCGCTATTGTTGACTTGCAGTGTGATAGGGCTACTCTCTTTGTTATAAGACACAGCCCCGTAATGGCTTGTTCCCATGCATTGTTGGACTGCAGCTTCAATCCATCACCAGTTCACCCTTTATGCCAGTAACCTCAACAAAACCAAGTGTGAACAAGTACAGCATGGAACTCAGTACTTCACTCATGTTGTCCTTTCCTTCAAGCACCTTTTGTATAGCACGATTTATTGTGGAGCGCTCTCAAGGGCGCTCTGCATTTCAAGGCAGATTAACGTACAGGTGGTGTCTTACTCTACTGTACGGGATACAGTACGGCTTCACATTTACGAATGAATTCCGCCTTCTCGTTACTGTAGATTTACGTCTCAAGTGTGGCTCCACGGAACTCGTTGAACGCCGAACGCTGACACATGCGACTGGGTGACGGCCATGGTTCATGCTCGACCTGTCCACCTTTCGTATGTTGTTCGTGACATTTGGGATCGTGTCGGGCACTTACATACTGGGTACCTTTTTCGACGCTTTACCTTCTAATCGCGCCACTATTGTGCGTGTAGACAGATGCTAGGAGAGAAGGGGATGTGAAACGATCTCGTGGGCGACCCAAGAACCTACTCACCCCGACATGTCATGTACGACCGGCCAGTCATTCCCACAACAGAATTACCGATGCCAGGCCATCTGTGCCTTTCAAACGCGTTTTCGCACGCTAGTCGTGTGGTAGGTGAGTGCCTCGGCGAGATGGGAGCACAGAGGTAAACGACGACCACATAAATTTCATGCAACAGCTCCCATCCTCAGCTTTACTTGCTCGAAGTATGACCTCCGTACCGCAAAATCCTAACTTGATGGAAGGGACATCACGGGTGAGGCGCGCAAGCAAGACGCCAGCCAGCCAACTTCCCGATGATGTGCTAGCGGAAGTTGGAATAACTTTTGCGTCTCAGCTCGAAGAAAGCCGGATATAAAATTTTCGTGCGTGCCGCAAACTCAAGTAGTTCGGCCAAATTGAAAGAAAAAGTCGGAAGGAAGAGCTGGGGAGCCTAGAGTGACCAGTTCTTTGCCTCGAGAGGCGGAGAGGAAGGGAAGTGGGAGGGAGAACGGCGTACACGCACAAGCGTCTTCTACCGCCGTGCACACTCTCACACCCATGGGAAGTCACAAGGTTTCCTCTTGATGGAGAAGGAATACGTTAGGACAGTGTTATGACATCATCTGGGAGAGCATCTATCATTACGCGCTGTCAAAGATGGCCGTTTCCACAAAAAGGATGAGCAATTGCGCCTGGTACCATGCAGAATACCACCCAGTCTCCCACCTGACACCACAACGCGGCGACCTGGGCTGGAGAGACATTGGGAAACAGGTCGATGATGATGATGCGGTTGGGCCGAGTGCAGCTGACAGATGAAGTCTCATGGACAGCTGGCATGACGCAGGCATACAATCCGGAGGCTAGCGATTCTTGAAATAACCGTTACAGCGGATTTCATAATGATAGATCCCGGTCGTTTTCGAATACACAGACGGACTTCCAAACTCAAGAGCGGGGTTCATAATTAAGTTGAGAGAAATTCTCTGGAAATTGAGTTATCTTACAAAATAAGGGTTATGGAATAGTTATCTGCTTTTCCATGCTCGGCAGATGTGCTTTTTTTCAGCGTGCCCACCCCCACTTCCATTTGATGGTTCGCTGGCACATCCCTGATGAACTCAAAGAGATGGTACTATCGACGTCCCTTCAGGTACTGTGTGACTCGGAAATCCATGAATAGAGCAGGAGCTTTCAGTGCATACGACTTTGAAGACGCACAGATCGACAACAAGGGTATTTCCCCATCCACCCTCTTGCTAATCCTAGTGGCCTTACTCCCTTCGAGGGCGCAGTCCCCAGCCACGCAGTCGCGGTTGTCGCAGCTGCAGCTGCCGCACTCACAGCTACAGTCTTCCCGGCAGTCTATGGAGTCCAATGCCGCATCCCAAACCACCGCACGCCATCTCCCATTAATGAGACACACGCAACGGCAGCCCTGTGTCCAATAACATCGACTGGTTCAACAACCCAGCTCTGAAGGTCTCAGGGCTGGGCCCAGCTTCCGTGTGCCGACCAGTGGGTGCTCTGGTCCCCATAAGGCACCGTGAGCTCGTCAGGAGCGTTTTGACTGACTGACTGACTGACTGACCAACCGACCAACCGACCAACATGTAACTATGTGCTTTTTCCAGATTTGTGCAGGGCCGCAGGCGACCATGGCGGTGGTCAGTGATCACACACTTACCAGCAAGCACCCCAAGCCGAGACAAGTCCAGTAAACGACAATCCAGAAGGGCATCTGCGTGCAATCTCCATGCTCAGTTTTTGATCCGTATCATTATATCATACCACTTGCTAACTTCATATCATCGCATCATTGGAGAAATATGAAATGTGCTGGATTCAAACACATGGCACGGGTGCATCAAAACCACGCATTGGAGGAAAAGGCTACAGTACCAACTGTGTATGTACGCGTTGGGGCGTTGGGGGGGAAACCGTGGGACAGCTGACAAAGCTACCTCACACCTTTTGCGACGTTGCCATGTCACCAACGTCCTCACCATCAATCTTGTCCCACTCGACTGTCCTCACTATCCTAATCAACACTGCCAGAACGGAAGCGAGGATGAGACGTCCTGCTCGAAGCCTGGTCGAGCCGGGACGTCCGTGGCATGCACGATGGGATTCGGCAGCCCAGGACCCGTGGTGGCACCTCCTGCGTGCTTCCAAACGAGCGCACCCTGCACGCGCGTCGCGTTGAAATCGAATGCCTGCAGACATTAGTTGATCCAGCGCTTGTCGGAGATCGAACAGCCTCCACTCCAGCTCAAGCAGGCAGGCGCCTGGCGGCCCAGCGTGAGCAGGCGGAAGGACGAGATGTCCCAAACGCCTGCGAGCAGCTTGGGGCAGGTACATACACGCTAGGTACATACACACTACAAGCCGATTCGAGACGCCAAGGACGTAGGTTTCACGTCAATTCCCTCGACCCACGCGACACCCACTCACAAGCACAACAACAACTATGTATTTTATCCCTCAACGTCTCGACTTTCCAGGCAGCACAACAGGCGCTTTCAATAGACAAAGGGACACCCTGCTCCAGCGTGCGTCCAATAATCGACAGTTGCGCGTCGTAGTGAGGGGGAGGTCTGAAGCGCCTCAGGTAAATCTCGCCGTCGCTTGCGACGAGAATCCTGCAGGTCTCAGTATTATCGAGCAGACTGATGTGGGTGACCGTTTCGTGATCGATAAAGCAGAATGACGGGGCGGTATTTGCGGGACAACTCAGGACCTGGGTGTCTAAGCCCCCATGCAACGATCTTGACCGGTAGTGAGTACAGATCCACCATGTCTTTGATGTTGAGCTCCACAAACACGTTTATAATACCTATTTCTCCTATCCTGACTCTTCCCCGCACAGACCGAGGTGGTCATGACGTCGCACCCTTCTGTATTGCACAACTTAGTCTTGAAAATGATAAGTAAATTATATAAATTTATTTTTTAATTACTACAATTTATTTTTGTGGGAAAAAAACTCGGCATGGTCGCCAATATACCCATTCAATCCCCGCCTATGTGTAAAAAAAGTCGCCAGGGATCTATCATTATGAAATCAGCTGTATATTATACGTACTAGCACTTGCAGGAGGGCCCTTTGGGCCCTCCCTTAAACTCTCATAGGTGCAGGAGCCCACTTGTGTGAGCTCGGGCAGCGCAACGTTTGCGTCAGCTGAAGGTGCTGCAGCCGTAGGATGCACACCATTGCATTGACAGGCGTTGTGTCCACTGCCGGTGCAACTTTACGTTGAGACGTTGCACCGTGAGCCGCTCCGAGTGCCGTTGCTGGTTTCATGGGTGTAGAAGCCGTTGTCTGAGCTCGGGGGCCGCCACGTTTGCGTCAGCTGAAGTGGGTGCTGGAGCTGTAAAACGCGCACACCAGATTAGCTGCCGTTGGAGTACTATGTCGGTAGGCATTGCATCCATTCACAATAAGAAGCGGCCGGCGCGAGTAGTGTTCCCACCGGCGTGCGAGTGTACGTTGAGAAGTTGCGTCCAGATGACTTCGCATTTCGTTATTACTGTACGAACGAGACATGGAGTTGTGATATAAAAGGAAAGTGGGTGTGGGAAAAGATACGTGAGAAGCAGACTCCTTCCCGATTCGATGCTCCGCGTAAGAGGCTCTCAATCACGTGTGCTTTCCCACACACCCACCTTCCTTTTATATCCCAACTTCAGCGCCTCGTTACGCTACGCACCGACTGGGGACACTTGCGTCGGCGTTTCCCGGGGCGTGACGCGTCGTGCTCTTTCGTCTTGGTTTCTGTATTTTTTAATTGTAGGTGCACGTGTCCGTATTAGGAAAAATCTAATTAATTTATTGGATGCTCGATATTGGCGTGTATGCGTGAACGCGTGAACGCGCACGAAGTCCCATCTTTGTGTCTTCTGTCTCTGTGCAATGGCTTCGCTCGACTCGCTCGAGTCCACTGTCGATCTGTCTTCGCTTGAGTCTACTGTCGATCTGTCTTTGCTTGAGTCTACTGTCGATCTGCCTTTGTTTGAGTCTACTGTCGACCTGCCTTCGCTTGAGTCTACCGTCAACTCGGATCTGCCCTCCCTGGATGAGATGCGAGCAGTTGTCAAGGATCGCTTCGGTTTCTTCCCATGCACTTGGCAACTCAAGGCCGCTTTGACTCAGCTGGAACGGAATGACTTATTGACTCTGGCACCAACGGGGTCCGGAAAGACGCTGACGTTCTGGATACCTCTCCTCTTCAATGGGGGTGGAGTTTCGATCGTTGTAACGCCTCTGAACGTGCTGGGAGAGAAGAACGTCAGCGAACTTTCGCTCGTGTCTATTCCAGCTGTAAACCTCACGGCGTCTTCGGCATCGGACAAAACATTTAAGGTATTGCATTAGTACGGAGCATACTACATAGCCTGTCTATTAAACATAGCGATGAGTAGGAAATCGAGTCCCTTAAGTTTCGCGTTGTTATTACAAGTCCGGAGCGCATCCTCACTGACCGGCATTTCCTCGACCTATGGAAGTCGAAGAGATTTGTCAACAAACTGCGAAGCATAATATTTGACGAGGCTCACTGTATCAGCCAATGGTCTGGGGAGTTCCGACCCGAGTATGCCGATGTGGGTAAACTGCGTTGGCTGCTCCCGCGGCAGGTCGTCTTCTACGCTGCATCAGCAACAATGCCGCGTCATATCCTTGATCATGTGAAGTCTCTTCTTCAGATGCGACCTGAAAGGACCAGGGAGATCAGACGCACCAACGATCGTCCCAACATTCATCTTGTCACTCTGGAGATGCTCGATCCCTTGAACTCGTGTCACGATATCCTTCGAGTCTTCAGGTTCAACGGAGACCCACCACCGCCTCTGTTTATGGTATTTTGTAACGACCGGAAGGAAACAGAGCGCCTTTGCCAGTACGCCCGATCGCACGCGCCTGCGGAACACATAGACAAATTAGTCTGGTTCCACTCTGGGATGAGTGCCAGGTTCCGGACGGGGACTATCGAAAAGCTGCGCCTGCGTAAGATCTGGGGGATATTCTGTACGGACGCAGCTGGGATGGTACGTGTTTCATATCTGTTGTCTCATTTGCTGAGTGCGTTGTACTAGGGACTCGACATACGCGACATCGAGATTGTCGTCCAGTGGAGATATACATCCTCATTGTGTACTCTCTGGCAGCGGCTTGGTCGGGCAGCGCGGGACCCTTCAAGTGAAGCTTCAGGTATCTATCTCGTCGAGCCACAATATATGGATCATCATCGCAAGCAGGCCGAGCAGAGAGCTGCAGTGAGGACACAGAGAGCCCAGCAAAAGCGACTTCAATGTGCTACTGAACCAGAGAGTGCACCGAGTTGGAAAAAGGCACGCACGCATGATGAGAAAGCAGGTCCGAGTACACGGAAAAGGACCCAGCCTCAGCTTGTGTTACCCGATATCGCCTCGGCGGTGCGCGCAACGAATAGACTAATCGTCGTGGAACAACGCCATCAGAACTACGAGGCGGCAGCAATGGATACATATATCAATGCGCGGTCGCGGGGGATCTGTCGACGCCAAATATCCGATGAGTTCTTCAGGAACAGGCCCGGTATGTGTTTGTGTTCTGTTGGACGGGGGATCCCGAGGAGTTGACCCACGGCCAGCGTCTCCGTCATTGGGATGCTCCAATAGGGATTGCCCACGTTGTGCGGTCACGGTCTCCCGGTTGTGCTGCGATACCTGCAACCCCGGGTCGTTTATTCTACCACTCCCTACGGCATCTGCCCCGAAACAAACTTGGGCTCCGAATAAATTCAAGGTGAGCCAGTACGAATTGACCGATGCAGACCTGAGTCTCATGTCCGCCTTGCGAGAGTGGCGAGATGCCCAGCTGAAAAGCCTAGGGGTTCCAACAGGTGATGATATGTATGGCTCGCAACTCATTTTGACGGACGACATTCTTGAACGCCTTGTGGAGCTGGCTCACTTCAATCAACTCACCGATCTTGCGTCGATCAGGGCCCAAGTGAACTGGCGTTACAGTGACCTGTGGGGCGCACAGATCCTCAGGCTTGTTAAGAAGCATGTCCCCAATACTGACAGCATCGATCAATTCGCCCCCGCCCCTCATAGACCTAAGCTCCAACCCACTGGCAGTGAAAATATCTCTGGGCCATCCACTAGCCATCAATCACCAGGCGCATGATCTAGTGCAATCGTCCTCACACCAAATGCGTCCAACCCTAAGCCACGCACTAGAAACGGTTACAAGTGCAGTGCATGTGGCAGCTCCACCCATATAGGTACACCTGATATCTAAATATTCTTGTATCGTTGGCGTAACTGATAATCCCATCAGCTTCTAATCGA
>WNGR01010025.1_pt1 | contig 11070 bp, 7 predicted proteins | sample 5407581 | NCBI WGS metagenome assembly WNGR01 (sample SAMN13153383, study PRJNA577476) | soil metagenome | isolation source: 80 cm soil or saprolite under Garry oak tree replicate 2 | place: USA:California | collected 2016-06-15 | reverse complement strand
GCCAGGAACTGGAAATCCTTGAGCGTGCGTTCGAACGCCAGGCGCAGAGCGGCGAGCCGCTCGGGCGGCACGCCGGGGGGCGCGAAGAAGGGGCGTCCCATCTCCTGCGGCGCGAACAGGAACTCGAACAGCTTGCGGTCCTCCGGCGTCCTGGCGCGATCGATGATGAGGGGGACATCGGGAATATCGGGGTGGCTGCGCAGGGACCATTGGAACAACACGTTGATCTTCTTGTCCCTGAGCCAGTCGGCCTTGCGCAGCTTGATGAAGGTCCAGCCGAGCCCGCAATTGCCCTCGACCTCGCCACGCTCCAGGGCCAACAGCATTTCGGTCGAGCCCGGATAGCCGAGCACGATCTTGAATTTGGTTCCGAGGAGCTTGTTGGCGGCCTTCGGCCACACCACCTCGGTCGCGTCGGAGCCGGTGCCGGAGACGATCAATTCCTTCGCCATCGCATCCTGCAGCGTCTTCACCGGCGCGGTGTGCCAGGCGAGGCAGGTGGTGTATTCGACATTGGCGGTGCCGAGCCAACCGAATTTGCGGCCATCGAACTTGGCGTTGGCGTTGCCGAGGAGCGGTTCGATCGCCGCGGTCCGGCCGGTGATCGCGAAGGCGGTGCCGTCGCGGGTCACCGTGTTGGCGATGGTGTTGGCGACGACGAGACCGCCCGCGCCCGGCACGTGCTGCACGATGAAATTCGGGCTGCCCGGAAGGTAGCGTCCCATGTGGCGGGCGAGCGCCTGGGCATAGAGGCTCGAGCTGCCGCCCGCGGTGAAGCCCACCATGATGGTGACCTGCTTGCCCCGGTAGAAATCGGCAACCGCGTCTTGGGCTGCGCTCGACGAGGAGATGCAAATGAGGAGAGCGCCAGCCATCAGCGGGCCAGCACAGAATTCCGTCCGCATGACATTCCTTCCCATCTCCTGATGCGTCGGATGACCCAGTCTAGCAGAGGCTGGATCGCAGGCATCCTACTCCACGGACGGCTTCCCCTGGCGCAGGCCCTTGATGGCGGAACGGCGCTTCTTCGATTGCAGTCGGCGCTCGCGCGAGCCGGCGGTCGGCCTGGTCGGCCGGCGGGGCACGGGCGGCACCGCGGCGCGGCGGATCAGGTCGACGAGGCGGTCGAGCGCGTCCTGTCGGTTGCGTTCCTGGCACCGCGCTTGCCAGCTTGTTGACATTCTGCCCGCCCGGCCCGGAGGCGCGGATGAAACTTTCCTCGAGCTCGCGCTCGTCGATAGTGATGCGGTCGGTGATCCGGATCATGAGAGCAGGATCATTGCTGGCCAAGGCCAGGATTTCCCGGCCATCCACGTTTTCCGCGTCGGGCAACGTGGACCAGCAATCGGCGCGTCAGTTGCCCGCTGCCTTGGAAGTGACGCCCTGGGGGCGGCCGACCACGGTGACCAGCAGGCCGGCATCGAGCAGGCGCTTGGCGGCGCGACGGGTGTCGGCGAGGGTGACGGCGTCGATCAGCGCGGAGCGGCGCTCGATATAGTCGATGCCGAGATCGTCGACCTGCATGTTGACCAGCTGGCTCGCGATCTTGGTCGAGGTGTCGAGCCCGAGCGCGAAGGAGCCCTTGAGGTAGGTCTTGGCCTTGTTGAGCTCCTCCTCGGTCGGTCCCTCCTTGGCGATGATGCGGATCTCGCTCTCGATCACGTCCAAGGTCTCGCGGGTGGCGTCGGCGCGGCTGGCGGTGCCGCCGATCAGGATCGCCGAATGGTTGAGCCAGACCAGGGTATCGAAAATGCCATAGGCGAGGCCGCGCTTCTCGCGCACCTCGCGATAGAGCCGCGAGGAGAACGAGCCGCCGCCCAGCACGTGGTTGAGGATGTAGGCGGCCATGAAGTCGGGGTCGTTGCGGGCGAGGCCGAGACCGCCGAAGGTGACCACCGCCTGCGGGACGTCGAGATCGACGACGATGCGGCGCCCGAGCCCCTGCGGGGTGACGTCGGGGACGTCACGTCTCTCGGCCTTGGCCGGGAGCGAGCCGAAGGCGACATCGATCAGCCGGCCGGCGGTCGCGGCGTCGATGTCGCCGACCACGGCGATCTTGAGCACGTCGCGCGCGAGTATCCGCCGCACATAGGCCCTCAGGTCGTCGGCGGTGATGCGCGGGACCGCTTCCAGCGTGCCGTTGACCGGCCGTCCGTAGGCGTGCCCGGGGAACGCCGCCGCCCACCAGGTGCGGCTCGCGATTTCGTTCGGGTTGGTGCTCTGGCGCTCAAGCTGGGAGATGATCTGCGCCCGCACCCGCTCGACCGCGGGCGCGTCGAAGCGCGGCGCCGTCAGCGCAAGCCCCAGCAGATGGAACGCCTCGTCCTGGTTCTCTTTCAGGGTCCGCAGCGTGCCGCGCAGGTAGTCACGGCCGGCTTGCAGCTGCAGCTCGATCGCCTTGCGCTCCAGCCGCTCGTGGTAGGCGGTGCTGTCGAGGTCGCCGGCGCCCTCGTCGAGGAGCTCGAGCGTCATGTGGGCGACGCCAGGCTTGTCCTGCGGATCCTGGGCGCTGCCGCCGCGGAAGGCGAAGTCGATGGCGATGAGCGGAACCGTGGCATCGCGCACCAGCCAGACCTCGATTCCGCCCGGGCTGATCACCCGTTGGATCGTGGTGGCGTCGGCAGGAGCCGCCAGCGAGATCAGCGCGGCCGCGCAGAGCGCGGTCAAGCCACCAGCGCGGCGGAAAGACATCGACATGGTCACGACCGTTTCTCCCCGCTCCGCAGGTCCTTGACGAGATAGCCGGTCACCGAGCGGCGCTTGTCGAACCACTGGCGCGCGGCCTCGCGCACGTCGGCGGCAGTGACCGCCCGCAGCCGATCGGGCCAGCCCTGGACCCGCTCGACAGTCCCGCCGGTGCTCAGGGCCGAGCCATACCAGCGCGCGAGGGTCGCCTGATTGTCCTGCGCGTAGACGGCCTCGGAGATCAGCTTGGTCTTCGAACCATCGAGCTCGTCCGCAGTCACGCCCTTGTCCGCGATCTCGGCGATCACCGCCTCGATCGCATCTTCGATCTGGGCGAGGGTGACGCCCGGCTTCGGCATCCCGTAGACGCTGAGGCGACCATAGTCGAGCGCGGTGCCGGAATAGCTGGCGCCGGCGTTGACCGCGAGGCCCTTGTCGACCACCAGCGTCTCGTAGAGCCGGCTGTTCGATCCGCGGCCGAGAATCTGCGCCAGCACGTCGAGCGCTTCCCCCTCGCCCGGCTTGGCCGTGGCGTAGGAGGGAGCAAGGTAGAGCCGCTGCACGCTCGGCTGGGTGACGCGCGGGTCGGCGAGCGTGACCGTGCGGGGCGCCTCCTGCACCGGCTCCCGCGGGCGCAGGCGCGGCGCAATCTCGGTCACCCGGGCGACCCTGCCATAGGTCTCCTCGGCCAGCGTCTTGACCTCGTCGGCAGTCACGTCGCCGGCGACGACCAGGATCGCATTGTTAGGCGTATAGAAGCGCCGGTAGAAGGCCAGCGCGTCTTCGCGGGTGAGCTGCTCGAGCTCCTGCCGCCAGCCGATCACCGGCTTGCCATAGGGGTGATTGAGATAGAGCGCGGCCTCGACCTGCTCTTCGAGCCGGGCGCTGGGATTATTCGCGACCCGCATGTTCTGCTCTTCGAGCACCACGCTGAGCTCGGGCCGCACCACCTCCTCGGTCAGCACCAGCCCGGTCATCCGGTCGGATTCGAACTCCATCAGGGTCTTGAGATGCTCGCGCGAGACGCGCTGGAAATAGGCGGTATAGTCGCTGGTGGTGAAGGCGTTCTCCTGGCCGCCGATGGTCGCGACTGTCTGGGAGAACAGGCCCGTCGGGTTCTTCTTGGTTCCCTTGAACATCAGGTGTTCGAGGAAATGCGCGAGCCCGGTCTTGCCCGCGGTCTCGTCAGCGGCGCCGACCCGGTACCACACCATGTGGGTGACGACGGGCGTGCGGTGGTCGGGAATGACGACCACTTCAAGCCCATTCGCCAGAGTGAAATGGGCGACGTCGGGGCCGGACACCGTCTCCGCCCGGGTCGAGCAGGCGAGCGCCACGGCGGTGAGGGCGGCAAGAGCGATGGCACTTTTCATGACGTGTGGCACGAAGGGCCTCTCGGAGGTATTATAGGCCCGTCGGCCGTAACCCGGGCGCGCGCGCCGATCAAGAACGGAACATGCGGCTTAATGGCGGCCATTCATCGGGTGGAGCCACCCACTGGAATATCCTCGGTCTTCATTGGTTTCTCGTATTCGTTCCGCTTGGTGACCCCATAGGGCTGCGCCGGCGACGGCGTCTGGTAGCCGACTGGAGGCGCGGTCAGGCTGCTGCGCGGCGGCTCGGCCGTGAAAGTGCCAACCTCGTCCTTCTGCGCCCCGAACCCAAAGCCCTCGGCACTGAAGAGACCGCCGAAGTAGCCGAGCTCGGACGGCAACAGCGGCTTGCCCTCGGCCGTGCTGCTGCCGGCGGGCGTGCCCGGCGTCGCGGAGCCGGTGGTGCGAGCGCCGGGGGGATTGAGCTCGCTCGGGGTGAGGGCCCGCCCTTCACGCTCGATATCGTAGCCCCGGGAGTCCTGCGTCTTGCGCTTGGCACTGGCCTCCCGCTTGCGCTTCACATCGGGATCGACCGGCCAGGCCGGACTGCGCGGTGACGCCGAGGCTTCCGGCGGAGGAAGATTGCGGTTCGGCGGCACGACCAGCGGCGAGCGCTCGCGGTAGTCGATCTGCGACTCGTTGCCGTTGCGAAGGCCGAGGCTGCGCATGAAATCGCCGAGGATCCTCTGATCGAGGTTCCAAATGCTGTTCTTGTTGCTGTCGTCGTCATCCTCGGCCCGCGCGCTCCCCGGCACGCATGCCATCAGCACGCCAAGGCCGAGCGTGGCGCCCCGGGCGGCACGCTTCAACTGCTTGGTCCAGCGCGACTTCATCATGGCCGTCCCCTCAACGCGGCGCTCGCCACATCATCCGGCGTCCCCCCAGGTGACACGGGGCGCAATTATGGCGGGAATCGGGGCGCTTTTGCGGCGCGGTCCCCGAACAGGGACTCATACAAGAGTCCGAGCACGCCGGCAACGATGGCGGTGTCGGCGAAGTTAAAAACATACCAATTGTGCCGCACCCCCCCGATGGTGAGGTGGAACAGCACGAAATCCATCACCCCCGGCCAATGCAGCCGGTCGATGGCATTGCCGACCGCCCCGCCGATGATGAGCCCGAGCGAGAGCGCGGTGAGCCGGCTGGAGGCCCGCGCGAGCCAGATCCAAAGCAGGACCACGGCACCGGCCTTGAGGGCGAGCAGAATCCATTGCGCCAGCGGGCCTTCGTGCTGGAACAGGCCGTAGCTGATGCCCGTGTTCCAGATCAGCACGAGGTCGACGAAGGGGTTCAGCGCCACGCCCCCGCGCCCACCGAGATCGAAGCCGAAGATCAGCCATAGCTTTATCGCCTGATCGACCGCCACGCTTGCCAGCGCCGCGGCGAAGCCCAGGCGGGTGAGAGGACCCCAGAGCATGCGGCTGTTCACTCCGCCGCCTTGCGCATCGCTTCCCATTCACGCAGCGCCTGCGCGTCGCGCGGGGAGACGTCGGGATGGGCGGGGTCGGAGCCGACGGCCGACGAGATCTTCCAGGAGCGCGCGCATTTCCTCCCTTCGGCGAGCCTGACCTCGACCGCGACTCCGCTCACGTCGTCGAGCCGAAACGCGCCGGCGGGGCCTTCGCCCTGCACCAAGGTCGCGGCCGAGGTGATCGAAACTTCCGCGAGGTCGACATCGAGGAGAGCGGCGAACAGGTCGGGGTCGCCGACATAGACGATCGGCGCCGCTTCGAGCGAGGACCCGATGCGCTTGCCGGCGCGCTCGATCTCGATCGCGCCGGTGATGACGCGCCGCACGTTGCGCAGCTTGCGCCACTTCTCGGCCAGCGCGTCGTCGCGCCAAGCGGCAGGCACGTCGGGGAAGAGTTCGAGATGCACCGAGCCGTCGGCCGATGGATGGCGCGCGAGCCACGCCTCCTCGGCGGTGAAGGGCAGCATGGGCGCGAGCCAGGTCACCGTCGCACCGAAGATAACGTCGAACGCGGTGAGGCAGGCCTTGCGGGTCAGCGAGGAGATCGGGTCGCAGTAGAGCGCGTCCTTGCGGATGTCGAAATAGAACGAAGAGAGATCGACGGTCATGAAGGCATTGAGCGCGGCGAAGATGCGCTTGTAGTCGAAATCGGCATAGGCCTGGCGCACCAGGCGATCGAGCTCGGCGAGCCGGTGCAGCATCAGCCGCTCGAGCTCTGGCATCCGCTCGAAACCGACCCGGTCCTCGGCGCGCAGGTGCGCGAGCGCGCCAAGCAGGAAGCGCAGCGTATTGCGGAGCTTGCGGTATGTTTCTACCGTCGTCTTGAGGATTTCCGGCCCGATGCGCAGGTCGTCCGCAGTGTCGGAGGCGCACACCCACAGCCGCAGAATGTCGGCGCCCGCCTGCCTGATCACGTCCTGCGGCGCGGTCACGTTGCCGAGCGACTTCGACATTTTGCGCCCGTCCTCGTCGAGCACGAAGCCGTGGGTGAGCACCACGTCAAAGGGCGCGACCCCGCGCGTGCCGCAGCTTTCCAAGAGCGAGGACCCGAACCAGCCGCGGTGCTGGTCGGAGCCTTCGAGATACATGACCGTGTCCGGCCCGCCGTCCTTCTTGCGGCGCGTTTTCAGATCCTCCCGCACTTCGAGCGTGAAGGCGTGGGTCGAACCGGAATCGAACCAGACGTCGAGGATGTCCTCGACCTTGTACCACTCGTTCGAATCGTAGTCGGGCTTGAGGAAGCGCGCCGACGCGCCGCTCGCGTACCAGGCGTCGGCGCCCTCCTGTTCGAAGGCGTCCGCGATGCGGGCATTGACCCGCCCGTCGTCGAGGATGTCGAACGAGCCGTCGGCTCTTTCCCGCACGAAAACGGTGATCGGCACCCCCCAGGCGCGCTGGCGCGAGATCACCCAGTCAGGCTTGCTTTCGATCATGCCGGTGATGCGGTTCTGGCTCTGCGCCGGCACCCAGCGGGTCTCCTTGATGGCGGCGAGCCCGCGCGCGCGCAGCGTGTCGCCCGGCCCGGCAATGTCCTTGTCCATGGCGATGAACCATTGCGGCGTGTTGCGGAAGATCACCGGCTTCTTCGAGCGCCAGGAATGCGGATACTGGTGCTTGACCCGTCCGCGCGCGATCAGCATGCCGGCGTCGATCAGCGCCTTGAGCACGGCCTCGTTGGCGTCGCCCTTCTCGCCCTTCTCGGTGAGGATGCGCTTGCCGGCAAAACCCGGCGCCTGCTCGGTGAAGCGGCCGTCGGCATCGACGGTGTAGGGGATCGCCGTGTTGATGCCGAGCGAGGCGAGCTTGGCCGCATTCGCGGTCCAGACCTCGAAGTCGTCGCGGCCGTGCCCGGGCGCGGTGTGGACGAACCCGGTGCCGGCGTCGTCGGTGACATGGTCGCCGGCCAGCAACGGCACGCCAAAGCCGTAGCCGGGGTGGAAGCGCTCGAGCGGATGCTCGCAGACCAGGCGGGCCAGATCGTCGGCGCTGATCGCCGTTCGTTTCTTGAAGGCGGTGACGCGCGCCTGCCGGAAGACATCGATTGCGAGCTTGTCGGCGAGCACGAAGAGATCGCCTGGATTGGCCCAGTTGCCGGCCGGCGCGTCGACTACCTCGTAGAGGCCATATTCGATTTTCGGCGAGAAGCTGATCGCGCGGTTGCCGGGGATGGTCCATGGCGTCGTCGTCCAGATCATGATCGAGGCGCCGGCGAGCTTGTCACCTCTCCCCGCTTCCCGGGTGATCGGAAACTTCACCCACGCCTGATCCGACACATAATCCTCGTACTCGACCTCGGCCTCCGCCAGCGCGGTCTTCTCCACCACCGACCACATCACCGGCTTCGAGCCCCGGTAGAGGGTCCCGTTGCCCGCGAACTTCATCAGCTCGCGCGCGATCTGCGCCTCGGCGGCATAGTCCATGGTGGAGTAAGGGTGCGCCCAGTCGCCCTCGACGCCGAGACGCTTGAACTCCTCGCGCTGCACGGCGAGCCAATGCTGGGCCGAGGCGCGGCACTCGCGCCGGAAGGCGATCATCGCGGCGGGATTGGACAGATCGGGCTTCTGCTTGCCCTTGGCGCGATAGTTCTCCTCCTCGATCTTCCATTCGATCGGCAGGCCATGGCAATCCCAGCCGGGCACATAGTTGGAGTCGTAGCCCAGCATCTGCTGGCTGCGCGTCACCACGTCCTTGAGGATCTTGTTGAGCGCGTGCCCGATATGGATGTTGCCGTTGGCATAGGGCGGGCCGTCGTGGAGGATGAACCGCGGCCGGCCCTGCGCGGCCGCGCGCAGCCGCTGGTAGAGGCCGAGCTTTTCCCAGCGCTTGAGGAGTTCGGGCTCCCGCTGCGGCAGCCCGGCGCGCATGGGGAAGTCGGTCTTCGGCAGAAATAGAGTCTCGCTGTAATCGCGGGCGGCATCGGTCATGGCGGCTTAACCTGGGTGGATGGCAACAAAAGCTCGGCAGTCCCGGTCCTCCGCTCACCCGAAGGGTCAAGCGGAAGCCGGGCCTATAATCCGCCGCGCGGCCGGCCCGATCACGACGACGATTGAAGGACATGCCAACATGGCAGGCTTGGTACCAGATCGGCGCCCCGGCGAAAAGGCGGCCGGGGGGCGAAGACGTCGGAAGTTGCGCTTGATGCCAGGGCCGATCTCCGGCGCCGGGCGCTCAATTCGTGCTGGGCTTGGCCAAGGAATCGACCAGCACGACCAGATCACGGCGACAGACCACGCCCGGACGCGCAGTCCGCGCGGCGCCGAGGAGTATTATTTCTCGCGCAGCAGGCTCGCCCGCGCGCATTCCTCGGCGACCTTCACATAGCCTCTCACCGCGTCCTTGCCGATCACATAAGGGTTCTCTTCGCCCGGCTTGCGTGTTGCGAGGGCCGGAATCTTGATTTTCGAGCCGTCGAGATTGGTGTGATTGGCGATAAGGGCGTCGGCGCCGGCTTTCGCCACGATGTCGCCGAAGCGAGCGGCGGAATCGACATAGGTTTGGAACCGTTCCCACGAGTGCTGGAAGTTGAAACCGGTGCCACCCCACTCGGCGACGAGATGCGGCTTGCCGTTGTCTTTCACCGGAATCAGGAGCGACACGGTCCCCAGCGTATGTCCGGGGGTCAGGTAGAGCGTCAGCGTGGTGTCGCCGAGGGTGAGCTTTTGCCCGTCGGTGGCGATCATGTCGCGCTTCGGCTTTGGGGTGATACGGGCACTTTGCTCGACCAGATCCCAGTCCGCCGCCGACATGATGATGCGGGTGCCGAAATGGTCCTGCAGATATTTGGCGCCGCCGACATGATCGATATGGCCGTGGGTGACGAGCGCGTATTTGATCTGCGCCGGATCAAATCCGAGCTTCCTCAATCCGCCGACGATCTCGTCCTCGACCGAATAAGCCCAGATGGTATCGACGAGAATGATGCCCTCGGATGTCGTCACCGCCCAGGCCGAATATTCCTTCTCGCCGACGAAATAGAGATTATCGAACACCTTGACGGGTTCGACATGGAAGGCCGATCGCTCAGGCGACGGCGGGGCGGCAGTGCTGGTATTGGGACCTGCCGAAGGCGACATGCACAGGCTGTTGAAGATATTGGGATGATCATTCCCGGCTGCGGCCTTGGCGGCCGCGATGTGGGCCTCAACGGTGCCGGCTGTTTGGCCGCTGGCCGGCGCACTGACCAATGCCGCGGCGATGCCCGCGAGCGTCCCGATCGTTTGCAATTTCATTGCGATCTTCCCCCGCATGGACTGTGAACTATCAATCGGCCGAGTGGCAATTGCCGCCAATCTGCCGGACAAAACTTAGCCCTGGCGGGGCGCCAGCGAAACCCCCACGCAAGCCAATCCTGGACGCGACGACGGGGGCGTCACGTCCGGGATGACCTATTCGGAAGGCCGCTCGCCGATTGTCGATCATCCCGAAGGCAAGGTAGCCGCACGGCGGCAAGAGAAGCGCGGATCCGGTCGCACCGCAATGCGGACACGGAATGGCGTTGTAACTTCCCCCCGCGGTTCTTGTCAGGCGCGTCTGCGGATGCCCGAAACATCGCATCGAACTGTGGGCCGATCATTCCAAAATATAAAATGAGATCAAGCTGGTGCTCCTGGCCGGACTATCGGCTCTCAGTTCAGCTGGGCGCAAGAGCTTAGAGCGGGTTTCGGTCAGGTGGAATCGGTGTTTGGTCTCCGCTCGTCCCCGCGAAAGCGGGGACCCAGGGCAGCGGACCGAGGACTCGGAGCAAGCGGCCCCTGGATTCCCGCTTGCGCGGGAATGAGCGGATGAGGGCCGTGGATCGACTCGACCGACGGCCTGGTGAAATCCCGCCGTCGTTTCCATGCCTATTGCAGCGCTGAAGGTTTTTCCCGCGTCGAATGACGCGCGCGGCGCTCATGGATGCCCGATCCGTCGATCAGTCCCCGCGCGTGATAACCATCGACGTGCTGCAAGAATTGTCCGCGCCGAACGCTTCCGCGATCACGCCGGCGCGGGCTTTCTTTAGACACCGGCTAGCCGGTCGGATGTCGGCCAGCCGCGGTTCGGTCCTACCTAAGACGGTTAGGGCCTGAACCCCTTTTTCACCATGCAACTCTTGTACGTTTCCACGCGCCCGCCACCAGGATCGGCCGGTGAGACTGTGCCCAAGTTTGCGGGCGCTTCAGCTCTAGCTTCGGCGATGCACTCACGAATTGCGTTGTCGCGAGTTCCTCTCGCGGACTTGGAAGGCGCTGCAGATGCAGTCGCGGCGGTCACCACCGCAGCCCCGAACAGCGCAATCGGCACTAACCATCGTCTGCGCATGTTTCGTTCCTCCAGTACCGGCCACTGAAATGGGCCAGCGGCCTACGCCCATGGCGGTCCCTCGTTCTCAGCGTTGATCGCTGTTTCGTGTAATCCTACGCTTGGCCGGTCTCTGGAACAATGGCTTGAGCAGGTGCGCGTGCCTATGCACCGGTAACGACATTGTCCTTTGGCACAGTGTGGCCGATCTGCGGTCGTCATCTTTCTCGCCACGCTGCCTGGGGGCAAGCCTCGTGGGGG
>WNGR01008163.1_pt1 | contig 11070 bp, 14 predicted proteins | sample 5407581 | NCBI WGS metagenome assembly WNGR01 (sample SAMN13153383, study PRJNA577476) | soil metagenome | isolation source: 80 cm soil or saprolite under Garry oak tree replicate 2 | place: USA:California | collected 2016-06-15 | reverse complement strand
TCCTCTCACACCAGTCTTGAGCGCGGCTCGACTTGGTACTTGTGCATCACCGAACTGAAGCCCTGATCCGGCTTCACTCTACGCTGAACGAAGAACCGAACGCACGTCGCACGATAACGCCAGCCGTGGCGTTACATCTGCCATTTCCAATCTCCGAATGGTCTTGCAGTGCATAGCGGCCAGCTCTCCCCATCGGTCCTCACTCTCCACGATGGCTTCTTCAATCTGCTCCAACTCCTGGGCCATGACGTGGTATTGATGGACCTTGGCCATGAGCGAGGGGTCGTTGAGGCGATGGATCATCCAGTCCGTCTGGTCTTGGCCTTCTGCCCCCAGCTTGAGCTTCTCGAGCTGTTCAGCTCGGTACATGGGCTTCCCATCGTAATGAAAGGTGGGCGTGGCGTACAGCGGCTTGGTGAACAACTTGCTGCTGTCATTGCAGAGTCCGATGACGATGGGGTTTGGGTGGAGTATGACTTGCACATACTCCGCTTGCTGAGTGATGCCGTCTGGCCCCGTGACAGGGAAAGAGACAAAGTGATTCCCCAAGTTCGGTTTGAACCCAGGCGGAACTTCGTTGCGTCGGATTTGGTAGCTCCCCTTGTACAGGGGAAAGCCGGTTGTCGTGGCCACGTAGGGGGTTTCATTCGGGTCATCAGTATCTTTGAGCATGTGTATGAACAGATGCTCAGCTGGGTAAAGGTCCCCTTCGCTCATGTAGCTGGTGGTGTGGCTCCACGGACTGCGCGTTGTTGGTGTGCTGACCGGCGCACTGCTTCTCGAGCTGCCATCTGCGCACTTCTCTTTGTGACGGCTTTTGCGAATTGCTCGTCCCTCCACGTTGAGCAAACCTTCTGTAGCGCTGTTTGTGATGCGCTTAGGCTCTTTGAAGGGGACTGGCAGTGGGATTTCGCCCGGATGACCGTCTTTAGGTCCCCAAATGTCAGTATTGATGTCTTGTACGTCGGCTTGGTGGGTAGGGGTTGCTCCCATGTTGTCAGGGTCTGACAGTCTTTGCACCATGGGTGATAGTGCATGCGGGGGCATTGGCTTCGTGTTGAGATCTGGAAAGACGAGTAGGACTGATGCCAACTCTTGTTCAGTGAGGGGAGTGGCGAGGAGGTTCTCATCGGTGATGTGTGGTCGGATATACTTCTTGGCACAGAGTTCTTGTGCCTCAGAGATGGTGATGAGTCCCTCTTCAAGCTCAGCTCCAAAGATGCGCTCCGGCGAACTGAGGTAGTATTTGTTGACATCGGACATGAAGGAGATGAGTGTTTTGGTGAGTGGTTTGGTAGAGCAGAGTGAAGAGGGGATGAGGGACTTGCTTGTATTGCCCCACCTTATATGCGTTTTTGTTGCGGGGTTTTGATTTTCAAACTCCCTTATTGCTTCTGGGGCATGGATGTCCCGTTTGTCTGCCCATTCATTATCTGAGTCAGGGTATCCCTTCCATTTGATGATGTACTGCCTCTTTCGTCCTCTGCCGAACTGCCAGGAGTCTAGAATCTTCTCGACCTTGTATTCTTCTTCATTATCAACGAGGTCTGGGGCCGGTCTTGAGTAATTTGATCCGTGAAGGTCGGTTTCTTGGTATGGTGTGAGAAGATCGATGTGAAATACGTCATGAATGCCCCATTGTGTGGGAAGTTTCAATCGATAGTTGACAGGGGACATCACCTGAACAATTGGAAAGGGGCCATGTCTTTTGGGCACAAGCTTGGCAGTCGGCTGATTAGTGCAAAGGTGATGCCCTTCTAGCCATACGTAGTCTCCTTCGCAGTATTTGGGCATATCTTTGTGCTTGACCCATGACTGTTGTGCCTTGACCATCAGTTCCTGGGCGCGTTGTCTTGCCCTTTTGAACTGGTCTATTCATAATGCTACTTGTGGTATTGGCGATGGCTTATCCGTCCAATCAGCGCGTGGGTTAAATCCGTACAGCACAAAGAAAGGGGACTCTTCGGTAGTCTTGTTTGGCCAATTGTTATGCACAAACTCCGCCAGGGGTAGATAAGCATGCCAGTTATCTTGCCACTCGTTGACCCAGAACTGCAGATATTGCTCTAGCCATTGATTGGTGCGCTCCGATTGTCCATCCGTTCGTGGGTGATAAGCCATGGAGATGTTTTGGGTCGTCCCTGTTGCCTTGCATAGCCCTCTTACAAATCTTGATGCGAATCTGGGGTCTCTGTCACTTATGAACTTTAGTGGGAGTCCAAATTGCGGGAATATGTGCTGGATGATTAGCCCTGCTGTTTCTTCTGCCGTTATGCTTTCTTTGCAAGGAATGAACACCGCAGCTTTTGTGCAGTCATGATCTGTGATGGTGAGGATCGAATCGTACCCCTGTGAAGTCGGCAGTTTAGTAATAAAGTCCAGCACAATGGTTTCGAAAGGCATAGCTTCCATCGTGGGGAATATGGGTGACAGCGGCGCTTTTGTTGGTTGTGTGTTGATTTTGTTCCGCTGGCATTCGGCGCATCCTCGGATGTAATCCATTACATCTTGTCACATGTTTGGCCACCAATATCTCTGGCTTGTGAGTTGGTGCATCTTGTTGATCCCTGGATGTCTGTATGTGGGCGTATCGTGGTGAATTCGTACGAAGGTTCGCTTGTGTTCCATATTGCCCATTACCACACATCATCTGTCCTTGTACCATGTCCCTTCAATCTTCTTTAGACAGTGTGCGTCTATCCAGGGCTTTAGTATCCCTTCGTCTTGTGCATATATTGGATCGGTGGCTTCCATCTCTTCTTGAGCCACAATCCTTCGCATAGGGGGAACGTGTTCGATTCTCCCTGCCCTTACGAAGACCTGGTTGGGTAGCATGACTACGTCTTTATTGTCATCTTCCCCTTGGTCATACCCTGGTTGCCTTGACAGTGCGTCAGCTCATCCATTTAATCATCCTGGAAGATGATGTATCTTGAAGTCGTATTCTGAGAGTTCCAATACTTCCCTTGCTACTCTTCGTGATATCCTTTGCGGTAGCCTCCAGTACTGTAAGTTGAGATGATCAGAATATATGATGATCTTGTGGGGCGATCCTGCCAACAGAGGTCTCCAGTTCTTGAGAGCCATTACAATGGCTAGGAGCTCGAGGTCGTAGATGTCGTAATTTTGTTGTGCCTCGTTGAGCGTGGCTGAGTAGTATCCTATAGGGTGCTTTTTACCATCCTCTTTTTGTTGCAAAAGTACTGCTCCTACCGCGTATCCCGAAGCATCCACTTCCAGTTCGAATTGATCATCTAGTTTGGTGTGTGCCAGTACAGGTTCTGTTGTGATGCGTTTCTTTAATGCATCGAAGGCGTTTTGTTCTTCTGGTCCCCATCGCCATTCTTGATCCTTTCGTGTGAGTTTATGTAGTGGTCTTGCAATAAATGCGAAGTCCTTGATAAAAGGGCAGTAGAAATTGAAAAATCCAAGTGCTTTCCATACCTCTGTCATGTTCTTTGGTACCGGCCACATGTCAATGCCCGCAATTTTGGCAGGGTCCATACGTGTCACCCCCTTTTCAAGGATTACCCCCAGGTAATCCATGGAAGAAGAATGGAAGAGGCACTTCTCCGGTTTGAAGTAGAGGTCATGGAGTTGGGCAACCTTAAGGATGTCGTGAACTGCACATCGGTGGTCATCGAGGTTGGTATGAGTGGCGATTCCGATGTTGTCCATATAGTCATGGATTGTTGTTCCAAGGGGTTCGTGCTTGAGGATTACATCCTGGTATATGAAGTTCATCATGGTTTGGAACGTCGCTGGTGAATTGGTGAGCCCGAAATACATGACTGTGGGTTCGAAGAGTCTGTATCTGGTTTTAAATGCGGCTTTCTTCTCATCCCCTTCACGGATTTGTACATTGTTATAGCCCCATCGAACGTCAAGTTTCATGTATATGTGTGTGTTACTGAGGTCCTGGATGAGGTCTGCAATTAAAGGAAGGGGGTATTGATTTCGGATTGTGATGGCATTGACTTTTCGATAATCTTGCACTGGTCACATTTTTCCATCCTTTTTGCGAACAAAGAAGGAGGATGCATAAGGCGACTTTGACTCACGAATATATCCTTTCTCAAGCTCGTCATGGAGGAACTTCCATACCGCCTCGTCCTCGACTCAATTCATCAGATACACCTTACAATCTATTGCTTCTGGTGCGTCCTTTTTGAATTCGATGGCGTGGTCCCAGGCTCGTTTTGGTGGGTATCGTTTTGACTCTTCTTCGCTGAATACCTTGGCGAATTGACGGTATTCTGTGGGTACTTCCACCTTTTTTGTGTATTGTTGTGCTTTAATGGCGAGTTCCGTAGAAGTTGTTGCTTTCAAATGACAGTCGTTGTTTGATACCTTGGTTCATGCAATTACCGGTTCTTTTCCTGGGAGAAAGGGGTTGACTGACTGGAGGATGATTGGTAACTCTTTTTCGTTGATGACCCCATTTTTCCACGCGAACTGGGGTTCGAATGCAGCCATCCACGGATATCCTAGTATGATATCCTCGTTCCCTATGTTTGTGATAAGGAACTGTATCGTCCTCTTGACCCCTCCTGTTTGTATATTGAGGGCGATGTAGTGTGTGATTTCCCTGGCTTGATTCGCCATGTTGTCTATGTTCCATATTTTTTGTGGTCTTTGTAGGGGTCTTTTTCCCAACTTCATTCGTTGTATGAATCTTTCACTCATGAAGCAATCGGTTGCTCCAGAGTCTACAAGTGCTTTTGTGTCGGCCATTGCGATGCTCATTCTGATAGAGACGGGGATGTGCATGGATCAAAATTGCGTAGTCACTATTACAGAATTGAACTTATGGACTGCCCTTACCCAGGCCGATGGGTTCAGGCGCTCTGAAAACCCTCTCTTCCAACAAGGTCTCTCATTACTAGTTCTTGCATGTCTTCTCCTGCCGTAGCCACTCCTCGAAGCCATGAGTTGGCTTGTTGTTGGGGAGTCTGGGTACTTGATTGTGCTATTATTGGTTGTTCTTTGTCGTATACGCTCCTGTCCTTGACTATTGCTTCCTGTCCTTGACTGGGGCGTGGGGTCCAGTTGCATTGACCATTGTTGCTTGGCCTATTCCATGTATGCTAGGGGCAGTTGCGACTCAAATGTCCCTTTTTATGACACGTGTAACACTCAACTTCGCGTAGGTCCCTTGTCCTTCCTCCTCTGCGTCCTCTTTGCATGTATCCTCCTCTGGGCACGTACCTGCCTCGTGGCATGGTTGCAGGATTCATTTCCTTGCTTCCTGCGACACGACCTCTGGTTCTTCCAGCCGATGTGTCCATGGCATTTGGGTCGGTTAGTATTCATTGCGGCATCCACCCCCTTGGGCATGAGGTAGTTATCCCTCTGCGATGTGCCTTCAGTCTTGCCTTCATATGGATATAGTCTTGCTGGTGGTTGATGGCTGCTTGCTTCCACTGCTTGTAGGTGATGGGCCTGTCTGTTACGTGTCGGCACAAAGACACTTACTCATAGGTTGTGGCTACGTGAGTAAGTGGTAATTAGTCATGGACTTACGCATCAGTCAGCCAGAGTATCACATGTACGATAATATGACTTGGTCCTAGGAGAGCGGTACTTGGTTTCAGGTTCAAGAGGCACTTTAAAGCCCTCTCCATGTAGTACTTAAGATGTAGTCATTGAAGACCAAGACTCCAGCTTGGTCTTCTTGAATCGCCACCTGCATTCCTCTTCCACTCTACGAGAACTAAGGGCTCTATCCCTTTCTCTATCCAAATCATCCAAGCGACCATTGTCTTGTGTCCAAGTGTCATTGGACCTTGTGACCACTGTATCACGTGACTAATCGAAGTCCGTGTATACCCATCATCACCAGAAACATATCGCGTGTCGAACATAAGTCTACGTCAAGACTAATGTTCAGTGGCAACGTAACATTAAGACCAAGCTATCATGGCGCGCCTTACAACTCGGGAACGCTGGGCCTTCGCGCCGTACTCAATAGAAGAGAGAGGAGAACGAAACGTCCCTCTAATCTACCTCAAAGAAGCCAGGTGGAGGACAGTCAGAGGGAGTACTGGATACTTCGTTGATATCCCAACTCAACCAGGACAATACTACCCAGTTGAGTTCAATCATATCTATGTGTGTTGGTGCGAAATCACTTGGAACGCACCTGAAGTAGTGTGGAACGTAGTCCAACCCACAGGATCTGACTACCGCTGCAACATATTTGAAGATGAAGTACAGACATCCAGAAAAGTAGGAGCAATAGACGGGCAGCCTCCCATAACACCTCGAACACCAGCTCCATCAACGGACAGTCAAGAGGAAGAAGAACAAGGGAGCGAACAATCTGAAAATACAATTGAATCAGGTCAACCCGGAAACACAACCAAAGAAGAAGGACTAGCCAACTTAGCTGAGTCAATCCACATTAACCCACCAGAAATGACCACGATGACAGAACCAGTAGAAATTGTAATGGAAGGATCCATTTATCTCAGAAGGGAAATTGTGGGAGAAATCCACCCACAAACAGGACACAGAGTACTCCCTACAACTAACATGGCCGACGACGAAGCAGCCTTACGACAGGCACAAGAACCGGATAGGCCTGATCCACCTAGTGGAGGACCAGAAGCACTGCCAGAGCTACCACCCATTTGACTTCCACAAGATGACCAACCAAGAAGAAGACCCCTGGGAAGAGGAGGATTCCCCGGAGGATTCCCTGGAGGAGGAGGATTCCCCAGAGGAGGAGGATTCCCCGGAGGAGGAGGATACCCAGGCGGAGGAGGAGCACCACCTGGAGGACCACCAGGAGGTGGTTGGGGACTGCCACCACTGCCCATGCAACAAGCCCAACAGGGGAAACTAGTAGGAGAACCTCCTACAATCTACGACGGTGACAGGAAGAAAACGACCCTGTTCATCAACGAATGGGAATTATACTGGGCAGTCAACAACGATAACACCCTCATGATCAACCCATACTGACGAGCTATGTTCTTCCTTACCTATATTAAAGGAGCTCGAGTTAACGAATGGGTAATGGCAGTCAACCGATGGCTATCCCGACAAATACAAGGAGGGATCAACACCACCGATGAACGACTTTGGAATGAAATAGCCGCCTCTTTCACACAACGCTTCGCTGACAGCTTAGCCAAAGAAAATGCGCAATCCATACTCCAAGCAGGAGTAAAGATGAAAGGAGAAGACATCGACGCTTACATTGTCAAGATAGAGGAACTCATTCGATTAGCTGAGTACCGATTTGATGTACCACAAACCATCGAAGTATTCACCGATGGATTGCCCATGGGGCTGTATCAAAAAATCCTAGAGCTTGATAGACCGGCCACCTACAAACAGTGGAAACAAGCGGCTATCAACCGCCAACAAGACTACATCCATATGAAGGCACGATTGAAGGCACATCGCGGAGGCATAACCACCTCCCGTCCAAGGGGGTGGATACCCTGACAAATGCTGATGGATCCAAACGCAATGGACACATCAGCGGGACGAACAAGAGGACGCATTGTGGGAAGCGAAGAAATAAATCCTGCGACCATGCCGCATGGAGGGTACATTCCCCGAGGAGGGTACATGCAAAGGGGACAAGGAGGAGGAAGGACAAGAGACCTACGCGAAGTTGAGTGTTATACATGCCACAAAAAGGGACACCTGAGTCGCAATTGCCCCCAGCATGTGTGGAACAAGTCCAATGAGTCGCGTAACTGGACTCCGCGTACCAGCCACAGACGGGAGGCAATAGTAGATGATAGGAGCACGTGCGACAAAGAACCATCCTTGATTGCGCGATCAAGCACCCAAACCCCACAACAACAGGCCAATTCATGGCTTCGAGGAGTAGCAACAGCAGGAGAAGACGTACAAGAGCTGGTAATGAGAGACCTTGTTGGGAGAGAGGGTTTTCAACATGCCTGAACCCATTGGCCTGGGTGAGGGCAGTTCATAAATTCAATTCTGTAATAGTGACTACGCGATTCCGATCCATGCATATCCCAGTCTCTATCAGAACCAGCAACACAATGGCCGACATAAAAGCGCTTGTAGACTCCAGGGCAACTGACTGCTTCATGAGCGAAAGATTCATACGATGAATGAAATTAGGGAAGCGACCCCTACAAAAACCACGAAGGATATGGAATATTGACAATATGGCAAACCAAGCCGGAGAAATCACACACTATATCACTCTCGAAATACAAACCAGGGGAATTCGAAAAACAATACAATTCCTTGTTACAAACATAGGAAACGAGGACATTATACTCGGATACCCATGGATGGCCGCCTTCGAACCTCAATTCACGTGGAAAAACGGCGTCATCAATGAAAAGGAATTACCCATCATCCTCTGGTCTGTAAACCCTTTTACTCCAGGAAGAGACCCGATAATCGCACAAATAAAAGGGGTGAAAGATGACAACCGACTAGCAGCCATGACCTCCACCGAACTTGCGATCAAAGTGCAGCAATACACAAAAAAGGTGGAAGTCCCAATAGAATACCAATCATTCGCCAAGGTATTCAGCAAGCAAGAATCGAAACAATTCCCGCCAAAACAGGCTTGGGATCACGTGATCGAATTCAAAAAGGACGCACCAGAGGTGGTGGACTGCAAGGTTTACCCGATGAATCAAATCGAAGACGAAGTGGTACAGAAATTCCTTCACGACGAACTTGAGAAGGGCTATATCCGTGAGTTGAAGTCTCCATATGCATCATCATTCTTCTTTGTCCGCAAAAAGGATGGTAAATTGCGACCGGTACAAGACTACCAAAAGATCAACACTCTCACCATTTGAAATCAATACCCTCTTCCTTTAATTGTGGACCTCATCCGTGACCTCAGCAACGCACACATCTATACAAAACTTGACGTTCGATGGGGGTACAACAACGTATGCATCCGCAAAGGAGACAAGAAGAAAGCAGCATTTAAAACCAGATATGGACTCTTCGAACCTATGGTCATGTATTTTGGACTCACCAATTTGCCAGCGACCTTCCAAATCATGATGAACTACATCTACCATGATGTCATCCTCAAGCACGAACCCCTTGGCACAACTATCCGAATCTACATGGACGACATTGGAATCGCCACCCGTACAAATCTAGACGATCACCGACGCACAGTCCATGATGTCCTCAAAGTCGCCCAGCTCCACGACCTCTATTTCAAACCAGAGAAGTGCCTGTTTCATTCATCCTCCATGGATTACCTGGGGGTAATCCTTGAAAAGGGGGTGACACGAATGGACCCCGCAAAAATCGCAGGCATCGACATGTGGCCGGTACCCAAAAATGCCACAGAGGTGTGAAAGGTTCTTGGATTTTTCAACTTTTATCGCCCCTTCATCGAGGGCTTCGCATTCATCGCACGACCATTACACAAACTCACACGGAAAGACCAAGAATGGCACTGGGGGACAGAAGAACAGAAAGCCTTCAACATGCTAAAGAAACGCATCACCTCAGAACCAGTACTAGCGCACGCCAAACTAGATGACCAGTTTGAATTGGAAGTGGATGCCTCCAGATACGTGGTAGGAGCGGTACTGCTACAATGAAAAGAGGACGGTAAAAAGCATCCTATAGGGTACTACTCAGCAACGCTCAATGAAGCACAACAAAACTACGACATTTATGACCTCGAACTCCTAGCCATCGTAATGGCACTCAAAAACTGGAGACCTTTGCTTGTGGGATCCCCCCACAAGATCATCATATATTCCGACCACCTCAACCTGCAATACTGGAGGCTACCACAATGAATATCTAGGAGAGTGGCACGAGAAGTACTGGAACTATCAGAATACGACTTCAAGATACATCATCTCCCTGGTAGATTAAATGGAAGAGCTGATGCACTGTCGAGACGCCCAGGGTATGACCAAGGTGAAAACAATAACAAAGATGTGGTCGTACTACCAGATCATGTCTTCGTGAGGGCAGCAGCAACACAACGCGCCCCCCCCATGCAAAGAATTATGGCCCAAGAAGAAATGGAAGCAACAGACCCGGTATACGCCCAAGATGAGGAGTTGCTCAAGCCATGGATCAACACTCACCACCTCAAGAAAGTCGAAGGAGTATGGTACAAGGAAGGATGCCACATGGTGACAGGTGGAATGGAGCACAAGCGAACCTTCATACAGGCTCACCACAACGCACCAGTATATGGACACCCTGGGATCAACAAGACACACCAACTAGCAAGCCGCAGATACTGGTGGCCAAACATGCAACAAGACGTAAGGGACTACGTACGAGGATGCACAGAATGCCAGAGGAACAAGATCAATACACGACCCACTAGGGCCCCGCTATCGCCCATATTTCCCACGCACAAAGCTATGCCGTTCAAAACCATGGCTTTAGATTTCATCACTAAATTGCCAGTCTCACAGGGATATGACTCAATACTCACTGTAACCGATCACGACTGTACCAAGGCAGTGGTGTTCATCCCCTGCAAAGAGAGCATGACTGCCGAGGAAACCGCAGGATTGATAATCCAGCATATATTCCCGCGATTTGGACTCCCACTAAAGTTCATCAGTGACAGAGACCCAAAGTTCACTTCAAGATTCATATGGGGAATATGCAAAGGAACAGGGACGACGCAAAACATTTCGACGGCATATCACCCCCGAACGGACGGACAATCAGAACGTACAAATCAGTGGCTGGAACAATACTTACGATTCTGGGTCAACAAGCGTCAAGATAACTGGCACTGTTACGTTGCCACTGAATGTCAGCCTGGACTTAGGCTTTGATTGTTGGAGCGCAACACGACTTAGCGAGGATAGACACGGAGCTTCCTAGGTCACGTGCTATGACAAGTCACAAGGTCTGCGGACACTTGGACACAGGTCGTCGATGATTCACAAGTAGAGAAAGGGAGAGAGCCCTTATGTCTCGCAAGATGGAAGAGAAGATAGGTGGCGATTCAAGAAGACCAAGCTGAGGTCTTGGTCTTCAACGACTGTATCTTAAGTACTACAATGAGAGGGCTTTAAAGCGCCTCTTGAACCTGAAACCTAGTACCGCTATCCTCGG
>WNGR01008162.1_pt1 | contig 11070 bp, 8 predicted proteins | sample 5407581 | NCBI WGS metagenome assembly WNGR01 (sample SAMN13153383, study PRJNA577476) | soil metagenome | isolation source: 80 cm soil or saprolite under Garry oak tree replicate 2 | place: USA:California | collected 2016-06-15 | reverse complement strand
GTCATCACTCTGTGAGGAGATTGTAGAGGATTTAGACATGGCCTGTGGACATGGCAACTTGCTAACTTTAGGGTGTTGTACCAGCTGGCACCAGCTGGCACCAGCTGGCCCCAGCTGGTCCAAGGTGGGTCAAGCAACCCGTCAAAACACTGATGTCCCCAGAATGCCCGAAGGCAAATAGGGTTTTTCCCCCCAAAAGCGATCGCAGAGAATCACCCAAAGGATCCTCAAATGCAACCACAAGAGATGAGATGGACCCTGGTCCATAAGTTGAGGGTGCCCTCACCCAAGATGGGGGCTGCGTGAAGCAGAGGGTCCAGAAGGCAGGGTTGTCTGCCATTAGCGCCTGGTGGCACTTGGAAGGGGAGTAGGGCCCGCGAGAAGAGGAAGCTCCAGTGGGGATGCCGTTGATAAGAAGTCGGGACCACTTGACATTTTCATGTGAAGTGATGGGGAGGGGTGAGGAGTCATGGGAAAGGAAAGTTGATAAGACATCAGATATGAGGTGGGAGGCTTGCATGAGTTGATGCGCCGAAGTGTCAGGTCCAGCTGTGACCATGAGGTTGTTCTTCGCCGTCCACCGTGCAGCAGACAGGGCAACTGAGTAAGGGCTATCAGCAAGTTCGGTGTTGAGGTGGGTGACTATCTCGTGGGGGGTTCGACGAACCGCCAGGGGAACATCAGCACCAGGGGTAGAGGGGTGGAGGGCCACAACCAACGAGGGCCATGCAGGAGCTTTCGCCACGGAGGCAAAGGTGGGGGGGGCAGGGCGTGGGGCAGGGGTGGGAACAGGGGTAGTGGGAGGCTGGGCACGAGGTTTAGGGGTGGGTTGGGCAGAGGGTTTCTTTGCAGCAGCCACCTTGGGAGGGGGCCTTGTTACGATCTGGACACGTTTCACTTCCTTTTCCCACATGACTCATTACCTTACACATGCCGAGACCCCCATGACTCATACTGACTCAGGACTCATGACTCACTACTTACAAATCGTTCCATATGACATCGCTACTGACGTCACTATGACGCACACTGACTCATGCTTACTCACTACATACGTCATTCATGACTCATTCCTAGGATCCGGATATTAGGATCGCGTCATATGTTTGTTCAACACAAACACCCGGTACTAGTATATAAACCATAGTCTACCTAGCTTGTACGGTAGACTTGACTTCTTCCAATTCACAGCATTCTCATCTCACCAGATAAGGGAACTCTTGGGTTGTTCCAAAGGAGGGCTTTCATCTTTTGCCTCTCACCGACACAGGCCTTCGTTTTGCCTCGCATACCCAACCAGAAGCGGACCTTCGACTTTGTCTCGCACCCGCTAGTCGCAAGAGGCGACTTGGCATTTCCACTCACACCAGTCTGGAGCACAGCTCGACTTGGTACTTGTGCATCACCGAACTGAAGCCCTGATACGGCTTCACTCTACGAAGAACCGAACCCTGAATGCACGTCGCATGATAACGCCAGCCGTGGCGTTACATTAAGTCAAGTCTCTCATCACCATGGCTTTGACTAGCAGAGCCCGAGCAACGTTTCAGTCAGAACTCATCGAAAGAAGTACAGAAGACGATCTCCCTGACAACGTCAAAGGAACAGCCGTCTATAAAAGCTTCGCAGACCAAGAAGGCTACTACGTATTCGACAAAAGCCTTCAAGGATACATCCCTATCCACTTCCTTGAAGACAGACGACTCTGGACATTAATCGACTATGACGACAAAACACATAGTTGGTTTACAACAGAGCCAGCACCATTAGAATATGGACTAGGACCCTACAGAAGCAAGCCAGCACATGGCATAGACATTGACTCCTCCGAAGGAGAACTAGCCGATACCGAAGATCCCTCAGATAAGGGCAAGCAAGCAACACCCACCCCACAACCCTTCGCGCCCTACATCATGACAAGCACCCAAGCCCAAACCACCACATCAGCACCCGCAATTACCGGCCTCACCGTCCAAACCATTCCCCTTGGTGGTGGCGGCGGAGGCGGAGGAGGTGGAGGCGGCGGCGGCGGTGGCGGAGGAGGAGGTGGCAGAGGAGGTGGAGGCGGAGGTGGAGTACCTGCAGGTCCCCCCACACTCACAGGAAAGTTGGGAGGCAACCCACCAAAAGAATTCCACAGGGACAGAGAAGAAAGCAAGGCCTTCTTGCTCAACTTCCTTCTCTATCGAGGAATGAATCCCCATGTGGAACAACTCGCTATCCCCTACCAAAGGAGCATGACATTCTTGTCATATATTCGAGGACCCCTTGTAAACGATTGGGTCGAAGAACAAGCACAGTGGCTCATAGATCAAGTCACTGGAGGAGTACCCCACGCAGAAGAAAATTTGTGGGCAACCATCGAAATGAGATTCCGCCAGGCATATACAGACACCGCAGAAAAACAAAAGGCCCAGCATAACGTGCGGGAACTCAGGATGAAGGGCAACGATCTTGATGGCTTTATAGCCCAGTTCGCCACCACCGCCAAGAAAGCCAGATATGACCTTGATGGGGAAGCAACCCTTGACGTCTTCCAAAGGGCCCTACCTTACAAACTAGTGGCTAACTGTGTCAAATTCGACCATCCAGTAACATGGAACGACTGGACACGCGCAGCAAGACACCACCAACAAGAATACATATACCTCAAGAAAAGGGTCAAAGGAGGTGAACAGAGAGGAGGAGCAACGAAATTCCAGTGGAGGAATGCGCTCAACAACCGAAACCCAAACGCCATGGACATAGGACGTACCAGGGCCCGAGCCACCTTTACAGACGAAGAAAAACGACAGAGGGTTCAAAGTGGACTTTGTTTCCGCTGCAACCAAAAGGGACATATCGCCAGATACTGCCCAAACCAAGGGGCAAGAGTCGCAGAAGCCTCGACATCCAACACCCCAGTCGTCACCATCCAAACTCAGGGGCCAGTGAGCGCAGCACAAAAAGCGCAAGCCCTTATCGCAACCCTCCACGCGGAAAGTGAAGAAGTCCACGATTGCTTCGCCGACGAACTATTCAGCAAAAAGGATTTTCTCAACGCCTAAACCCGGCAGCCTGGGCAAGGGCACTACGAATTAGCATGTACAATAGCAGATATCGATCTATGCGAATCCCAGTTTTATTTGAATCTGCACACGCGATGGCTGAACGAGAAGTCCTCATCGACTCAGGAGCAACAGACAACTTCATCTCAAAGAACTTGCTCCACCAGCTCAGAATCGGATACCTCCCCGTAGAAAAACCCATAAAGATCTGGAACGTGGATGGCACCCACAATCAAGATGGCGCTATCAGCCATTTCACCGATCTAGAAGTACGCACGGGAACAGAAACAAAGACCCTGCGATTCCTCATCACAAACTTGGGGAAAGACGAAGTAATCTTGGGTTATTCATGGCTAACTGCCTTCGAACCTGTGATCCACTGGAGAGATGCGACACTAGACAAGAAGTGTCAGCTGGTAGTTATCTCCAGCATCAAACTTGAAGAGACCCAAGTGGCAAGAATAACAACAGAAGAAGAATGGGAAGCCCTAAATACCGAGGAAGGGCCATACGCAATATTGCAAAAGACGACAACGGCTTCAGAATTAGCCCAAAAAGCCATGGACAAGACGCCAAAAACCTTTGAACAAATGGTCCCGGAAGAATACCATAAACATGCCCAGACATTCAACGAAAAGGAGTCGCACCAATTCCCACCAGCGAGACCATGGGATCACGCCATAGAACTCCTGCCCGACGCCCCAAGCTCATTTGACTGTAAAATATACCCTATGACAAAGGGAGAAGAAGACTCGCTACAAGAGTTCATCCAGGAACAACTAGAGAAGGGATATATTCGACCATCAAAATCCCCTTACGCATCACCATTCTTCTTTATCAAGAAGAAAGACGGAAAACTGCAGCCCGTACAAGATTATCGTAAACTCAACTCCCTCACGGTCAAAAACCAATACCCCCTACCCCTAATTCCGGAACTCATAGACCGACTCCGTAACGCCCAATTATTCACAAAACTCGATATTCGTTGGGGATACAATAACATATGCATCAAGGAAGGAGACCAAGAAAAGGGAGCCTTTAAAACAAACTTAGGACTCTACGAACCTTGCGTCATGTTCTTTGGGTTGACCAATTCCCCGAGCACCTTCCAAAGCATGATGGACACGATATTTAGGGACCTCACGGCAACAGGAGAAGTCATAATTTACATGGACGACATCTTAATCGCCACCCCCAACAATATTCCCCATCATCGACAACTCGTACACCAAGTATTAGACAAGTTAGAGGAACACGATCTATTCCTCAAACCCGAAAAGTGTACGTTCGAGGTACCTGAAATCGAGTACTTGGGATTAGTAATTGGAGGAGGGAGAGTATGCATGGACCGCATCAAAGTTCAAGGTGTCGACGGATGGAAATGCCCGAAAAACCTCACGGAACTACAAGGCTGGATGGGCTTCATCAACTTCTACAGAAGGTTCATCAAAGGATTCTCGAAAATAGCAAGGGTCCTCAATGAACTCACCAAGAAGGGGGTCCAGTGGGAATGGACCGACGAAAGAGAGGAGGCCTTCCAACGATTAAAAGAGCTGATATGCGCCGAACCAGTACTCCTTATGCCACAATTGGAGCAACTGTTCGAACTAGAAGTGGACACGTCAAACTATGCAATAGGCGCCACTCTAAATCAGAAGGACGAGATCGGCCAATGGCACCCGGTGGCCTATTACTCCACGACCCTGTCAGAAACCGAAAGGAACTACAACATATACGACAAGGAGCTATTAGCAGTCGTAAAATCACTACGACACTGGAGGACCTACCTAGCCGGAGCCCCGCATCAGATAGTGATTCATACCGACCACTCGAATCTACTATACTGGAAGGAACCACGCAAGATTAGCCAAAGAATCGTGAGAGAGTTCCAAGAACTACAAGAGTACAACTTCGTACTCAAACATGTAGCAGGAACAAAAAACGCAAGGGCAGACGCACTCTCCCGAAGACCAGACTACGACACAGGAGAAGAAGATAACGACCACGTGGTAGTATTACCATCGGAGGTCTTCGTCAACTTGGCCAGTGACGAACCAATTGAAGAAATAGACACCCGCTCAAAAATCAATATGAGCAACCTAGAAAATGAGGAAACAATCAGATGGTGGGCCAACACGTACCAATTACACCAAGAAAACAACACATGGTGGAAGGAGGACGCTCTAGTTGTTGCCAGCGACAACAATCTTAAGAGGGGGGTAATTTCCGCGTTTCACGATCCACCATATCGTGGACACCCCGGAATCGGCAACACCATCGCTCTCCTCAAACAAAACTATTGATGGCCAAATCTGAAAAAGGACGTGGAAGAATACGTCAAAGGGTGCGTGACATGCCAAGCCAACAAGATTAACACGCACCATCAAAAACCACGTCTATACCCTATCACAACAGACCCAGAGGCACAACCATTTGAAGTCGTTACGATGGACTTCATCACCAAGTTGCCCCCGTCAAACGGATACAATTCAATCCTCACCATTACGGACCACGACTGCACCAAAGCCGCCCTCTTTATACCATTTAACGAAACCATCACAAGCGAAGGAGTCGCAAAGGCATACCTCCAACACGTGTACCCCCACTACGGCATCCCAAAGAAACTGATCACCGACAGAGGACCCCAATTCATATCAATATTCATGAGGAACCTCTGCCAAGTCCTAGGGATCAAACAAAACATTTCGTCAGCATACCATCCGCAAACAGACGGACAGTCAGAACGAAGTAACCAGTGGGTCGAACAATTCCTCCGACACTGGAGTAACACGCAACAAGATAACTGGGCCGATCTACTCCCAATCGCCCAGTTCACGCACAACTCCTGGCCCAACGCGACAACAAAAAACTCACTGTTCAAACTGCTCATGGGCAGCGAGCCAAGGACAACATGGGAGGAAAAAAGGACAACAGTTCAGGCAGTGGACGACAGACTCCAAGATATACAACGTGCCCGCAGCAAGGCACAAGACTGCATCAGACACGCGCAGCGCCTCATGGCAGAAAGGGGTAAAACCAAGTTTACGCCCTACGCCCAAGGATCACTTGTTTGGCTAGAAGGGGTCAATCTCCAAACCCATTACCCTACGTCTAAGCTAGCTCCGAAGAGATACGGACCCTTTCCCATCAAGAAGGTTCTATCAGACATATCATACGAGCTAGAACTGCCGACGCAATGGAAGATACACCCCGTGATCCACGCGAACCTCCTAACACCCTATAAGGAGACGGCGCTACATGGTCCAAACTTCACCCGACCTCCACCTGATCTTATCGATGGAGAAGAAGAGTATGAAGCCGAAGAAGTGCAAAAAGTCCGCCGACAAGGCTGAGGACGCAAGCTCCACTACCTAATCAAGTGGAAAGGCTTCCCCACGAGTGACAGCACCTGGGAACCTGTGGAGCATCTGAAACACGCCCCAGAACTAATCGCCGACTTCTATCGCTGATATCCTGACGAAGAAGGGGCACCAAAAACTCTATAAAAGAAGGGGAAAGAAAGCACGAACAGACCATTCCCCTTCCCCCCCACTACTATTCAAGAACTTCTTCATACACCCTCACATACCATGAACTTCTCTACAGACGAGTACGAATCAGTAGGGGAGCGTGGCGCATATCGCAACGCTGTCCTGGCTGCAGAAGCTGAAAGAGACAGAATATCCTCACCCCGCATCACGACCGTCATCCCTTCATCCCCCGTACACATCGCTACACCCCCACCCGTACTCATCCCCTCCGCGGACATGCTCCGAGAAGCCCCCAACGCCAGTTTCATAACCATGCTGGAGAGCATAGCCAGCACTGCAACCAGAGTCGAGATGGTAGAGGAACCCATCGACTACCACCGTACGCCGGAGGTCGAAGACAACGACAACCCCGGACTCCCATTCTTCCCGAACAATCCAGCCTCACTCCGATTCTACCCCCTCTACATTCCTCGCAACGAACAGTCCGACAAGAAGGTGCTTGCACCTTACATCTACTACCGCAACCACAGCCAAGAAGTCGTAGGCTGTATGAAGAGGGACGCACCCCCATATGCAGCCCCCGTCTACATGCACACCCCAAATCCTGTACAACTCCCCATTCCCCTCACTAATACGCAGATTCGTCAGTTCGCACAAGACGACCCTCGAGCGTATGCCATTGACAAGGTACTGCGGAGACTTGAAGACCCCCACATCGACGCGGAAGTGTCACATCTACGGGAGAAACTCCAGCTGCAGAGCAAAATCCAAAAGCAGCTGGATGACGTACGACAACAGGAGAGGAGACTGGTAGGGGCACAGTTTGACGTCGAACAAACCATTGACAGCATTCGGGATCGTATGGAGAGGGCGTGTTTGTACCAGACCCTCGCGGACGCTTACGCCAGGATGGTCGTCAGACCAAGTCCGTCCCCCTCTGACCAACCCCTAGGGCTTAGGGCACGCGGACCACTCGAAATGCCGCAACTGCATGACGAGCCCCGCCGACGTGGCTGTTGGGAGTGCGGGAGCACAAGTCATCGACACAAGCAGTGTCCAGAGCACAGGCGCCCACCCCGACAGTGTACGTACTGTCAGAGTTACAGCCACCGCTCACCGCAGTGCCTCTTCAAGAGATTAGCAATACCACCACCACCCCAGCGCACGGTGACCGAAGCCCTAGCGCACGAGACCCATATCCCCACATGGTGTGGAAAATGCCTCCGCAACAATCCAGGACACGAGGAGGTGGATTGCCCCACAAGAGAGTTGTGCCGCAACTGTGGAAGACGCGGTAATTTGTTCTTCCTGCGTACTCACAAATGCGACAATATCAACGACCAGACCATGTACGGAGAGGGAGAAGAGGAGGGCGACCCTGAGCTTTACGGCGACGGAGAGAGTTGAAGTCGAGCCAACTTCAATCCAAAAGGGGGGGTAATGTTACGATCTGGACATGTTTCACTTCCTTTTCCCACATGACTCATTACCTTACACGTGCTGAGACCCCCATGACTCATACTGACTCAGGACTCATGACTCACTACTTACAAATCGTTCCATATGACATCGCTACTGACATCACTATGACACACACTGACTCATGCTTACTCACTACATACGTCATTCATGACTCATTCCTAGGATCCGGATATTAGGATCGCGTCATATGTTTGTTCAACACAAACACCCGGTACTAGTATATAAACCGTAGTCTACCTAGCTTGTATGGTAGACTTGACTTCTTCCAATTCACGGCATTCTCGTCTCACCAGATAAGGGAACTCTTGGGTTGTTCCAAAGGAGGGCTTTCATCTTTTGCCTCTCACTGACGCGGGCCTTCGTTTTGCCTCGCATACCCAACCAGAAGCGGACCTTTGACTTTGTCTCGCACCCGCTAGTTGCAAGAGGTGACTTGGCATTTCCACTCACACCAGTCTGGAGCACAGCTCGACTTGGTACTTGTGCATCACCGAACTGAAGCCCTGATACGGCTTCACTCTACGAAGAACCGAACCCTGAACGTACGTCGCATGATAACGCCAGCCGTGGCGTTACAGGCCTGGAGCCGTTGACTTTAGCAGCAAGCTCCTTGACTTGGCCAGCCAGCAAGGCGAAGGCCATATCAAAGGAGGTGCGGAGGAGCTGAAGCTCCTCCTGGGGGAGGGAAGGGGCAGTGGGGGGGTCAGAGGAAAAGGGAATGGCAATGCCAATCAGTGAGAAGAGTGTCTCGCCACCCAACACAACCTTGGGCTGAGTGAGGTAGGAAGCAGTGATCCGGGCGACCCAGGCGTCGCCCCAATCTTCGTCAATACCTGCTTGGAGGGTGGAGAGCAAAGTGGAGAAGTAAGCGATGTAGGGATGTGGAGCCATAGTTGCAATGATGGTGGTAAGAGGGAAAGGAGCCTGGCCACAAAGATGTTGGATGTTACTTAGCCCATCCCGTTTCTGGTTTGGTTGGCCTCTTTCTGGCACCAGTTCAGATTCTGCATCAGGAAAACCCCTCATTTACTTTTCCATGCTTTTCATGCTTTTTCCTGCTTTCTTAGCAAAAAAAGTACTCTCTTTGAAAAGTACTGACTACTTGTGACAAGCAATCCCCTGTACTTTTCCTGTGCTCTTTGTGCTTTTTTAGACATTTTTCTGGGAGAACATTGGATATTTGGTCACTTTTTTGGTCCTTTTGGTCCTTTTTGTGTTCTATTTATGGAGGTTTTGGTCCCAATTTTGTCCTTTTTGGTCCATTTGGTCTGTTTTTATCCATTGTTGGACATTTCTTTTTTTTTGTCCATTTTTGTCCATTTGGTAGTCTGCTTTTCTTGTGCCTTTTCTTAGCAGTTTGACAAGTACAAAAAAAGTAGAGGGGATTGCTTTTTTTTTGCTTTTTCTGCTTCTTCACTGAAAAGCATGGAAAAGCACTGAAAAAGATGGAAAAGTAAATGAGGGGTTTTCCTGATGTGGTGGATTGACAGAGTGCCTCCAGTGCCTCCCAACCCACTGCAAGAATGCTGATACACGACCGTGACACACCTAACTCTCCGAACCGTTTCACTCCCGCGGGTAACCATCGTTAACCAATCGCTTGAACATTCTCATCTGACAATCCTCAGCGACACAACCGCCCTTCGCCTCGCCTCAACTCTCGCCAGACCGTGCATTTTTTCAACGTGATCATAATTTAAACGGGTATCTTTCTGAACCAACACAAACAAGACAGCGTATTCCCCGTCTTATCCGAAAATTTGTTTTTCGCTGAGAAATTCGTCAGTCAAAGGGGCTCGGGTATGCAGAGGCGAGGATACTCACGCGAAGAGCCACACTTTTTGAGGGTTGTTGTACGTCTCCGCCGTGTACGGGAAGCGGTCTATGTCCATTAAGGCGTCATTACATGTACGACTTTGCAACCTGGGATACATACACTGTGGTTGCTGAGAGACGTAGGTGATTGGTACGCTCTCATCAAGGGTGCTATAAGCTACAAGGACGCTCGATTTAAGCAGTCGCGATTCTGTAGATTTACTTACCGCTTCTCCAATTGTGACGCATGTTCCCGCTAACCAATCTGTGAAGTCGTGGTTGAGTTACTCAAGCCTCTTCCATAAATCCGTATGTCATACAGGTCTGGGGGAGCAAGAGGATCCTATCCAAGACGATGAGCGAGCGAAACATGGCGCAGGTCACACTTCTCTTACATCTTTGAGGCCAGAGGTCTTGATCTCCGTGTCCAATTCAGCCCATTCAATCACCTCGCCCCCGGCCGTACCTGCGAAAGCGAACGTGAGCTTCTACTCTCCTTGCAGTATCGTGGAAGGTGACGTGCCCACAAACTGGATTGGCTGTGAGGGGTTACCCCCGAAAACGGCCATTTTGGTCTGGTGTCGTTCGAACATGGCAGTGGTAAATATGGCGCAGGTCGATGCACAATTGCCGTTACCAACTGCAAACAATCAGCCTGACGGAGTGTACGGAGAAAATCAAACCTTCTCACTAATGGCTACTTTACTACAAGGCCAAATATTGGTCAGCGAGACTGAACGAGGGGAGAGTGCAGCACTTACTTGAGGTCAAAAGGAGGCTTGGTGGGCATCTTTACATTCGGGGTGGGGCATACGTCCTAGTCACGGCGTGAACCGACGGTGTGATGGAAATAACCAGGCGGTCAAACCTCGAAACGCTGGGATTTGGGGTCACTGCGACCATTTATGACAAAGGGAACTGAAGGGTCAATGTAATCAAAGTTGAGAGGCATCTGTGTGCCGTTCAAGAATTGCCCTGGAACAGAAGTCACACTTCACGAAAATGTTGTCCAAGACAGCTTACAATTGTCCGGTGCAAAGTAGGAGATCGAGGCGTTATGTCCTTGGTCTATACCTGCCTTTACAATCTTTTGGGCAAGCGGATTGGCGCGGCTAGTCGTCTGGAACCCCCTAAAGAATTCGGTCAGGAATGCACTCGAATTCCGTATCCGATCCACGTACGGGAATCCGACCTCAGTACCAGCAAGAAACTGATGAAGGAATAGTCCTAGACAA
>WNGR01023311.1_pt1 | contig 11073 bp, 10 predicted proteins | sample 5407581 | NCBI WGS metagenome assembly WNGR01 (sample SAMN13153383, study PRJNA577476) | soil metagenome | isolation source: 80 cm soil or saprolite under Garry oak tree replicate 2 | place: USA:California | collected 2016-06-15 | reverse complement strand
CAGGGCTGCCAGCCAGGTGAGGGGCCGTTAGGCCTTGACCCACTGTTGGTTAGCCGTGTTGAAGTTGCAGTCCCAGACCTGCATTTCGACTCCGACGCTGGAGTCGCCATTCTCGAGGTCGAGGCACTTGCCGTAGTAGTTTTCCAAGAACACCACACTGCCGCCGGCACTGAATTCTGCCCATAGTTGGATCGGGTTGTTGAAGAAGTCGACGCACGGTTCCTGCACGACCTTCGACCCGTTAGGTTCCGCCGGGTCCACCGGCGTCATGCACAGGCCGCTGTTGTTGTTCATCAGCCAGTGCCACTTTCCGCCGATGACTGAGACATCCTTCCACTCCTGGCTTTTGGCGTTGCGGCAGGTGTACTGGATGAGCACGATGGGGTCCACCGACTCGGTGAGCGGATCGATGCACAGTCCCGACCGCGCGCTCTGAAGGTGCACCGTTCCCGGTGCGTTGTGAAAGCTGCTGCCGGCCCCGCCGGAAGCGCTGGCTGGTCCGGTGATCCCCACGACCATCGCCATCGAGGCAAGTACCGTCGCGAGCATGCCGGCGAGTTTTCGTGCCTTTTTCAATCTGCCTCCTTGGGCACTCCTGACCCGTAGTCTCCGGAACCGGATCTCCCCGGTACGCTAGGCGGGCGGCCTGAAACGGCGTTGACATGGTCCTGAAAAAGGCAGGCCAGGGAGAACCGGCAAACTCCGGGCTACAGCACGGCAAGCTGGTGGCACAGGAGCAGGATCTCAGCGATCCGCCACGTCTCCTCACGCCGGGACAGCCGCAGCCAGGAGGCCATCCGCGTGATCAGGAGAAAGACAAACCGCAGGCGCATGACCGGTGATCATCACGGCCGGACGGCTGGGATGGCAACTCTGCTGGTCAAAGCCTGCGAAGCCGCAGTCGGTCACCTGATGTTCCGCTGCCTATGGAAGCGCTGCAAGCGGAAGGGTTCGAGCAGTTCGGGTCGTGTGCCCGATAGCACGTAGCCGGCCAGGGCTTTGCCTGAGGCGGGCGCCAGGGTGATGCCGAGCATCGAGTGCCCGGTCGCGACGAACAGGTTCTCGACGGGATCCGCGCGATCCAGGATGGGCAGGCCGTCCGGGGTCAGCGGCCGCCTGCCGACCCAGAGTTCCTCCGGCTCACATCCAGCGCCGTCGAGCTCGTCCCAGCCGATGATGTACTGCGCGGCACCGCGCGCGATGGCCGCCGCCCGGGACCGGCGCAGGGTCTCGTTATCGCCGCTCAGCTCCATCGTGCCGGCGACCCGCAGCCCTCGGGGGAACGGCGTGACGGCGACCTTGATGTCCCCGAAGTGGATGGGCCGCCTGGGCATGATGCGCAGGCGGCGCAGGAAGCTGTATCCCTTGCCCGCGGTCAGCGGCAGCCGGATCCCGACGGGCCGCAGCAGGGTCCCGCATGACACCCCGCCGGCCAGGACAACCTTGTCCACCGGCAGCGGGCCCTCCCCTGACACGACCGCCCGGACCCGTCGGCCGGCGCAGTCCAGGCGTTGCACCTCGGTCTGCTCCCGGATCCCGGCGCCTGATTCCCGCGCCAGCCGGGTCAGCCCGCTGGTCAGCCGGGCCGGGTCGATGTGCCGTTCCTCGCCGATCAGGTAGCCCGCCTCGGCCCGCGGGGAGAGGGCGGGTTCGAGTTCCCGCAGCTCGGCTCCGGTGAGGAGGTCATCCGGCACCGTGTAGCCGTAGTGGCGCATGACCGCCGCCGACGCGAGTGACCGGGCGGCCGCCGGCCGACGGCTGAAGACATGGAGCAGTCCCCGCGCGGTCAGGCCCGCGCCGAGCCCGGCCTGTTCCAGCTCATCGTAGAGTCCGAAGGTCGGGCGGCTGAGTTCGGCCACCGCCCGCAGCCCCCGGGCGGCGGCGGCGGAGTTGCAGTAGCGGATGGCCTGCCGCAGCCAGCGGTACAGGCCGGGATCCAGGGTCGGCCTGACGTATAGCGGCGAGGCGGGCCGTCCCACGGAGGACAGGGCCTGGCGGATGGCCGCTGGCCCGACTACGGGGGCTGACTCGCTGGGCGTGATCCAGCCCGCGCTGCCCCAGGTGCAGCCGTGGCCGAGTTCTCCCCGCTCGAACAGGACCACTTCCGCGCCCGCCCGGGACAGGTAGTACGCGACCGACAGCCCGATGACCCCTCCGCCGACGATAGCGATCAAGCGGATCCCTCGGGGCCGGCCGTGCTGCCGTAGCGGACGAAGCCGGCGAAGAACTCGCGCGTGCGCTCGCTGGCCGAGCCGAACACGACCTCGTGCGGCGGCCCGGCGTGGACCACCTTGCCGCGGTCGATGAAGACGATCTGATCCGAGGCGTCGAGCGCGAAGCCGACCTCATGGGTCGATACGAGCATCGTGATGCCCTCGGTGCTGAGCTCGCGCATGACCCCGAGCACGTCCTGGGAGGACTCGGGGTCGAGCGCGGAGGTCGGCTCGTCGAAGAGCAGCGCGACGGGCCGCAGCGCCAGGGCCCGGGCGATCGCGACCCGCTGCTGCTGCCCGCCGGACAGCCGGGCCGGCAGCTCGAGCGCCTTGTCGGCCAGGCCCACCCGCGCGAGCAGGTCCAGCGCCCGTCGTACTGCCTCGGTGCGGTCCGCCTTGCCCACGCGCAGCAGCGGAAGGGCCACGTTCTCGGCCGCGGTCAGGTGCTGGAACAGGTTGAAGCTCTGGAAGACCATGCCTACCCGCTGCCTGAGCTGCACGCGGCGGGACCGGTGCAGGCACTCGCCGTCCTTCGACACCAGCTCGCCGCCGACCTCGACGATTCCCGCGGTGGGTTCCTCGAGCAGGTTGATGCAGCGCAGCAGGGTGGTCTTGCCGCCACCGCTCTGACCCATCAGGCTGACCACCTCGCCCCGCCTGATGACCAGGTCGATCCCGTCCAGGACCCGGTTGTCGCCGAAGCATTTGACCAGCTTCTCCACCCTGACCACGGCGGCATCCCCGGCCGGGCCCGACGCGTCCGCGGGGCCGGCCGCGTGATCCACTCCGCTGAGGTTCATCCCAGCCCCCGGGCGCGCCGGCCGGCATCGCCAGCCGGACCTCGCCGATGAGGCGGCGGCGGCGTGGCGACAGCGGCGTGCCCGCCTTCAGCCTTCGCTCCAGCCACAGGGACGCCATCGACAGGGGATAGCACATCGCGAAGTAGATGATCCCGATCACCAGGTAGACCTCCATCGCCTGGAAGGTGGTCGAGGCGATCAGCTGCCCGGCCGTCATCAGTTCCGCCGCGGAGATCGTGATCAGCAGCGAAGTGGACTTGAGCATGTCGACGAGCATGGTCGTGGTGGCCGGCAGGACCAGCCGAACGGCCTGCGGCACCACGACCCGCGTCAGCACCTCGCGCTCGGTCAGGCCGAGCGCATGCGCCGCCTCGCGCTGCCCGGCCGCGATGCCCTGCAGCCCGCCGCGGAAGATCTCCGACAGGTACGCGGCGTAGAACACGATCAGGCTGACGCAGCCCGCTTCGAACACGCTCAGCCGCAGCCCGAGTGATGCCAGGCCGAAGTAGACCAGGAAGATCTCGGTGAGCAGCGGCAGGTTCTTGAAGATCTCGGTGTAGATCCGGGCGAGCCAGCGGAGCGGAGCGACCGGCGATTCGCGCATCAGCGCGAGCAGCAGGCCGGCCAGGACCGCTCCGGCGAAGCTCGCGACGGTGAACTCCACCGTCTTGAGGATCCCGTCACCCACGGTGGGTGCCCACGAGATCCAGTTGACGTGGAATGGCCCGAACGATGTAACCGCGAGTGGCATCGGAACCTCACGGGATCGACGGCGGCGTCCAGCTGGCGGGGCGGTCCGCCGCCCGCCGCTGCTGCGCCATGCCTGCCGGAGGCTTCAGGAACAGGTCCGGGTTGGCACCCCATTTCGTCAGGAGCTTGACCAGCTCGCCGTTCGCGTACATCTGCCTGATCACCCGGTTCATCGCGGTCACCAGCCCGGACTCCTGCTTGGGGACGTAGAAGCCGGTCATGTAAGGCTGGAAGGCGGAGTAGCCGGGATGGGCGGCCAGCTGAGCGGCGGTCGGCGGCGCCAGGTAGTCGCTGCTGAGGCCCGAGCCCGCATCCTGCTTGGCCTGGTAGATCACCAGCAGGGTGTCGATGACCAGGGCGTCGACTCGCCCGTCGGCTAGGTCCGTGAACGCCGACGGGGTGTCCTGGTAGGCGTGCAGCGTGGCCCCGGGGATCTGGCGTATCGCGTTCACGAAGATGTAGCCCGTCACGGTGCCGACCGCGTGACCCTGCAATCCGGCGATCGTGGTGACGTGCACGCCCTTCTTCTCGGCGAGGGCGACCGGGGAGTAATACGGCGGATCGGTGAACAGCCCGACCGCGGCCCGCGACTTCGACCAGGCGATTCCGCCGATCGCCACGTCGACGCGCCGGGTCTGCACGCCGGAGAGCATGCCGGCGAAGTTGGTCACCGTCACGTTCACCTTCTGGTGCAGTTGCTGCGCGATGTAGTCGAAGATGTCGCTGTCGAGCCCGATCAGCTGACCGTTCTGCTCGGCTGTGTAGGGCAACGAGGAAACCGGTGTTGTTCAGGTACCAGGTGCCGTCCGGCTGGATGTAGGCATAGACGTCCTCGCTCACCTCGGTAGCCTCGCCGCTCATGCTGTGTCTCCCGCTCGCTTCCGGGCCGCCTTAAGGCATTGCCTTCCATCGTCGCCACAACCCGGCTCCTTAGTCCAGGCAATGCCGCGGCCCTCCGGCTCGCTCAGCCTGTGGTGTGTCTCTCGGTGTGCAGCGGGGCTCGGCTGGGTTAGCCCTGCCATCACACCAGCCAGCGACAAAATTAGGGACTGTGCAATAGCGCGCCTGCCAGTGTCGTGTCAGGCTGGTGCGGGCGACGTGTAAGACCTGATGGCCAAGATCGACACCGCGGTGCCGGTTTCGGCCCGGATCTGGAACTACTGGATGGGCGGCACAGATTATTTCCCGGTGGATAAGGCCGCCGGCGACGAGTACGCTGCGGTATTTCCCGGCATCTTCGACCTGGCGCGGGCGTCTCGCGGCTTTATCATCCGCGTAGTGCGGTACCTGGCCGATGAGGCGGGGATCAGGCAATTCCTCGACATCGGCACCGGCCTGCCCAGTCACGACAACACGCACGAGATCGCCCAGCGGGTCGCGCCGGAGTCGCGCGTTGTTTATGTCGACAACGATCCGATGGTGATCGCGCATGCGCGCGCCTTGCTGACCAGCAATCCCGCGGGCAATACCGATTACATCGAGGGCGACGTGAACGATCCCGGCTCGATCCTCGGCAGCGCCCGGGAGAAGCTGGACTTCACGCAGCCCGTCGCGATCATGCTCATGGGCATGCTCGGGCACATCGGCAACCCCGCGGAAGACGACGATGCTTTTACCCAGTCGATCGTGGCGACGCTCAGAGCCGCGCTGCCGTCCGGCGGCTATTTCGCGCTCAACGAGGCGGTCGACACCGACCAGGATGCGAACAAGGCGCTTGACGACTACAACCAGACCGGTGCCGTGCCGTACCGGGCGCGGCGCCGGGATCAGATCGTCCGGTTCTTCGATGCCCTGGAACTGGTCGATCCCGGCATCGTTCAGCTTCAGGACTGGCGGCCGGAGCCGAGCCAGCCCGGTCCGCGGGAGGTCCCGGCCCTGGGCGGTGTCGGCAGGAAACGGTGAACTGCGCGGTTGAGTAGATCCCCGGCTCCCGGCGCGGGAACCGCCAGGCCCGCACGCCGCTGACCCGGCTCGGTCCTGATGAACAGGCCGAACGGGTGTGGCCGGAGCCCGACCGCATGCTCGTCGGTGCCGACAATGATGGCACTGCCTTTGACCTGGTCTTGCGTTTGTCGGGTACGCAGCCCATTCCCGATGGCTGCGATGTGGTGACGCACAGGCTCAGCTCTGAGCGCGGCTGGCGGGCAGCACGATCCTCGCGGCGGGGCTAGGTGTCCACCACCAGGTAGGTACAGTCGAGCCGCCAGCCGGCCTGAGCGTCGGGGCGTGTGGCGCGGCAGTGGGGGCAGGCGTCGTCGAGGTCGGAACGATAAGGGCCGCCGCAGTTCGCGCAGGTGCGGGGCAGCAAGACGGCTTCCGGGTCGGTGCGTTGCCCGGTGGGTCGCACGAAGTCCCAGTCCAGCTGGGTGGCTCCATCAAGCCGTTGCCAGCCCGGCTCGGCTCCCTCAAGCCGTTGCCAGCTCGCCCGGATCGCCCCGACCATCACCGAGCCAAGCCGCACGGTATCCGGTCTATGCCCTGTTCGCCGAGTACGACGTCTCTCACCTCCGGCTCGCGCCAGCTCGCCTCAAGCAGCACCCGTCCCTGGTTCGCCGGGCCAGGCCGGCCGCTCGCGTACCGCCGCCACTCGGCGATTCCGGCCGCGAGCGCCTTCCCGTTTGTCGTCTGCCAGTAACCGGGCGTCGCAATCCGCCGCAGCAGCCGGTCATCCATCGCGGCAACGGCCATGGCGTAAGCGCCCACGGCCATCCGGCTGCCATCGAGGAAAACTGTCGCGTCGAAACCGGGATCGACCGCCCGGAGATCCCTGATCGCGGCCGCCACCCGGGCGGGCGAGCCGCCCTGGCTTACGGCATGCAGCGAGCCCGCCTTGGCTCCTGTCGCGACGACGCGGCGGAAGGCATCCCGCACCGTGTCCGAGGGCCCGCGCGAGACAAAGAGCATGATGGCCAGGACTACTAGCACCACTACGGCCAGCGCCCAGGCCAGCAGATAAGTCCCCCATACGGCGGCGAAGGCGTATTCGGCGACTACCATGGCGCCTCCTCGATGCTCCACACGACCCAATCCTGTCCCCCGGTCAGCACCAGTGCCTTGCAGTACGCACAGCTTCCGCTGGCGTCGACCCGCAGGTCCGCGCCGCACTGCGGGCACCGGCCGTCCAGGATGCCGCCATTCGCGGGCGTCGTCGCGGTCGCCGCACGGCGGACAGTCCAATCCTCGAACCATTCCCTCCGCCCGGGATCGCCGCGCACCACCGACGCGCCGATGACCTCGTACCGCTCACCCTGGCACGCCAAGCGAATGCGCAACTGCTCAGCCAACTGGTCGCGGGTGGCTGCCACCACCGTGGCACCCGCGACCGCGTGGGTGCCCTGGCGGCGCACGCCATGGGCGGCGCGCTCGTCAAGGAGCATAACGAACACGCGCCACAGGCCTTCTGACAAGACCTGACGGGCGGCCGAAGCGTCCCCGGTGCGGCGCGCCTGGTCGACCACCTCGCTCGCCCGCACGACCCCGCGTACTGGCGCCGCGACATCGAATCCGGCATCGCGCGACTTCATCTCGACCAGCCCCGCCGCCACCAAGGCCTGGTCATCGGCGGGCGTCAGTTCCTCCCTGCCGGAGCGGGCACGCATCCCGGTATCGGTAGCCGCCTCATTGCGGAGCACCTGCCCCAGACGCGGCACCATCCCGATAATCATGAACGGCAGCTTGATGAAGAACCACAACAGCCCGGCGCACCCGGGGGCGCCCCGGGATGCAGGCGCATCTCCTCCGGCGGTCGCCATCGCGCTACCGCGTGCGGCGCAGGACGATGCGCGCCAGGAGGGTCAGCTGGCGTTTGGCGTCCGAGCCGGGTGGAGCCGAGATATCGAAGATCAGGTCGCCGCGACGGACAGTGATGTCCGCGAATTGCGGACCTCCGGAGACGGCGCCAGGACTGAACATGCTGTCCGTGACGCCGGCCAGGCCTGTTGGCTGGATGCCCGCCGGGTAAGTGGCCTGGGCCAGGACGGTCTGCCACGTCTGCGCGGGGGTGGCGTCGTCGCGAAACCAGTCGAATTCGATGCCTCCGTCGGCTCCGCTGGCCTTGGTGTAGGTGCAGTATGCGCCTTGACTGCCCTGGGCCGGGCTTACGCTCGGCTGGGTCAGGTCGGGCCGCAGGCCGACGCTCACCAGGTCGGCTCGCGTGATCGCCGAACACCCGGACGTCCCCGCGGCGGCCTCGGATGACGCGGTCGCACCGGCACCGGTGGCGGTTGTCGCCAGGGTGGCGCCGGTGCGGGCAGCGGTCGGCTGGCTGTGCGGTGCTCCGGCCGAACATCCGCCTACCGCGACCACCGCAGCGACCGCTCCCGGCATCACCCATCGCTTATGCGCACTCGCCCGAACCATGACATTCTCCCGTCCGCTCTGGTTGAACGCGTCCGCCGATACCCCGATTCGGCCCCGAGCCCGCGTTGATCCTCCGGGAAATAGCAGGACAATCTGGCCGGGACCGAATCCGGCCACGCAGACGTCAGCGCACTACCTTGTTACCGGCCGCCCATTGCGGACGAATCAGGGATTCTCCCTACATTTGCCGGGCAGCGACCCTTGCCCTGCTCATTCACGCTGACCGGTCGCTGTGAGGTCTGGCGCGTTTGCGCGCCGGTAAGGTCCGGGTCGTCGACGCGGTCAAGTCGGTCATCACGATCGAGAACGTCCGCGCGGCCATCGACCAGATCGCCCAGACCACGCTGCGGAAGATCGTCGGCCAGCACAGCCTGGACCAGACGCTGCCCGAGACCGACAAGATCAACCTCGACATCCGCAAGATCCTTGACGTCACCACCGTCGACTGGGGCGTCGAAGTCACGTTGGTGGAGCTCAAGGAAGCCCTGGCCGCCGCCCGTCCCGGTCCAGCGCCCAACGGAGGCGTCCGGCGGCATAGGGCGGCGAGCCCGGCAGCTTGTGCCGGACTCGCTAATGCCGTTAACTGGGACTGCGGCCTGACCGGCCCGGACCCTGCCTCTACCGCCGCTCGTTTAGGTGACCGCGGAGAGGCTATGAGCACTCGAATCGATATCCCCGCGGATCCCGTCCGGACAGATGGACCCCGTTCACCGTCGGCTGCCGAAACACCGGGTGGCGCCCGCGCCGCCGACGCGGTGAGCGGACTGGGTTTCCTTGACATACCGCGGCTGGAACTGGATCAGCTGCTGGTGCAGCTGGTAGACCGCGCCGATGACGTGCTGGCCACCCAAGGGCGGCTGCGCGGGCTGTTGCGCGCCAATGCCCTGGTAGCCGGCGAGCTGAGCTTGCCGGTGGTGCTGCGGCAGATCGTGGGGGCGGCCCGGGACCTTGTCGGTGCCCGGTACGCGGCGCTCGGCGTGCTTGGCCGTGACGGGGAGCTGGAACAGTTCGTGCACGCAGGGATGGACGAGGAGCTGGTCGGAAGGATCGGTGAGCTGCCCAGGGGCCGGGGGATTCTCGGGCTGCTGATCGGGAAGCCGGTCCCGCTGCGGCTCGCTGACCTGTCCGGTCATCCGGCGTCGGCGGGGTTCCCGCCAGGGCATCCGCCGATGACCGGCTTCCTCGGTGTCCCGGTCCGCATCGGGGAGGAGGTCTTCGGCAACCTGTACCTCACCGAGCGGTCCCGGGGCGGGGAGTTCACCGCGGAAGATGAACAGCTGGCGATCGCGCTGGCCGCGGCGGCCGGCGCGGCGATCGCCAACGCGCGGCGGTTCGCCGAATCCGAGCAGCGCCGCCGCTGGCTGGACGCTACCGCCGAGCTGACACCTTTGCTGTTGTCCGGTGCGGAAGTGCAGCCACATGCGCTGATCACCCAGCTCGCCGCGGCCGCCGCGGACGCGGACTTTGCCACGCTGGCCGTGCCCCACGGCGCAGACCAAGTCATTATCGCCGGCGTCACTGGCGAGCTCGCCGCCGGGATGATGAACCAGGTAGAGGCGCTGGCGGACTCGCTGGCCGGGCAGGTGATCCTCACCGGCAAGCCCAGCCTGGTAACCGGAGAGGGCCGCCAAGCGGCCGCCGCTGTGCTGAGCGCCGGTACCGGCCCGCTGATCGTCGTGCCGCTGGCGGCCGGCGAGCAGGTCTGCGGCGCGCTGCTGCTGGGTCGGCTAGCGGTACGCCCTGTATTCACCGAGACAGACCTGGGCATGGCCGCCGCCTTCGCCGGCCACGCCGCGGTGGCGATGGAACTCGCCCGGGCCCGCGCCGACCAGATCACCCTGGCTCAGGCCGAAGACCACGACCGGATCGCGGGCGACCTGCACGACCACGTCATCCAGGAGCTGTTCGCCCTCGGCATGAGGCTGCAGGGCCACGCCGCCCGCTGCGACCCGGCCGCCGCGGAACGGGTCAACGGCTACATTGACACCGTGGACGAGGTCATCAAGAAGATCCGCACCAGCATCTTCGGGCTCCACCAGTCCCACCAGGCCCCTGTCGGCCTACCCGCCCGGGTCATGGAGATCATCGACGAGCACACCGCGCAGCTCGGTTTCACCGCCGGCATCCGCTTCGTCGGCCCGCTCGACCCCGGTCCGGACGAGGCGCTGGCTCATGACATTCTCGCCGTCACCCGCGAAGCCCTGTCCAACTGCGCACGCCACGCCCACGCCACCGCCGTTACCGTCTCCCTGGTGCTCCAGGACGGGCTGATCACCCTCGACATCACCGACAACGGCCGCGGCCTCGGCACGCCCGCCCGCTCCAGCGGCCTGTCCAGCATGCGCCGCCGCGCCGAACGTAACGGCGGTACCTTCCAGCTGACTACCCCCGCAAATGGCGGCACCCACCTGGCCTGGACCGCCCGCCCGCACTAGTCACCCCAGCCCGTTCCGGGAAAAGACTTAGGGACCGCATCCGCCCCGGCACGCCCGTCGCTGTCTTCAACACCGCCGCCGTCACGGTAGGCGGCTTGTATCAGGTCACCGGTTCGGTAGCCGTGACGATCACCGGGACGGTAACAGGCGCCCTTCTGGCAGGCTGGGGTGCGAACTCTGCTGACGCGGCCCGAGCGCCGGCGGCGGCCCGGCGGTGACCTGGGAGAGCTCGATGAACGCGGGCGCACCGCTGTTGAACGTGCGGAAGGCCCGCAGGACATCGGCCTCCGCCATGCCGGTGGCGCGCAGCAGTCCCACCTGGGCCCCCGCGTTGGGTGTCTCCATCGGGCCGAAACAGCCGTAGCACCCGCGATGGTAAGCCGGGCATAGGGCACCGCACCCCGCGTGCGTCACCGGCCCGAGGCACGGCGTGCCGTGCGCGACCACCACGCACACGTTGCCGCGCTGCTTGCACTCGAAACACACGCTGTGGGCCGGGATGTTCGGCTTGCGGCC
>WNGR01008158.1_pt1 | contig 11073 bp, 6 predicted proteins | sample 5407581 | NCBI WGS metagenome assembly WNGR01 (sample SAMN13153383, study PRJNA577476) | soil metagenome | isolation source: 80 cm soil or saprolite under Garry oak tree replicate 2 | place: USA:California | collected 2016-06-15 | reverse complement strand
TTGTCGAAGAGGCGCCGCTATTGACCGCGTCGCTGGGGAGGACAGGTCACGGACAACATTCTGTTCCAACTGGGAGCGCAGAACATGGCCGCGGTCACTTTGAAGCCCTGATTGCCGACCTCGTCGCATTTATCTTGCCTATCAACAATTTTTTGGAGTAGACAATATTGCATGACGCAGAACAGGAGACACATGTGGGACGATCGACAATTGCCCGGCACTGATACACTTTACCGCAGACGTGCGTCGAGCGCGTCTTGTCTTTTCGCTTTCCTGGTTCTTGCCGCGCTCGCGTGCGGGGGCTGCCAGACCTCGCTGCCGCCCTTGCCGAATCCGCCAGGTCCTAAAACAGCGGTAAGGCTCTCTCCCGGAGATACGATCAAGGTTTCCTTTGCCGACCAGAGCATTCCGGATCAAACGCAGAAAATTCGCAGAGACGGCAAGGTGAGTGTGCCGCTCCTCGGCGAATTGACGGCTGCCGGCAAGAGGATTGCCGATTTTCAAAATGAGCTCGTCGGCCTCTACGAATCGCAGCTTGAAAACAGCGAAGTGCTGGTGACACTGGAGAGCGGTGCGGCAAGCGTAATCGTGTCCGGATTTGTCAACAAACCGGGCAAAATCGATTTTGATCGCCCAAAGACTGTGTTCCAAGCAATTATGGAATCGGGTGGCGTGAGTGACTATGGAAGCTTGAGCAATATTCATTTGACTCGCATAATCAACGGAGAACAGCACACCGAGACCATTAATCTTCGGCCGACCATTCACGGCAGCCCTACAAGACCAAAATATGTGCAAGACGGGGACGTGATCTACATCTCGCGCAGCTTGTTTTGATTTGACGTGCCGGCAGGGCGCGATTTGCAAACAGACATGATTTCGCCATGTCGAATTCACCGGGCCCGTAATCGCGTTGATCCGTTCCCTCTCGCGCTCCTGTTCGTCACGTGTTTGCTCACTCCAGTTACTAAAGCAATGGGACAATACGCGACGGGTTCGACGTCAGGAGGGGCTGGTGCCGGCGGGGGGCGATCTGTTCCCATTGAAATCACAGCCGGCGTCGACATCGGCTACGACGACCACGTTATCGGGAGCAACGCTAGCACGAGCTCAAGCAGCCCAAGCTCATTTTTCGCGAGAGAAAACCTTGTGCTAGCTTATAATCGCCCCGGGGAACGGACAGAAGTTCGTCTGGCCGCTATCGGACGCTTTTCTCAGTTTTTCGATCTGGGGACGGACGACAAAGACGTGAACGTCACCGGGTCGCTCACGCATAACTTCTCGACACGGCTTTCCTTCCGCGCCGACGTTTACGGCGCCTACCAGACCGAGCCCAATTTCCAATCCAACGTTGGCCCGGAAAACGTGCGCGCTCCTCACTTCGATACGAACGATATTTTTTCGGTTACCTATCATTGGCTACCACGAGTATCCACTGTAACAAGCTACACCTTCCAGCGCATTAAGTATGAGTCGTCGTCGTCGGTCGGATTATCTCAGGACCGGTTCCAGAATACGCTTGCCGAGCGGCTTCAATTCAGCCTGACAAGCCGCACGAGCTTGGTTGGAGAATATCGTTTTGAAATCGTAGATTACGACACCGCCCCGCGCGATTCCACGATTCACTTTGCTCTCGCTGGTCTCGATCATCGGTTGACCGAGCACCTAATGATTAACGTGCTTGGGGGTGAATCATTTCGTTCTTTCAAAGACGACGGCGACACGATCGACCCATACCTTGAAGCGAAGCTTGCTTATCAGGGTAGCAATCATTCGGTAAATTGGACGACAAGCTATGGAGTCGAACAGCCCAGTACGGCCACCGCGTTGGGGAGCACGACGATCCGAAGCGGCCTGAACGTCGCGTACGATCTAACTTCGAGGATCAACTCGAAGGCTGGAGTTTATTATCATCACAATGAAAACCAAGGGCCATCTGGAACCAACTCGGCAGGCTCGCAGGATGCCTTGCAATTTACCCTCGGTCTCAAATATACGATCAATAAACATTTTGCGTTGAACGTTGATTACGAGTACACCGCCCAGAGCTCGTCAGGAGGGACGTCAGGCTACTCGCGGAATCGTTACTTCGGCGGATTGACGTACACTTACTGAGAATTTGCAGGCGGACGTTGGCTCGCAGAGGACAGTTTTCCGGACAAAATCGAGAATTGCTCTCTGACTTGAAGCTGAGAAACACCTTACATATGCGCTCTTCACGAAGCGGAACTGCTGCTCGCGAAATCACTGTTCCCACCCGACGAGAGAATATCTCCGAATCCACGCCGTCGAGGCAGAAACAGAAATGGCGGTTTTGGAGCGGGGTGTGTTTTGCGGTTGTGCTGCTAGCAGCTTTCGCCCCGCCGCTCTTGGGGCTGATAAATCACGCAGCCAGGAGCCAGCTGCATTCATACATTTTATTGGTACCGTTCGTGTCTGCCTACCTGCTTTACCTCCGGCGTGATCAATTGCCGAAAAAGTACGTTATCGACCTCCCGCTCGCGATCGTGTCCTTGGCTGGCGGTCTCGGCATTTTGGTGTTCACCTACTGGTTGGATTTCGCGGGACAAGCGCCGGCCTATAATGATTACCTCGCGCTGCTGACCCTGTCTTTCCTTTGCTGTCTTGCGGCGGGAGGTTTTTTCTTTTTCGGACGTGGCTGGATGCGAGCAGCCGCGTTTCCCGTCGCCTACCTCATTTTTATGGTGCCGATGCCGGACGCGATGGCAGATGCGCTCGAGACGGCTTCGAAATCTGCCTCGGCCGAAGTAGCCAATCTTCTTTTCCATCTCAGCGGCACGCCTTTCCTCCGGGCAGGCGCTATTTTCCAACTGCCGAACATCACGATCGAAGTTGCACAGGAATGCAGCGGCATTCGATCGAGCTGGGTGCTCCTCCTGACCAGCATCCTGGCTGCCAATTTATTCTTGAAAACGCGGTGGCGGCGTTTTGCGCTTGTCGCTTTCGTCATTCCGCTCGGCATTTTACGGAACGGATTTCGCATCCTCGTGATTGGGCTTCTCTGCGTGAATGTAGGCCCGCAGATGATTCACAGTCTAATCCACCGCCGCGGCGGACCCGTCTTTTTCATGCTTTCGCTGATTCCATTTTTTCTGGTGTTATGGTGGCTGCGCAAGCGTGACGCCCAAACCCGACAACCGGAATAGTGCTTAGGTTCGGGCACTCACCTTTGCGCAAGTTTTTGGGAACTTTGCCTTCCGATTTCCGTAGAAGTGCTTGTGCACGGTGTAACACTCGACCTTATTTTCGGTGTGATCCTAGGTAAACTTTGACTCAAATTTCGCTACGGTTCGCGCCCGGCGAGGGTGTCTTTGCTGGGCGAATGAGATTTCGATTTAGCTATCGGTCGGAGAGTCGTGCGGTACCTGGAGCTGCATTGAAAATGCGATTCATTACATCGGTTTGGAACGAATTGTGAGCGCGAACTCCATGCTAGCTTTGGCCGCCGCGACATTCAGTGCCGGCCTGGCCGTGGCCGCGGCTTGCCGAAGGCGCCGTTCGCTTGCGACCTGGTGCTTCTCGGCCGGGATGCTGACTTTCGCGCTGGAAAGTTTGTTTGGCGCGATATGGCACGACGCGCTTCTTCCGGAAAAGGCGGCCTTTTGGGAAACTCTTACCCTGGTAACGAAGTCATTTCTCCCGGGGATTTGGCTTTGCTTTAGCCTCACGTATTCGCGTGGAAACTCTCGCGAATTTCCGGTGAGATCCCGATTTCTCGTCCTGGCGGCGTTTCTAGTCCCGGTAGGCGTGTCGCTGATTTTCCGGGAGCAATTGGCGCCGATTTTTCTTCACAACGAGTCAGGCGAAAGTTGGTGGATTAGCTCTCATGCAGCGGCCAAAACACTGAACGGCCTTCTGCTCATCGCCGCGGTGCTGGTTCTTGTGAATCTCGAAAGGACCTTCCGATCGGCTGTCGGAACGATGCAGTGGAGGATCAAGTTTATGGTTCTTGGCCTCGGGGTCGTCTTCGGAGCGAGGATTTACACCTTAAGCCAGGCACTGCTCTTTTCGGGAGACATCATGGCCTTAATGGACGTCGAAACAGTGGCGCTGCTGATTGGGTGCACATTGATGGCGGTCGCTTTTCTTCGGAGCGGTTTCGGCGAAATCGATGTTTATCCGTCCCATGCTGTTTTGCGCACGTCTCTGACGGTCCTTTTGGTGGGGGCGTACCTTTTCATTGTCGGCGTGCTCGCCCAAGTGGTAGCGAGGACCGGAGGATCGGCAACCTTCCAGTTCCAAGCCTTCGTGGTGCTGCTGGGCTTCGCCCTCCTGGCCGTGCTACTACTCTCAAATCGGATTCGGCAAAATATCCGGTCTTTTGTTAGCCGTCATTTTGAAAGGCCGCAGTATGATTTCCGCCAGATATGGACGCGCTTTACCCAATGCATGTCCAGCGTGTTCGATCAATCCGGCCTGTGCGCCGCAGCCGCAAAATTGATCTCTGAAACCTTTAACGTGTTGTCGGTCACGATCTGGCTATTTGATGAACAAGAACGGCTGGCGTTCGCAGCGTCCACCTCGAGATCAGAACGCGAGGCCAATGACGCGCTCCCAAACCTCGCCGGCTCGGAGGCGAATCTAACGAATATTCGCGGGCTTTCCAAACCTTTCGATTTGGAAAAAGCGAAAGGCGATTATGCGGAGAGCTTGAGACAAATCAGTTCGAGTCAATTTCGCACTGGAGGAAATCGGGTTTGCGCGCCTTTATGGACGGGAGATCGCTGCATAGGCGTGGCCATCCTGGCAGATCGCGTCGGTGGCATTCCCTATACGGTTGAAGAACTGGATCTGCTGAAATGCATGGGGGATCAGATTGCAATGGGTCTGGTGAACCTTCGGCTTACCGAAGAGATTATGCGGGGAAAGGAACTGGAGGCCTTTCAAGCCGTCTCCGCATTCTTCGTTCATGATTTGAAAAACGCGGCCTCAACCTTGAGTCTGACGCTTCAGAATCTGCCTGTGCATTTTGATGACCCCATTTTTCGGCAAGACGCCTTGCGTGGGATCGGTGAAACCGCAAATCGCATCAACCAGCTTATCACCCGCGTCGGCGCCTTGCGACGCCTCGAACTCAAACTCATGGAAGTGGACCTTAATTTGCTTGTTGATGACGCGCTTACAGTCTTGAAGGGCGCACCGGAATTAAACGTCGTGAAGGAGCTTCACCTGCAGCCAAAACTCAAGGTGGACCGGGATCAATTCAGCAGTGTAGTCATCAATTTGCTTCTCAATGCCCGCGATGCAGTTGGACCTGGAGGCGAGGTGAGAATTGAGACCAGTCAAAGCGACAGTTGGGCAATCCTTTCGGTCTCCGACAATGGATGCGGGATGAGCCCGGCTTTCCTAAGGGCCTCTCTTTTCCGTCCCTTTCAGACAACAAAGAAGAAGGGACTTGGCATCGGTATGTTTCAATCCAAGATGATTGTCGAAGCGCATCGGGGAAAGATTCAAGTAGAAAGCGAACCCGGCGCCGGCACAACATTCCGGATAATGCTGCCCCTGAAACGCCAAGCAGCATGAAACCCAAATTGCTCATTGTTGATGACGACGAAGCGATCCGGACGCAGATGAAATGGGCACTGAGCGAGGATTACGAAATTCATTTCGCCGAAGACCGAAGAGGAGCGCTTGAAGTCTTTGAGGCCAACCCCCCGGCGGCGACACTGCTTGATCTGGGCCTCCCACCGCGGCCTAATGAATGCGACGAAGGATTGGCCGTGTTGTCCGACTTACTCGCCGTCGATAGTATGGCCAAAGTCATCATTATTTCCGGACAGGGCGAAAAACAGAACGCCCTCCAGGCGGTTGGCGCGGGCGCTTACGACTTCTTGTGCAAGCCAGTGGAGATGGAGGAATTGAGGCTGCTTCTTCGGCGATGCATCCACGTGGTGGAACTCGAAAAAGAATACCGCGAGTTACAACAGAGCCAGCGTTCCGATGTGTTTGAAGACATGCTCGGCACCAGTCCACAAATGCAGGCAGTCTTCGCTTTCATTCGCAAGGTAGCCGCGACGAATGCTCCGGTGCTCTTGCTCGGCGAAAGCGGCACTGGCAAAGAGATGGCCGCAGCGGCGATTCATCGCCGCAGTGCGCGCAAGGACGGCCCCTTTGTCGCGATCAACTGCAACGCCATTCCCGAAAACCTTCTGGAGAGTGAGCTCTTCGGTCACGAAAAAGGCGCCTTTACCGGTGCTCACATTCAGCGCAAAGGAATGATGGAAACAGCCAGTGGCGGCACCCTGTTTCTGGATGAGATTGGCGAACTTCCGCCGGCCATTCAGGTGAAGCTCCTCCGCTTTCTTCAGGAACAGCGCTTGCAGCGCGTGGGCGGAAGACAGGAAATTCAAATCGACACGCGGCTTGTCACCGCGACGAATGCCGATCTAAAACAAATGATCGACAGCGGAAAATTTCGCGAGGATCTATATTTTCGTCTTGCCGTTGTCACGATCCGCCTGTTGCCACTTCGTGAACGAGGTGAAGATATCGGGTTCCTGGCCCGCGAGTTTTTGCAAAGATACGCCGCCCAGAACGGTAGGAAAAAGCTGGTATTCGCGCCCGACGCACTGCGCGCAATCACGCGTTATTCATGGCCTGGGAATGTGCGCGTACTTCAAAACCGCGTGAAACGAGGCGTCATCATGGCCAGCGGATCGCGATTGACCGCAAAAGACCTCGAGTTGGATCAGGACCACGATGTGGCATCCTCGTCCGCAACGACTCTCAAACAAGCGCGCGAGCAGGTCGAACGCGAACTGATTCAGCAAGCGCTCAAGAAAAACTCCGGTAGAATTACTTCTGCAGCTGCCGATCTCGGGATCAGCCGGCCAACCCTTTATGAACTAATGGAAAAACTCGGGATTGCCAAAGAGCGCGCAAATACAAACATCAACTAAGATCGACATTATCCAGCAAATGCAAACATCGAAAATCTTATTCAGAACCGTGACGGTTATTTTGGCAGCCACGCTCATCACCGCCTGCTCCAAGGAAACCAGAAAAGCGCGTTTACTTGCCGAGGCCGACAATTATTTTAAAGCGGGCAATTATGACAAAGCCAAGCTGAGCTACCTCAACGTGGTACGGCTGGATCCGGCAAGCGCGCTCGCATTCGAAAGAATCGGAGCAATGTGGCTGGAGGAAGGAGTCCCCCTGCGCGCCGGTGCATTTCTGGCCAGAGCGAGCGTACTGGATCCCAGCAACGCTCAAAATCGGATACGGCTTGCCCGTTCTTATCTGGCCATGGGACGGTTCGCTGACGCAAAAAACGAAGCACTCAAAGTCATCGAGCAACTCCCGGACAATGGCGAGGCCATTATCGCTTTAACTGAAGCGGCGCGAAGCAATGAAGCCATTGAGGCCGCCGGGGAACAGCTTCAGAAATTCCCGCGAAAGAACGATATTTCTTTCCACCTCGCATCGGCAAATCTGTTTCTCCGCAGGGGCGACCTGGCCGCCGCGGGCAACGCACTCCGGCAGGCGCTCGTTGTCGATCCTAAATCGTCCGCCGCCCACACGGCGATGGGAGATTTGTATCTGCTCGAGAAAGACCCGAAACAAGCCAGCGAAGAATTCAAGAATGCAGCAGATCTTGCGCCCGTTCGATCGACCGAGCGCTTGAAATACGCCGCGTTCAAGTCGGGAACCGGCGATGCCGAGGAAGCAAGAAAGGTTTTGACCGAGATGACCAAGCAGGCACCGGATTATCTCCCGGCCTGGTGCTTACTGGGCGAGCTTGCCCTCAAGGACAAGAAACCCGATGAGGCCCTCTCGCTTCTCGAAAATGTTTTTGGCCGCGACGCGGAAAACTTCGATGGCCGCAGACTGGAAAGCGAGGTGCTGCTGGCGAAGGGCGACACGAAAAAGGCGGTCGAAGTTTTGGAGCGACTCGACCAAACCTATCCGGATACCCCTCTCATCAAATATCAATTGGCACGCGCATATCTCAAAAATAATAACGCGAATCAGGCAAAGGTGGCGCTGGATCAGGCCATGTCAGTCAATCCGAATTATGCCGATGCTGTCCTGCTGCTCGCCGAGATCAATCTTCGCTCCGGTCATAGTGAAATGGTGATCGATTCGCTGGCCAATTTGCTTAAAAAAAGCCCCGATCTAAGGCGCGCCGCATTGCTCCTGGCCGCTGCTTATGGCTCGCTTGGTCGACTCGGCGACGCCGCCTCGGTCATTCGCGAGCAAGCCAGGCTCTCGCCGGACGATCCACAGCCCCAAATGGCGCTCGGACTGATCTTCCGCCAGGCGAAAAGAAATGACGAGGCGCGCCAAGCGTTTGAAAAAGCCGCGGAGCTTGCGCCGGAGAACCTGTTTCCAGTCGATCAACTCGTCGAGCTAGACTTGCTGGACAAGCATTTCGACGCTGCCCGGCAGAGGATACGGCGTCAGTTCCAAAAAACGCCCGATTCGCCGGCCGCCCATTTTTTTGAAGGCAAAATCCTGACCGTTGAAGGAAAATGGGATTCGGCCGAGACAGAGCTTCAAAGGACACTCCAGCTCAATCCTAATTTTTCCGGCGCCTACGACTTGCTGGTCCAAACTTATCTTGCGACCAACAAACTTCCGCAGGCGGTCAGCCAATTGCAAACGGAGCTCTCGAAGAACCCCAACAATTCGCCGGCGCTCATGACGCTGGCGCTCTTATACGAGCGGATGAACGATTTCCCAAAGGCACGTGATGCTTATGAGAAGCTTCTCTCGATCAACTCCGACTTTGTTCCCGCGTTAAATAACCTCGCTTATCTCTACACCGAGCGGCTAAATGACCTCAACAAGGCTTACGACCTAGCGCGCAAGGCCCGCGATCTGCAAGGGCAGGACCCTTCGGTCGGCGACACCTTTGGCTGGGTGCTTTACAAACGCGGCGAGTATCAGCAAGCCCTGACGATTCTGCAGGAGAGCGCTGAAAAAGTTACCGACAGTCCGGAGATTCAATTTCACCTGGGCATGACGGCCTACATGATGGGCCAGACAGATATGGCCAGGGTCGCGCTCCAAAAAGCTGCGAGCGCAGCTAAAGATTTCCCGGGTAAGGATGAGAGCAAACGTCGTCTCGCCTTGCTCGAGACTGGCGTGGGCGCCTCCCCGGAATTGTCGATTTCGCAACTCGAGGCGATGACGAAAGAGCAGCCTAACGATGTCGTCTCCCAGATGCGTTTGGGGGAAGCTTACGAAAAACAAGGCGCATCAGACAAGGCGGCCGCGGCTTTTGAGCAAGCGCTGAAACTGAATCCTAAGTTGGCCGCCGCGATAACCAAGCTTGCGCAACTCAATGCTGGACCGCTCCAGAACAAGGAGAAAGCTCTCGCTTATGCAAAGAAAGCGCGCGAGCTCGCGCCAGCCGATCCACAAGTCGGCGCCATTCTTGGAAAGGTTGCCTACCAAAGTGGCAATTTCGCCTGGTCCTACAGCCTTCTGGAGGAAGCCGTCCGCCAGCGCGAAAACGATGCCGCGGTCCTGCACGATTTGGCCTGGGCGGCGTATAGCTTGGGAAAGGTGAATGAGGCTCGGGATGTGATGCAAAAAGCCCTGACGACTGATCCCAACTCCCCCCAGGCTGACGACGCTAAGAAATTTCTGACGTTGACCGCCTTGGATGAAGATCCGAAGCAACTCATGGGCGTCGAGATCGAGGTGCAAAAGGAATTAAAATCGAACCCGGAATATGTGCCTGCACTCATGGCCCAGGCGACGCTTCATGCGCAGCGCGGTCAAACAAAGCCCGCAACCGAAATGTACATCGACATCTTGCGTCGATTGCCCGATTTCGCGCCTGCGCAGAAACGCCTCGCGACGTTGTATGCTCAAGACCCATCCACAGTCGCTGCCGCCTACGACCTCGTCACAAAAGCGCGCAAGACCTTACCAGACGACCCCGAGCTGTCCTCGCTTCTTGGACGATTGAGTTATGAAAAAAAGGAATACCCGCGAGCGATCCAGTTATTCCAGGAAAGCGCCCGGAAAAGACCGCTCAGCGCTAATTCTCTTTTTTATCTGGGAATGTCTCAGCTCCAAGCCAGACAAAAGGCCGAAGCACGCGGAGTCCTTAATCAAGCCTTGGCCGCCGGCCTTCAGGAACCCCGCGCGACCGAAGCAAAACGCGCCCTCACCGGTCTCCAGCGGCAGTGAAACCACATCGGGGGCGCACTTCTCGGCGTAACGCCAATTCGACGCCCTTCCGAATCCTGTATGGGATTAGCCCGCTAGCAGAACGTCCGCTTAACTAACTACAGACCGAGCCTATCTGTTGCTCTGCTTTGGATTGCACGCACAGATAAAATCCTGCGCAGGAACCTTAAGACTGCTTAAGATACCGCGGTCCTTGCAAAGGCCGAAACAATTCACCGGGCAGAGAATCCGCCGCCCGGGATCCTGTGCGGCTCCGAGCCGTGGAAATAGCCATAAAGTGAGGAACCGTCGGAAATTCGTACGCTTTCCAATTGCGTTGTAATCTCCTTCGCCCGCGGTTGTTATGTCCTATTCCCTTCCGGACCGCTGGCGAATCGTCGGAATACTTTACGATTCTTTGCCAGAAACAGCACAATTCGAGAGAGTACATCAGATTTTTAACCGGTTAACAGATAGAGACTTAGGATATCTATTGAACAACGTTTTCCTTTTGGCACAGCGGTTGCTACCTCAGAGTGCAACATGAAATTCCCTATGAAACTAAAAATGATTCCTACAAACAAACTGGGGGTGCTTTCCGCGGCCTTTTGCGCCGTAATGCTTGCATTCAGCACCAATGCCAGCGCACTTACTATCGGTGACAACCAAGAGTTGGGCAAAGTGTTCTTCGGCATACCATCCGGTGATGATGCCAGAACCGCTTATGTCAATCATTTGATTGGCATGGCTCTTGGCAGCACGGATGTGGCTTTGGGCCAGACATTCGAGCGCTCAAATAATAGTTTTGGTACCTTGCCGACTGCCGTGTTTGCTCTAAACGGTACGAGTACAACCATAGATCTTGGCACCGGCTTATATTCATACCTCTTTGCCAAGTACGACGGCCCCAATGCCGGTTCTGAAGTTTGG
>WNGR01008155.1_pt1 | contig 11074 bp, 14 predicted proteins | sample 5407581 | NCBI WGS metagenome assembly WNGR01 (sample SAMN13153383, study PRJNA577476) | soil metagenome | isolation source: 80 cm soil or saprolite under Garry oak tree replicate 2 | place: USA:California | collected 2016-06-15 | reverse complement strand
TGTCACGCGGCACGCGGCACGCGCTGTCACGTCGTCACACTCACAATGACGCGTCTTCAAGTCGAAGTTCTCCAAGTCCAGACCTAACAACTTCGCAAGTCGCAGTATGGATGGCCATTCGGATGATCTTCCAAATGTTCCCCGCGAAATGTTGCAATGGATTTCAGCAGAATACCACGGTGGGTAGCCCAGAGCCATTGTCGTAACTTAGGGGAATTTGAAGTACAGTCCTCGCATAGGGCTAAATGGCAGCCACTATGACATCTTGGAGTCCCCACCGTCTCCTGTAGAATTCTCCCAGATCTGCCACATATCTCGACCTGTCCTCATAAAGGGTGAATCAGCAGTAACGATAACATGATTCACCTTGAGACGACGTTGATCACAGGATATAAGATTCCTAACTTGCAGCGTTGGTCCAACAAGTATCTTGTGGACACCACGGGAGAGCGTCTGCTTTCGGTAGCAGTTACGCCAAACGGGTTAGGCTTTGGTGTTCGAGTGGCAGAACATTATTCTCATCGACACTTCTCAGGTATGCTGACGCTGTCACTCGTAGCTCCGACGGGAAGTGGTACTTCGTCGAGCCATACTACGAGAAAATGACCATGCGATCACTTCTCTCGAAACTGGTACCATCTAGTAAGGGACTGGAATACGATGTGGAGGGATCAACCAATAACCTACTACTTCACCTTAGCAAGCAATGCCGAGGACGTCTGTTATCTTCAATCACAGAATGGCAACCTATTCCCAGGCAATTATTTCACTTCTGAAGACACGGAGAGCGACTGTGAGCTCGCCAATCTAAGAGGTGACGTCCCTGCGGAGATCCCTTGGTGCAGCGAAGCATTGGGTAGATGCCCGGATGCAGTCAACCTTTGGATAGGTGACAGCAGAAGCGTCACCAGTATCCACAGTGGTTCGATAGCTTCTGCATCCTGTTCTACAGATTTCCCATGATAACACAACAGACCCATACGAGAACATATATCACGTCGCAAAGGGTTGCAAGACGTTTCTACTCCTTCCGCCCACAGAAGGCTGGTGCTTGAAAGGTTCGGTGCCTAGAGATCGACCCTAGCATGTTCACAACCCGCAATGTTGCATCCAGAGCGAATGTTTCCTCATGCAACGTATCAGCGGGCGACCGAAGACTTCCCACTTCTGCTGAAACCTTCGCCATCTACGACGCCAGCTGTCCGCTGGTCCTCAATACAACATCCCGAACAGCCGGGATCTCTGCCAGAAACGGCGCACCCCTTAATAATCGATGTCAATGCAGGGGAGACACTCTATCTTCCTGCAGGTTGGTGGCACCATGTCCGACAGACCGGCCTGTCAATCGCACTCAACTGGTGGTATGATATCGAACCCCGAGGATCAGCCTGGGTATGGTTGAGACTCCTAAGAGGAGTGGCTATTGCGGCAGCCGAGGAAGAAGTGGAGGAGTAAAGATGCGTAGACAAGATTTATTTTGAGCTGATACGGATTAGGCCATGCAATCAGTTATCTTTAGTTTTAAACCCTGCCCGACTATCGAGTAGGAACGATAGTCGAAGTCAAGCTACTACCTCGGCAGAGTGGGCTTCGCCGTACTTCAGTGAAATGCAGGACGTGACGCGCAATGAAACGACTAAACCCTACTTGGGTCCACAGAGACGGTATTCTTGGCAGCGGGTGATCCCATCCTAGGATGCTAGCTGCATGAGAAACAGGGCCCATCCCCTTTTCTCTAATGCCGTGTTGGTATAGCTAAAACACCCCTGTATCCGCAGTCAAATTCAGCCTATATGAACGGAGGGGAGACGCGGCCGCGCTACCGCCTGCTACGTGCACGTCTCACCTCTCTTGGCCTTTCCACATCCGTTGGCCTTTCCGCGGATCGTCGAGTTACGCTTCACGCCCGTTTCGGGGTACAAAGGCACAGAGGCGAAGGAACCTAGTGGAGGTACACAGGCCCGGATATGAATTTCGGTAGCGTGCACAAGCACGGACTCGCTGGTACAGAAAATGTATCCACGGGGTTCGTCCAGTTGGGGTGGATCGAAGGCATCGGCAAGGTAGCCGCCCGGGTGATTGATGAAGACACTAGGTAGGTACGTCTATGCTGTCGCTGCGCTGCAGCTGTCCTATTGGAGGTTACTTTTTCACGAACGAAAATGGTTGGGACGTAACCTTGTGCTGGTTAACTCTCGCAGCACCAGTGTGTTGCAATAATTGGCAATGACGGACGGTCACGTGCGCGTCTGGGGCGTTAACGTGTAACCACTCGTCAAATTCCCCTCACACTCCAGGCCTCGGACTCGAGCCCTTCAGCGACATCGCAGTCATGGCTAAAGACAAGTCGGAGAAAAAGAAAAAGCAGATCTCTGAGGTTGCCCCAGCGGCAGTGGGCGAGGATGTCGAGATGGAAGAAAAGGAAGTAAGTGATCAATATCGTCTTGAACAATAAAGTAACACGAGACACAGAAAACAGTGAAGTCACCAAAGAAGGAGAAGGAAAGGGACGAGATTATAATCCCCTTGGAGGATTTGTCGCCCATAGCACACCCCCTCGCTCAAAAGAAGCTGCTAAAGAAGCTTCAAAAAACAATCAAAAGAGGTGAGTCGCCGCAATATTTTTTTTGTTGCAACGGTACCACATCGCCCGTTATAGCGTCAAAAGCTCGTCAAGTAAAGCGAGGAGTGAAAGAAGTTGCAAAAGCTATTCGCAAGGGGGAGAAGGGGTGCGCTACCCCACTTTCTTGTCCGTTTTAGAAATGTCCCGCTGAAAACCCCATACACGAAACAGACTCCTGGTTCTCGCTGCTGATATCACGCCCATTGACATCATCTCACACCTGCCCGTTTTAAGTGAGGAGGCACAGATACCATATGTCTTTATTCCATCGAAAGAAGAGCTGGGTCATGCGAGCTCTACCAAGCGACCGACAAGTTGTGTTATGATCTGTCCGGATTCGAAGCGGGTTGGTAAAAGTAAAGAGGGAGATGAAGAGAAGAAAGTCTATAGGGAGCTGTACGACGAGTGTTGCAAGGAAGTGTCAAAGCTGGACGAGCGCGTTGTATTTTAGAGTCAGCGAGAACCGATTATTATAACGAAATCATTCCACACGACACGTTGGCATAGGACCAGAACACGCATCCTCTTTACACAACATTCAATTTATCGCCCCACCCACCATCATGTCTGCCCCAAAGGCCAAGTCTGCCACCAACGGCACTAAAAAATCAAAGGGCCCTGCTGCTACAGATGGTCCTACTGATGTGTCACATAAGGCTCCCGTTGCGACGTCAGGTAGACCAGACAAGGCAGCTTACGAGGCCGAGCAACAACGAATAAGGGCTGAAATTGACTTGGTGCAGGGAAACTTGGTACGTCGTCGTGTCAAATGTTTCGGCTTTAGCTATTAACTACTGTGTATTTAAAATTGTTGCATAGAATACATTGAAGGAGAAAATATCCGTCGTCACCAAAGGGGGCTCGGGGAACGAGAGGCGGACCACTCTCCGTACCGAACTAGATGGACTGCGCTCTCAGCAGTCTGGAAACAAAGCATCCCGCGGTAAAATTTTCGATCAAATAAAAACGCTCCAGGAGGGGATCCAAAAGAAGGTGAGTACTTCTATCTATTCTGGCATCCTTCGTCCTGTTCTCACACAGACCTTTTTAGGTTAAAGACCTCCAGTCCGCCCGAGGCAAAACACAATTCCGAACGGTCGAGGAAGTCGACACACATATTAAGTAGGACTGCTCCGGCTTTTCTTTTTTTAATGTGACGTGTCCTGAACACGTTGTCTCTCAGGAATCTTGAGAAGCAAGTAGATTCCGGTAATCTGAAGCTTGCCGACGAGAAGCGCGCGCTCCAGGAGATCACCCAGACCAAGCGTGCTCGCAGGACGGTCGAAACCTTCCAGGCCGAGTCGGACGCCATCGACGCGGATCGCGCGGCGGTCGAAGAACTCAAGAAGCAGCTCGACGATCCCGAGGCGAAGGCCGTTTCCGAGCGCTATGAGACCATCAAGGCGGAGCTGGACGAGATAAAAAAGGAAGAGGACGAGCTCTACGCGAATCGCTCGAAGCTGTTCGACGAGCGAACCGCGCTGCAGGAGCAAATCGACGCCCTTCTCAGAGAGCGGCGTGAGTCTTCTGCGCGATTCCGCGAGGCCAACGATCGGTTCTATACGAAGCTCAACGAGGATCGGGCGCGGCGTGCGGAGCGGGCGCGCGCACAGAGGGATGCCGAGGAGGAGGAGAAGCGAAACGCGCGCGCGCTCCGGTTGCGGGAAGAGGCGTCCCAGCCCGCGTTCCAGGTGCAGATCGAGGACTGCCAAACACTGATCGATCACTTTTCCGGAAAGCCGACCTCCGCGGTCGTTTCCACCGCCAAGTTGGCCGACTACAACGAACCGAAGCTCGACATTCGGCAGGTGGAAGCGGCCCCCGACAACTTTGTACAACGCAAGAAAAAAGGGGAAGACGAGGAGGCGTATTTCGTCGGCGGCGGTAAGGGCAAGGGCAAGGGCAAGAAAGGCGGTCCAAAGGCTAACGATGGCACCAACGCCGAGGCGACGCCGCCTTCTTCATCTTCCAATGTCAACCTCCCCTTTGCCACGCTGTCGGCCCTTCTCTCGCTGTCCATTCCCCCACCGTCCTCTCAAGCTGACGTGCCTCGCGTGGTTGAGGACTTAAAGACGAAAAGGGCATGGTTTGAGGCGAACCAGGCTCGTGTGACATCCGAGGCCATTGCGAAGGCCGAGGCAGAGATCGAGCGTCTTACGAAAGGTAAAGGGGGCTCCCTCGACAAGTTGCCTGACGACGATCCTTGGGCACAACCGGAGGAGCCCCTCACAACCGAAATCACCGATGAACAGCCGTCGGATGTTATACCAGGGGAGCCGGAGGGTGTGCAGGAGACTGAGGCGTCATGATGTGGCTTTTGGAATACGCACGCCATTCGTATCTTATCTACTGTGGTGATGATAGCTAGTGGGTTGGCATCGTCTCTTAATCCCGGTATCGAGCAACCAAACCCACATGATCGACAATTAGCGTCTTATTCCTTGGGTGAAATTTTACATCGATATCTCAAGTATACGAGGGACAAGGTGGTGAATTTGTGGATACAGAGCACGGCGACTGGGGATATAAATACTAAACAAAGATGAAAATAGCAAATACGAACGGCAGTACTATGACCCAGCAAAACCAGGCTCAGTGGGTACGGCATTATTGTAAGCAAATACCAACAAGAGTCTATGGCACCAGAAACGTGGATTCGAACCGTTTCACATACGCGCGAGACCAGAGATGCGGCTCAGCCTTCCGTTTTTACGACCTCACCCTCTGACCCCTGTTCCCCATTTGCAGGGCCGTTCGCGCCGATACCTAGGTCCTGCGGCGTAAAGGTGACATCGAAAGTGTTTCCGGAACCGGTCACATAATCCGGAAATGACAAGCCTCCTGGATGAACACTTCCCAGAGCATCGTCTTGCGCCCCTGAGGCATCCATGAAGGAAGGCATGTAGTTGTCAGGAGTGAAACCAGTGGAGGATGGGTCTAGCGGACCGGAGGGGTACGGCTCTTGCTGGAGTGCGGCAAGCATACTCGAAGTTGTGGGAGTGTGGCTCATAAGATGAGGTGGCTGGTTGCTGCCGAAAGAGTCCTGCCCAATCATCGGAGAAAACGTTATGAAGTGCTGTTGCATGACAGGCTCCACAGATGCAGCGACAGATGTGGTCGAGAGTGCGACATTCCGCAAAACGTTCAATGCGATCCAATCGCTGTGTGGGCATGCCCCATTAGTCTCGAGTCTTCACCATGACCTGCCTGAATACGTACTCCAGGAATAATTTTAGAATTTGGTATGCGCCGAAGGTCGGATCGCTGCGAATCGTCTGCAAAATTCACTCTCAGCAAAAAAAAAAATTCGATGAGTGCAAAATTAGCGCACAAGATCCCTCATGACCTGGCTCGTCACATATCCCCATCGAATGAGGACACTTCGCGAGCTCATCGTGCCCCTCTCCTCTGTGCCCGAGCCCGAGCCCATAAGTCGTTCGCAGCACTTGTCCGCCCACGCCATTACGTCTCGTACAGGCTCTGTGCTCTTAGCAAGACCATCCATCAAACCTCGAAATTCGACTTCCAATAGTTGAATGAGATCTTCGTGGCGACAATTGCAGACAAGTGCCGACTGGTTTCGAACAGACTCGAAATCGATCTTTTCCCAAGAACGACGCATTTCCGCAAGCTGCTTTTGGTTAGTAAGGACGGTATTCAGGGCCTGAGTGACTTGGTAGATATCGAGGAATCGCACTTTGGGAGGAGGAGGAGGGGGTTTAGTCAAGGGCAAACCTAGCTATAATGCACAACTTACAGACGAGATGACCGAATCGCGCACCCAGCTCAACTTTGGGCTCCACGAAGGTATTTCCATAACCCTCAAGGGACACGAGTAGAATCTTCTCCATCTTGTCTGCTAGTTGGCGCAGACTCGCCAACGATGTCGCTGGAATTGACGAGAGTAGCTGCGAGCGCAATTGTTCCAGAATTTCCTAAATTCCTTTGTCAGTACACGGTTCAGCAGAACGGACCAGACATTTGCATACATCATAAACAATGGCGTCGCCCTTCGCCATCAACCCAGCGATCGCTGGAGCATGAGCCACTTCTCGATGGTTGCCACTCAAATTCGTCCAGAAAGATCGAATGTGCATCTCGAACTGGTCGAAGCGGAAGAAACGGACACTGTCCAGCAATGCATCCAAGTGGTCTACAAACCACCCCCACAATTCACGAGCGGCAACACTGTGCGCCGTTGTAGAGGAATTGGTACCAAGAGCCTCTTCGATGGAAGGGAAGTGAGGCATCTGACGAACAGACGAAGATTGTTGAGCAGAGAGATAAGAGCTAGATGCAACAGTCGATGGGGCCTGGGACTGTATTGTCACCACCCCGTCTTGGCCAACGTGTCTTCTTATCGGGGCCTGTGGCGGGAAAGAACCAGCTCTGGGGGCTGCCTGCGCTTGCGCAAGAATAGTAGCAGCTGTCGGTGTCTTCTCCACGAGGTCCTCTGAGTAAAGAATTGGGCTCTTGAGACCGTTGTTCAGCGCAAGGGAATTTCTTTTGGACGCATTACCAGAGCTTGCACCCTCCGAATCCTCCTCTTCGTCATCGTCAGAACGATCCTCTCCCCGCAACGATGCCTCGGCTTGCTCGCTCGCAAGGCGAGCAGCATTAACAGACTGCTGGGCGGCGGTATTGTTAGACTTCCTAATATAATCTTGCAGCCACTCGGCTTCAGCAGACGTTGCTGGGCGGATCCCACAATCTTCGCAACCAACGAGGCGTTATGACAAGAAATCAACACAGCTGATGGGAACGTACAATGGTATTTGCTATTCCCTCGCACGCCTAGACGCCGCGTTTTGATCGTGGGAAAACACAGCCTGATGGCCTTACCCAGAGTGGCGGTGTTGATGTGAGGGATCCCATACTGATCGCATACCCTCCTGTAAGAGAAATAAAGCCCCTGACGCGGGACATTGCCATCAGGGTAGGGTGCATAGTTAGCTGTCAACCTGTAACGAGGTTCGGCTACATCATTACACAAAGAGTCGGATTTACAGAGCCACTTACCAAGCCTGGACAAAGATCTGCTTCGCACGGTCTGATGCGCTGGTGGTCGTGGCGGCACGAACGTTAGCAGCGAGTTTCTCAAGGGTATGATCGGGGCTGAGCGTCATGCGCCCAAATGCACCCGTGGCATGAACTGCGTCCTGGTTTGATACGATAGGACCCCCCGTAAACATGGAAGGGTAGTCTGCAGGAGAACTTGCAAGGAACATGGAGGGGTCTTCTGTCTCGCTGGAGGATGAGTGAACACTGTCTGCATCCCGGGGATAGGGTGAGGCAGCAGCCCTGGCCCGGATATGAGAGGCGCGTATGTGGTTCTTCAGGGCGGGATTAGTAAGGTTGTGGTTGGGTGGCGAGTCAGCGGGGGAAATGAGATCGGTTGAAGGGAGGGAATATGCAGAGGAGTGAGATGCGTTGCGTGCGTGTGGATCCGGGTTCGGTCGATGTTGATAGGAAGAGCGAAAGAGGTCCTCGGCAGAAAGCGGTCCTAAATTCGAACGCAAAACCCCGCCCTGGGAAGACTGGGGCCTAGAATTAGGTGAGGACGAAACCGAGTTCGAACGAGAATGGTTGTGGTGGATAGGCATAAAGTCGAGGGGGAGATTTGAGGCCATTGTATGGAAATTAACCACGGCGGCCATGCAAATTAGTTGGAGAAGTACGCAGGAGAGAAAAAAAGTATGGGGAAGCCAGTCGGTGTAGATCGAACAATCGACAGACGAGTAAAAGACAGTGAAGCCGCTCGTGTATGTGATGGGGTCTAAGTTGCGGACCAGCCGGAAAAGTATGGAATAAGAGGATGGGGTGAGGGAGCTGAGGGGGGGAAGGAGAGGCTACAGGCAGACAGGATGAGAAAATAAAGGAAAAGAGAAGTGAAAGTGACAGACACAGCACAGCGCCTGGTGTGGGGAGATATATTGGAGAAAGCGTCCCCGGCAAACGGCAGACGGGACAAGTGGAGAGAGATAGTACTAGAGTAAGTAAGAGAGGAAACGCAATTTGTCCCGGTGAGGCTCGTCGGTCGTTGGTGGTCAAGGCAACCCGGCTCACGGGCCTTCAGATCTTTTCTCACATCATTACATGTTTATCCAGATTCCCATCATGGGCCCTCGCCCATGTACATATATTGTTTGAACCGCTTCCGCAATCTCTCCCTCGTAGGGTCACCCAATCGGCGCGCCAATCCTACCCACGATGGGATCGTCAAGTCCTCCATCCGGTATGGCGCAAATTTCGACGACGTCGCGTTCCCTTCTCGTAGACCCTTTGGGAGCTGCTTCAGTGGTATCGGGTATTCAAACTCTGCTGCTCCCTTCGTGTCTTCAGGATGGAGCGCATCAAGACTGTGGGTCATATATTCCAGTTTGAACTTTGGGTTATCTGTCTTGTTCGCCATCCGCTCTTCTGGTAGATAATACTAACACCCTCGCTCGCGTCAATGATCCTTTCGTCAGACCCGCCATCGACATACCTGGGCATATCCCAGAGGTGACCACAGTGTATTAACCCGACTAGGCGCGTCAGGATCAGAGTACCATGGCTCGTCCAATTTGCATCGCCAAGAGTCCTTGTATATCTTCTTCTTACACAGCACCTCTTTGTTTCCCTTTCCGCGTCGGTGTCCGTGTTTCCGTTTAGACTTCTTTTTCTTCAAATTTGTTTCGCTTCGAGCGTGCGTGATGTTGTAGGTGTAAATGCGAAACGATGGAAGGTACGGGTTCGGGACCACCGAAGGTGCGATGTTAACAACGCCGTAGTTATCATAGTCCGTTTTTCCCTTCCTGGGAAGGTCACCGAAATCATTAACGAGTGTGTCATACAACCCATGTTGTGTCTCTGAGGCGACTCTGTCACCCGGTGGCAAATCCGATTCCGATGGAAATTGTAAGTCCTCGGCTTCCAACAGAAAGAACTGTCAACCCGAAATCAACCGGTGACCGCATGGGGCGAGGAGATAAACGCATACATGGTCGTTATTCATGTGCTGTACAGATCGGGTTTGTCAGCAATCGTCTGTTACCTATAACAGCGTTGGCTTACCCCGTACAGGTGGCCAAGAATGGTGTCTTGGAACCGAAGGGACAGTTCCACATAACGGACATGCTTTCAAGGAGAAAGAAGATCAAGATGGGCGCAGAACAAGGTTGTCAAGGGGACTGACACATTCTGGGAAATAATTGCCTGGAGACGGTGGTACGTGGCCACTGAGCCAAACCTGTGAAAGTTTGTCATCGAGGCAAGTCCCAGAACATGTGATCGCTTTTTAGGTACCTGCACCCCCCGCTTTCGGAACATTTTCAACTGGACTTCGAGCCAGTCAAACTGGAGGTTCCCTGGGTCATCCGGTTCATAGTGTTCACATCCCCCGACGGCTATTTGGCAGACGTGATTAGGAGAGTGTGAGCCATAAGCGGTCATAAGCGCCTACCTTTGTTAGAGTCGTAGAAATACATAGTATTCAGACTGATGACTGCGACCTCATCCGGGATGACCTCGACGGAATAGTACCCTCCTCGGCGAAACACCTGATAGGACGAGAAGGGAATAAAGGCGCCCCATATCCTTGGTGGGAAAAGACATGAGGAAAAGGCACATGCGAACAATAGCAAAGAGTTCCTACGATGAAAATCGGTTAATTATGTTGTTAGGGCCTGAAAGTACGTGTCAGTGCTAGAAGCCAGTGAGCTAGAGGTGGCTATCTAGCCTTCAGGGAGGATATTCTGCGAAATTATGACGTCAGGAGGATTATCTCATCAACCACGAGGAGAATGTAGCTACATGCGCTGTATAAGACTGAATAGTCAGTAGCGGCAGACAGTTATATTGGAGTGGAAATACATACGCCATACGTCATTATTGCCTAAAGCAAGAACATTCGCAAGTCAAACACCTTCCCAAGATGAATGTTGGGAAACTCGCCCACCTAAGCTGGGTATAACAGGAACACCCTTCTTAAGAAAGATATTCTCCATCTCCGTCGCTAGCATACCATTAAGATCATAAATCTCTTTGAGCGTCCGCGGGATTTTGCGGTCACTATCATGACTTGAAGATAATCTCTGGATGAGAGCGCCTTCCTCGGGGCTTTGCGGAGACAAATGCTTACCGGGCATTATCACCAGTCCCTAGGAGCAAAATAATTTCAGGATCTGCTCATGGCAAGGGAGGGTTTTTCAGACGTACATACTACGAAGTCGATCTCGGAGGCCCAATTCTTTTCTAGGAAGTTGAGAGTTAAATTCGTCAATTGCAAGGGCGAGTCGCATCCGCTAGAGCCAGCTTAATCAGTGCGAAGGCGGGCGGAACACCCGACACACCTGAATGGTGTTCCATAGTACCCTGAGCGCTGTTTCTCCTTCCGAGGTTTGTTCCTGTGGCACGCGGAAGACTCTGAAGCACCGGCAATATAGTATGGATCAGGGTGCATATCCGTTA
>WNGR01024252.1_pt1 | contig 11075 bp, 13 predicted proteins | sample 5407581 | NCBI WGS metagenome assembly WNGR01 (sample SAMN13153383, study PRJNA577476) | soil metagenome | isolation source: 80 cm soil or saprolite under Garry oak tree replicate 2 | place: USA:California | collected 2016-06-15 | reverse complement strand
CGACGTGCGCCGGCCACCACCTGCGCCGGTGGGAGGCGAGCATAAGCGGGTGAGTTGCGCTTTCCGATCCAGGTGCTAGTCAGCCGAGGTGCTTCACCAGGTGGATCTGCTCGTGCCCGCGCGGGTAGGCGGGCGTGCGACCGCACTGCTGGTATCCGAAGCGGGCGTAGAAGCCGGGTGACTGGAAGGAGTGAGTGCTCAAGGCCACCTGGTCGCAGCCACGGCGCCAGATCTCCCGCTCCGCCTCCGCCAGCAGCTGGCGGCCCACGCCGCAGCCGCGCTGGTCGGCCCGTACCCATAGAACCTCGATGTAGCCACATCCGCCCCACGTCCACCCGAACAGCCCCGCGCGCAGGGCACCGCCTTCTTCCCGGACAGCGATAGCCAGCAGCGCTCCGTCGGCGAGGCCGGTGGCCGTGACGTTGAACGCGTTGATCTCCTCGTTAAGGCATTCCCGCAGACCATCGTCGGCATCGCTCACCTCGAACGCGGCCTCACCCATCGTCGGCTCCTTTCCAGAGCAGGTCGGCCCACTGGGCTCGCCCATCAACTCCGGGCAGTCCGGCCGGGCTTCTCGCTCCCCAAACATGCGACACCGCACCAATGCTTGCCTGGCCACCCGCGGTGCCCATCAGGCCGACATGAACGCGGGGAGCATCATTGCCTGAATACAGTCGTGATCCCTTCTTATCTCGTTTGGCCCGCGCTCGGCAGTGCAGTTCAAGCTAACCGCGGTGCGATTGCTTGTGGTCCTGGCCTGAGCTCCATTGCTGGTTCTGCCGGTACCAGACGGCGATGATCGTTGATCCAATCGCGCTTCCAACCGCGGACCCGAGAAGGATGCCCAGGTCAAAATGGTGACGCCAGAGCCATTGAGCAACGACCTCGCCAAGCAGGACTCCCGCGACCATGACGCTGTCCCAGACCAGCACGAACTGCCAGGCCGGGCAACGTCTTAGCCAGTCGTTCACCGTCTGTCCTCACGCAAGGTTGACAAGGCCAGCCGCCAGCACGGACGGCGAGGCAGGCAAGCCAGCTGTCGTGCCAACCAATGCAAGCAGCCCGGCCAGGCCCCCGAGCGAGCCGCGCCCCCTGCCAGGATGAGGAGTTGCCCCATCCCCATGAGCGCGGACAGGCCGCCGAGCCAGAATTCTTGCCGGGCGGTCTTTGTTGTCTGCCACCAGCGCGGCTTTACGGGCATACGGCCACCATGCCTACCCGGGAGTCTCGCTGGCATTCACTGTGGCCGTCGGCGGCGCACCATGGCCCGCGCGGCCTCGCCCTCGACCGCGCGGGCAACGTCGTCATCGCCGATCGCTACGACGACCGCGCGCGGGTGGCCGCGGTCAGATCGGGCACGTTCTACGGCCGGCGGATGACCGCGCTCCACATGTACATGATCGCTGGCGGCGGAGCCGGCGTCGTTCCCGACAACCGGCTCGCGACCAGGATATTGCTGCTCGGGCCGCAAGGCATCACGACCGACCGGGCCGGGGACGCCATGGTAAATGCGGTCAGGGAGGCCCGTGTGATCCTCGTGCGCGCCTAGCGAGACGGCGCCTGCCGTAGCCAAGATTGCCGAGCGAGTCGGCAGTAGCCGGGCTGCCGTTGCTGTAGTGCTGTCGGCGGCCTTGCCCAGGCCCACGTCGGCGACCAGATCGGAGAACCCGGCTGAGACTCCACTGAGGACGAACGGCGGCCCAGGGCACTGCCTGGGCCGCCGTTCATGGCTACGCCGCTCCGGCCAGACGCGCGTTCACTCGTCTGCCGGGGTCACTCGCTCGGCAGGCAACCACCGCCGGTCTTGGCGAAGTCGAGGTTGCTGAACTCTTCCTGGGTCAGGTAGTGGTGGCGGTCGATCACCTGGTTGTAGAGCTGCCCGGACGCGCCCTGCGTCGCGCCGAAGACGTAGGCGCACTCGTCGCCGTTCTCGAAGCCACTCGAGTCGTACCAGCCGGTGCTGGTGTCCGGGTCGGTGATCGCCTCCATGATCTCGTGGCTCGTCGGGCTGACCTCGGTGTCGGCATCGGGGTTTCCGTTAGGCGTCTCGATCTGCGGGAACCTGGCGTCACTGCCGCAGGTGAAGCCGACCGGCGACGAGTAGATCGGGAAGGGCAGGTTCGCGTACATGGTGCCGCTCGTAACCTGGCTGTGGTAGGCACAGTAAGCCGCGCTCCGCTGGTAGTTGATCGTGCAGAAGTTCCTCAGGGTGGTCGTCGAGCCCGCGAAGAAGCAGGACTCGACATGCTTGGCCAGGAACATCACGTAGATGTGCGCGAAGTCTCGCGGCAGGCCCTGGGCTGGGACGATGCTGTCGATCTCGGCGGTGACCTGGGCATCATCGAGACAGGCGTCGTAGCCCGAGTTGTCAGCGTAGATCCTCGCGGTGCCCTGGACGTTCAACTTGCAGCCATCGGGGGGCAACGGGCTGACGTCGTTGACGGAGTTGCCCAACTCGATCCTGTAGCGGATGGCCCCGTTGGCCCCGAAGTACTCGTTCAACGTCGAGTACACGTTGCTGGGCTGGCCGCTCGCCGAGGCCACGTCACCGAGAAAGGTGGTGATGATGTTCCTGTAGACAGCGGCCATCGGGTGTCCCGGCGGATTCCAGAAGATCGGCGTGACGACTACCGGGCCGGACTGCGTCCCCATCACCGGGCCGCCGTGGAAGATCAGTGGTGGGGTTCCGTTGGCGGCGTCGCTGGTGATTTGGACCTGACAGGCTGGCCCTGACCGGCACCGCACGCGAGATACCACCGAAACGGCCGACGTGAGTCGGGCCGCCGACCCGTGACGCGCACCCGCTGGGTGCCTGCGAGGAGGGATGCGTGGCCGCGTGCGCCGACGCACCTGCCGCCGTCAGGTTCAGAAGAGTCAGCAGACCCGCTGCTCCCACGGCCGGGGCAGCGCCCATACCACGTCTGGCGTGTCGCTCTCTCCATGGCGTCCTGCCCGTACACGTCGGTGCCCCGGGCTGTCCGCCCCAGAACTCTCGCAGCCCTGACGAAAGTGCACGACTGGACTTTCGCCCCGCCTCCTTGCGGTGTCAATCGGCCTCCCGGGGGGGCGACCTCAAGCTTGGCCATTCCAGGCATTTCACCGCGCGCCGACACGAGCTATGGCCGCCAATCGCTCCACGCCGGTCCAGTGTGGCGGAACTCCCGACCGGCAAGCACAGCCATGTGACGGGCGGAGACCCGGTGACACTGAAAAGCCGAAGACCGTCGCCCAGCAACACCGGCACGAGGTGGACGAAGATCTCGTCCACGAGCCCGGCGCTGATGCACTGCCCCGCAAGGTCAGCTCCGAACACTCCGACGTCCTTGCCGCCTGCTGCGTCCTTGGCCGTTGCGACGGCCTCGCCGACGCTGCTGGACAGGAACGTAACACCGCCCGTGGCCTCCCCGGGCCGGTGAGTGAGCACGAAAACCGGCCCTGACCACGCGCCCCCGTATATGGCGCGTGGGCCGGCTCCGGCTCGGGTGCCTAGGTCGAAGCCCCTTCGCCCGGCAAGGATCGCACCGGTACGCTCCATGACCTCGCGTCCCAGCGGGCCCGCGCTGCCGTATGCGAACATCCACTCCGTTGAGTAGTCCCGCGGGGCAATGAACCCGTTGAGCGACATCGTGATGTGCCACAGCACCTTGCTCATGAACGCCTCCTCCTCACTTGCTCGTCTCTGGTGCCGTCCGGGTCATGTGGCGTGGGCGATACCGGCGGGGCGGGCGATTGTCCTGTTTCTCCGTACTTCACGATGCGGAAGCGCAGGTGCGTGACATCGGGCGACTCGATCAGGCCCGTTCGTTCCAGCTCGATGTGGTCGCTGCCCAGGTGCGGATACCCGCGCCGATCAGTACCGGTGCCAGGTGGAGGTGCAGCTCATCGAGCAGGCTGGCTCGCAGGCATGGCTGCGCGATGTCCGCGCCCATCACGCAGACGTCCCTCTCGCCCGCGGCCGCCCAGGCCTGCCTGACCGCGCCGTGGATGCCCTCGGTCACGAACGTGTAGGTCCCGCTCTGCTGCACGAGGTCATCTCGGGCCTCATGGGTGACCACGAAGCATGGCACGGGAAACGGCGTGTCCCCCCACGGACCGATGCCCACGTCGAAGCTTCGCCTGCCCATCAGGACGGCGCCGGTCGTTGCGAACACCTCCTGCTTCACCTTCGCATCGGCAGCGCTGGCGCCCGTCTGCTGCCAGTCGCCACCTTGCCCGGGATCGGCCATCCAGTCATGGAGCCGCTCGCCGCCCTCGCCTAGCGGCAATTCGACGCCGACGTTCGGCCCGATGACGAAGCCGTCCATTGAAATCGTCATGTCCATGACGACCCCTCCCATGGGTTCCTCCTCACTCGCCGGTCCCTGGCCATCTCCCGCAGCGGGCTGATTCCATTCAATGACAAGTTATGCGTACCAGTTCGCCTGAGGTCCTCGTCGCGCTCAACCGGTCCCGCCCACGCGGCCTGCGTGCCCAGATCGAGCAGGGGCTGCGAGACGGCATCCGGGCGGGCCGGCTGCGGCCCGGCGCGAGACTTCCGTCCTCCCGGGCCCTCGCCGCGGATCTCCAGGTCACCCGCGGCGTCGTGGTCGCTGCCTATATCCAGCTCACGGCAGAGGGTTACCTGACCAGCAAGCAGGGCTGGCGCACCGTCGTCAACCCCGACGCCGTCACCATCCCCGCCGGGGCAGGCCCGCGGCCCGCGCCGCCCACCGGCGCGCGTTATGACTTCCGACCCGGCGCTCCTGATGTCAGGCTGTTCCCGCATGCGGCGTGGGGGCGCGCGGCCCGTGCAGCTGTGCGGTCCCTGCCCGGCACCGAACTGCTGGGCTACGGCGACCCAGGTGGCCTCGCGCCGCTCCGGCGGGCCCTGGCCGATTACTGGGCCGGGTCCGTGGTGTGTGCTGCGAACCTGACCACGTCGTGGTGTGCAACGGCTCTCCCACGGGCTGACCCTGGTCACCCGCGCGCTCGCCGACAGGTGCTGCGCCACGATCGCCGTCGAAGACCCCGGCCACCGCCAAGGCCGCCGACATCGGCTGCGGCCACGGCGCGTCGACCGCGCTGATGGCACGCGCGTACCCGAACTCGAGCTTCACCGGCTCCGACTACTGTTGACGGCACGTTTGTCTGGATACCAATTCATGATCAACGGCCACGCTCTTTTCTCACCGCTCTCCGTCGTGGCTAAGAACCCTGCCAACCCGGAGCCGCGGTCGGGATGCAGCGCCCGAAGCGAAGCGAGGACGAACGACCTGGACCGTCGACGATCATTGATTCTGCCCGCTGGCAGCATCGCGAGCTGCCAGGAGACGGCCACCACGGTCACGGAATGTGACCTCGTGCGGAACTACAGCAGCTCCTGATCCGCTCTATATGGCTCGTTCTGAGCGGCCCGCTGGCATGGTGTGCTGGCTATTGGCGCGGCACCGATCTGGTCGATCTGGTCGTGGGGTCTAGTGGCGACGCCGACTTCGGCGCAGAGGTCAGCAGGTTCATGCTGACCTGGCGCTGCCCTGTTCGCATCGGAGGGGATCGGGATCGCTGCGGCTGACGGACCTGGGCTTCTTGCAACGGGCATCGTGGACACCTGCCGGGCATTGCGGCCGGGCGGCAGTGACCACGGGCCGGGTAGCCTGGGGGCGAAGGAGCGGCTAGCGCTGATCTGGGCCTTAGGGGTGCCGGGATTGATGACCGGGTGCGGCGCGCCCGGGTGCGCCTCCGCCAGGCCCTCGGCGAGGCGTGACATGTTCTGCAGCCTGAGGCGGGCGGTCAGCCGGAGCTGGCATGGCGGCGGGCGGCCAGGCTGGCGAGGGCGGCCCGGGCGCGTTCGGCCAGTGGCGGCATGTTGCGCTCTTCGTAGATGCTCAGCGCAGCGCGGAGGCTGGCTTCGGCTTCCTCGGGCGCTCCTGCGAGCTGCGAGACTTCGGCGGCGGCTGTCAGCGCATGAGCCAGAACAGTGCTATACGAGGTGGCGGCGGCCAGCTTGACGGCTTCCCCGGCCAGCTGCCGCGCGGCGGGGAACTGGGCCTGGCGTGCGAGCAGTTTGGCTCGTGTTGCCCGCCAACGGGCCTGGGCGTCGACGTCACCGGCGGCGGAGATCGTTCCGGTTTCCTCGGTGAGCTGGAGCGCCTCGTCGAGGTGTCCCTGCGCGTAGGCGGCCTCGGCGAGCTGGGCCAGAATGCTGGAGAGAACGCCGCGTTCTCCGATCGCGATCAGTGCTTCGCGTCCGTCGGCTAGGACGCGCTCGGCGGCCGGGTAGTCCCCGGCGGTCATCTCGATTCTCCCGACGTGGTAGGCGCTGACTGCCCAGGAGAATTTGTCGCCGGACCGGACATAGGCGGACCGGGCGCGGGCGATTTCCTGGCGGGCATCGGCGAAGCGGCCGGCGTAGGCATACAGCTCGGCGAGGGCCTCTACCCCTTGAACCTCCGCCCATGGGTCGCCGGGCGCGGCCTCCAGCAGCTGTTCGGCCCGGGCGATTGCGACATCTGTGGGGATCGGTGATTCGGTTAGGGTCAGGATCAGTCGCTGCCGGGCCGTTAGCCGCGCGAACTGGTTGCCGCTACGGGCTGCGTACGCTGCGGCCCGCTCGACCGCTTTCTGGCTGGCCGGCACATCGCCGCTCGCGAAGCGCAGCCAGCCGATCGAATTCCAGGCTTCGGCCAGGCCCTCGCAATCGCCTTCCGAGCCGAGGATGGCCGCCGCCGCCTCTTCGTCGGCGAGTAGCTCGGCGTAGTCTGCGCCCAGGTCCATGCGGATTTCGGCGAGCAGTACCTGCATCCGGGCCCTGAGGGCATCCTCGCCGGCTGCCGCGGCTGCGCGGGAGCCGTCGGCCAGCACTGCACGGGCCCGGTGCAGGTCGCCGGCCTGGTGCAGGACAGCGCCGAGGAGCCAGTGCAACTTGGCGTGCTGCCCGCGATCCCGGGTGGGCGCGGCGAGCGCGCGTTCAAGCCAGTCCCGGGCTTCCTGGAGGTAGCCGCGTGACCGCCAGAAGCCGCCCAGCGCACAGGCCAGCCGCTGCCCGGTCTGGTCACCGGAACTGGTGTTGGCCGAGAGCGACCAGCCCAGCGCGGCCAGGAGGTTATCGTGCTCGCGCGCCAGAATCGCGTAATCCGGTGCTCGCTCAGCGAGATCGCGGAATGCGGTGGCATGCAGCTGCCGCACTCGCGGTGCTTCGCCGGTCTCCGCCAAGCGGTCGGCGGCGTACTCCCGCAGCGTCTGCAGCAAGCGGTACCGGGTGGCGCCCGCGGCGGACTCGATGACCACGAAGGACTTGGCAGCCAGCTGGTCTACCGTCTCGAGCGCGGCTCCTTCATCAGCGTGGCAGCACACGGCGGCCACCTCGGCGAGCCGGAAGCTGCCCGAGAACACCGACAGTTCGCGGAAGACCCGGGCCTCTGGTTCGGTCAGCAGCTCGTGGCTCCAGTCGATGGCAGCCTTCAGCGCCTGGTGGCGGGCGCCGGGGATCGGGCGCCGGTAGGCGAGGAACCGGAACTTGTCGGCCAGCCGGGCCTGGATCTCAGGGACTGACAACACGCTGGCGCGGGCGGCGGCGAGCTCGATCGGCAGGGGCAGGCCGTCGAGATCGCGGCAGATCCGGGCCACCGCGGCTATCGGCGCGGCCGTCTGGCTGCTGCCGGCCCGGGCCGCTGACGCGCGTTCGAGGAACAGCCGTACCGCCGGCGACTCGGCGAGGGCATGCTCGCCGGCTGACTCGGGCGGCACTCCCAGCGGCGGCACCCCATAGGTGACCTCACCCGGAACACCCAGAGGCTCACGGCTGGTCGCCAGCATCCGCAGTCCCGGAACGCTGCCCAGCAGGTCTGCCGCCAATTGCGCGCAGGCATCGATCAGGTGCTCGCAGTTGTCCAGCACCACAAGCAGTTCGGCGGAGCGGAGCCGGAACCGCAGCGCCTCCATCACCGGTACATCACCGGACTGCCGGACACCCAGCGCCGCCATCACCTGTGCCGGCACCAGTTCCGGCGCGGAGATGCCGGCCAGATCGGTCAGCCATACGCCGTCCGGGTACCGCCCGGCCACCCGTCTGGCGCACTCGACTGCGAGCCGCGTCTTCCCGGTGCCGCCCGGCCCGGTCAACGAGATCAGACGGACCTCGGCGAGAAGGCGCTCGAGCTCGCCGAGTTCCAGGTCGCGTCCAAGCAAGCTGGTCAGCGGCACGGGCAAGTTATGCTGCTCAGGCTCTGGCGTCCCGGAAACCTCGTGGCGCAGAACTTCTTGCTCCAGCCGGCGCAGCTGCTCGCCCGGTTCCAGGCCCAGTTCCTCCGCCAGCATCGCCCTGGCCCGGCGGCAGGCCGCCAGCGCATCGGCTTGCCGCTCACCCCGGTACAGCGCGAGAACCAGCTGGCACCAGAACCGCTCGCGGACCGGATGGTTGGCCACGAGGCGCTCCAGCTCCCCGGTTACCTCGGCGTGCCGGCCAAGCGCAAGCTCTGCTTCCATCCGGCCTTCCACCGCCACCAGCCGCAGCTCTTCCAGGCGCGCGGACTCCAGCGCCAGCATCGGCACGTCAGCCACGCCTGCCAGGGCAGGCCCCCGCCACAGGGCTAGCGCTGCGCGGAAGCGGTCGCCGGCTACGCCCGCCATTCCGGCGTCCAGCGCCGCCTGGCCCGCCCGGATGAACTCTTCGAACTCGGCGACATCCAGCTGTCCCGTCCCGACGTTGACCACATAGCCGCCGGCACGAGCGTCCAGCGAGGCCTCTGGCTCCAGCACAGACCGCAACCGGGATATGTATGACCGAAGCGTCGTGGCCGCCGCGGCGGGCTCGCGGCCCCGCCACAACTCGTCGATAAGCTGCCCGGCGGGCATCACCTGTCCAGCGTCGACCAGGAGCATGGCCAGCACGGCACACCGCATCGGGCCGCCGAGGCCAACTTCCCGCCCGGCCCTGACGGCGTGGACCGGACCAAGCAGCCGAAGCTGGAACGCGGCAGCGTGGCCGCCTGGCTGCAGATCGTTACCGGCCACTCACCCATCGTCTCGCTGCCTCGCAAGCCCGGCAACCTGCAATCCGGGCCAAGCTATTGCCAGCAGCCATTTCCGGAAACCGTGACCATGGCACCCACCTGGATATTGTTCGTTTCACGGCGACGCCCGGGCGTTACACCGGGACTCGGCGCTGCAACAACCGCACCAAGCGGGGCAGCCGGGCGGGACGGCCGTCGCGGCGCGCTGCTCGCGCGCGACGTCCTTCGGCGGCCAGCTGGCGCTTGGCGGCATCGCGGAGAACGTCGTCGTGTCGTGCCTTCATCAGGTAGTCGGCGTACAGCATGGGTTACTCCCTCCGGCAGGCGCTCGAGCGGGCTTAAGCCGCACTCTCGCGTCCCTCGTGTTGTCCGGCCGGCTGGCGCGGGCCTCGAGATGAGGTTCAGCGAAAGGGATTGCGCAGTTGTTGCAGTACTATTGAGCCCGGCCCATGTCATCAACATGCTCGACAAACTCGGCCTCAACTCCAGGATCCAGATCAGGCGCCGGATCAACGGCCTGAACGAGCCAGGTTTGCCCTCGGCCGACGGCGACCATAGCCATCTCGGGCTCCGTCACGACCAGCCGGGACCAGACCCCGGTCGGCGACACCCGGCAGCGCACAGAACCGGCTGAAATGCGCGTCGCAGCTCATGGACCGACGCTCCTGCCAGCGGCACACCGATTCGGCAGGTCGGAGCGTCACGGCTGGGGCGGCCGCCTAGACGACGACCACTCTCCGTCCTCTCGGTTCCGAAAAGGATCGCAGGCCGGCCTCGTGGATGAGTCTGCGCAGCCGAGCCGGCAGATGTGCTCAGGCGCAGTGGGATGATCGCCTCATGCCGGTGGCGCATCAGAGGGTCGCGTTGGTGACGGGCAGCTCGCGGGGCCTGGGCGCCGCGATTGCACGGCGTCTAGCCCGCGACGGCCTCGCCGTCGCGGTCAATGGCCGGCGCGGCGACGAGCGGGCCGGCGAAGTTAGCGGCAGCATCGGTGACGGCGGCGGCGTTGCTGAAGCGTTTTGCGCCGACGTCACCGATGAGCAGCAGGTTGCCGACCTGGTCGCCGCGATCACCGGCCGTTTCGGCCCGGTTGATGTGCTCGTGCTCAACGCCACCGGGCCGCAGCCCGAAAACCTGATCGCTGACGTGGGCTGGGCCGACCACCTGGCCCAGCTGGACTATTTCGTCAAGAGCCCGGTGCTGCGCGCCGGCCCCCATGACCGCAGCTGCGGCAAGCAGCAGCCAGCCGACGCGGTTACGGGATACCGCGAGGGTAATGACCGCGCCGACGACCGCGACCGCGGCGATGGCGAAAGTGAACGACAGCGTGCCGGCGAACACGGCGGTGCCGGCCCGGTCGTAGGCAGTCGCGACGGCACAGCCAGCAAGGGCGGCCACGACCGCCGCGCCGGCCGCGGTCGCGGTGAAACGGCCGCTGGCCGGTGCCGACGGCGGGCTCTGCATGGGCTCATGGTGCACCACGTGCGCGTCTCCGGCGAGAAGCACTTACCCGGCGGCGCAGCGCGTCAGGCCGCGGCCCCGCGGCGAAGGCGGCCGCCGAGCACCGTGATCGCGGCGACCAGCCCGGCCAGGGACGCGAGGGCGAAGGTGGTCTGGTAAACCCAGTCCAAGGCGTTGTGCCGGGTCCAGCCTGAGAACGAGACCACCTCGAACAGGCACAAGACGCCGACGAATATCGTGCCGGCGGTGACACGCCCGCTGCGCAGCAGCCCGGCGCCCAGGACGAAGAACGCGCCGAACACGACGGCTCCCCAGGGCAGGCTGCCTGGATACTTCTCCAGCCAGATCAGGACTGCGCTGCCGAACTCGCCCAGGGCGAGTACCCCGGCGATAGCGGTCAGGACAGTGAGCTTGCGACCGTTCATGCTTGCCTCCCAGCGAGAATCTGTGGTGATGTCACGATGCCTCCGCACAGTTCCCGGGCGCCTTCCCGATCACGCCGGGAAGTTCTCCCAGGCAGCAGGCGGGCGCACCCGGGACAATCCACCCACACCCGCAGGGCAGCGAAGCAGGCCTGCATTCTGTGCAGCCAAGTTCCAGAAGGTGGTGACCTACAGCCCACCC
>WNGR01025265.1_pt1 | contig 11076 bp, 12 predicted proteins | sample 5407581 | NCBI WGS metagenome assembly WNGR01 (sample SAMN13153383, study PRJNA577476) | soil metagenome | isolation source: 80 cm soil or saprolite under Garry oak tree replicate 2 | place: USA:California | collected 2016-06-15 | reverse complement strand
ACCACTTCGTCCAGCCGACTCACCGCATCGGGACCGAGTGTGCGCTCGAGTCCGGTCCGGTATTCTGGAATATCGCTCCACTCCGCAACGGTCGAAGCGGTGATTTCAACATGATATTGCAGCCCATAGGCATGCGCGCCGCAGCGGAACGCTTGGACGGCGCACAATGAATTCTCGGCGAGCACTTCGGCGTCATCCGGCAGCCGCGATACTTCCGCGCCGTGCCATTGAAATGTTTCCATGCGAGCGGCAAAGCCGGCAAATAGCCGATCTTGCCGACCCGCCTTCGTCAATGCGACTTCGCTGAGACCGATTTCCTGCTGATTCATCAGCCTAACCGCGCCGCCGAGCGCAGCCGCTAGCAATTGATGTCCCAGACATATTCCAAGGAAAGGACGACCGAGCTCTTTCACCCAATAGCGAATCGCGGCCTTCTCGGGTCCGAGCCAGGGATAAACGTCCTCCTGCCAGACGTCCATCGGGCCGCCCATCACGACCAGCAGATCGAAATCGTTCAAGTCAGGAATGACCTGGCCTCCGTCCAGTTCGACGGTGCGCCATTCATCGCCGTTTTCGCGCCAGAGCTGACGAAAAAAACCCGGGTGTTCTACCGGAACGTGCTGCAAGACCAGAATCCGCATCGCATGTCTCGAGCGCAGGTTTGCTGGCGAAACACTAGCATGAAATAAGCCCCGGCCGTTAAACCGGGACTTCCGTGCCGTGAACTAGGCTTCACTGGGCAGAAAGACTACGCAGCCAATTTTTGCTCCGGGCTCGATTGAACTAACGATCGAGTCGGCGAAGCACCGTCCATCCAGGTTGCTGCGTCCAACCAGGTTTGCGCCAAATTGAGATAGCACAGCCGGACGTCGTCCGTCTGCGCCTCGCGCGCCCAGCCGAAGCATTCTTCGGCCATTTCACGATATTGTTCGGGCGTAATCATCATGCCCTCCCTTGCTCAACTAGGCGGGAGCGCAATCGGTCTCTCAGTCGCCGGCGCCTGAAATCTTATTCCTTTTTCTCTGCCGACGATACTCGATCGTATCGCAGTTGATTGGACGCGACTGTTTGATGGCTGACTCTGCAAACAACTCAGCGTGTGCACTATCGTGCCGAGTAGTCCTTCTCTTGCGCTCGGTAGTCACAGTGGAAATTTGCTATTCGCGCGCGATAAACGAGAAGGGCTACGCTTGCGGCGGTAAAAAATTGCAAAGTTCTTCTTCTCTCCGTTGCGAAAAGCGGACGTTAATTTATAGCGGTGCCAGGCGCTGTCGAGCGCTAGTTCGATTCGACCAGCTCACGCAGGGCCTCCGGACTGCGAATGATAGTCCAACGATTCTTCAATTCTACGATGCCCTGGCGTTGCCACTCACGCAGACATCGATTCACTTTTTCTCTTGTCCCCCCTGCCATCTCGGCTAATTCGCTTTGCGACAGCGATAGTTTCATTCCCGCGCGAACTTCGGGCTCGTAGTTGAGCAATGTCTTGGCAAGGCGCACAGGCAAATTGAAGAAAGCGATGTCCGCCATACGCTCGTCCGAACGACGGATCCGAGCGCAAAGCATTTCCATCAGCTTCATGCACGCGGCCGGATTGCGCTCGAGGAAGGGAAGTAAGTCTCGCCGTTCCAAAACCATAAGCTCGCAGTTGGTGAGCGCCGTTACATTGGCCGACCGCGGCTTGCCGTCCAGGAGCGCGATCTCGCCAAAGAGTTCTCCGGGCCGCAGATCCGCAAGAATGACCTCCTTGCCCCTGGTGGTCGGAAGCGAGATGCGCACCGTGCCGACCACCACCGCCATCATGCTGTCGCCGTGGTCGCCAAGACGGCATATCGAGCCGCCAGCAGTGAAACTACGCCGTTTGGCATAGGCGGCGATATCGCGACGCGCCTTTTCGTCAAGCGAACTGAAAAGCGCGCATTTTTCTAGTAATTTACGGCCGCGATCAGTCGGGTTCATATTGGCCAGGCAAAGACGATGTTTAGATCGCAAGTATAGCTCGAAATGAGCCAAGAGGGGCCTAGACCAAGGAGACCTCCATGATCCGCAAGGCAAAAGCAGTTTGGCGCGGCACTGGCCGCGCGGGCAATGGTAATCTCTCGACCGATTCAGGGGTGCTCGCCGAGACCCCTTACTCCTACAAGACCCGTTTTGAAAACGAGAAGGGTACAAACCCGGAAGAGCTGATCGCTGCCGCGCATGCTGGCTGTTTCACGATGGCGCTGGCGTTTCAATTGCAGGGCGCCGGCTACACACCCACGCAACTGAGTACCGAGGCGACCGTCACTCTCGAACCGGAAGGCCAAGGTTTCCGTATCAGCAGGTCGGCGCTGACATTGCGCGCCAGCGTGCCAAATCTTGACGAAGCCAAGTTTAGGGAGCTGGCCGGCATTGCCGAAAAAACGTGTCCGGTATCGAAGGTTCTCAATACGCAAATTACATTGGACGCCAAGCTGGAATAAGTGGCGCGATCACTTATAGAGCCAACTACCTGACGTATGATTGCGCAATCGAGCGACCGAAAATTCGCAATTCTATTATTCGCCTCGGACTGCGCGGGTCGCCTCGAATAGAAACCACGTACGGCGCTCGGCTTCGTCGATCCAGATTTCCAAAAGGCTCGCCGTCGCAACGTCGCCATGCTCATCGCAAAGGTCATGCGTCTCGCGCATGCTCGCGGTGAGCTGTTTATTGTCGTCGCGCAGCTCGGCAAGCATATCCATTGGGGTGACGAAGTCCGCGTCGTTGTCCTTTATGCGTTGCAAGCGCGTGATCTGGCCAATCGACCGCATTGTCGTGCCGCCCAGCTTGCGGACGCGCTCAGCTATTGCGTCCGTTGTAGCGAAGATCTGATCACCCTGCTCATCCAACAGCAGATGATAATCCCTGAAATGCGGGCCTGATACATGCCAATGGAAATTTTTCGTTTTCAGGTAAAGCCCGAACATATCCGCAAGCAGAATGTTGAGCGCTCCAGCAATGTCGCGCACGGCGTTCGGTTGCAGATCCGTCGGTGTAGTGAGCGGAGCAATTCGCAGTGACTTAGCTTCTCGAGCCGTCATTTGCAGCCTCCTTCGACCGTATTTCAACGAGATACTGAAATTCTGCGGTACGCCACAGCACGGCAAATTGGAGTCTCCGCTCGAGTGCTTCTCGCCGAGCGAAGATTAGTTGCGTCTCACGCAGCGCGTGGTTTAATAGAACTCCTCGTTCTGCCAATTTGCAAGTGTTCTGCAATTGGGCCGCGCAGAGCAACACATTTAGTAGAGTGTAGCGCCCTTAATTCTCGTTCCGGTGGCACGCTTAATCTCGTAGCCGCCAAATGCGCGAACTTATGTCGGGAGTATTCTGATGACTCGCCGCAACAATTCATTTGCCCGGGCGATTCCGCTCGGCGCCTGCATTTTCATCATCTGTTGTTGCATGGCTGCTGCGCAGGGCGCGCCGCCGCCGCCGGCTGTTTCGGTCGTATCAGTAGTTAGCCGCCAAGTAACTGAGACCGGCGATTTCATTGGTCGCGTCGTGGCGATCGACAAAGTTGACATCGTCGCCCGCGTCTCCGGTTTCATCAAAGAGCGCAATTTTACCGAAGGACAACAGATCAAGATCGGCGATCTGCTGTTTCGCATCGAACCCGATATTTATAAAGCGACGGTCGACCAGCAGAGCGCCAATGTCGCTAAAGCAAAGGCCACCGAGGTTAATGCCAATCTGCAGCTGCAGCGCGGCCAGGAGCTTGTGCGCAACCAGAATATTCCGCAATCCACCGTAGATCAGCGGGCGGCCGACCAACAGGCGGCGCAAGCCGATGTCCTGCAAGCACAGGCCTTGCTCGAGCAGGCAAAGATCAATCTCGGTTACACCGAAATCCGCTCGCCCATCGACGGACGGATCGGCCTGGCCAATTTCACTATAGGCAATCTGGTTAGTCCATCATCCGGAACGCTAGCAACGATCGTCAGCCAGGATCCGATTTACGTCACATTTCAAGCCAGCGAAGCCGACGTCATCGAATACAAGCACCGGATCGCTGCCTCGGCCGACAAAAATCCGCATGTCAACATTCACATCAAGCTACCTGACGGCAGTATGTATCCGCATGCCGGGCGCACCAATCTCCTCGATGTTCAGGTTCAGCCAGACACAGACACCATCCTGGTTCGCGCACAACTGCCAAATCCCGAAGGCATGCTGATCCCCGGCGGGATCGTCGGCGTGTTGGTCGATCGCGGCGCGCCGCAATCGTCCCTTGTCATTCCGCAATCGGCGGTTCAGCTCGACCAGGCCGGTCGCTACGTCATGGTGGTCGGCGCAGACAAAAAGGTCGAGCAGCGGCGCATCGTGGCCGGGGTCGAGCAGGGCCGCGACATCGTCGTGACACAAGGCTTGAAAGAGGGAGATCTCGTCATCGTCGAAGGGATCCAAAAGGTTCATCCCGGCCAAATCGTCTCGACTAGCGTTGCTGCGGTAAACTGACACCGATGTTTTCCGCCATCTTCATCGATCGACCGCGATTCGCAATTGTTATCGCGATATTGATCACACTCGCAGGCGCAATCGCCATCACGGCCATTCCGATTGCGCAGTTTCCAGACATTGTACCGCCGCAAGTCACGCTCACTGCCAATTACCCCGGCGCCGACGCCGAAGTGGTTGAGACCACGGTCGCGCAACCGATCGAGGAGCAGATCAACGGTGTCGATAACGCCATCTATTATCAATCGGCGAGCGGGTCTGATGGCAGCTACACGCTCAATGTGACCTTTTCGCTGGGCACCGATCCAGACATCGATACAGTGAACGTGCAAAACCGCGCCAGCTTGGCTATTCCGCAGCTTCCGCAGGAAGTATCCCGAGCCGGTTTGACGGTACGCAAGAAATCGGCCGCGTTGCTTCAGGTCATCAATATCTACTCGCCGAAGAACACGTATGACGCCATCTATCTGAGCAACTATGCGACCATCAACATTATCGACACGCTGGCGCGGATTAGAGGCGTCGGTCAGGTCACATTGTTTGGTCCGCTCGATTACTCGTTGCGGATTTGGCTCGATCCGGATCGACTGACAGAACTTAACCTGACCCCGAATGACGTCATCCAAGCAGTGCAAAATCAGAACGTCCAAGCGGCACTCGGCCGCATTGGCGCTGCTCCGGTTGCATGCCGGCATCGTACTGCGCGCCAATTCTGACGGGTCCGTCGTTCGCGTCAGTGATGTTGCCCGTGTCGAGATGGGAGCCAAAACACAGGACCGCTACAGCCGTTTCAACGGCGCTCCGGCGGCTGCCATCGGCATCTATCAATCTCCGGGATCCAATGCCGTCGATGTCGCGAAGCAAGTCCGCGACACGATGAACACAATGGCGACGCGTTTCCCCGCCGATTTGAGCTATGCGGTCTTCTGGGACAGTACCGTGTTTGTCACCTCGACTATGGTCGAGGTCGTCCGCACGCTCGTTATCGCCATAGTCCTGGTTGCCCTCGTTGTTTTCCTGTTCCTCGGCAAGCTGCGAACGACGCTCATTCCGCTGGCCGCGGTGCCGGTGTCCGTCATCGGCACTTTTGCGGTGCTTCTGTTGATCGGATATTCGGCCAATACGATCTCGTTATTAGCACTCGTGCTAGCCATCGGGATCGTTGTCGATGACGCGATTGTCGTGGTTGAAAATATCGAGCGGGTGATCGAGGAAGAGCCCAACCTTTCCATACCCGATGCTTGCAAAAAGGCGATGAGCGAGATCACCGGGCCCATCCTCGCTATCACCTTCGTATTGCTGTCGGTCTTTGTTCCGGTGGCTTTCATCCCAGGAATCAGCGGGCAGCTGTTTCGTCAATTCGCCGTTGCCGTATCGGTTTCGATGCTGATCTCGGCGCTCAACGCGCTCACTTTGAGTCCCGCACTATGTGGGGTGCTGCTAAAGCGCGGTCACAGCAGTCGAGGGGCAATGCGCTATGTGCTGGGCGCGATCGACCGAACGCGCGATGGCTACGTGGCGACTGTCCGCAAACTGGTGCGCGTGACCGCGGTTGCGCTTATCGTCGTTGCGGGAGCACTGGCCGCGTCAGTCCTGATATTTTACATAACGCCGCAAAGTTTTCTGCCGGACGAGGACCAGGGCGCAATCTTTGCCGCGCTGCGGTTGCCGGAAGGCGCATCAGTCAACCGCACCGAGGCGGTGGTCAAGCAGGTCGAAGATATTGTCAGACCCATTCCCGGCGTCGAAGGCGTGTTGTCCGTGGTCGGGCTGAATTTCATCGATTATGTTGCGTCTTCAAATCAGGGATTCTTCGTCATCCGGCTCAAGCCGTACGAGCTGCGTACCGATCCTGCGCAAAGCGCGAGCGCGATCGTCGCGCGACTGCGGCCGCTATTGGCAGCGATCCCCGGCGCCATCGCCTTTCCGTTTAACCTGCCGCCGATTATTGGCTTGGGGAACACCGGCGGTTTCCAATACGTCTTGGAAGCGCTGCAAGGACAGACGCCCACCGATCTCGCGGCAGTGTTACGCGGGTTGCTCGTGACCGCCAATAGCCAGCCCGAACTCGCTGGCGTATTTAGCACTTATGCTGCCGACACGCCGCAAATTTTTCTCGACATCGATCGCGACAAGGCACAGGTGCTGAGTGTCAGGATCAGCGACATCTTTAACGCCCTGCAGTCGACGCTGGGCAGCTACTACATCAACGACTTCAATGTTTTCGGGCGAACCTGGCAGGTCAATCTGCAGGCGGAGACGTCGTTTCGCAAACGGATCGACGAAATTCAGAACATTTACGTGCGAAATGCGCGCGGCGGCATGGTGCCTATGCGTGCGTTAGCTGAAGCGAAGCTCGTGCAAGGGCCGCAGACCGTGGTCCGCTACAACGGCTACCGCGCCGCGATCGTGAATGGCGCACCCAAGCCCGGCTATAGTTCCGGCCAGGGGCTCGCAGCCATGGAACGGATTTCCACCGCGACGCTGCCGTCCGGATACAGCTTTGAATGGACTGGGACTGCCTTCCAGGAAAAAGCAGCGGGGGGACGCACGATAATCGTGCTCGGGCTCGCCGTGTTGTTCGCCTATTTGTTTCTAGTCGCGCTCTATGAAAGCTGGAATATTCCGATTTCCGCACTGCTGTCGGTCAGCGTTGCAATCTTGGGAGCGCTCGTGGCAGTGGCGATCGCCGCGCTGAGCTTCGACGTATATGCGCAGATCGGACTGGTGGCGCTCATCGCACTTGCGGCTAAGAACGGCATTTTGATCGTGGCATTCGCAGTAGAGCAGCGGCGACTCGGCAAAGATATCTACACAGCGGCCATCGAAGCGGCAGGCTTGCGTTTCCGTCCAGTGATGATGACAAGCTTCGCTTTCATCTTTGGGCTGTTTCCGCTCGTCATCGCACACGGGGCTGGCGCAGCCACACGCCGCGCAGTGGGCACGCCAGTTTTCGGCGGCATGATCGCCGCATCAATTTTCGGCATATTCGTCATTCCGCTGCTGTTCGTCATCGCCGAACGATTGCGTTATCGCAAAGCAAAGTAAAAAAAATTCGCTTTCCCGCCATCGGAGCTCAAGCGTCGCCCTGGGCTATTTGACTGGGCGGAATACTAAACTACAGAATGAATTTACTGGCCCGCCCGCATCGGAATCCAGTTGTACAGAGCGAGTCCGCCGTCAACTGCAATCGTTGTCCCGGTGACATAACGCGAAAAGCGATCGCACAAGAGAGCAACCGCCATATCCGCAATGTCTTCCGGGGTACCGGTCCGGCCGAGGGGAATCATCTTCGCGAGTGAGCTAATATCGGCGTCAAATCCGCCGCCAGGGATTGCGCCTGGAGCTATTGCATTGACGCGAATACCATCCGCTCCGAGCGCGCGCGCCAGTTCTTTCACCAGCATGGTCTGACCCGCCTTGGTCGCACTGTAATGCGGCAGGTTGCGCGGTGTATACGCGTGCAGCGAGGTTATAAAAAGTATTCGTCCTTTGATCTGGTGCGCCTTCATATGCGCGCCTACGGCCTGGCCGAGTACGAATCCGGCACGAAGGCCTACCGTGACCATCGAATCCCATTGAGCCTCGGTCACAGCCAAGGCGGCGTCACTCTCGTTACGCTTTGGGGATGCGCTATGCACAAGAATTGAAATCGACTCGAGCATTTTTACTGCAGCCTCGAACAGCCGGCGCGACGCAGTCGGATCGGCAAGATCGGCGGCAATAAAGGCGGCGTTTAATTCACGCGACAGCGCGGCTCCGGCTTGCTCGGCAACGTCGCTCAGGACCAGTCGAACTCCCTCGGCGGCAAGCGCCTTCGCTATACCCCGCCCAATCCCTGACGCTGCGCCGGTAACCAGCGCAGTGTCGCCCTCAAGTAATCCCATGTCACGCCTCCGCTCGGCCGAGTAGTCACTTCCGGCTGTTATCCTAGCAAGTGCTCGGACGTGCGGCTGCTACCAAGTTATTGCACGCGCCAATTTGACCTGACCAAAAAAGGGCGTGATCGCTTGCGCGATCAACTCTTCGCTCATGGCTGCCGCTAGACCTTCGAACCCTGGCGGCTATTCCGACGGCTTCGCTGAGGGCGCCAGCGGTCGTAGTGTTTTTCACGGATGCAGCAGTAACCACGTCCCCATTGCAATGAAGGCGACGCCCGCAACGCGCGATACCGATTTGCCGAAAGGCATCGCTTTTTCCAATAAGACCAGCACCGCTAGCGCAGCGATCCAAAGTAGATTCATGACGCCGCCGACAAACAGCAGCAGCATAAGCGCCCAACAGCAGCCGATGCAGTACAGGCCATGGCGAAAACCAAGCGTTAATGCGCCGGCTGCTTCACGGCGAAATCCGCCATGGCGCATAATGAAGGTGAGCGGCGCCTGGCAATAAGAGAGGCACGCCTCCTTCACCGGTGTCCACTGATAAACACCGGCGGCAATTAGCACGACACCACCAAGCACATTACTAGCGCTTTCCATCATCGGAGTGAGCAGTGCGGCACGCTGCAAAGCCCATTGCGCGAAAGTCGCTGCCAGCGAAAATCCCGTCCACGCCACGAGATAACCGGCTGCAAACCATGCGCTTGCCGCAAACGGATGGCCGCTCGTCTCGGCCTGCCTGCCAACGCGCGCGTAGATGAGAATCATCGGCGCCACCGATGGCGTCATCATTCCAATCATCATCACGATCCACATCGCGAATACGTAGGCAAATTCGATCGGCTGCCACGGCACGCCCGCCGGCATCATTAGTCCTTGCCCGGTGGGAATCATGCGAAACCCGGACATATCCATGCCGCCCATCGCCATGTCGTCAGCGAGCCAGGCGAGGTCCATCCAGGCGAGCGCGGTAAGTATCGCAAGCGCAGCGATAACGACTGCGCGCTCGCGCCGCAGCACCGCTTCAAACGCGCCGCCCATCTCAGCTCAGCGCAAGATGCCGCTTTGACAGAGATTGACGTGCGCGAACTGCGCGTAGGAATCGGCGAGCGTGAATTGCATCGGACGCGCGACCTTGCTCCAGCCGCGCCCAATCTCGGCGAGCAAATATTCGAACCCATCAGGAATATCGATACGGGCACGATGCGCGGCGCCCGTCACGGGATTCTTGATCGGCTCGCCACGGCCTTCGGTTATTCCACGCACAACCAGCCGACCTTTGCGAGCGTCAATGTCCACGTCAAAATCGATGGGCGCAAAGATGGGTTCGTGCAACTTCTCAAACGTCGTCGAGAATACCTGGAAGATCGTGGCGCCCGGCTCGGTGTCCTGTCCGGTGACAATGCGGATCAATGCCGCACGCTGCGGTTCGCTCGCCCGTTCGTCGATGACGACCGCCGCCTCCCCCTTGCCTTCGTGGATCGCCCCCGGCCAGCGCAATATGTTGACGAACCGCAACCCATCGAGCCGCGTGTCGCCGTGGCGGCCTTGGTCGATTTGCATACCGACGACGGCCCGGCAGTCGCCGTAGGTTGGCAGCCCGTTGAATTGGCACGGACAGCCGTAGCTGCAGTTACAATTGACGAATTCGCGCGCCTTGATGCTCCATTTCACGTCCGTCATGGGAACCCTCCCGAGCGCCGCTACAGAGATCATTTGACTGGCATTGCAGCCGATGCTGCCGGCTTCTGCTCACGGGAGTGTACAACAGTTTTACGGCAAGTTTGAACGTTCAAAGATCGGCCGGATAGGTCAATACGTCATCTGGCCCAGGTTTCGCGCCTTCCGCGATACGCGCCTGCTCGATGTCACCTGGACCGAGAATGCGAAAGACCGTGTTGCCGGCGGCGATCAGATAATCGGAAATGATCCGCCGGTGACAGCGCCACCAAAGAGTCTCGGCGCACATGATTGCGCATCGCTTCGTGTCACCCAGCGCTCGTAATTTTCGCAGGCCAGAATGAAACTCGCGGCCCATCGCGTAATCTGCGTAATTGTGAAAGCTCTGGTTTTGCCAGAACGCGTTGACGGCGACCGGCACATCTTTCTGCTTGCTACGTAATCCACCGAGCTCAGGAATGTGCTGATATTCGATGCCAATGGCGCTAAGCGATCCAGCCAGGAGTTCACGATTGAATTGGGGATTGGTTCTTGAGCGTGGAACGCTTCGAACGTCGGCCACTGTCAGTATTTCGACTTGCCTCAACAAGTCCAAAAATGCGCCGATTGGCCGAGTCGCATGTCCGACGGTAAAAAAGACGTTGCGCATGTCTCTTCTAATATAGAATGTATCATTGTCTGCTCGATTGGACTCGTCAGGTAGTCTGTTTCACGATACTATTACCCGATGGCACCATAGGCTTAAGGGATGGTTCCATGGACAGGGATGTTGCTGACCGAACCGAAACCGAAGGGGACATGCTCACCCTCGATGTTTCGGACGACGCGCTAGAGCGCATCGCAATTATTGGCCAAGGAAAAGCGCTTACTTTGGCATTGTGCACCCACGTTTGGTACGACTGCGGGTGGCCCCAGTAAGCACTAAGTGCATCGGATAGTTGGGTCTTATGGCTCAGAAGAAGAGGCCGTCGATTTGGCGGCCTCTTTTGTTTTGAAACTAGCTATCGCCGCTGCCACGAGGCACCACGGCAGAAAGTTG
>WNGR01008151.1_pt1 | contig 11077 bp, 11 predicted proteins | sample 5407581 | NCBI WGS metagenome assembly WNGR01 (sample SAMN13153383, study PRJNA577476) | soil metagenome | isolation source: 80 cm soil or saprolite under Garry oak tree replicate 2 | place: USA:California | collected 2016-06-15 | reverse complement strand
TGGGTTGGATGCCCCGTACCGTGGGTCATGGGCGGGCTGGTGGTGTTCTTCATCCGTTTGTTTTGTGTGCTCGGAAATTGGGTGTCTTGTAGGCATATACAGCAGTCGGGGTTTTAGCACATCTGTGACATTCACTACTCGTATTTGTGGGCTACGTTCGCCCTGGGTTGGGTGGCATGGTCTCGGGATGCGATTGTCCCTCTTTTGGGCCGACGGTGTTCGAGGACTAGGGGGGAGTACGGCCACTATTGGGGCGTGCTCCCAGTCCTAGTCCATCCTTGCCCAGGTCTTTGCCGTGGGAAAAACGTACCATGGTGGTGGTAGCGGTTCAAGGAGCCCCTAAGACGTCCTTAAGTACATCATAAGGACCGTGAATACACGTGAAATAACATGGACGGGCTTCCGCCCTCCGCTGGATACGAACACAAAGAATACCGCAACAATGTAGGTACAGGGGATTGTCCCCGATCACATATATACTATGATTGTAACTAGCTACTCGTAAACTAGCCACAGTCCAAAATGTGAAACAAAACGATCGTGCACACATGAGATGTGGGCGATGCCCGACACGAGTCCGACGCCCGACACCGAGGTGACTCGCGCGTGACCACACAACTTCAACAGGGGTCCCTAGACCCGTCACCTATGGTGCCTAAAATTGGCCAACGTGGAAAATGAAAGAGACACGAGTCCTGCGAGGTCAGCGGGCTGCTCGAGGATAGACGATGCAGCGGAGGAAGGAGGCAACAGGAAAAGACGCACGGGCGCCGAGCAGCTCGTGCAGGCCGTTAGATAGTCATCGAGGTCGACGACGATCAAGAAGTTGAGCACCTGTGCGGAGATGTCAGGGATGCTGCGACCTCAGGGCCGTCGCCCGTCGTGCTGCCGACGCTAGTCACCCATGGACCTGCGAAACTGTGGCTGTCCGGTGAGCGAATCAGCGAATTGAATCCGCGCTTGTGTACTGCCTGCAACGAGAGATAAACGCCACACGTACAAGATGCAGGGAAGTTGGGGTGAACCGAACTTTTCCGGAGCCGTCCTTCGGCGACCTTGACAAACGAGTCAATGTCGACGTGTTCGTTTGCCAACCAATGGCACAGACGGTGTGCTTGAGCCGAAAGGCCGTAAATATGCATGTACATGCTAGGGAGCTACGGTGCGTACTCCTGTGAGTGCACCGCTTGCAGGAAACGTTAGTTTTCGTCGCACGCCATACCATTTGATGCTGAGGCCAAGGACATGGCCACCCTGGGCCACTATCTGTACTTCTATCCAAGAGCGTGAAGAAGAACTTGCGAGATAGCGACGTGATCTCATCCGGTGTGAGCAAGAACATTGATTGGCACAGGTCGGTGCAGAAAAACTCGTCATCAGGTGATCCAGCTGACATCAGCACTGCCTAGCTATTGCGTCGGGCCGGTCTTGAGACCGGTTGCTGTTCTTCGTGGTCAACACTCTACTTGGTCAATACCTGAGATGTTCTACAAATATTCTTGCCCTATGTCGCCCAACAAGGGTTTAGACTCTCCTAGACCCTCAATCTGGTTTTTTACCACGCCTTCGCCAGTTATGTGAATAGTAGTTGGTCCATCGCGACCAAGGTTCACTAAGTCGTCGTTCATCCGAATTCTAGGCTGTTAGACCTTCGAGAGGAGGGAAACGTGTCGCCAGAGGAAATTCAGTTAAGGATGGAGTGCAGCACGTGGGCTCTCCTCCGAGCTATCATGCCATGCGCCCACTGTACACTCTGACCTGTGAAAATACCGAACTAACCTGTATTTCTCGTTACAGCGGCGCTCGCTAGACCGAGACGCCTGCCAGTGCGTCCCGTCCTGCTCGATAATTTATGTGGTTATTGTTCATGAAACAGTGTGACTAAAGCTGACCGCCGCGCGCGAGAACTTGAATTGGCGCACATACGGCAGCTTGTTCGTGCTAGACTCGGAGTTCCTACAGTACTGCGCCTCCACATGCTCCTTGTCCCGTCACGCACATACCCGAGTGCGTCTCTTTCCACTTTGTCCGTGCTCCGCCACGTTCTAATCTTGTTCGTTCGTACAGCAATGCCCGACGTGCGCGGCACGTGACTCGGTCAAACGTCGTGACCGACTCGCGATACGTGCTGTACACGGAGTTCGCGGGCGATAACAAGCGCAAGTTCAAGGAGTATCTGGTTGCTGTCCGCACGGGCGTGCTGCAGGGTTGGAACATGGGGTTTGGACCGTTCAGAGCCGTCCCACGAATGTTCTATGTATGTTTGGCCAGGCTTTGGGTTGTCTAGTGTTGTATGGCCGTGCACTGTCATTCTCTCATTCCTGGTCAGGTGGGCATCTACAATTCGTCCCTGATACATGACCCCTGGTCAACGGTGAGTTCAGGTTACAACTGCTGTGGAGATTCGAAGTGGAGTTGGCGAGAACTTGTCGGTCAGGTGATAAGGGTCAGAGGTAGCCGGTACACTGCAGCTGGCAAAGTAGCGCGAAAATATAGAACAAGTGGAGTACGCCAAATAAGAAAAGCGACTTCGAGCTTCGCTTTTGAGAGGGCTTTTGAGAGGACACACGAAAGGGGTTTCGAGACGAGGATATATCTGATACACGAGAGCCATCTGATACATGATTTATTACGTTTCAACATACATAAAAGCAAAGAAGAAAGGGAATAGGAGTGAAAAGGGGGTGATAGAAGCGAGTAGAAGTGATGGCTGTGTGAGCTCCGAGGCGAGAAGCGGTGCCGAAATAGAGTGGAAAATAGGCGTGGGGTACGAGAAGGGACCTGACTTCTCGTCAGTCGTACTGTACGTCTCTGGACTGTCTCTGGATGGGTCAGTTTCGGGCCGCGCATGCCGCAATGCAGCAAGAACAAGAACTCAATTTCCATCACTCATCTGAAGTTTCAGCATACGTTTGCGATGTCCACCCCGAGACTCGAATATTAGATAATCGCTATGTTACCGTAGAGTAGCTGAATAACACTGCGAGACAGGGGAGACGGCAGCATACGCTCCTACTCCAGCGAATCGCCACCACTCACTCGTCCCCGAAATATGAGTATCGCTCTTCGCCATATCGCTACACGGCTGCATGTTGTATCGAGCATATTCATTCACCTTTGAGGCCTCGCTGGCTCCAAGCCTGTACACGAGCTCTTGACGATAGGTTGATTGCCCATCAACATTGCTGCTGATGCGATATGAGATTGCTCACCTATAGTAAGTCCCAGCCACCAATGCCAACACTAATACCGACCCAAAGTTGCCCAGGCATAATGCATACTGTCTTGATGAGCTCCTATTGTTATCAGATCCCTAAGCAAGAACACATTGTTACTGCAGTTCTATCTAGGTGTTAATACAAGTACTCCAACTGTGACCGCGCACGAAAACAGAAAGATCTAGGAGAGTTTCATGTTTGCCTACAATCCAGATATTACTTGGGCGGTGAAGAAATTCCCTGTGTACTGGCGGAATCCACGTTAAAAGCTCGTCATTGCTACCAAGTATCCATCCCTCATCGTTTATATTGGATTGGTCAGTGAAGTCAACCTGTCCAGTAGTTTCCGTCTTGCCTGTGGTCGGAATCACCGTCAGATCCAACATACGAATTGACCCATATCCTGATGATACAATGCGTTGGGCATCTGGCGAGAATGCCACAGACATGACCTTGCGTCCAGTAAATGGGCCTGCCACTTTCTCTCCCGTCGTGGCATTCCACACACGAATTGTTCGATCGAAAGAGCCTGAGACAATTTGCTGGCCATCTGGTGAGAGTGCTACAGACATGATCCAATCCGTGTGTCCGGCGAACGGGCCTGCAACTTTCTCTCCCGTCGTGGCGTTCCACACACAAATTGTTCGATCGAAAGAGCCTGAGATGATGTTCTGCCCATCTGGTGAGAACACCACAGACCTGACCCGACCCGTGTGTCCGGTAAGTGGGCCCGCCACTTTCTCTCCCGTCGTAGCATTCCACACATGAATTGTTTGATCGTTCGAGCCTGAGACGATCCGATGGCCATCTAGCGAGAATGCCACAGACATGACCCAATCCGTATGTCCGGTGAATGGGCCTGCCACCTTCTCACCCGTTATGGCGTCCCACACGCGAATCGTTCGATCGTCTGAGCCAGAGACGATGCGCTGACCATCTGGTGAGAATGCCACAGACCTGACCCAATTCGTGTGGCCAGTAAATGGGCCCGCAACTTTCTCTCCTGTCGTTGGGTCCCACACACAAATTGTTTGATCGTGCGAGCTGGAGACGATGCGTTGGCCATTTGGCGAGAACGCCACAGACATGACCCAATCCGTATGTCCGGTAAATGGGCCTGCCACTTTCTCTCCCGTCGTGGCGTTCCACATACAAATTGTTCGATCAGAAGAGCCTGAGACGACTCGCTGGCCATCAGGCGAGAATGCCACAGACGTGACCCAATCCATGTGTCCAGTGAACGGGTCAGCCTCTTTCTCTCCCGTGGTGGCGTTCCACACACGAATTGTTCCATCGAAAGAGCCTGAGACGATGCGCTGGCCGTCTCGTGAGAATACCACCGACGTGACCCAATGCGTGTGTCCAGTGAATGGGCCTGCCACTGTCTCTCCCATAGTGGCGTTCCACACACGAATTGTTCGATCGTCTGAGCCTGAGGCGATCCGTTGGCCATCTGGCGAGAATGCCACAGACCTGACCGGACCCATGTGTCCCGTAAATGGGCCTGCCACTTTCTCTCCCGTCGTGGCGTTCAACACACGAATTGTTCCATCGTCTGAGCCTGAGACGATTCGCTGGTCATCTGGCGAGAATGCCACAGACATGACCGAATCTCTGTGTCCAGTAAATGGGTCTGCTACTTTCTCTCCCGTATTGGCATTCCACACACGAATTGTTCGATCGGAGGAGCCTGAGACGACGCACTGGCCATCTGACGAGAACGCCACAGACCTAACCGAATTCGTATGTCCGGTAAACGGGCCTCCCACTTTCTCTCCCGTTGTGGCATTCCACGCACGAATTGTTTGATCGTAAGAGCCTGAGACGATCCGCTGGCCATCTGGTGAGAATGCCACTGACGTGACCGAAGACAGGTGTCCAGTAAACGGGCCTGCCTCTGTCTCCCCCGTCGCGGCGTTCCACACACGAATTGTTTGATCATCCGAGCCTGAGACGATGCGGAGGCAGTCTGGCGAGAATGCCACAGACCAGACCGAAGACGTGTGTCCAGTAAAAGGACCTGCCACATTCTCTCCCGTTGTAGCGCTCCATACACGAATCGTTCCGTCAGAAGAGCCTGAGATGATGTACTGGCCATCTGGCGAGAGTGCAATGGAATGGACCTTGTCCCCTAAGTTTGAAATCACCATCTCCGATGATGGCCAATGTGACAATCGCCCACGCTCCACACGTAATACTCGAGGGAATGAGCTGAAATAATGTGCAGAGACAAGGGAACCAGTCGGCGCAAATGGTAGAGCAGAAAGATAAATATGTGGGGCACTCTTTGCCATCGCTATCCCGAAATACCGTACAAAGGCAGAGGCATCATTGATGAATGCCCGCAATTTCTCTAGTTCCGCTTGAGAAACCTGTTGCGACCATAGCCGTTAGTTGTTTGCTCGCCTCATTGAATCGACAATTACACTCACACCTTGACCAGAGACTAGCCGCACATATAGAGATGACAATGCCGGTAAAGCAAGACGCACATTGCTTGTCAAGCTAAGCACCTCCAGCCAAAAGAGAAAATTCTTGTCGAAGAAGGCTCGAAGTTTGTTAAAGATATCGGTTTCGAGATCCAAATGTTTCAAATGATCGTCCCAGAATCGACAGGCATACAACAAAGCAGGTGGGATATGTTCAGCAATGCGCGATTCAAGGTCTTGGACATCGCTGTTGGCAAGATATGACGATTCGAGGTTGCAGATGTTGAACTTGAGGTCGTGGACCACTAAATCGAGACAGGAATAGGCCAAACGACGGTGGGAATCACCGAGGTCAACGTAAAAGTTGCCGCTCTTCTCTTTATTTGTTAGGAAGTCGCGGAATGAGGTATGGAGAGGAACGATAGGAAGATTTTGATCAGATGAATTGACATGACTCAGCAAAGAGCTTAGGCGACGGAGCATTCTACCAATAGATTCAGGATCGGAGTTGTCACCAATAAAGGCGCGCTGACGTAGAGTGATGAGGGAGCGGATGGAGAGAGGTTCAAGTGCGGCGATGAGCTGTCCCATGACAGAGCGGAATAGACGCTGCGCGTCTTGATGCCTGAAGTATCCTTTAAGGACTTCTTCATATAATTCGTCTAACGGATCCGGTCTGCGGTGATCCGCCATGGGTTTCAAAAGGTGCTCTATGCACTTTACCCTGCTAAAACCAAAGAATTCGGGAGGATCTAGGATGTATCCACAGGCAACCGCTGCCCACTGAAACAATCCCTCCGCCTTTGTTGCTAGCGCAGCACAGTAAATATTAAGCCCGTCAGAGAGGAGCATGGTCCGAAGAAAGGTGAGAATATCGTCACGTGTTGAAGCAGCTAGCTCAGGATCGTCCATGTGTTTGATGCGGACCGACGGAGCTCCAACGAGCGCAGACTCGATACCGTCCTCTGGCCGTGAGGTGATCAGCACACGGAAGTTCAACGGAAGTCTAGAGAGGTTTTTAGCAAGAAATTTGTGTATCCCATTTCCGCCAGTCACGTCCCCGCTCTCGTCTAAGGCATCGATTACAACAAGAATAGGACCGACGATATGCAGATCCTTGAGCGGTTCCAGGATAAGGAATTGAAAAAGTGTGGGATAGTCACGAGTACCGACCCGAAGAGAGGAGTTGTCCTTGATGACCCTTCCAAGTGCGGCTTTAAATGATGGATAGCGGTCGGCGAGGTCGCGAGCAAGAGTCGTGAAGAGGTGGTAAGCCTTGTGTTTGGATTGCTCTTCACGCAAAAAGATAAAGGATGATGTAAGACGATGCAATTTGTCAAAACGACGCGCGATCTCATGTGCGATCGACGACTTTCCCGTGCCCGCCTGACCAAAAAGAACAAGACTACGCTCTGAGTCTGGGTTGTCTACCCAATTAACGATGAAATCCAAGAAGGCCACGCGAGTTCCCGGAAGACAGCCCTTCTCAGGTGTGAAGCGCGATCCTGTCCCATATGGGATTTCTCTGATTTTAGCATCTAGCTCTGTGACAGCCCTCAGACCGATAACCTTCAAGGCATCATGACTACGTACCGGTGTCTAAAACTTGGCTCGATACCCACTGAAGCTGAGTAGATATCCAATCCACCTTTGCTGAAATTATTCCGACGTCGTCCAGAATTTGGAACGCAGTTATCTCTGTAGCGATAGTGGCCTCATCCAAGAAAGCCTTTCGTAGTTCGAGAAGGGCGGTGCGGAAGCCCTCAATTTGTGTACTGACTTGACCGCCAGTATTCGTCAACGTTCGCTTCCCTGAAAGCCGCATGATTACGTCGGCGACCGAAATGGGTGAAGATTACGTACAGAATTGTGTATCCTTTGCATATGATTGGATAAAGTCGCAGCAATTACAGACATGCTGCAACATGAGCGTCAGGACTTGTGCCTGCTTGGACTCACGCCGGATAGCTTTGAGAGTGTGTTCCTGGCTTGTGAAATCAAACGCATCGTGCATGGCGACAAGTAAGGTTCGGACGTTATTGTCACGTTGAAACTGTTCTAGGAGGGTCTAGCAACCAAAGGAATATAGCATAAGTATTTCCATCCGACAATAACGCAAACGGATCACCTTGGGGATCGCAAAAAGTAGACTATATGCTATCTTTGCGTACGGGTGAAGCTGAAAACGAAATTCGGCTCAGCCAAGCAAGGATTGGCAAAAAGGACATCGTACGCACTTCTGCAACTTGGCTCACAGTATCCGTGACCCACTTGATCCTCTCAAGAGCGCCTTCCCATGTACCAGGGAGGTTAATCGTCGTTATGGCCTCGTCGGCGTAACGGAGGGCATTCTTGGTAAGTGACATCCCTGCACTGCCATCGACCGCTGGCGGCATAGAGGTAATCTCGCCTGGAAGATGATCCGTCGGAGGTGACAGTGTTTCAAAGCCGGCGGTAACGGTGGATCGAGTGGAGACTTCTTGGGCCATAGAAGGCGTCCGAGTCATAGCTTCATCAGCACTGACTAAGTCACGCTTTCCCGGATAGGAAGTCGCGTTCGTTGACACTGTGACCGTCACGTAGAGCGTGACCGACTGCATCGACTGTCCAGCTTGTCTGTCGCCGTTGGTCCTTAGGACAAAAGGAACGCCTACACCCGAGATGTTCAGCCAGTCGAACGAGCGAGGTTTCTAATAAGAAACGAACCACTTTGAGATTCGATAGGTATTATCATCTCATTCGTTCCAATAAGGATATCTCGACATGAAAACCGCACCGCGTAGAAGAGGCAAAGTACAAAACGTGAAGACGATTGTACATAGCTGAACAGATTTCTCAGCCGAAACAAAGATGACTAGGAAAGGTATGTCTTACAAGGCACCAACGTTCTCGTTCCACACCACCGTCGGTCCCTCTGTCGGAACGCTTGACGTCTTCTTTTTCGTCGTCTGACTGGCTACAGTAACAAAGTACTGCCTCTTTTTGCCAAACCGTGTCTTGATATTAGGAACGTTGTGCGCTCTGAGGACTAAAAAACGCTTAACGGGGGATCAACGATTCAGGATTCAAGTACATACTTGTGACCTCGACACGCAGGTGGGACGGGCTTCCCTGCAATTCGGCGATCTGAGTGCTGCCGAGCACGGTTATGAATCCGATATCACTGGAAAAAGCAGGGATTGACGCACCTTATTCCTGAGTCTTCCAATGCAGAAGGACCTGGGCTGGAGTGATTGTCATTGATGGAGATTCACGGGTCAATGGTCGGTCATTTACGCACGGATTCAACATATCTTGTGCGTAACCAGCCATACAAGAGTCTTAGAGCGAAGATGGCACGGACGACGGTGTTGAGTGAGGATACTGTGCTAGACCCCTCATTCGGACAGGACCCCTCAGTCGGACAGTTTAAATTTCTCACTCACTTCTGGCTCAATTACTACCAAATTAAATATACGATGTCTAGTACTACTCCTTAACATGCTCCAACTTTTTTTTTCTTGTTGTGAATTGCGAAGTTGGCAAAATGGCCGTCTGTCATGCATGCCGACCCATACCGTGTGTCCCAAAATTCCGGAACGGGGTTATAATGGCTTATAATGATTTTAAGTAATGTAATGTTGCCGAGAATTTATAATCATTGTAAGCGAGACTGCTTTTACTATAAGTGGCTTTTTTAAGTGGCTTTTAATTTCGCTTGTAAGGAGCTTATTGCACCTTTAGACTTGATTATGGTTATATTTTGGTTATATAACCTTTTCTTGTAATATCGTATAATTCCAAATCTTATTATAAGACCTTTAAAATGGGCATATAAGATGGATAAATTATAAGGCGCTACGGAATTTTCTGACAATTATTTGTCGGGGTTTGATCTAGTGGCCGACTCCAAACGGAAGGAAATACGGGCGGTGGCTTGACATGTTGACAGTTCCAAAACGGGGCTGTGATAACGTGTGACTGTCCGACTGAGGGGTCCTGTCCGAATGAGGGGTCTAGCACAGTACAAGAATTCCCACGCGCAGTGCTCGCATCACCTGTGCCTGCACAGCCTATCATCACACTATCGATGGCCCTTTACTCCCACGAGTATAGCGGGGCTCTCCCTGTTTTCCCTCGCTCCTGTCGTCGACCACAGGCACTGACCCATAGCCGCGGTCAACGCTAGTGCCCGTAATGCCTCATGCCCGCGCAATGCCACATTTGCCATACATATCATCCGTGGTGTTGCAAACCCCTCACAACCTCAAATCTGCGTGTTCATTAACGTTCATTCCTCGGCCCGGATATAATGTGTCACCATTTTCTCGCTTCCTCGATATACGAGGAGGTTCCGACATCGAAGTACAACACGTTGGGCGAACAGTAACGGAACGAGAATAGACTTACCAAGTCGCCGTTTTTCCGAATTCTAGGTTGTTGCACCTTCGAGAAGAGGGCACTGTCACCAGAAAGGTTGATTAAGGGATGAGGGAAGCGCCAACAAGTTCGAGCAAAAGGTGGGCTTATCCAGCCCTGGTTTGTGATTTTTTGGACGCGCGCTGCCATTGTGAATCAGTTGAGGAACGTGTAGGCTCTCCAAATTATCATAATGTGATTCGGCTCCACTTTCGATAAATTCATGTGGAGTGACGGTTGTATGTATACCAGGGGAAAGACACGAGGTATCGATGTGAAACACCAAGGAGAGAGAAGCAAACTAACTTACTGATGTTAATATCATAGAACAATAGAAAATTATACTTTGACCTCCATTCCAGCCGTCCAGACGCTGCAGATCCGACGTAATGGCCGCTACCCAATTTTATACCCTTTAATTGGTTGTGGCCACCGCGGTGAACGGGGTGGCGGCGAAGCCAACGCGGTTGTTGGTAGTATCAAAGACGGAATAGAACCGCTCAAGGAAAGTGAAGCCGTTGATAAGGTCGAGGCCCGATCCGGTGGTGAAGCCAATGTCGTTGACGACTAGGTAGATGCTGTTTGAATCGCTGCCGATGAACGTGTTGAGTGCACGTGACTAGATATGCGCGTTCGTGGTGAGCTCGAATGACCTGCACCTAGCTGTGAAGAAGAGCGACTGAAGGTTGTTGAACTGAGTCGAGGTGATCCTGAGTAATCCCGTGGTGCCGTCAAGGACAGCACCAGTCGCGGATTTGTAGCCGTTGAACGCGTCTGCGCGAGTGTCATTGGTTTGTGTACAGCATCAGGTTAAGAGCAACGGGGTGCTTACCGGTGGCGATGAGGATGAGGGTGGTTCCAGTGTTGACAATACCAGCAGTGCTCGATAGGACGGTGGAAGAAGCACCGTACCAGATGGACTCGTTGATACCCCAGAATTCGCTGGCAGGGAAAGTCGTCGTACCGGGACTATCCAGTTCCGTGTAAGCGTGGACTTACTGTAGAGTTAGAGCTCAGTTACCACACGTGGTT
>WNGR01008150.1_pt1 | contig 11078 bp, 22 predicted proteins | sample 5407581 | NCBI WGS metagenome assembly WNGR01 (sample SAMN13153383, study PRJNA577476) | soil metagenome | isolation source: 80 cm soil or saprolite under Garry oak tree replicate 2 | place: USA:California | collected 2016-06-15 | reverse complement strand
TCGTTGCGTGCCGCGCGCGGTCCTGGTCCGCCTGCTCTTGCGTGGTCAGTGGGCGGCCGAATCCCAAGCCGAGCGCCGCAAACATTTGGCGTATCGCGCGCACCGCTGAATCAATGAGCACGTTCTGCCGGATGAGCAGTCCAGGGTCGAGCACCAGGTCGATGATGGAGATCACCAGGTTGAGCTTGGCGCGCAGCACCAAAGTGTTTTTGATTATCTTCGCCTCGAGGCCGGCCAGCAGCTCGTCGAGCTTCTTGGCAAAGCCCACGTGGAAGATGCGCAGCACCGCGAGGATGGCGCGCACGCGATGAATCCAATTCAGTATTGGGACGATGGTGTGCCGCCACCAGAAATCGAACCGCTTGCGCAGCTCGAACAGCCACGGCAGATGCTTCTCGAGCCACGCCTTAATCTTGTTTTTGAGTGCTACGTAGTCCTGGTAGAGATGAAGGAACCGGCCATGCACGATGTCCGAGATCACGTGCTTAAAGCCGCGAATCAGAACGCCAAACGCCTTCTCTAGGAAGAGAACAATCTGGACGATCACCTGGTAGAGAAACGACAGAACCGCAAAGATGAAGTCGATTAGTGCGAGGAGCGCCGCTTGCACTGCCGCGATCGCGGAGTTGAGCGCGTCGCCAAGACTCCCGAAGAAGTCAAACCCGTTGCCACCATTCGGCACACGTCACCCGCCCGAAGGGAGCGCGCCGATCGCGCGCAGTTGGCGCACGTTGTCTTCCATCGAACGGTTGACCTGCTCTGCGCTGTACTCACCGACCGGCATGGTGATGAAGAACGGCCCATGCTCACCGACGAAGTACTGCACCGTGCGCACCTGCTCGCTGCCGCCGCCGCGTTTGAATCGCGTGCCGTCGCTCACCTTCACGTTGGTAACTTCTCTCGGTTGCGCCATCGTTCACGCTCCTATGCGCCTTCCACTGGCCCGCAATCCACTAGACACGGCACGCCGCCGCCTTCCGTTGGTCCGCCGTCGCCCACGCCACCACCACCACCGCCACCACCACCGCCGCCACCGCCGCCGCTTGGCGTTGTCGGAGGCGTCGCCGGCGTCGCAAACAGCGCGTCGAGGTCATCGAGCACCTGCTGGCCGTTGGCAAGATCGGTCGGAAGTTGCGCGGTATCGGCCGCGAGCGTGTCTTCCGTGATGGGAGCCGCTGTCGTTACTACATCGGCAAATAACGCTTCCAGGTCATCGCTGGCCGTTTCGCCGGCCGTGAACGCCCCGACCGCCTCGCTTTCCAATCCCTCGAGGGCTTGGAGGTCCCCATCCAAGCCCCCAAGGGATTCTGCCGCAAAATTCTCAAGTTGAGACGGCGTGACCGCCAAATCGAGGTCTTCGTCACCGATGAGCGTCACCAGGTCCATGAGTTTGCCCTTTAGAAGCCCCCAGGCTCAAAAAATATAGGGGGGGGTAGTACCCCCGCACCCGTTTTTGAGCTGGCGTGCCCTACAGCCCTCCAGGAGGTTTTAGTGTACTTTTTACCTGGTTCGGACCTGGATTGCCCTTAACCCCCGCGATCGCCGCCAGGAGCGCGAGGATTGCCGCAACCTGGCCCTCCAAAATCGAAATCCGCCGCACCAGCGACACAATACCCGCGAGCAAGAGTGTCGCAGTGGGCAGGGTTGCGAGAAAAACTTGGGCCCAAACCGGCATAAGCATCACAACGGCGACGTGCGGCCGCCTACCGCGTGCACCTTCCAGCCTTCATCCGTCCAGCTATCTGTTGCCGCACCTGACTTTATGGTTACGGCCAGAAGCTGGTCAACGGTGGTATCCAGCGCAGTAATCTGGACCGAATCAGCCACCGTACCCGCTCCACTCGTGAACACCACGAACGCGAGTTGTGAGTTGGTGAGCCCCTTATTGAGCAGCACCATGCGCACAAACATATTTGTGCCACTCGTGGTCACGGTGCTGCCTAGGAGAGTCCCGCCCAACCGTATCCCGAACGTTGTCCCAACGCCGCCCTGGAGGTTGGCGAACAGCATCCACTCCAACACTAGCATGCCGTGCTGGCCGAGCGTGTTGCCTGGAATCACCTTGCTGCGCGTCGTGTTCTCTGTGGTGTTGCCGGTGTTGATGACGGCCGTGCCGTCTTGCGCGATCGTGGTGTCCTGTTCGGTAAAAATCTGCGTGCCGGGGATGTTCAGCTGAACACCATACAAGCCGTTGCCGAAATTGTTTATCCCGTATGCAAATGCAGCTTGGAGTGTGGTGTCACGTGTCGCACGGTCGGGCTGTAGGTTGGAAGAAAACAGTCCGTCTGCAACGCTGAATTTGAACACTCTCACGAACGGAGCCACCGCACCGATGCGAATCCCGGCATCGGAGTTGACCGTGAGCAGACCGTTGACGGTGAGTGGCCCAGGGATGATCGCTGGCACGGCCGTGTAGCTGTTCGACATGCTTACCTGCCCACTTCGGTAACCTCGAACGGTACGCCCACAACCTCGCGCGGAGAGTAGTAGCCGGTGAGGTCGTAGCGCGCGATTGCCGCCACGGTTTTGTTGCGCACGCGGATGCTCTGCACCTTCTGGTCAATCGAGAAGAAAAGCCCTGCCGCCAGCTCGCGCTCCGTGGAATAAAAGATGCCATCCGAGGAGAACGACATGAGCGCGGGGTTGTCGAAGATCGCGCCGTCGAAGCGCATCACCGGAGGGAAGAAATCAATCTGCCGTGGCGTGGTGTCCGGCGCGTTGCCGGCAGCGTGGTGTGACAGCGTGAAGACTGTTAGCGGCATCGTTCATCGCCTGAACTCATCGAGCGCGTTACGCTGGCTCATCCGTGTAGAAGAAAAACAGGTCCGGTGTGACACCCGCGCCCGTTCGATTGCGAATGCCGAGCGTGAACGATTCGCCGGCGTTGAATACCTCGTACATCGGAGAGGTTTTCTCATCGCTGGGCAGCGTGTTGCACTGCCGGTCGATGAGCTGGACGCTCTGCGTTCCGATGATGTGGAACGCGATCAAATCGATGCTCGCGCTGGTCTGGTCCGTGCCCACGCCAAACAGCGTGAACTTGCGCGCGATCGGAACCGTAAAGACAAGCGCGCGCGGCGCATCGCTGTTCGCGCCCACGAGTGTGACGTTGTTCTGCGCGACGCGCAGCGCCTTGACCGGACTCTGTTGTGCAAACAGCATGAGTCACCCCTCGTTACGGTGTGAAGACTCGCTCGATTACCCACACATCCACGTCGCCCGCGTTGAGCTGTCCCGCGCCGACGATCACCGTGCTCACCTGCAGCGCCAGCTCGTCGTTGGAGTTGAAATCCATCTGCGGGAAATTGTCCATGTAATGCGTGTCCGCGTCCGGTGTAGACGGCAGAGCAGAGCGCACGCTGGTGTAGTCCACGGACGCGCCGGGAATCGTTCCGATGAACGGATAGCCGACATCGTTGCGGTCGAGAATTGTTTGTGCGGGAGCCGTGCCGATGCGCGGCCGCAGATAGAAAGTTCCCATCGTGTTGCCCGCGCTCACGAAGCGCCCGACAGGTTGCCCGCCAAGAGAATACAAACTCACGCGCTTGCCGGCCGGCACGAGTCCGGCGCCTGGCGCGCCGAATGGGAACGCCACCATCTCGCCGGGGTTTTGCCGCGAGTCAATCTTGAAGTACGCGGCCGTGGTGAGCGCGGCCAGGTTCGTGCCGTAGTTGACGAACGTAACATCGGAGCTGTGCGAACCTTGCGGCTGGCTGCTCACAATGTCCGCCGCGTCGAAGCTGTCCGCGACGATGAAGAAGTCCGCCGTGCCGGTGTTGACGCTCACCGTGAAATTCTCGCCTTGCACAACCGGGTAGCCGGAAAAGTTCCAACGTTCCGTCACGTAGTCGATGAGGTTCGACGCCTTGACCGTCTGGTCCTTGTCGTGGAGCCGCGGCTGCGCCAGATGATTGCCGCCGAAGCCCGCGACGCGGAAGAAACCGACGCGCGCGGTGTCGTTGATCACCGTGACGAAAGCGGTCGCCGCGCTCACGTTGTAAACGTAAATCCGGCGCACGCGGAAACCCTCGCCGGCACGCGGGGTGATGATGAGAGACGCGGCCGCTTCCGCGCGGAAGATGAGTCCAGCTTGACGCAGCGCCATCACACACCTGCCCTTCGTTCCGCCTCGCGCACCGCGCGCTCACGGTCAATCGTTGCTAGACGCTCGAGGAGCTGTTTCTCTTCCGCTTGCAGCTCAGCATCCGTGCGACTCGCGGTGTCCGTCACCGCGAGACTTTCGGAGCCGGCCGACATGCCCGCGCCGATGGTGTTCTCATCGCGCAGTTGCACGTGTCCGATGCGATCGGAAACCATCTTGCGGGAGCGTTCGTCGCCAGGGAGAGAGAAGAGATCGCGGTGAGCATCGACCACGTGCTCTTGCGCGGCAACGATGGCCGCGTCTTGCGTGTCGTGTGTCTCCTGCCAGCGGCACGGAGCACACTCTGAAAACCATTTATTCGCCACGAGGGTTTACTTTCCGGCAGCCTTCGCCTCAGCCTCGATCACCTGGCGCGCGCGGTCCAAGTTTTGCGGCGACCGCTTGAGTCCGCGATCGGTGAGAGACAACGAACGGAGCGCGTCGAAGATGGGAGTTACGCCGGCAGCCCACGCCGGTCCAGCAGCGCCGATGCCGCCAGCAAAGCGCCCTTGCTCCGCGCCTTTCTTCACCGCGTTGTCGCGCCACTTACCATCGCCGGCCGCGGTGAGCTTCGCCTTGAAGCGATTCAGCACCGCGTCGCCCTGCAACGCTTGCTGCCAGCGTGGAGCCGCAGCGATGGCGTTCGCTGACTGCGACGCCGTGGTCTGCTGCACGCCAGTCTTCCAGTCATCGACGGCAGCCTGACCACGCTTGACGAATTTCTGCGCGAGACTTCCAGTGTCGCGGATGGTGATCGCGTTAGCCATAGACGCCTCCGGCCGTTGACGGTGTTCTCTCTGCTCTTTCCTGTCAAGATCCGGAAATCTCTTGTTGCTGTTGCAACAGCCACAAGAGTTACCCTAGCTGTGGATATCAGTTTCCGAAGCTTTAGGAAGGGAGTCTGAGGGAAACCCTTTTGAGTCAGCCACTTATCCACAATTCTTCCACACGTTCCGCACAGGTTTTGCACACTTTTTCCTCTTCCTATGACTATCTCTATGGGTCGCGCGAGATTCCCTCCTACTAAGTACTATTGACACGAGGGGTATAGTTCTATACAAAGTGACTCGAGCCGGCACTCTAGAACGGCTGGTGTAGCTCATTTTCCCCGAGCTGCTCAGGGTGCCGGCAGGGTCACGGAATCAGGCGCATGGCGATACCAAGAGTTGACTTGCACGAGTGTTATACCGGGCGCTTCTACAAAATGGGCGGCACGTGGGGCATGGTTTTGCCGCCTGACGTGCGAAACTATTTCCGACTCACTCCCGGCGAGCTGATGCTCATCACCGTTGACCAGTCGCAAGGCGTGATTGTCGCGCGGCCGGCACGCGCGAAGATGGTCTACGACTCAAAGCGCGGCCTGCACGTGCCTGGTCCTGATCTGACGATAGGCGCGCCGCCGAACAAGGTGATGCCGTGACGCGCGAACTCCGCGAAATTCCGCTCGAGCTGTTGGACGAACCGGAGCTTGCCTCGCGCGCGCTCATCGACCTGCACGAACTCGAGGAGCTGGCCGAGTCCATCAAGCTAAAAGGCATCCTCGAGCCGCTGCTGGTGATCGAGCGCCACGTTGCAGACCCCGCACAAACATTCGACACACCGCGCGACGGCACACAGCCTCCACCGCCCACTTCGCTACGCTTCCGCGTGATGGCCGGCCATCGCCGCTTGCTGGCCGCGCGCATGGCGTTTCTCAAGACCGCGCCGTGCCTCGTTTACCCCGCCGATTACGCAGACGAAGATATGGTGATGCTCGAGGAGAACATGCACCGCGCCGACGTGACGGCCGCCGAGCAGGGTTACTGGATTCTCTCGCTGGTGGAGAAGAGAAAGTACTCCATGCCGGCACTCTGCCAGATGTTCCGCCGCAGCGAGGCATGGGTCAACGAGCGCGTGGAGCTGGTGCGCTCGGACGCGGAAATTTCGAGCGCCGTTGCGGAGCGCAAGATCACTTTCGCGGTTGCCAAACAGCTCCTCCGCGTGAAGGAGAAAGAGCACCGCGACTACTACCTCCGCGAAGCGATTCGCCTCGAGCTGAGCGCCGCGTCGATGTCGTTCATGGTGGACAATTACAAGCGCGACGCGGAGCGCGCGGCCGTGCTGCCGGTGAAGCCGGCGCCGCCTACTGAGCCGGGTGTTCAGGGATACGTCGAGCGCGGCCCGCACTGCGTCTTGTGCGGCCACACTGACGCCTCGCAAAACATGATCGGAATCTTCGCGCACTACTACCACCTGAACCCCATCAAGAAGTTGCTGCGCGACACCGGCATCGACTGGTACGAGACGCCGAGAGAGTGAGCTATGGTGATGAAGGTCGTACACGCGACAGGCCATGAGTTCGATTGTCTTCCCGGCCACGTCCGCATCGCCGCGTTTGGCCGTGGCGCGACGTTGCGCGTTGCCTCAGAGCGCGCGCTCCGGGGCGTGTTGAGTGACCGCACGTTGAACGGACGGCGTCCAAACTCTTTTAAGTGTTCGTTCGTCATCACGCGCGAACAGAAAGGGAGCTGACATGCGTGGTTTACTGATTTGGATGGCTGGTCTGGTTGTCCTGGTCCTCGCCGCCGCTGGCATCGACCACCACAAAGATATTGACGCGCTCGTGCTCGCGTGGGCCGTGTCGTTCTTCATTTGGGTGACGGTCGGCGCGCTCTTCGCCGCACGCGCCACGCTGAGGTTTTTGCGCCGATGAAGACAGCGCAGATGGCACGCGACATCACACTCCGCTGCCCGCTGTGCGGTGCGGACCTGGTGCTCATCGGCACTGACCCAGAGCCGTATGGCGTGCGCCAATGTACCGCGTGCAAGGAAGCATTTTTCTACGGTGAGACTGGGTGGATTGTTGTGAGAGGCAAAGCACAAGATGAGCCGAGAACTCGAAGACGTCTCCGTAGTGAATAAGCACCGCATCGCGCTCGCGGCCGTGTTCGATCATGTGCGCGCGGCCGCGCCGAAGCCCGCGCCTGGTCCGCTGCTTCAGCTCAGCGAATCCGGCGCAGTCACCACCAACAAAGGCCAGGTCATCCGCGAGGCCAAACCACAAACGAAGTGAGGAGAAAACCACGTGGCTTTCAATCGAGAACTAGGCGAGTTGACCGTAGCAGAGCTGGTCAAAATTAAGCACGCCGCCGAGCGCGCGATCGATGATGGTTTGATTGCCGCGCGCGTTGGTTTACGCCTCGCGTTGCAGCTCACCGATGCAGTCGAGCGCGAGATGAAAAAGCGTGCGCGATCGGGCGAGCTAGGGATTCCTGGCAAGGCCCACACGAACAGCAGAAAGAAGAGGAAGGGGTGAGCCGTGAGCAAAAACGAGCAAGTGACGCTCGTCCTTTATGAAGGCCGGCCGGACGTGCTGGACGATCAACGCGCGGTGTTCACGATCGGAGCAGCGCGCATCGTGATCGTGTCGAACTACCCCGACGTGCGCGACGCGAAAGAGAACCTGGTCGCCACGCTCACGTGGCCCGCAAAGTACAAGGTGCGGCGAATATGACGCAGAGCGCGGCGCGCGCTGAAAGTATGCGGCCGTCAGAGGTTCGCGGCCGCAATTCTGGGGCGGCGCGCGTCGCGCTGTGCGCTGCTCGTGGTGGAGCTGCTCGATGGGTTTGACCGACAAGCCGCACATCACTGGGACGCCGGCCGACATGGACCGCGCCGATCGCGTCGAGGAGCAGCAATACGCGCTCGAGCTGCACGTGTTGGTGATGAAGATTCGAGAGCTGCACGGCCAGGTCGCGGACCTGACCAGGCCGGCCGTCGCACACTACATCACGCAGTTGGAAGCGCGGCAGCTACACCGGCTGTATAACATCATCGAGCATCTGGAAGAGGGAGCCGTGAAGCTGGAGGAACAATGGAGAGCGCGACAGGGATTATCTCCGAAGATTTGATGTATCCGGCGAAGCTGGCCGAGGTCATGGCGTTCCTGAAAGCCGCGCCTATAAAAGGCCACCGCAAGCGCGAGATTTTCTTCGCGTGGAGCCGCGCCGTGGGCGTGAAGCTGACAGGTTCGCAGTTCAACGCCGTGTATCTCAGCGGCATCGACATGGTGGAGCCGGCCACGCGCGAGGAGCTGGCACCACGGAGCGCGAAGTGAGCACACCAGTCAATCCTGTAGGTGGATATAAATTTGGTGTGCCGCCTGGTGCTCATCCCGTTGTGCTAACCCTCTCCATCACCGGCCGGCAGGAAGTTTGCTGGCATATCGGTGAGATGCTTCTGAGTCAGGTGGACACGAACCTTGTTGATGACCTTTGTGCGAGTCTGCGCGACTTCTTAACTCCGTTCATTCGCAAAAAAGGATGAGGTCAGACGATGGCGACCGTAGCGCAACGACTCCAAAGCGAACGCCTCCGCTACCCCGCGATGAACCCCGGCGAGATCGTAATCTTCCGCGCGTGGTTGCGCGCGCACGAGGATTTGTACGACAGCTTCGACTACAACATTCGCATCGGCCAGGGGGAAGACCCCGGCCCAACATTCGCGCAGAACGTGCGCGATATGTGGATTAAGAACACGCAGTTTCGCGTCGACGCGGTGGCGTACAAAAACGGAGTGCCGGAGATCATCGAAGTCGAAGACGACTGCACCATCCGCGCGGTGGGTCAGGTGATGGCGTACAAGTTTATTTGGGTGCTCGAGAAGAGGAGCGCGGCAGAGCCGAAGATGCGCATCGTCTGCCGGAATTTCAACGCCAACGTGCTGCCGATGGTGAGAGACACTGGCATTGCGTTCGACCAGGTTGCGGTTGGCTCCGATGAGATGCGCATCGCTCTCGGACTCACCAAGTTTGGAGGTCGCACGCCATGAAGAACGAAGCACCTTTGTGGAACCCGGCCCATTGGTCACACGAGAAAGTCCGACGCTACACTAGGCGCGTCTTTCGTCGCGCCGCTGCTGATTGCGAGTACCTGTTAGGTCCGCACCAGGGGCGACTGGAAATTGCTATGATGATGGCGTCCTTGCTGTCCGCCGAGTCACTCGCCGCGCTGCGAGCTGCCGGCGTCCCCGTGATCGGTGACACCACGCCCAGGGACACGCCGCCTGTAGAGTAGTAACCCCAAGCAATTTTTGTGAGTTTGCCGGTCACGCGATCGTCGTTTGCTCGCCCGAACTCGCGGCGCCCACGACTTGCGCTTTCATACGCAGAAAAATCGAAAGTGGAAAAAATTATCATCCCCAGGTTTGCCAAATCGTGCGATCGCACGATTTGTGTGTGTGGCAAAGGGATTGATGGCATGGAGGAACCTTTAGGGTTTCGGTGGGGCCGGTGGTTTGGCTTTTTTCTTGGTGTCCCTGGCCGCTTTACGATCGGCAGCAGCCTGTCTTGCCTCCGCAGCGGCCGCTGACTTGAGCAGCGTCTCGAGCCGCAGAATCGTCGCGTCATCCGGCGAGTAGCCCTCACGCACAAAGAAGTCGTCCAGCTCCTCCACTGTGATGATGCCCTGCTCGAACGCTGACTGCATCTGCGCCAGCGTCAGGAACCGCCGCGGCAGCTCTACGCGCGTCGCCGCGAGCACCTGGCGCAAGTGCTTCTCCTCATCCGTGATGGGCAGCGCCGCCAGGGACGCGCGGAGCTGGTCCGGGTCGAGCACTCCGTCTTCGAATTGCTTCTGCGCCAGGTCCGCTTGCGCGCGCACGATCGTGTCCAGCCGGCGCAAGTCAATCACCTGTAGCTGGAGCTCCGCGTCATCTGCCGACATGCCCGCCGCCGTAAGTTTCTTCACGGCATCCGCGTGAGAGAGGATGCCGTACCTCTCGAGCAGCTCCACGTCGTTGGCGACCACGTGCGTCTTCTCGATCTCGAAGAGCGTTTGTATGTTTTGGTCCGAGAATCCGAGTAGTGCAAGCTGTTCCACTACGTCCGCCCGCCGCGTGGGGTCGTGATGGAACAGGGTCAAGAGCTGCGCCTCACTCAACTGTTTCGGCCTGTACTGTTTGTTCAGCGCCTGGTTGAGCGGATCCGCGATCAGAACAGTGAGCAGAGGCCGTAGCGCAATCCGCATGAGCCTCCCGATCGCCAGGTTCGCGACCATGTTCTCGCCGTAGTCGCGGAAGTTCTTAGCAAACCCGATCGTCGCCAGCTCACCGAGCACGCCGACGTTTGCCTCGCGCACCGCAAACGTCATGCCGAATCCCATGAAGCGCCGCGCCGCCTCGACGCCTTGCTCCGGTGAAATCTTGAACGCCGGCAGGCCGCCAATGCCCGCGCCGCCCTTCGGTGAAGTCTTCCCCGGTGTCAGCTCCTCCGGTGGTGAGACAAACTCTTGCGCAAGCAGGTCGAACACCTGCCGGCCTACCTGCTCCATCGCGTTGATGCGGCCGCTCGAGTAGAACGATTTCTTCAGCGCCTCCGCGTCCACTTCGATACCCAGGACGTCCTCGACGGTCGCCGCGACCAACTCCCAGAAAGCCGGATTCTGCTCGCCTTGCGCACGCTTAAAGAACTTGCCGAGGAGCGCGAAATACTTATCAACAGTGAAGACCGCCAGGTCGATCGCATCGAGAAGAATCGAACTTGCCGAACGCCCGAGCGCGCGCCAGAACTTAAAGAACCATCCGCCCTCATCCTGGCCGGCCGTGGTGAGCTTGGCGATCTGCTTTGCGTCCGCTTCCGGCAAGATGAAATTCGGTGGTGGTGTTGGTCCGCCGTCGTTGCCGTTGCTCATGCCAGCCTGCTCTCTGGATTGCCCTCGAGTGGTGGTATCGCGCGCTCTGCCTTGTCCGCCTCGAGCAGCAGCTCCGCGCTCAGTCCAACGGCCGGATGACTCGCTGCATCCTCACCGATGCCGGCGCGCGTCGTTGCGTGCCGCGCGCGGTCCTGGTCCGCCTGCTCTTGCGTGGTCAGTGGGCGGCCGAATCCCAAGCCGAGCGCCGCAAACATTTGGCGTATCGCGCGCACCGCTGAATCAATGAGCACGTTCTGCCGGATGAGCAG
>WNGR01009169.1_pt1 | contig 11080 bp, 9 predicted proteins | sample 5407581 | NCBI WGS metagenome assembly WNGR01 (sample SAMN13153383, study PRJNA577476) | soil metagenome | isolation source: 80 cm soil or saprolite under Garry oak tree replicate 2 | place: USA:California | collected 2016-06-15 | reverse complement strand
AACCGGCCCGGGCACCTGGCCCGTCTCCTGCTCGAGCTGACCTGAGAACGCTCTGACGGCGGTAGCGCGGCTGGTCACCGACGCCGGCTTCACCAGGTTCCGCCGGGCCGCCAGGACACCCTTCAACCTGGTCTACGAGTCCCGCCCGTAGCCGGGCGGGCCGGACCCGGCGGTGCGGCTGAGCGGGTTGGTGCCGCGCGTCTGCGCGAGGATCCGCTTCAGCACCGGCGGGCCGCCCTCGCGGGCCGCGAGATGAACGTCGGTGAGCTTGAGCTGGGCCGCGGCGTCCCCGGCGAACGCCGAGCAGCACAGCTCGGGCTCGACGTTGGCGATAGCCAGGATCGCGCCGGTGCCGCCGAGCGGCCCGGCCAGGGCCAGCAGCGCCGACGACCCGACATAGGTGCGGCCCGGGTAGTGCGCGACCGCGGCGAGCAGCCGGTTGGGATCGCCGGAGGAGTCCTTCAGCCCGGCCACCGGCAGGTCGGCCAGGGCGCTGACCGGAATACCCGGCGACGAGATCCACGGGATGTGGTAGCCGAGCACCGGCAGGCCCCCGGCGGCCTGGCCGACGGCCGTGTAGTAGCCGGCCAGGTCCTCGCTGCCGGGCGGCGGCCAGGCCAGCACCGCGTCCGCGCCGGCCTCGGCGGCCGCTGCCGTGAGCTCCACCGCGCGGCCCGCGCTGGTGGCTCCGGTGCCGGCCAGAACCGGCACGCCCGGCGGCACGGCGTCGCGCACCGCGCGGATGACCCCGACGCGCTCGGCATCGGTCAGCGTGCCGGGCTCGCCGGTGGTACCGCAGGCCAGCACCGCCTGCATGCCCCGGTCGGCAAGGTCGGCCGCGAGCGACCCGGTGGACATCACGTCAACGGTTCCTGCATCATCCAGGAGGGTCACCAGCGCCACGCCTACCCCGGTGAACAAGTCCATCAGCGGCTCCGCCCTGCAGGCTCTGGCCAGCCGGTCCGCTGGCCCCTATAGTAATTTTAGTTGACAATCGACAATCTGCCCACACTTGTCATAGCCGCGGGCGTCATAGCCGCGGGCGTCATAACCACGGGCGCCATGACCACGGCGCTATGACCACGGGCGCCGCGAACGGGAGGTTCCTTGCCGCAGGCTCGATTCGACGGCATGGTCGCCGTGGTCACCGGCGGCTCCAACGGGATCGGCCGCGCCATCACGCAGGGGCTCGCGGACGAGGGCGCCCAGGTCGTGGTCTGCGACCTCGTGGACTCCGGGTACTTCGCCGGCCACCCGCAGGTGGTCACCGTGACCGGGGACATCAGCCAGCGCGGGCTGGCCGACCAGGCGATCGTGACCGCGGCGGACCGCTGGGGCAAGGCGGACATCCTGGTCAACGACGCGGCCTCCTATCCCGACGGCACGCTGCTTGAGATGCCCGCCGATGCCTGGGACCGGGTCTTCAGCGTGAACGTCACCGGCACCTTCATGATGACGCAGGCGTTCGCGCGGCACTGCGTGGGGCGCGGCGCCCGGGACGCCGCCGTGGTCAGCATCTCGACCGGGTCGGCCAGGAACCCCCGCCCGGCCGGGGCGGCCTACGCCGCGTCGAAGGCCGCGGTCGAGACCATGAGCAAGGTCTTCGCCATGGAACTCGGGCCGCACGGGATCCGGGTGAACGTGGTCTCGCCCGGTTACATCGACGTGCGCCAGTGGAGCGACGCCTACCCGGACCGGGCACCGGAAGAACTGCGCGCGGCGCTGGTCCGGTCGATCCCGCTGGGCCAGGCCGGCCACCCGCGGGACATCGCCAGCGCGGTGCTGTTCCTGGCGTCCCGCGACGCCGGCCACATCACCGGCACGGTGCTGGAGGTCGACGGCGGCTCCAACGCGGGCCGGTTCTCCCTGCAGGAACACGCCGCGGACGGGCAGAGCCGTGACCGCGGGTAACGGCACCACGCCACCGGACGGCGCCCGGCCGGCCGGCCGGTTCGGCCGCCGCCGCGGCACCGGGGATGCCGCGCCGCCCAGCGACGTGCCGATCATCGAGACCCGGGACGTCACCAAGCACTTCACGGCCGGGCGCGATGCGCTGGGCCGCACCCGGCCGACGCTCAAGGCCGTGGACGGGGTCTCGCTGACGATCCAGCGCGGCGAGACCCTCGCGCTGGTCGGCGAGACCGGCTCGGGCAAGACCACCTTCGGCCGGCTGCTGCTCGGCCTGTACCGGCCCACCAGCGGCGACATCCTCTACCGGGGCCAGAGCGTCCTCGATCCCAAGAGCGCCACCGCGCGCTCGGTGCGACGGCAGGTCCAGGGCGTGTTCCAGGATCCGTACTCGTCGCTGAACCCGACGATGACCATCGGCCAGTCGCTGACCGAGGTGCTCAAGGTGCACGACGTGGTGGACCGCGCCGGCCGCGCGGACCGGGTGGCCGAGCTGCTCAGCACCGTCGGGCTGTCCGCCGCCCAGGCCGCCAGGCGCCCGCATGCCTTCAGCGGCGGGGAGCGGCAGCGGGTCGGGATCGCCCGCGCGCTCGCCGTGCAGCCCGAGGTCGTGATCGCGGACGAGCCGCTGTCCGCCCTTGACGTCTCGATCCAGGCCCAGGTGCTGAACCTGATGATCCGGCTGCAGGCCGAGCGCGGGCTCACCTACCTGTTCGTCACGCACGACCTGGACGTGGCCCGGCACATCAGCCAGCGCACGGCCGTGCTCTACCTGGGCCGGGTCGTCGAGCAGGCGCCGACCGAGGCCATCTTCGCCGAGCCGCTGCACCCCTATACCCAGGCCCTGATCCGCGCCGCGCCGCGGCTCACCACGCACCGCAAGACGGTGAAGCCGGCCCTCACCGGCGACATCCCGAACGCGATCGAGCGGCCCTCCGGCTGTCACTTCCACCCGCGCTGCCCGATGGCGATGCCGGTCTGCCGGGTGCGCGAGCCCGCCCTGATCCAGCTGCCTGACCACCGCACGGTCACCTGCCACCTGCACGACCCCGAGGTCATGGCGCAGCAGACGGCCTGACTATCCCCGGCCCGCCGCGCGGCCGGCGCGCTTGGGCCCCTCGCCGTCGTGGGCGGGGAACCCCACCAGGTAGTGGGCGCGCAGCTCCTGGCGCAGCCGCGCGACGTCGCCGTCGCTGACCGCGTCGAAGATCGGGCGGTGCCGCTCGACGGCGTCGAGCAGGCTGATGCCCTGCCGCTCGATCTCCTCCCGCATCAGCGCGCCCATCTGGCTGTTCAGCATGGACCATAGGTCTTTCAGCCGCCGCCGCCCTGACACGTCGATGAGCAGCTCGTGGAAGCGGGTGTCGCTGTCCACCAGGGCGGCCATGTCGTCGGTCCTGGCCGCCACGGACATGTGCTCAAGCGCCAGCCGCAGCGTCCTGACCAGCTCCTTGCGGTTCGGCCCGAAGCCGCGCTCGATGCTGGCGTCTTCCAGCACATACCGGGCGAAGCACACGTCCTCGGCGTCCTCGGGCGACATCCTGGTCACCACGCTGTACCGGCGCGGCACGATCGCGATCAGGCCCTCGGCCTGCAGGCTGCGCATGGCATCCCGGATCGTGCCCCGGCTCACCCCGAACTCGGCCGCCAGGTTCGCCTCGACCAGCCGGGTCTCGGCGGGCAGCTCGTTGTTCAGGATGCGGTGCCGGAGGGCCCGGCCGACCGCCTCCGGCAGCGAGACGTGCTCGAGTATGGCTCCCACTCTCCCTCTCACGCGGACCGAGGAGCGTCGTCCGTCACTGTAGTTTTAGCATCACAGTTTCAGCATGGCGGGGGTCAAGCCCACGTGACCGGCCGGATCCGGCCTGGGCTGCAGCGCCCCGGCCGGCCCGGTCAGGATGGGCGTGATGCCCGGCCCGTGCCCGGGCAGCGGGCTGGTGCCGTGCACCACCACGCCGACCGTGACCCAGTCCCTGCGGTACCCCATATTCCACCTCGCGTCGACGTCGGTGACCGCCACCAGGTCCCCCAGCCGCAGGTCACCGGCGCCGTCCGGCCCGGGCGGCGGCAGCTGCAGGTCCAGGTCCCACCCGGCCGCCGGGCGGCCGATCCCGTTGCCGGCCAGCCGGCTCGGCACCGTCATCCGGACGCTCGCGGTCACCGGCGCGTCGCCGCCGTCCGGCGCCGTGACCGGCAGCAGCGCCAGCACATCGGGGTCGGTGTTCATGAGCGTGACGTCGGGCCGCAGCGCCGGCGGGCGCATGCCCTGGCCGAACCCGCGCACGGCCACGTGGTCCGACGGCCGCATCCGGGCCAGGTCGGCCTGGCCGAAGCCGACGATCACCCGTCCTTCCTCGCCGCGCTTGCCGATGACCACGCCCCGCGCGCCCGCGGCCTGCCCGGTCCGCACCCGCGCGGTGTTCCCGATGCAGGCGTAGACCGACAGCGCGTGCCGGGCCGCGGCGTCCGGGTGCGTCAGGCAGGCGCCGGGCGCGGCATGGTCGCCGGCCAGCCCGAACACCGAGTCCCCGAGCTGCAGGTCCAGCACGATCCCGCCGTCCCCCAGCGGCACGTACGGAGTGCCGTTACGCCCGATCCGCCACGGACCGCCGTCCAGCACCGGGTGCTCGATCACGCCCAGCAGGTTGACGGCCACCGGCCGCAGCGCGGTCCGCACCCCGGCGGCAGTGCCCTCGGTGGTCACCGCCGTCCCCGGAGGTACGTTTGCGTCCGGCCCCGTGGCCCCGGCCCCGCCGGTCACCGGGATTCCCCCGGAGGAAGTTGCGTAATGGCCGGTGTCCTGAGGGTGCGGGTGGAACCAGCTGGCCAGGTTCGCGTCCGGGTCGTCCACCACGTGGAAGGCCCCGGCGGGCCCGCTCAGCAGCGTGCTCGGGCCCGGCCCGTGCCCGAACAGCATGCACTGGCCGGTGGACATGACCCCGATGGTCAGGTAGCCGGCCTGGTAGCCGCGGCCGTACCGGTGATCGGCGTCGGCCAGCGCGACGATGTCGCCGACCCGCAGCCCCTCCAGGCCGAGCGACAGGTCCTCGCCCAGGCCCGCGTACGCGCCCATCAGGTCGGTGTTGGCGTACTCCGAGATCATCCCCGAGCCGGCGCCGATCGCCTCGGCCGGGACCCGCGCGGCCACGTGCACCTCGAGACGGCCGTCCGGCCTGGTGCCGCCCGGCATCCGCTCGATCAGGGCGGGATCGCAGTTCTTCACCGTGATCTCCGGGTGATCGGGCAGCGCCAGGCCCTGGCCGCGGGCCACGACGGTGACCGCGTCGCCGACGGTCAGCTCCGCGGCGGCCGCCTCGGGGAAGTCCACGAGCACGTACGCGTGCTGGCCGATGACGTGGCCGAGGGCCCCGGCGGCGGGTCCCGAGGCCACCCGGACCTCGTTGCCCACGCAGGTCAGGAACTGCAGCGCCATGTTCGCGCCCGGGTCGCGGTGCCGGACCGACGCGCCCGGCTCCAGGTGGTCGGAGGCGTAGCCGGTGGCCGGGTCGCCGCAGTGCACTCCCAGGGTGACCCCGCCCATGCCCGGCAGCACGAACGGCTGGCCGTCGGGCCCCACGCGGTAGGCGTGCCGGTCGGCCAGGGCGGGCCAGACCTCGCCGGCCAGGACCTGCCGGACCAGCTGGCTCGCGTTCGTGCTGACGTTCACGCGGCGCCCGCCGCGTCGGCCGCGCTGAGCGGGAAGCTCACCCAGGCGCGAGCCCGGTAGGACGCCTCGAACGCGTTGATGGTCTCCTGCACCAGCGCGCCCTGGGCGAAGTCACCCTGGCTGGGACGGGGGGTGTCCAGGATCTCGCTGGTGAAGTCGGAGACCAGGTTGGAGTAGAACAGGTAGTCCCACGGCTCGCGGGAGCTGCCGCCGGGCGGGAAGAACCGGGCCGGGATCTCCTGCTCGACGAACTCGACCGCGTCCTTGGTCGCCGTCCTGATCGTCTGGCAGATGCCGAACTCGTCGACCAGCCGGACGATCAGCGCGCCCTCGGAGCCGTAGATGCGGGCCTCGATGCCCGGGTAGTTGCCGACGGTGACGTAGGAGGACTGGATCGAGGCCAGCACGTCCGGGCCGAACTCGGCGATCCACATGTCGCCGTCGTCGATGTTGGCCCGGGTCATCTGGCCGGTGTCGCGGATCACGCGCTGCGGCACGAAGTTGCGCATGGCGCCGACCACCGCGGTCAGCGGCCGGCCCAGCCACCAGTGCATGATGTCGATGATCGGGGCGCCGTAGCCCTCGATCGAGGACACGGCCACCTGGTCCGGGTCGGCGTCCGGGTCGTACTGGCGCAGCGGCGTGGCCGGGTCGATCCACTGGCTGTTCTGCTCGTAGCCGTTGAAGATGTACGGCTCGCCGACGAAGCCCGAATCGATCAGCTCCTTGGCGTACATGACGGCGGGCGCGTACCGGAACGTGAAGCCGAGCTTGGTGTGCAGTCCCTTGGCCGCGGCCAGGTCCGCGGCCTGCTGCGTCTTGCGGTAGTCGTAGTGCACCGGCTTCTCGCAGAGCACGTGCTTCCCGGACGACAGCGCGTCCCAGGAGATCTCGAAGTGCGGCTGGTTCCCGGTCACCACGTCCACGACGTCGATGTCCGGGTCATCGAGCAGCTCGCGGTAGTCCGTGGTGGTGCGGGGCACGGAGAACGTGCCGGCGGCCGCGGCCAGCGCGGCCTCGTCAATGTCGGCGAGGGCGACCACCTCGGCCCGTGGATCCCGCTGCCAGCCGGGAATGTGCGCCACCTGCGCCCAGCGCCCCGCGCCGACCACCGCGACCCGGATCCCGCGTGCTGCCATCATGCGTCCCTGCCTCTCAGTGTTGCCCCGGGGGGACGACCCCCCCAGACCCCCCCGGTCAATATCCGGCGGCCCGGTCGTAGACGTTGCGCAGCGGAAGCCCGGCCAGCCAGCGCTGCAGGTTGTCGGTGAACAGCTCGGTGATCAGCCCGTTCTCGGCGGCGACCGTGGAGGCCGAGTGCGGCGAGATGATGACGTTGTCCATCGCCCACAGCGGCGAGCCGGCTGGCAGCGGCTCGGTCGCGAAGACGTCCAGGCACGCGCCGCCCAGGTGGTTGCTGCGCAGCGCGCTGATCAGCGCGTCCTCGTCGATGACCTGGCCCCGGCTGATGTTCACCACGACCGCGCCGGGCGGCATCAGGCGGAGTTCGCGTTCCCCGATCAGGTGGCGGGTCTCGGCGGTCAGCGGGCAGGCCAGGACCAGCGCGTCGGCCCCGGGCAGCACGTCGCCGATCCGGCCCGCGGTCACGTAGGACGTCACGCCGGGCACGTCGCGGCTGCGCTCGGCGCGGCCCATCCCGGTGATCTCGACGCCGGCCGCCGACAGCAGCCTGGCCACCTGCCGGCCGACACCGCCCAGGCCGATCAGCAGCGCCCGGCTGCCCGCGACCTGGCGGCCGGCGTGCCGCTCCCAGTGCCGCTGCTCCCGCCAGCGGGTCAGCGTCGGCATGCCCTTGGCGAAGTACAGCAGCCCCATCAGCGCGAACTCGGCCAGCGGCGTGCCGTGCACGCCCGCGGCCGTGGTGAAGACCAGGGACGTGCGGGCCAGGCCGGTCCGCTCCAGGAACCCGCCGATGCCCGCGCTGGTGCCCTGCACCCAGCGCAGCCGCGGGCAGTTGCCGGCCATCTCGGCCGGCGCCTGCCAGTCAAAGTCGAAGCTGACGTCGGCCTGCCGCCGCAGCGATGCCCAGCGGCCGAGCTCAGCCGCGGACAGCGCGCGCGGCACCCCCGTGTGATCGGCCGGGTAGCGGGGGAGGGGCATCAGGTCAGGCTCGTACAGCACCGACACCCGCCGGTCAATCGCCTCGATCCTGGCGGCGTGCTCCGGCTCCAGCGGCGACGCCACCAGGACGTTCACCCCACGAGTCCCGTCAGACGCCATCTGCCCTCACCCGGCCAGACGGTGCCTAACCCAACCCGGTCAGACGCGGCCTAGCCCTCACTCGCGACAAATTGTTGACAATCAACGATTGTTTCGAGCTACTCGCGTCAAGTCAAGGGCGGCATGTTCCTGGCAGGGCCCGCATGTCCCAGTAAAGAGGGTGTAACAGACAGATACCAAGTATTGACGGGCCTACCCCTCGTTTCTACAGTAATGCCAGGTTGTTGACAATCGACGAAGTAGTGAGAGGTGGGTGCGTGTGATGTTCCGAGCCACCCGGTACCGGATACTCAGCGCAGGTGCAGTCGCGCTTGCCCTCACCGCCGTCGCAGCCGGCTGCGGCGGCTCATCCACCTCCAGCAGCGGCAGCGGCTCCGGCTCGGCGTCGACCGTCAGCACGCTGGTCATCGCCAACGCCGTCAAGGTGGACACGCTCGACCCCGAGGCGAACTCGGTTAACGAGTCCATCTGGCTGGACCAGAACCTCTACAGCCGGCTGCTCCAGCCCAACTCGACGGGCACCGGGCTGCTGCCGGACCTGGCCTCCTCGTGGACCGTCTCATCGAACGGCCTGACCTACACCTTCCACCTCCGCCCGGATGCCGAATTCTCCAACGGCACCCCGGTCACCGCGAGCGATGTCGTGTACTCGATCCAGCGCTCCCGCGCGTTCTCGGGCGGCTGGGGCTTCCTGCTGACCGCGGTGAAGACCATCACCGCGCCGTCCGCGCACACGGTCGTGATCACCCTGTCGCAGCCGCACGCGCCGCTGCTCGCTGACCTCGCCATGTACGCGTACTCCGTGGTGCCGGAGAAGCTGGTCAAGTCGGAGGGCAGCAAGTTCTTCCAGCACCCGGTGGGCAGCGGGCCGTTCATGGTCACGTCGTACAACCCGGACAGCGAGGTGGACCTGGCGCGCAACCCGCACTTCTACGGCACCAAACCGAAGATCAGCAAGGTCAAGATCATGATCGTGCCTGACGACAACACCCGGGTGCTGATGCTGCAGAGCAAGAAGGCTGACGTCATCGAGAACCCGCCAGGCAACCTGGTCAGCCAGATCAACAAGTCCCCCGACCTGAGCGTGAAGTTGTTCCCGTCGACGCGGGTGGACTTCGTCCAGCTGGATGAGCACTTCAAGCCGTTCAAGAACGCGCTCGTGCGGCAGGCGCTGAACTACGCGATCAACAGGAAGACCATCGTGCAGCTCGCCTACCAGGGGCATGCGGTGCCGGGCTCCTCGTTCATGCCCTACAAGATGGAGTTCTGGAACTCCAGCCTCTCGCCGTACCCCTACAACCCGGCCAAGGCCAAGCAGCTGCTGGCGCAGGCCGGGTACCCGCACGGCTTCAACACCTTCCTCATCACTGTCAGCGGTGATGTCGCCGGGCAGGCCGAGGCGATCGTGCTCAAGTCGGAGCTCGCCGCCGTCGGCATCAACGTCAGCATCCAGTCCTATGAGCTGCTGACCGCCTACAACAAGGAAGACAACGGCCACTCGGAGATGGGCGAGCGGTACTGGACGAACGACATCATCGATCCCGACGAGGTCGCGACGTTCGGCGCCGACTGCCAGGGCGGCGCGAACGCCTTCAACAGCTACTGGTGTGACAGCAAGGCCAACAGCCTGGTCTCCGACGCGCGCGCCGAGCTCAGCAACAGCACGCGCGCGCAGATGTACAACCAGATCCAGCAGATCGTGTACCAGCAGTCACCGTTCATCGTCATCGACTACAGCCCCTACCGGTACGGAGTCGGCGACTGGGTGCACGGGTTCCACGCGACGCCGCTCGGCAACTACGACCTGTCGCTGGAGACGCTGACGGTCAGCTCTCCCTGACGCGGCGCACGGAGCGCAGCAACTCGTGCCGGGCGGGCCGACGCCCCCGAGAGGCCCGCCCGGCACCCCAACCTGATGGCAAGGGAGGCAGCGCATGAGCCGCTTCGGGTCGCTCCCGCGGCGTCTCGTTCACCTGGTCATCATCCTGTTCGGCATCACCCTGGTCACGTTCTTCCTGCTGCGGCTGATCCCCGGCGACCCCGCCCTGGCCATCCTGGGCAGCAGCTACACCCACACCCGCGCCGTCGCGATCGACAACACCCTCGGGCTTAACCGGCCCATCTGGTCGCAGTACGGCCTGTTCATGGGCCGCCTCTTCCACGGCAACCTGGGCTTCTCGTTCTTCTACAGCGAGCCCGCCAGCACCGTGATCGCGCAGCACATCTGGCCGACGCTGTTCCTCGTGGTGTACAGCGCGGTGCTGGCCGCGCTCATCTCCTTCCCGATCGGCTTCCGCTCCGGGCTGCACCGCGGCGGCTACCTCGACCAGTCCTCCCGCATCTTCTTCACGCTCAGCTTCGCCATGCCAGCGTTCTGGCTCGGCATCATCCTCATCCTGATCTTCAGCGTGAACCTGCACGTGTTCCCGATCAGCGGCTTCGGCCGCGGCTTCATCGGCCACCTGTACTACCTGTTCCCGGCCACCTGTACTACCTGTTCCTGCCGGCGCTGACCATCGCGCTGAGCTTCTCGACGGTCCTGGTCCGCAGCCTGCGCGCGGCCACGATCGCGACGCTGCAGGCCGAGTTCGTCGACACCGCCCGGATGAAGGGCATCCGCTGGTCGCAGGTGCTCTGGCGGCACGTTTTCCGCAACGCGATCCTCGCCGTCGTGGCCGTCTACGGCGTCAACCTCGCCTACCTGATCAGCACGACGGTCCTGGTCGAGAACGTGTTCTCGCTGCCCGGCCTGGGCACGCTGCTGGTCAGCTCGGTCGCGGACCGCGACTACCCCGTCGTGCAGGGGGTCACGCTGCTGTTCGCGGTGCTCATCGTGGGCATCAACCTGCTGACCGACATCGCCCAGGCCGCGCTGGACCCGCGGGTCGGACAGGAAATCGGCGCATGAGCACCATGTGGGCGGCCAGCCCGTCCGAGCTGCTGATGAAGGCCGCCACCAAGGCCTCGACCCGGCGCCGCAGCGTCACCCGGCGCCGGCTCACGCTGATCGTCGGGCTCGTCATGCTCGGCGTCGCGATCCTCGCCGCGGTGCTCGCCCCGGTCCTGGCCAGCGCGTCGCCCACGGCCATCGACCCGCTGCACCCGCTGGCCGCGCCGCTGACCCCCGGCCACCTGTACTACCTGTTCCTGCCGGCGCTGACCATCGCGCTGAGCTTCTCGACGGTCCTGGTCCGCAGCCTGCGCGCGGCCACGATCGCGACGCTGCAGGCCGAGTTCGTCGACACCGCCCGGATGAAGGGCATC
>WNGR01008147.1_pt1 | contig 11080 bp, 8 predicted proteins | sample 5407581 | NCBI WGS metagenome assembly WNGR01 (sample SAMN13153383, study PRJNA577476) | soil metagenome | isolation source: 80 cm soil or saprolite under Garry oak tree replicate 2 | place: USA:California | collected 2016-06-15 | reverse complement strand
CCGGCCAGCGCCTGGCCGGAAATGCCGGTCGGAAATCCCAGATAGTTTTCGATGCGCGCGCTGGCGCCGGCCTGTCCGCCGAACGCGCGCGAATCGAACACCGCGACCGACAACCCTTCGGATGCGGCATAGACCGCGGTGGCAAGTCCGGCCGGACCGCTGCCGACCACGGCGACATCGTAGAGCTTGTCATGCGCACGGTTGGTGATCATGCCCATGGCGAGCGCCAGCGAGGTCTCGGACGGATTGCGCAGCACGGTGCCGTCGGGACAGACGACCAGCGGCAGATCGCTGCGCGAGGCCGCGTAGCGCTCGACCAGGTCGGCGGCGTCCTTGTCAGATGCGGGATCGAGCAGGTGATGCGGCTGCCCGTTGCGCAGCAGGAAATTCTGTAAGCGTGCCATATCGCCGAGCGTGGCCGGGCCGATCAGCACCGGACCGCCGACGCCGCCCTGGATCAGGCTGACCCGGCGCAGAACCAGCGCGCGCATGATGCGCTCGCCGAGATCGGCCTCCGCGACCAATAGCGCCCGTAACCGGTCCGGCGCAATCAACAGCGTCTCGACATCACCCTCAGCGTGACCATCGACCAGCGCGACACGGCCGGAGAGCTGGCCGATCTCGGCCAGGAATTGACCCGGCCCCTGATCGAGCAACGGCGTGACATGGCCGAGACCGTCGCGCAGCGTAATCGCGACATGGCCCGACAGCACGACGAACATGCCGGGTCCCGGCTGGCCGGTTTCGAACAACGCTTCGCCGTCATGGAAGCTGCGCACTTCGCCGAACCGGCGCATGCGCTCGATTTCGTGCGACGTCAGTACAGGGAATGTCTGCTCGTGGCGTGGAAACGCGAAAGAGGTCGCGCCGGTCGCCGGACCGGCTATCGTGTCTGCACTCATCTCGCCACCCAACCAGGAAACCCGGGCCTTGCGGAGCGCCTGACCTTCCCGACGAGCGATCGGGAATTTCTCCGACCGCTACCGGCCCGGCTCTTCTCCGCCTGCGTCATCTAGGGAGGCGTCCCCCGTTTCGGAAGATGCGACCGCTTCGTCGCTGCGCCCGCGCGCCTGCGACTTCCGCCGCTTGAGATTTTCGCGCAGCGCCAGCTTCAGCCGCGCCTCGCGCGTTTCCTTCACATCCTTCATCGCGCGCCTGCTGGGTGGGTCTTCTCAGGCGAACATATTGTGTTTCGCCGGCATCAGCGCAATCGCCGATTGCCGGATGCGGCGCGCGGGGCTGGAGGCCGCCGATTCCGCCCAGATGCGATCACACCGGCCAAAATGATCGAATTCGAGGCATGATTCGCGATCACTTGAGGCCCTTCCGGCGCAGGCCGGAGAGATCGGGAACCGGATCGGCCCCGAGCCGGCGACGGGCGTTGTTTTTTGCCCGTTTTGGCCCCTTCCCGGCCCCGCCGTGCGCTTGCGCCAGCGGGGGCCTTGTGGCAAGAACCGCCCGCCTGTAGGGGCCTTCTGGGGCCGATTCTTAGAGATACCGGGCATGCTGCCGTAGCTCAGTGGTAGAGCACTCCATTGGTAATGGAGAGGTCGACAGTTCAATCCTGTCTGGCAGCACCATTCATCTCACAAAAACAATTAGTTACTGGGGCCATAGCACTGCGCCCGTGGCGCCCTGTGGCTCGGGTGCAAACATCGCGTAGGGCGCGCGCATGGCGGATCCGCAACGGCGCGTCATACTTCGCGCCCGTCAAAGCGTTCTTCTTCTCCGGGCGCGGCAGCGTCATGATCATGACGCTGCCGGAAGCCTCCATCTTGACGTGCTCGTCATGGCGGCCCCCTCAGGCGACGGCGCCGGACCGCGGCCTTGACGTCGCCGTCGAGGAAGCCGGTGAGACGCTGGCGGATGATCTGCTCGGCTTCCGCCATGATGCGGTCGATCAGTTCTTTCACGGTCGGGATGTTGTGGATCAGTCCAACCTCCTTGCCGCAGCTTCAGGCCGGCATCCATCTCGCCGTCGATCATCACCTCGGGATAGACGCTCACGACCTGCTCGTGGATATCGGCCAAACGACACTCACCCCTGGGTTTATCGACGCCATTTGTTCATCTTGTGTTCGATGCAGGCATATTGGGCGCCCCGGCGCTCATTGGGCTGGACGCGCCCATTCCTTTCCATCATAGTAACGGGTAATTGCCGGACGATACAATTTTTGGATGATATTTCTTCGCGGGCGGCTTCGCTAGCCGAATAGCTGGTCCCCGCGTTGTAGCGAGAGTTTTTTTATGGCTGATCGCGCGCGTAACCATAACGGGCTGGGCAAGGCTTTCACCCTCAACGTCATCACGCCGATGACTCGCTTCGGCACCTGGTTTGTCTGCCTCCTGCTGTCGATTTTCACCCGTTTCCCGTCGACCCAGACCACGGCCAAGGCGCTGGCCTTCCTGCCATTCGTTCACTGGGTCATCGTCAAGCGCGACCGCTTTCCGCATCTTGGCGGCGACCAGCCGACGGAAAAACTCCACTACGACTATCTATTCTTCCTGAGCACGTTCAATGGGCCCTGGGGCCCCTATATCGAGGCCTTTGCCGACGTGCTGTATTTTCCGCTCGACGGCGTGTGGTTCTGGAGCGTCGGATATCCGTTCGCCAGACCCGTCGGGCCACTGAAATCCTATATCCGGCGCAATCAGATCGAGTCGGATCATTCTTACAGCGCCTATCCGGGCGCCTCCGTCCGCGACGTGCGCACGGCCCTCGAACTGCACCGCGAGATCGAGAAGTTTGCGAATGAGACGTCCGGGCTGTCGACGGATCGGTTCGCGGTCGAGTTCGACCGTCTGCTGATGAGCGTACAGAACGAGCTCGGTACGTTCGGTCCCCTCCCCGAGTAACAGGCTGGTCGAGTTCGTTAACATGCCAAATCAGAACGGCGAAAAATACGGCTTCACAGGGCTCTTTCCGATTACATGCGGAAAGACCGCCGAGTTGCGCACCTTCCTGCGCTCGCTCGACGACACAGGGACGTACCCCGGCGGCTCTCCCTTCAGCCATGTGCCGATCATTCACATGGCCCGACTGTTTATCATCGACCGCCTGGCCTATCAGGGCACGCCCGCAAAAGCCGACACGCTGAAGTCCGATTACCTGGTCTTCCTGTGTGATTTCGATGGCGCCAGCGTCGATGCCCTGGTCTTTGCGCTGGCGAACAGCATGCGCGCGGAGGTGACGACCATCTGGAGCTGTTGCGTCGGCTTTCCGGACGTCGAACCGCACGATCGATTTGGCGAGTATTTCGAGAAGTGTCAGATCACGACGACGCTCTTTTTCGCAGACCAGCCTCAGGCGACCGTGGGCCAAATTCTCAAGGGATTGGCGTGCCGCCAACGCTTTGGTCAGCTCGTCAGACAGGTCCAGAGCGCCCCGCGAAACCCCGACACGCTGAAGCAGGACTTCCAGGCCATGTGGGATCTCCTGCAACAGGACAACCCGCAGCCGGGCGAATTGTGAGTACACCGCGATCAGGATGAGTGAGTTCCGTAATGCTCGACCTTACCAATATCCAAGGCAATATTCTCCGCGGCTACGCATCGTTTCCGTGTGCCAGGTTTCTGTTTCTGGAGATACACGACACCGGTGACGCCCGAAGGTTCGTGCGGCGGCTTGTCGACGAAGGCTTGGTGACGCCGGCGCAGTGGCGCGTCAAGCCTGACGCCACATTGAACATCGCCATCTCCTTCGATGGTTTGAGGGCACTGGGCCTGCCCGAGGTGAGTCTTGCGACCTTTCCTGCTGAATTTCAGGAGGGCATGAAACAGCGTGCAAAGGCGCTCGGTGACGTCGGCGGCAGTTCGCCGGAGCATTGGGACCCTCCCTGGAGCGAGCGCCGTGTTCATATTCTCCTCATGATGTATGGCCAGACGAGCCAGGCGCTCGATGCACATTGCAACAAACTCAGGGGACTTCTGCCGGGCGGCGTGCGGGAGCTGGATTCGGATCAGCCTGCGGGTCGATTGCGCGTCTGCGGCGAGCTGACAACCAAGGAACACTTCGGCTTTGACGATGGACTGAGCAATCCCGACATCCAGGGCGTGCCCGACAATGCTGCCAACCGGCGACAGGACATTGGCAACCCCGACCGCGACGGACAATTTCGCAAGATCCCGCTCGGCGAATTTCTCCTCGGCCATCGCGGCGAGGGAGGCGAGACGGCTCCGATGCCGATGCCGCACAGTCTCGCCAACGACGCAACCTATCTGGTCTTTCGCAAGCTCGAGCAGCACGTGCCGCAGTTCCGCGACTACCTCGAAGCGCAGGTGGCGGCGTTCACAAGGGTGCTTTCCAAGGGCCTGCCTGCCAAAGTCTGCGTAAAGGACTTTTTGGCTGCCAAGATGATGGGACGCTGGGCGAACGGATCCTCGCTCGTCGACCACCCCTACGAACCCGCCGGAAATGGACCAGACCAGGTGTCCGGCAACGCATTCGGCTACGCGCAGGACCCCGCGGGGGCGCGCTGTCCGCTGGGAGCGCATGTGCGGCGTGCCAACCCGCGAGATTCGCTCGGCTTCGGCGGCAAGACCATGAGCCGGCACAGGCTGATCAGGCGGGGCATCCCGTATGGCGACTACCTGCCGCACGGCGAGCGAGACGAAGCAAGGCGTGGCATCATCTTCATCGCCTTCAATTCGGGGCTCGACCAGTTCGAGTTCGTGCAGCAGAACTGGATCAACGACGGCGACGACTTCCAGCAGGGAAACGACGCCGACCCGGTCGTGGGCAGCCGCGACACCGGGCAGATGGTGATCCCCGGCGACGAAGTGACGGGACGACGGCCGTTCGTCTGCTTTGACATTCCGCGCTTCGTCACGACGAAGGGTGGCGACTATTTCTTCGTGCCAAGCCTGAGCGGACTGAGCGTCCTGGCCTCCGGCCCCATCGAGGTGTCATGATCCGCGGCGGCACCCCGCGTTGGAGCCTTGGTCGTCGGCTCGCCGGCGGGCGTCCTGATGCGCGACCGAACTACGAAAGTCTTGTCATCCGGTTATTCCGCGGACTGCGGCGATGGGGCCGTTTCAAGGAGACCATCGTGGAGGGCGTGCACGACCTGCTGAATCCAACGGCCCTGCCTGACGGCGGAGCGACCCCGGCGAGATACCGGGACATTGCCAACGTTCAGGTGTTGGCGGATCGGCCAATGCCGCTGACCAGATTCGAACGAGCGGTGCCGGGCGAGGCGCTCCTGATCGGGCGAATGGCGCGGCTTGCTGCAAACGCAGTCGTCGAAAACTACTGCGAAATGAAGTCGCTCGACGTCGCCGCCTGCGCCATGCGCGATCAGCACGCCAAATCACATGGGTGTGTCAGGGCGAAATTCGACGTCCGCGCGGATCTTCCGGAAGAGTTCACGACGTCGTTGTTTCAGCGGGGCGCGAGTTACGACACTTTCGTCCGGTTCTCCAACGGTCAAGGCAAGCCGCAGAGCGACCGGAAGCTCGACGGCCGCGGCCTGTCCGTCAAGCTCTGCGGCGTTGCAGGTGAGACGTTTCTTCATCGACTTGCACCTCAACGGACGCGCGCCGGCGAACATGACTTTCTGTTCAGCAGCTACCCTGTGTTCTTCTGCAAGGACGCGGTCGAATATACCGAGTTCATGGACGCCGTCAGTGCCAGGCACGACACCTGGCGCGAAAAGCTTGCATGGCTGTGGCGATGGATCTGGTTCATCCTCCGCCATCCTCGCCAGTTCATCGCGTTCCTGGCGACCGGCTTGGTCAGGATCGTCAACCCGCTGACTTTCACCTATCACAGCATGTCGCCCTACCTGTTCGGCGAAGGCAAGGTCGTGCGTTATCTCGTCGGCCCCGAGAAACCGGCGCAAGACTCCGTTCCGTGGTGGTCTCATCTCTGGCGGCGGAGATCGCCGAACTATCTGCGAGAAGCGCTGGAGCACGACCTGCGCCCGGGATCGGCAGGCGACGATGTCGTGCTGGATTTCTCGGTACGGTCGCGTGATGCACCCACCCCGCAGGATGTCGAGAATGCGGCTCTCTGGTGGACCCGACCGCAGGATCGGATCGTACTCCTTGGGAAAATCCGAATTCCGCGCCAGGGCTTTGAGACGCCCGACCAGCTCTTCGACACCGAGCGCATGATGTTCAGCGCGTGGAATTGCTTGCCGGAGCACCGTCCCCTCGGTAGCATCAATCGAATGCGGCTTGCCGTATACCTCGCTTCGTTGCAGGCGCGACGAAAGCTGAATATGGTCGGATAGTGAGCGGGCATGCGAAACCGGACCGGTTTGGTGGACCTCGGATTGTGGCATCGCTGCCCAAGGCCGACATCGACGGCCAGCATGCGGAACGGCGACAGCTGACGGTGGTCTTCGTCGATCTCGTCGGATCGACGCCGCTGAGCGAACGGATCGATCCCGAAGAGTTCTTCGCCGTGATCCGACGCTATCGCGATATCTGCAACGAGAAGATCAGTCAGTATGGCGGCCACATCGCCCGAATGATCGGGGATGGATTGCTTGCCTATTTCGGCGTGCCGCAGGCGCATGAGAACGATCCCGAACGGGCGGTACGTGCCTCATTAGCCATCTCCGCCGCCATCAAGGAGCAGAAGTTCCAGATATCCGGCGGAAGCTTCGTCCGCCTTCGGGTGCGGATCGGAGTGAACACCGGCCTCGTCGTCGTCGGCAGTGTGCCGGGTGAACCTGCCGACCGTCTCGAGGTGTTCGGCAGTTCGGCACATGTCGCGGCCCGTTTGCAGGGCATCGCCGGTGAGAATGGGGTTGTCATCGGCGCGTCCACGTACGAACTGATCCGCGGAATATTCAGTTGCGCGCCGCTTGGCCGACGCCGGCTGAAAGGCGTAGAAGAGCCGGTCGAGGCGTGGCGTGTGGATGCGGTTACGCCGGGCGGAAGCAGGTTCGACAGATCGCGAACCTCGCCGCTCCCGCCGATGATCGGACGAACCGGCGAAGCGGCCATATTGGCGGAACTGTGGGAGCAGAGCATCGCGGGAGAGGGGCGTGTCGGCGTCATCTTCGGCGAGCCCGGCATCGGCAAGTCCCGGCTCATTCGCGAATTCCGCAGCGCTCTCGATCGGTCCGCAATCGACGTTCTCTCTTTCCAGTGCTCCTCGTTCCACGTCAACACGCCACTTGCGCCGGAGATTGAGCGGCTGAAGCGTGCAACGGGCATTCAGGAGACCGACGACCCTAAGCTCTCGATCGCGAAATTGCGATCCTTGCTCGGAAAGGCCATCGCGGATGTCGATGAGGTACTTCGGTACTATGGGGCGCTGCTGTCGGTAGCTGCGCATCCCGGATACGAGCCTGCGGATCTCGGTTCGCCCTCCGAGCGCGAGCGTGCCCTCCAGGTGATCACCGAGGCCCTCGTCGCGGCCTCGCGCAAGAAGCCGATCCTGATGATCGCTGAGGACGTGCAGTGGATCGACCCGACGAGCATAGAGCTGTTCGTCCGCGTCGTCGCTCGTTGTGCCCGCGAACGAGTGCTGATCCTCGTCACACACCGTGACGATTACCGGCCGAACTGGCTGTCCGGGCCGACGATCCGGTCGATCACCTTGCAAAAGCTGACAGGTGCCGAATGCGAGCAGATGGTGAGCGCCGTCGCAGGCGTCGAATTCGTACCGCGGAGACTCACAAGCCAGATCGTCGAAAGAACTGATGGCGTGCCGTTGTTCATCGAGGAGGTCACGCGGGCCGTGTTGGACTCCAGGGTCGTCCTGAGTTCCGACGACGGCATGGCGCTGAAGGGCGAATTGCCCGCCCCTCTGGTCCCCGCAACGATCCACGACTCACTGATGGAGCGCCTGGATCGTCTCGGTGCGGCGAAGCGCGTGGCCCAGGTCGCATCCGTATTTGGACGCAAGTTCGAGTACCGGGGCGTCTCCAGTGTGCTGTCCGACAATGCCGATTCGCTGAAGCGCGCGCTTGAAGCGCTCGAGCGGGCCGGGATCGTGTATCGCGTTAACGAGCTCCAGCGCACACTCTTCGCGTTCAAGCACGCGATGATCCAGGAAGCTGCCTACGGCTCACTGCTCAAGGAGGAACGGCGTGAGCTCCATGCACGCGCGGCCGAGTGGTTGGCTCAGCAGGCCGACGCCAGAGAGGGTGGCCAGCCTGCCGTGCTCGGCTATCATTACGCACGCGCGGGCAATATTCCGGAAGCGGTCGACGCCTGGCTCCAGGCCGGCAAATCCGCTCTCCGCCGATCGGCCACGAGGGAAGCGGTGGCTCATCTGCGCGAGGGTATTTCGCTGTTGCCAAAGGTGCCGCCCTCCCCACGGCGGTACGAGGCCGAAATCGCGCTTCAAGCCAACCTCGCAATGGCCTACACGGCGAACGCCGGATGGTCCCATCCGAACGTTTATGGGCCCTATAGCCGGGCACTCAAGCTCTGCCCGAGCTACGGCACCATTCGCGAAAAGACCACGGTCCTCTGGGGGATTTCGATCGCCAAGCTGGTGAATTGCGAGCTCCCCAGGGTGCTCGATCATGCGGAGCAATTCGTCCAGCGAGCCCAGGAATGGCACGATGAGGAGGCTCTGCTCATGGCATACAGCTCTGCCCTGCTCACCAATTTCTTTGTCGGCCGCTTGCGGCAGGCCGGCGAATTCGCGGGCTTGATCAGGGCGCTCTACAATCCGAGACAGCACAACAAGCTGGTCCAGATATATCAACATGATCCGCTGATTCTGGCACACCTCTATCTGGGCCGCATCGAGTGGCTGCTGGGAAGGCCCAACGCGACCAAAGAGCACTGTGAGGCCGCGCGCCGGCTTGCCAGCGAGATTGGGCACCCGTTCATGGTGGCGTTCGCCCAAATCCTCGGCGTCAGCGACCACTGGTATGAGGGTGACCTCAAAGCCAATCTGGCTTGCGTCGAGCAGGGAATGAAGGTTGCCACCGACTATGATTATCCGATGTACCAGGTTCTCGGACCGCTATGGGCGACCTCGGCGCTGGCGGCCCGAGGCCCCGCAGCGGTGGTGCTCGAAAAGCTGTGCGGCCTGATCGCCAAATTGCCGGCGGAGAATCGCTGCATTCAAATGCCGCTCTACAAGATTCTGCTGGCCCAGGAGTTCAACCGCATCGGCCAGCAGGAGCGAGCGCTCGCCTTGGCTGCTTCCGCCGAGGCTCTGATCAAGCAAACCGGCGAGCGCTGGGCGGCTCCGGAGATCTACCGGATCCACGGTTCCCTGCTCTGCAGCGGGCCGCTCCGCGACCATGATGCGGCAATCCGCCTCTTCAGACGCTCGCTTGCATCCGCCAGGAAACTGGAGACAGTCGGTTGGGAACTGCGCACCGCGATCAGTCTCACTCGCTTGGTCGTGGACACAACCGAACGCGGTCGCAGATGGGTCGAAGCGCGAAACCTGCTCGCGCCAATACGCGCACGATTTGCCGTTGACGAAACTTCGGTTGATCTGCGTGAGGCCGATCAGCTGCTGCAGCAGCTTGATCAGGTCACGTCATAAAATTCCGAACGCTTTCGAGAGGCACACATGGAAATACTGCGCCGCTCGCTCAATTTGTTCAATCCGAGGCTCGTCGAAATTGACATGATTGCGAAGGTCGGAAATTGGACAAAGGAGGCTTTGTGCGAATGCACGCTGGTATTTCTGCCGGTCTGTCTTCGCCCGGCTAATTACGCCGAAAGGCGAACCTTGCGTCCAGATTGAGTCTCCCAGCATGCGAGAAAGTTCGAAACGCCGGTCGCGTGATCTGACCGTCTGAACCGCGACATGTTCGCGGTCGGCGTCCGTCTTGAGCCTCGCAGCATAGGGCAGGCGCCGGGCTGTTGCCGTAGCTTCTTTTAACGTCTCCCACCGAATGGAGAGCATGTCCGCAAAATCCCTACCGGCGGCGGCGGCCGGCAGCGCGGGGCCGACGGGGAGGAGGACGCTATTGACGCACTAATGCATTAGTGTTGACGCACTAATATATTAGTGCTTTAAAACGACACCGCGTATGAACCAGATGGGGTTATCCTGCCGATGATCATGTTGGACGACCGCCCATCCGGCCTCATCACTTGATATGACCTCAATCGGCGTCACGCGCATTTCAAGCCGCGAGTCGCGGACATCAACCGCGTCTTTGATGGCGGCTTTGGCGATCCGCCAGAGATCGCAGGACTCACCATTCTGGCCTACCTGATATTTGCAGGAGCAACAGGCCAGAACGGAAGATTTCGTGCAGGCCAAAATCTGAGTACAATGTCACAAGAAAAGTGCGCGCAACATTGCGCGAAACCCAGGGAGGATTATCGATGGCATTCGATCTGACGCGTCGTGCGGTTGTCGGCGGGCTCGCAAGTTCCGTGGTTCTTCCGGCGTTTGCGCAAAACCTGCCGCTTCCAAGCTCGCCGGTAACCCTGAATTTCGTCGACGTCGCGGGCAATCTGGCGCTGACACAGAAGGCGATCGAAACCTATCGCGACAAGAATCCGAAGCTGGTCGCCAAGATCAACTTCACCAAGGCGCCGGCGCCCGAACTACCGGGAAAGATCAAGGCGCAGCAGGACGCTGGTCGCGTCGACATCGATGGCGTGCTCACCGGCATCGATGCATTGTCGGCCGGCGTCGATCAGAAACTCTGGATCCCGATCGCATCCGAATACGCCTCGAAGCTGCCGAAGCTCGACGACATCTATCTGCCGGGCGCAAAGCAAATGCAGGGCCTCGCGGCAAACCAGGGCGTCTGTGTGGTGTTCTGCCCGGCCGGCCCGGTGATGGAATACATGCCCGACAAGGTGAAGCAGGTGCCGACCACGGCGGAAGAGCTGCTCGCCTGGGCCAAAGCCAATCCCAATCGCTTCCTGTATGCGCGTCCGGCCAATTCGGGTCCCGGCCGCATTTTCATGATGGGGGTGCCCTACATCCTCGGCGACAAGGATCCGATGGATCCGATCAATGGTTGGGACAAGACCTGGGCCTATCTCAAGGAACTCGGCCAATACATCGAATACTATCCGGGCGGCACGGGTCCGGTAATGAAGGAACTCGGTGAGGGCTCGCGCGATATGGTGCCCTCGCAGATGGGATGGGACATCAACCCGCGCGCGCTCGGCGTCGTGCCGAAGGAAG
>WNGR01014680.1_pt1 | contig 11081 bp, 7 predicted proteins | sample 5407581 | NCBI WGS metagenome assembly WNGR01 (sample SAMN13153383, study PRJNA577476) | soil metagenome | isolation source: 80 cm soil or saprolite under Garry oak tree replicate 2 | place: USA:California | collected 2016-06-15 | reverse complement strand
CCCCATGCTCATCTTCCACCGGGAAGGTCCTGAGCACGAAGCGCAGCACTACGTACGCTTTGCGCTTGCTGGCATAGGCCACTGAACTGCGAAAGCCATAGCCCCGGTCGGCTACCACGATCTCTCCCGACTGCAGCACATAGTACGCGAACTTCTCTCCCCCATGCCGATCGGTGATACTCACCTGGCTCAAGCGCCCGGCACACAAGTCATAGGCTGTATGCAGTCGCCAATCGTCTCCCGTGCCCCCCACTTGTCGGATGCGCGTCGCATCGATGAGCAAGACGTGTCCCACCTCTCGCTCCCTTACCCACTGTGCTGGTACCGGGCTGGCAATCAGTTCCCCACACAGCCACAACAACCAGGCGTTCGCCCGCCGTAAGCGCTTGCGCCAGGCTCGCTCACACATATCGGCCAAGCCAATGAGCATCGCCCAAGCTCCGAGCAGTCGAAACGAGGGTGCACACAGCACGTACCCCAGCAAGCCGCGCAACAGATCCGTCGCACTGGTGATCTCTCGCTTGCGCTTCCAGGCCTTCAACTGGATGGCTTGGGCTTCCAGATCCTCGGGCAAGCGGCTCACCACTTCCTCTTCCCACTGGCTCTCGAGCCAGGCATGATCTTGCTCCTGGCTGCGCAATGACGTATCATGAACTTCAGTTGACATTGGTCCTCCTATGATGAGTGCTAACGTTATCACTTTTCACTCTATCAGAGCAGGTCCGGTCTCCTTTTTGCTCTCGGTTTCTCTTAAGTCCGCGCTTATAGGGATGGGGCCTCTGGCATAGGCGCTCCCATCGGCTATACGTCACAGGAGAAACCTCGAAGAGTTCGGCAGCCCCCTCAATCGTGAGTCCTTTTGCCTTTCGCGCGTTGCGTAGTTTCAGCCAGATGGCAAGGAAAATAGCAAAGAGGGCGGCGAGCATCTGATTGAAGAAGTTCACGAGGTGTTGTAAAGGGTGCATGGTTCTTTTTCCTCCGTATTGTCGCTCTTTGTAGAGCTTGTTTTCTCTTTGTTGGTGTTATCATAGCAGAATTTCCATCCTATGAACATGTCGTTTTGCTGGAATGTTTACGCTCTCCCCAAGTGGAGTTTGATGGCAAAACACCTCTGGTGGTTTTTACGTTCTTTCAGAGAGTAACAACCATCAGCCTTCGTATGAAGCGGGAGCGACGTTTTTTTCTCTATAGAAGAGAGTCGCATCCGTTTACCTACTCCTACTATGCTTTAGGCTCATCTTTTTAGGCTACCTCTCCATGATGAAGACCTTATGACGCAAAAATGAGGTGAATTCCTCCCAAAAGAGTGGCAGAATGTCACGCAAAAAGTCGGTAAAGTCCTATCACATTTTTTGCTCCGTTTCTAGTACACTCGTTCTAGTGTCATGATCGTTGCGTGAAAACTCAACTACATGAATCTTATAGAAAGGAGCATGTTCATCGAAGATACTCACTGGCCCGGTAGCTGGTGTACTCACATTTGTCGGCACGCTTTGCTGGCCGACGTTGATGAGTCAGGCAAGCCAGAGAACACCACCTTCCTGAGCCAGATGAGTTGAAAGGATGACATGATGGAGACAGATGACAACACGAAAGAACATACAGGGAAAATTCAACCTGGAGGCACTCAAGCTCACGGAGGGTCCGCACCTTGCCGGATATTTCATACAGCACAGCGATGCCAATCGCTTGCTCATCATCGATGGCGCGATTGTGCGCTTCACTCCTACTGAATACTCACTCTTGCTACGTCTGCTCAAACAGAGTGAACGCCATCTTTCTTTTGCAGTCCTGGAGCAATGCCTCTTCCTGCGTTCCCTAAACTGCAATCCTCGCAGTGCCTTAATCCGGCATATGCGGCGTATACGCCCCAAGCTGTGGCCGTTTGGCCTGGACATCCTCAGTATCACCGGCTACGGCTATATGCTGCACTCAACGGGTCAGGAACTGGCAGCAGTGCAAGAGTTCGAAAAGGTCAACCTGCCAGCGTGAAGCACATCTGCTGCGTGTACCTGCTTATGTAGGACGAGGAATATCCAATGATGAAAAAAGCAGAAACCATGGAAGATTTCAAGAGAACGCCAGCACAACCGCTGTTGCTGAGTATCCCAGACGTAGCTACATCTCTAGGATTGGGCCGCAGCAAGGTCTATGAACTCATCGCAAAAGAGGGTTTGCCGGTAATCCGCTTTGGCAGATCGGTGCGCGTCTCGGCTGCATCCTTGCAGAAGTGGGTGGAGCAACGAGAGCAGCAGCATCTTCCTGGGTAGAGATACCTACGCGTTGGGCAAAACGAGAATACCAGCAGCTGGCACTGCTGGCATCTCTCTTACGTATTCATGCGCCGAGTTGATAGGTCGACATCGCTCTCAGCAACCGCTTTTGTTGCCTTGATGATACCACGAGTATGCTCGGCTTATGCAACTTTTTCTGAACCAGCACAGTGTTGGCCTGCCTGGCGCGCTCTTGACCTTTTAAAGAAGTGAGGATACCGTTATGGTCCTATCCCCTGTTTCATTACCTGATGCCCCGGTAGAGACGATTCTGGCTCGACTGAAAGGGGTGCGCACATCGTTGCATGGCTGGGTGGCGTGCTGTCCGGCACACAGCGACAGGGAACCCAGTCTCAGTATCGGTCTTGGTGACGAAGGACAAGTCTTGCTCAACTGTTTCGCGGGCTGCACTCTCGACAGGATTGTGGAAGCCATGGGTATCACCCTCGCCGACTTGTTTCCTAACGTTGCTTCTGCATCTGACTCACAACCAGAGCAGACACAGCGCAACGTCCTTTCACTCGTTGATCTCGCATCGGACAAGTTGCTACATTGGAAGTACCTCCTACACCTGGGCGTCACCGAGCAACGAGCGGGATGTCTCCAGATCCCCTATCACTTGCCCAATGGCACACCTGCGCCTCGCCACCGACTGCGCACGGCCCTGGTCGCGAAAGAGGGGTCGCACTGGAGCAAGGGGTCAGGCGAGATTGTTCCCTATGGTCTGGAACGCTTGGAAGAAGCCAGCAGGAGCCAGGTTCGTTCAACACCTTCAGCAGCGGCTTCACGCATGGAAATGGCCGGGGAAAACATACATGATCTCCCTGGCTAATGCCAAAGATCCCAATGAGCTACATAAAAAGAACTGGAGGGACTTCAAAACAACCTTTCAGCAGGCACTGGATCGGGCTCAACCACTTGACGGTGCATATGCACAACCAGCGCCCTCCTCATATGAATACACACCTTCTCCCTTTACGCTCCAGGAGTTGCTCACCAGGCAACTGCCTCCCATCCAGTGGGCCATCCCTGACATCCTACCAGAGGGATTGACGCTCTTAGCTGGCAAGCCCAAACTGGGAAAAAGCTGGCTGGCATTAGCCATGGCGCTCGCAGTTGCCGCAGGTGGCGTTGCGCTCGGTTCATACCCCGTGTCGCAAGGAGAGGTGCTCTACCTGGCTTTAGAGGACAATGAACGCCGTTTGCAAACTCGTGCGCAACAACTCCTTGCAACAATGACTATGGTTCCCAACTCCATTGCGTTCGAACTGCGCTGGCCGAGATTGGACCAGGGAGGCCTCATGCACTTGGAGGAGTACCTCAAGGCTCATCCTCATGTGCGACTGGTGGTGATCGATACCTGGGCCAGGGTGTCGCCGAAGGCGCAGCATCGCCAGCGTTCCCAGTACGAGGACGAGTATGAAGCGTTGACTCCCCTCAAATACCTGGCCGATACCTACCGCGTTTCCATTCTGGCGATCCACCACCTACGCAAGATGCGCGGGGATGATGTGCTCGATGAAATCACCGGCTCGATTGGCCTGACCGGAGCGGTGGATGGCGCACTGATCCTCAAACGCGAGCGTGGTCAGCACGAGGCCAGCCTGTTTGTGACCGGGCGCGATATCGAGCACGAACAGCAGTTGGCACTCAGATTCGATGCGCAGACCGCCCTGTGGACGCTGGTAGGAAATGCCGAGGAGGTGAGACGCACCAAAGAACGCCAGGACATCCTTGATCTGCTCAGCGAACAGTTTCCCGAGGGGATGAGTCCACGGCAGGTGGCAGAGGCGCTTGACAAGAATTATCACACCACGCGCTGCCTGCTGCGTAAGCTGGAAGCGGCTGGCGAGATTCAGCACGCAGACAGTCAGTATGTTGCCATTCCTGTGGAGCACTCGCGTAATCAACGTAATCAGTGTAATCAGCGTAATCAATCAGTGCCTTCAGCACTGCAACGTGACGATCAGGTAGCACGCAGTGAGGAGCCTTGTCGCCCTGCAATTGATTACGTTGATTACATTGATTACGCTGGTGAGAGTGTTTCAGCAAACGTGTCCCAGACATATAGCATTCCTCCTCCATTTGGGGGTTGTTCTTTACAGTTCTCATCAGCATCAGAAGATGTGCTCTCTCCTAGGGAAGACATGCAAGATGCTCAAGAGCATCGAGATGTCGGCGTAATCAACCGTAATCAGTGTAATCAACGTAATCAATCGATATCTGCAACGACTCAAGTGAGCGATCATGTTGAGCAGTCTTCCCCAAAATGGATTGATTACAGTGATGGCTCTGATTACGTTGATTACGCTGATTACGCAAATGAAAGTGTTTCAGCATACTGGTCTCAGACACCTGAGCCTGATCCTCTACCGATAGGTGCTTCTATACAGTATCTATCAGAGGCGGGAGATCTGCTCACTGAGAGAGAAGACAATCATGACGCTCAAGATCACCAAGTTGATTTCGCTGATGGCATAATCAACCGTAATCAACGTAATCAATCAATGTCTGCAACAACTCAAGTTAGCGATCACGTTGGGCACTCTTCTCCAAAACGCATTGATTACGTTGATTACGCAAATGAAAGTGTTTCAGCATATTGGTCCCAAACGCTTGAATCTGATGCTTCACTGACAGGCGCTTCTTTGCATCACCTATCAGAAGCAGGAGATCTGCTCACTGAGAAAGAAGAAATACAAAACGCTCAAGATCACCGAGTTGATTTCGCTGATGGTGTAATCAATCGTAATCACCGTAATCAATCTGGCCTCCCCCGTTCAAAGGCAACGCTACAGTTTGAGCAGAGTGAAAGTGATAGTGCTCTTCATACCAACGACGCATCTTCTGGAAAAACTCGGGCAAGCCCGTATGCCCCTGGCAAGAAGCGTTGTCCCCATCATCCACATGCGCAATGGATCCGCTTTGATCCATCCGGTCAGGCCTGGTGCGACCGGATGGACTGCTGGGATTGCTACCGGCTCATGAAAATTGGCGAGGCGATGGACTATCGGCCCATCTCTGCATATACCAGAGGAATTGTCACGCTTGAGCAAGGTATTGAAGCCTGGTCTTCTTTCGTGACCACCCAGGGATCCTTCACGGTGCTAACTGCTACTCAGTATGCCATCGACTTGTGTAAGGCAGTAGGGGTTGAGGTGCCTGATCTATCGGGTGAAGTGAAGCGTCTGGTGCCTGTCAGGGAATGAGCAAGTATTTCCCTAACGACTAGGACATATGCTTCTAATTTGCTTCTTCCAAGACTATAAGAAAGAATGTGACTACAGACTGCTCATTGCAGGTTTGCCAACATAGATAAACAGAAAGGGATGGCTCAATGGCTCGACGCGGGCGCGGAGAAGGTTCCATCTACCAACGCAAAGATGGACGCTGGGTAGCAAATATAATGCTGGAGAATCGCAAGCGTAAATATATCTACGGTAAAACTCGTAAAGAGGTACAAGAGAGGTTAAAGTTCGCTCTTCGTGAGCTTGAGCAAGGAACATTAGTGACAGGGCCGCAACAGACCGTAGCGCAATATCTTCATGAGTGGCTTAAGGTACATAAGCAAGTGATCCGGCCCCGAAGCCATGAGCGATATGAAGCTATAGTTCGGCTTCATCTTGTTCCAATGCTTGGTAAACTGCCAATGCAGAAGTTGACAGGTCAACATCTCCAACGACTGTATACTGAAAAGTTGGAAAGCGGGCTTTCATCGACAACCGTTTCAGCGATCCATAGCATGCTACATACAGCCATGGATGATGCTAGTAAGTTGGGCATTCTTACACGTAATGTGTGTGAAGCCGTTTCACCTCCGAGGAAAGTGCATAAAGAGATGAAGCCTCTTCACCCTGAACAGGTACGCCAGTTGTTAGAAGCAGCAAAAGGACATCCGCAAGAAGCGTTGTTTATTCTTGCTCTTGCGACTGGCATGCGTCGGGGTGAACTTCTTGGCCTTAAATGGCTAGATATTAATTTCGAGAGGAGTATGCTTCAAGTACAGCGTGCTCTTACCAGGATGCCTACCGGTTTGGGATATAAAGAGACTGAGCCGAAGACAAGGAAGAGTCGGCGCAGCATTGTGCTGACTGCATTTGCAGTAGAAGCTCTCAAAAAACACCAGGCCAGGCAATTGGAGATGAAAAAAGCGGCTGGCGAAGCCTGGGAAGAGCACGATTACGTGTTTTGTACGACTACTGGCAAACACCTGCATCCTGGGCACAATGTCCTTGAAGAGTTAAAGAAGCTACTGAAGAAAGCTGGTTTACCTGACGTCCGTTTTCATGATCTTCGCCACAGCACGGCTACGCTGCTGTTAAGCAAGGGCGTCCATCCGAAGGTGGTACAAGAGATTCTGGGTCACAGTGAGATTAGCATGACATTAGATACGTACTCTCATGTGCTACCAACGATGCAGAAAGCCGCAATGGAAGGGTTAAACGACTTCTTTGACAGCTAACTTGATGTTTGCTGTCAGCTTTACTGGCTAGAAGTAGGTATCCATCAAATATAGAAGGTGCCAGGCTGACAAATCGAATTTGTAGCAAAAGATGACAGGAATGAAGGGTACTTATCAACCTATTCTGAACTGTTGGAGACCATCAGGGGCTACTATATTTTTCTTTCTTCTCGTATTTTTGCCTGCTGAATATATTCATTCAGCTCATGTATATACTCATCAATCCAGCGATTCACATTTCCATTCTTTTCACCTTCTTTAAATTCAAGTAACTGCTGTTTTACTGACTCGTAGTGAGCACTTTCAGGTCCCCACCAAGTCCCCGTCGAAAAGTTTGCCATGAAGGCGTGGCGCACATCTTCTCGGTTCCCATAGCGTATCAAGACTTCTCTTGCTATGCACATGTGGCCTTCTTGTCGGAACAAGGAAGGAGGAACAAAGCTAGCGAGGTATCTTGCACGCCTCTCCACATCTTCATCTACCCATTGCCAAACTATTGCTAGAGGAATTGAGGATAGCGCTCCCCCACCTTCTATGGGAGGAACATCACCACCTCGAAGCCACTGTTGAATATACCATGCACGTCTGTCCATTGGCGGACCCAGATACTTGGTGATGAATGTCCACACAACTTGGGGATACCGTAGAGTGATTTCATTGAGCACACTTAGCGTATTTGAATAGAGATTAAGAATAGTATTATCTTCTTCAATATGCTCAAGTATCCAATCGGCAAGGATCGCACTTCTCTCTGGATAGAGTTGCACAAACTTCTTACCGATCTCCGTCCAGTGAAAATCATCCATAGGATCACGCTTGCTATCTTGTGTGATCTGAAACAATGATAAAAGTTTTAAGAGCGAGAGAGTCAACTGCTCTGGTAAGATATGTTCGCTTTCTGCCTCAACATAGTATGTATAATACATGTCCAAGGCGATTGAGTTCGCATAAGGATGTGAACTCTCTAGCAAGAACCTAAGCCATCGAATGAAGATATCTTCTGATATGGTTTGAGTCACTCGTCCGGCGCTAAATAGGCGGAAGGAACCTGTATCAATTAGACCTTGCTCCGCAAGGTTAAGTAAGCGCAATGCAGATCGGTCAGAGATGCCTGCTCTCCATGTCAGTTCAGGAAGCCATTTCCGTAATACTTCATTTTCAGCAAGAAGATCAGCTTGTTCCTCCCAGCGTTGTTGGTCTTCCTCAAAAAAGGCATGAAAATACCCACCCAGAAAGAAGACACTGGGATTGTTGGTTGCATGGCGTTGTGCTTCAAGCAGGTTAGGCAAGAGCGAAAAGGTCGCGTCTCTCTTTCCCATCTCATATCCAAAGCGATAGCCATTCTGTGCCTCTGTTGTAACGAGCCATTGGAGTTCCGTATCTAGGAGTTGAGGATTAATAATGACTTGATCAACCAACTTCAAAATACGTATTGACAATTTATCCACACGGTTGCCTTGTTCATCATAGCTATCTTCCGGCAGATCCATTCCAACGTAGCGTTTCATCTGTGACGAGAAATCATCTCCTGAAAGGGATTCCGTAAGGTATTCCCAGCGTTGTCGAATATGCTGTGGTAATTGCTTGCCATCAAAACGCAGGATTCGGAGAACATCCGCAAGTATTCGTTTCTTGTCTACATAGGGCCGTTGTGCAAGCTCTTCTACAGTATCGATTACCATATCAGCTAAAGCCTCGAATCGTGCCAGACCTTCGGCACGTTGAAGAAGAATCGTCACAATTTGTAGCCGTTCGTCCTCAGGTAAATTTTCTTGTTTTACTTGCGTATGAAGTAACTGCCACACATGTCGATAAGCATCGAATAGTTCTCCATATGTTTCTGGCATCCAGAGATTCGGCTCTTGTCGTAATCCCTGGTACTCAGCACCAACCGAACGAGAAAAATGTCGTGATTCTAATGTCTGATTACAGGCGCGTAAGGCAAGAAGACGTCGTTCCTTTGAGCGATCTCTAAGAGCCTCTTCGAGTATAGGAATTCGTTCTTGTGGAGGAGCTTCCGTTGGAGCGACTTTCCCTGGCGCAAGAGAGAATAGTTCAACAAAAACACCGCTGGCATTGTTTGACCATGTTTCGTTCTCCGCTTCCCCTAATGCCAGAAGTAAACGCGCTGCATCCGCAAATAACGATCTCCATATGGCAATCCTCTCAAGCGCCCATATCACCTCTCTTCGGCCACTAGTAAAATTCAACAGTTCTTCTTTACCCCACTCACCAACGGTTCTTTTTAAGCATTGTAGAGCCGCCTCTGGGTTTGCATTAGTCAGGGATAAAAAAAAATGTGCTCCCAGTTGTGTTCGCAAATAGTTATCGTTTTGGAATGGACCATTTATCCCGAGTAACTCTTCAACAACAGTAGTTGCAACCTCTGACTGAGCGGCATATGTGAACATTTCATAAAACCATTCAAGCAATGTATCGGATAAGTTCGAAGAGAACTCTTCAAAAGAGAATGCATTGCCATAAGCCTGCCACCAATCACTCCACAACTTAATATGCAGTGCCTTAGGAGTAATATAGAGAGTATACTCTCCCTGAAGGATCTTACGCGTCCGTAGTTTCTGAATGATACTTTGAAAACGTGTAAATGTAATGTGATCATCCGCACGTTCGATGATCTTTGCAATTGCCTGAGCTTCTGCGATTAACGGCCTCCCATATCCGAAACGCTTAAAAAGAGCCAAGTGCTGAAGAACAAGCGTCCTTTCCTGTACTTGCGCGCTATTTTGATCATCTCTACCTGCAATATAGCGGCCCCAAACATCAACGGTATCCGGTGAGGCTAATAAATCCTCTGGATTGTTTTTCAGATTTGAACCAATAACATGTGCCACACGTGGCGAACCACTACAAAATTCCAACCATCGGCTGGCTTCATCTTGAGGAATACCATAGGTCTGAAGGATCTTCTGCACATGAGCATCATCGAGAGGAGGAGCATCCAGGTACTGTGTAGTGCCGTGAGCAGGCACATGCTCGTTATAGATGGAAATGAGCCTTATTCCCGAACGTGAATTTTTCAACATATTCCAGATATATGCGCGGTCGTTAAAGTCACATTCATCAATGACCAGAATAGATGAGAACCGGTTATCCGTTCTCATCAGTTCATTCATGAGCTCGCTATCTTTAAATTTGCTGGCAGCGTCACAGTAGATAACAAAGGGACTTAATGTCTCAGAACTAGTCGCTTCTAACACAAGCCTGGTTTTGCCAATCCCGGGTTCTCCAGAAACATGAATATGTACTGTTCCATTCTCTCTCTCTAATGCCGTTTGGAGTGCAGATAAGAATTTCTCCTGGGGTTCACCCGCTTGAAAGTCCGTGAGCATATCATCCTGCTGAGACCAGCTCTGGTGCGTTTGAAAGAGTGCTTTTCCTCGGCGATTGACTAATAAAGCCAGGGAGGGAAAAGGTTTAAGGAAGCCAATCAGGTTGTTCTGCCTGAATATCTCGATGTTGGCAGTACAATATTTTTGGTCAATGGCCTCCAGTTCAGTTCTGAATTTGTCTCTAAGCTGGTCATCTTTCCTGTCGGGTCCGTCCCATCCAAAGAGTACGACCACCAATGTCCCACCCTTATCCAAACACGACTTTACTCGAGGTTTCAGTTCAGTGCTACGCTCATTAAAGAGAATTTCTTTTACTTTTGCATTACCTCTCAATGAAAATAGACCAATTTTAATCTGGTAGCAGGTTAAACCCTGTTTGATGATTCCTTGTCCACCATCGATTTGCACATTTCGAACTTCTGCGTCTATTCCTCCATCTGGAGTATTGATATCGCTGGAGACGCTAATACAATTTTTGGGGATACCAATCGCACCTGCCTCTGCCCATAACAGTTCTCTGAATAAGCTGACTGCTTCAAAGGAAGTGAGTAAGTTTAAATCCGCATTTGTGACAGTTAGAATGGTCTCCATCTTCACTCCTGCGCTTTTATCTTAAAGTCGAACTTCGTCTTCCAACAAAAATCACCTTGTGCTGTCAGTATTGCTGTCAATTATGAAAAGCCTCGCTAAACTTAAAAGCCTCAAGCCGCTTCTCATCTGGCTTGAGGCTTTTGTTATAAATGGCGTGGTGCCAAGGGACGGAATCGAACCGACGACACCAGCATTTTCAGTGCTGTGCTCTACCAACTGAGCTACCTTGGCATGTGGTTTCTATGCGCCAAACTATAACATCCCCTTATTGATCCGTCAATACTTTTTTAGTAGCCTTTTTCTCCTATGTTTCAAGATGTGTCAAGCTGGTCCACTGTTTGCATAAGCTAAAATTCCCATCTGTTCCGATTTAATTGGTCGGGAGTTATTATCCCTATAAAAACA
>WNGR01008144.1_pt1 | contig 11082 bp, 13 predicted proteins | sample 5407581 | NCBI WGS metagenome assembly WNGR01 (sample SAMN13153383, study PRJNA577476) | soil metagenome | isolation source: 80 cm soil or saprolite under Garry oak tree replicate 2 | place: USA:California | collected 2016-06-15 | reverse complement strand
ATCGCCCACTGAACGTTGCTCAGCAGCGGAACGCGCATGCCCGCCGTTTCCACGGCCGGAAGCATGGTGCCGAGGCCAAAATAGAAGAAAAAGATCTGAACCAGTGGCGGCGTATTGCGGAACACCAGGACGAAGACATCGATCACCAGTCGCAATATTCTGGACGGACTACCCTGCATCAACGCGCCTGCCGCGCCGATGACCAGGCTCAGCACGATGGTCGTAACGCTCAGAAACAGCGTCATCTTGAGCCCGCCGAGATAACGATCCCAGTCGTACGCATCGTAGAATACGGAGAAATTCAGCCCCGTCGTTTCATAGAGATGCTGAAACCAGTTGCCGATTGCCTGCATTTTGCGCGACACCGAATTGTTGAGGCAATCACCTCGGATCAGTGCATGGGCCTGACCTCTTCGGAGCGCGAGATGGATCTGGCGCTCCGCTTCACGCGGCTATTTGTCCTTGTATTGCTCGTGCATGAGGAGCGAATATTCGGTCGGACTAATGCCCCACTTCTTTTCTGTGTCCACGATGAAGCCGGTCTTCATCCAGTCCTTGGTCGCATCTTCGAGCAGCTTCTGAAGGCTGGCGTTATCGAGCGCGACGGCGATCATCCACGGCGAAGGCAAAACGCCTTTCAGGGGAAGGGCGTAGTCCGTCTTCCACTCATCCTCGAGTAACTTGCCTTGCAGGAAGGTCTGATCGTAGAGATAGCCGATGCAGTTGCCTTGCTTCATGGCAAACAGAGGCTTCTCTGAACCGTCAAACGCAACGATTTCGGGGCCGTAGGATTTGGCGACATCCTTGTTGTACCAGGCCCCCGACGTTGCACATACGGGTTTTCCCTTGAGGTCGGCCCAGTCGTTGATACCGGCCTTTTTGTTGAGAAGGATGTTCACGTAGTCTGAATAATACAGAGGTTCGATGGCCTGAACGACGCGGCGGCGTTCCGGCCTGTCCGACATGGTCGCGATCAGCAGATCAACCTTTCCCTGCTGAAGAAACTCGATTCTGTTCGAAGCCCCGACTGGAACGAGCTCGAGCTTGACGCCGAGGCGCTTGGCAATATCGGCGGCAAGATCAGGCTCGATGCCGACCACATTTCCAGTGGGATCGCGGTATCCAAAGGGTTTGTAGTCTGCCTTGACGCCGACGTTCAACGTGCCGCGCTGCTTGATGGCATCGACGCCATCGGCCGCTTGAGCGCTGCCAAGCATCAGCAGCAGCGTGACACCTGTCGTCATGGACCGGAGCACATTTCTCATCGGATGACACCTCCAAGGATTGAAATCACGACGCGCCCGACGCGCACTCTTTTCGCAGTACAAAGTTCGTGCCAAACGTCATAAAAAACGGGACACGGAGAATGGAGCGAGGTCGATCGAGCTTCGACCATCGGTCATCATCTCAGCCACGACGTTTCCGATGCCGGCTGAGTGCTTGAAGCCGTGACCGGAGCACGCCGAAACGACAAAGACTCTATCCTGGTCGGGATGCCGGTCGATGATGAAACCCCGATCGGGTGTCACCGTGTAGAGACAGGCGGCCGTCCGCGCGACGCGGGGCGTGGCGCCCGCGAGCCGCCCCTTGACGTGGTCCCGGTACATCTTGGCCGACTCCGCCGGATCGACGGTGCGATCGACGGTGTCGGCCGTTGTGCTGGTCTCATACTGCTCGGTCGCCACCTTGAGGCTACGATCGCCTGGCAGTGGCGGGAAGCCGTAGAGGTAATCGACATCCGTCGCTCCATGCATCCAGATGAATACAGGGGCGTTTGGGCGATAGGCGCTCGTGTCCTCGAGCTCGTACCAATGGAGTACCTGACGCTTCACCGTGAGCACACGGTCAAATGGCGCGCCCAGCAGGTGAGCATTCCAGGCGCCTGCCGACACGACCACCTGGTCCGCCTCGAAGCTGCCCGAGGACGTCTCCACCCGAACGACAGAGCCAGTCTGCGCGATCGAGAGGACTTCGACCCCCGTGCGGATCACTGCTCCGAGTTGCTCGGCCCGCGTCAGTTGCGCCTTGACGCAACGCTCTGGAAGAACGTATCCCCCGCCGGGCTCGTAATAGGCCTTCTCGTTGCCCTGAAGGTTCAAGAACTGCGGGAAGCGATAAGCCACCTCCTGCCCATTGAGCACTTCGTGAGTGATGCCGAAGTCACGGGCTGACCCAATCGAACGTGCGACGAAATCCGGCTTGCCATGGTGCGACGTCTCGCCAACGCCGGGCGCCATGACGATGACGCCGCACGGGTTCAGGAGCTGGTCAGATGTCTCGGCTTCGAGCTCACGCCATATCCGGTGCGTATCCAGGACCAGGGGCACGTAATCTCGGCCTTCACCGACGGCCTGCCGGGTGATGCGGGTTTCACCGTGGCTGGATCCCATCATGTGGGGAGGCGCAAAGCGATCGACGCCGACCGCCTTTACCCCTCGTTTGGCCAGTTGATAGAGAGCCGCGCTGCCCATGGCACCGAGGCCGATTACCAGAATGTCCGCTCGGTCGCTCATGACTTGAAGCTGCTCAATTATTAAGATGACGCAGAGATTGCCTTTCAAATCGGCTCTATGACAAGGATAATTCATGTAATTAAGCAAATTTGCACACCAGTATAACTTCTGCTTAATTCATGACATGACGTCCTCCATTCCAGATCTGCGAAGCTTGCAGATTGTCGCCGCCGTCGCGGACTCGGGCAGCATGCTCGAAGCGTCGCGCCAATTCGGGATGACGCAATCCGCGGTATCTCAGGCTGTGCGGCGGGCCGAAGCCTCGGTCGGCGTTGCATTTTTCGACCGTAGCCGGAGGCCGCTCGTGCCGACCCGGGCGGGGCGCATCCTTGCAGGCCGCGTTCTCGATCTGAACCGCAACTTTGATGCGCTACTGAGCACGCTCCGGGCCGCGGCGGAACAGTCCGAACGTGTTGATCTGAGGCTCGGCCTCGTCGATTCCTATGCTGGCACGGTCGGCGCGCACCTTGTCAAAGAGCTGATGACCGGCGCGATCGCGCTAAGCCTGTCGGCATGGTCGGGTCTCGCTCATTCTCATGCGGAGGCGTTGGTGCGCCGGATGATTGACGCGGCGATCACGTGCGATGCAATGGACGATCTGTATGATGTCGAACGCTTCCCATTCTATCGCGAACCGTACCTGCTGGTGGTGCCACGCGGACTTGAAGCCGAATTTGCCGACCTTGATTTGCGCGAAATCCTCGCCCGGCATCGTCTGGTCCGGCATAGTGAACGCTCCTACGTCGGTGCTCAGGTCGAGCGCCATCTGAGCCGTTTGGGTATTCGCCCGCCGCGGGCCTTTGAGTTTGACACCTCGGACAGCTTGGTCGCCATGGTAGCTACCGGGATGGGCGTCGCGATCACCACGCCGCTGTGTCTGTTGCAGGGGCTCGCTCACGCTGCCCAGGTAAGCGCTCTCCCTCTGCCGGGCCCTGGATTTTTTCGTGAACTGCTTCTGGTGACTCGCCGTGGAGATCTCTCATCACTGGCGCCGCGCATCGCAGAGATGGCTCGCTCGAGCATTACGATGCAGGCGATGCCGCGCATCCGGACGCTCGTGCCCTGGTTTACCCAGGATTATTAGCAAGAGAAAAGCCCGGCGCGAGCCGGGCTTTTTCATTGGGAGCTAGGCTTTGCGGCTCAGCGGCGGAACATGCCGCCCATCATTCCGCCGACGACGCCGCCCATGAAGGCCGCACCGGGATCGCCGCCGCCACGATGGCCGCCGCCACCGCCACCGCCACCGCCGGAAGGCGCAGCGGCGCGCCGGGGAGCCCGCTTGTCGGAGCTGTCATCGCTGGCGCTCGGCGAGGTCGAGGCGACGATCTCGGAGATCAGGGCCTTGTGCTGGAGCTTGTTGAGATAGCCGGTTGACGGATAGCCGCGGGCGGCCTGCCAGCGCTTGAGCACGGTCCGCGTCTCGTCATTGAACGCGCCGGTCACCTTGGTGTCGAAGCCGAGCCCATTGAGGCGGTGCTGCACGTCGCGGCGCTGGCCCTTGTCGAGCCCGATCTGGTCCTCGGTGAGCTGGCTGGCGTCATCGGTGAAGGTCGCGGGGTCGACGCCGGCATTGAGGTTGCGGGTCGTGGTCGACGGTCCGTTCTGGATCGCCGCCAGCCGCGCCAGCGCCAGCGCCTTGAACTGGCCGTTCGGATAGGCGGAGAGGTAGGCGTTGAGCTCTTCCGGCTTGTTGGTCTCCTTCACCGAGCGCCAGTATTCGAGCTCGACGCCGTCGGAGCTGCCGGCCGCGGCAGCGGTCGGCGCGCTGCTCGACGACGCAGTCGGTGCGGCGTTGGCGACCTGCTGGGTCTGCTGCGCCGGGTTGAGATAGACGGCGCCGATCAGGTTGGTGTGGCCCCAGGGAAGCTGGCCCTTGTGGGTCTCCTCGTTGACCTGGGCGCGCACCGACGTCATCGCCTGCTGGATCTCGACGCCGGGCTTGGTGATGTTGTCGATCAGCGCGCGGGTGAACGGGCTGTTGTTGCCCTCCTGGCCGTCGAGCGCGGTCTGTCCCGGGCCGGTGGCGAACGCGATCAGCGTGCCTTCGCCCGACTTCATCTCGGCGAGACCGCTCTGCACGTTGACGCTGCGGGTCGCGGAGTTCGACTTGATCTTGGCGGCGAAGGGATTGTCGCGGCAGGCGTCGAGGAAGACGAGCTTGACCTTGGCGTCGCCCATGGTCTGGTCGAGCGTCAGGTCGATATTGATGGCGGCGCCGAGCTTGACGTCCATCTCCGATTTGATGTCGGCGTCGACTGGCAGAAGATAGTTGCTACCGCCGACGGCGATGCCGTGGCCGGCATAATAAAACACTGCGACATCGGAGCCCTGTGCCTTGCGGCCGAAGTCGAGCAGCTTCTCCGTCATCTGGTCGCGCGAGAGGTTCGATCCTTCGATCACCTCGAAGCCGACATTGCGCAGCGTGGACGCCATCGCCTTGGCGTCGATCGGCGGGTTCGGCAATTGCGCGACGTTCTTGTAGGCGCCGTTGCCGACGACGAAGGCGACGCGACGATCGGCCTTTGCGGCGCTGACCGACAGCGCCATGCACATCAGGGAGAGGAGGATGGTGAGAGTGCGCATCTGAAATCCCCAACAGAATCGAATAATGGACAGCAACAAATTGGCAGCGAACCTACACGAAAACGCCCGGCCTCGCGCTAGCAAAACGACGGTTCGCCCAACCTGTTGCTTTGCGGCCGAGTGTGCACGATGGAATGCCCCTCCAACGTGATCCAAATCACGCTCGACCACTTCGTTTTGTCGCGTGAGGCGGCGCGCGGTTCACTGCGCGCGGGCGCGAACCGGTGCGGCTGGCTTCAAATTCAGGAGATTGCCGAACAGGATCAGCGCTGCGCCGAGCACGGTCCAGGCGTCGAGCCGCTCGGAATAGAGCAGCCAGCCGACCGTCGCGGTCAGGGGTACCCGCAAAAAGTCCATGGGAACGACCACGGTTGCGTCCGCGTAGCGCATCGCGCTGGCGAGGCAATAATGCGCAAAAGTGCCGCAGACCGAGATCACGGCCACCCAGCCCCAGACATAGGTGGGCGGCCAGGCCCAGACATAGAGCGTCGGCAGGAAGCCCACGACCGACTGCACGACCAGCATCCAGAACAGGATCGCAAGCGCGCTCTCGGTACGCGTGAGTGACTTGACCAACGCCATGGACACGCCGAAGCCGATCGCTGCGCCAAGCGCGATCAACTGGCCCTGATTGATCTCGCCGGTCGCGGGCCGCACGATGACGATCACGCCGACAAGGCCGAGCACGATTGCGGCGATCTTCCACGATGTCATGCGCTCGGACAGGAAGCTGGCGGCGAGGATCGCGGTCCAGATCGGCATCGTGAACTCGATCGCCACCACCTGGCCGATCGGAATCAGCGTCAGCGCAAAGAACCAGCCGAGCTGCGAGACGTAGTGGATCAGGTTGCGCGCGATGTGCTGGGGCAGGCGCGTGGTCTTGAGCGTTGCGAAGCCGCCGGCGCGCCGGATCATCGGATAGAGCATGCAGAGGCCGAGCAGCGAGCGCACCTCCATGATCTGGAAGACGTTCATCTCGCGCGCGGCCTCGCGTCCAGCAACCGCCATCACCAGCGTCAGCGACAGCCAGCCGGCCATCCAGAATGCGGCCATCGTTTTGGACGGTGTCGTGCTCATCGGCGAGATGTGGGAAGCAGTAATCGTGAGGGGAGGCCGGTATCGGCGACATCATCGCGGTTTGCAACGGCCAAATCTGCGGGTGCAGCGTTGCAGGCCGGCGTGCTAAGGCTTCGGCGAACAACGAGAAAATCGAGAGGTATCCGCTCATGCGTATCTTGCAGCCGGCCGAATGGTCGAAACCGCGCGGCTTTTCACATGGCGTGGCGGTGGAGGGGCCGGGCCGCTGGGTCGTGCTTGCCGGGCAGACCGGCGGCGACGAGACCGGCAATTATGCGCCTGACATGGCGGCCCAGGTCGCGACCGCGTTGAAGCGGATCGTCAAGCTTCTCTTGGAGGCCGGCGCCGGTCCCGAGCACATCGTCCGCCTGACCTGGTATCTGACCCGCCGCAGCGAATATGAGGCCGCGGGCGCCGGCATCGGCGCGGCCTGGAAGGATACGCTCGGGCGCAATTTCCCGCCCTCGACGCTGCTCTACATCGGCGGCCTCGTCGACGACCGCGCCAAGGTCGAGATCGAGGTGACGGCGTTCGTTCCGAACGCATAAAAAAATCGATCCGGCGAGGTCGCCGGATCGATTGTCTTCAAGCGTGGCTCGCCTTAGCGCGACATCGAGATGTTGGCGCCGCGGAACTGGCTGTCCGCGCGGATCGTGACGGTCTGCTTGTTGCCGCTCGTCTTCAGTCCGATGTTGGCGTTGAAGCCGGCGGTCGAGGCGACCACCTCGAAATTTCCGCCGCCGCCACGGCCCTGCAAGGAGCCGCTGATGTTGCGGCTGGCCTCGCTCCAGCTGCCAGTGATGGCGCTGCCCTCCGCCTTGACGTTGGCGCCAAGGTTGAACTTGTAGGCGTCGCTGGCGCAGGTCAGCGACATCTCCATGGTGGGGCCGATCGGCGCATACTTGGCCCGGCAGCGGATCCGCTCGGTCGAGCCGTCATCCAGGAGGACAGTGCCGCCGCCGCTCCAGATTCCCGCCATCGGCGCGAACGGACCGGACTGGGCCTTGCTTTCGGTGTTCGCGATCGATGCCGCAAACAAAACGGCGGCCGCCGTCAGCCGCCGCCGGTTCAGGACGCTGGTCCCGAATTGCTTATTGGCGCGATGCTTCCCACCGCCCGCTGCACGGTATGCCTGCAGATGCTCCATTCCACTTCCCCGATCCGGCGTTGCCGCTGAGTTGACCGTTGGCATATGCACCATTGATCGAAACTTTCACAAGACCCTCCCGGCCGATGGTGCCGGAAACGTTAGCGCCGGGCGCGGTGATCTTGCCATCGGCAACCGTCAGCATGGAGCTCGCGGTCGGCTCACAGGTGCCGCTCTTGGTGACGATGGTGACATGCCAGTTGCCGTCATAGGGGGTCTGGGCGAAGGCGGGGGCAGTAATGAAAACTGAAGCGGCACAGAACGCCGCGATGCGACCAAAACGCATGAATTCCGTCCTTGAATATGGCTGAGATGATGACCCTTATTCAGACGAAATGTGACGGAAATTTGGTGCAATGCCAAATCGAAAATTGTTCCTGTGGAAACAATGGTTTATTTGTGTTTCCGGCGCTAATTTTCGAAGCAAAATCAATGCGGCTTCACGTTAAGGGTAAACTTCAGGAGAGACTCGGTGCCGAGGTCGCGAACTGCTCGTCCTGGGCCTTGGATGGCAGTGCCTTGTGGACCTTGGCATAATCGATCACATCGGCCAGCAGCTTGAGGCCGAGCGGAGCGAGCGCACGCTCCCACAACTCCCGCGCCGTCTCGCCCCTCTTGACGAAGCACCAGTCCTGGGCGGCGATGGCGCCGGCGTCCATGCGGTCGGCCAGATGGTAGATCGTCCCGCCTGCGATCGGATCGCCTTCCTTGATGGTCCATTCCACGGCGGCCTTGCCGCGATGGCGCGGCAGCAGCGAGGGGTGATAGCCGATCCCGCCGAACTTCGCGGCAGCCAGCGCGTCCTTGCCGATCCGCGCGTGGCTGTGCGCCGTGATGATCAGGTCGGTGTCGGGGGCGATCTCGGAGGCGACGACCAGCTTCGGATCGGCCTGGACCGCCACCTCGATGCCGGCGGCCTTGGCGGTCGCGGCGAGGCGATCCTCAGCATCGGCCACGACGACCCGCGCGATCGCGACGCTGTGCTCCCGGAGCATGTTCAGGGTGGTCACGCCGAAATGGCGGGAGCCGACGAGGGTAATGCGCATGGGTGTTTGATCCGTCTCGCAACTGCGTCGTTCCCCGATAACACGTCCGGCCGTCCTGTCACCACCCGAGGCGCGTTTGCGCCAGTTATCAACAATGCGCGGTGCGCAAGGCGCGATGAACTCAGCGATTGCGCAGCCGCCCGCTCCGGTGCTTCCATGCGTGTATTCCACCAGCTCGGAGCGAGCGAATGCGAAGGGTGTGGCTGATCCTTCTTACCGGATTGATCGTGACAGCTCCCGCGCACGCCGGCGGGCCGCCGTACCCCGCGGTGCCACCCGAAATCGGGGTGGCTCCGTTCATCGGCCCGACCTGGGACGCCTATCGCTGCGCCCAGGAGGGGCCCGTCTATAATTTCTATCACGGCGCCTATTACGGCGAGGAACCGCCGGCGCTTTATCGCGGCTACGCTTACAGGCCATACTACCGCTACAGCGCCTATCGCAGGCTGCCGCGGACCTATTTCTGCGTCACGGATTAGCGTTGCCGCGCGGCCACGGTCGGGCGACAAATGGTGGCTGCCCCGGTTCCTGTGTTTCATTTCGAACAGACGGAATCCGCCCCGCCCTTAGGATCTGGCCTTACCGGGGCTGGCGACATTTGATTCCGGATCCATTTTCGAACCCGGCTTTGGCCGCTGGCCGAATCGCCAGCGGCCTTTTCATGCTCAGCAATCACGAAATCATCGAACGGTAATACGTTCTCAACCTGGCTGTCGTATCGACGAATCCGTCGCGGATTAGTATTGCGTACCGCGACACCAAAAATGTCCCGCCGGCGCGGGCGCGCCGCGCAGGCTTTTTTGCCGGGACCGATTTCATGCCGAGCGCGATTGAGCAGATCGTCGACACCTATGTGCGACTGAAGAACCGCCGTGGCCTTGACCAGCTGATGATGCACAGGCAGCGCCTCGCGGTCGATCTGAAGAGCAAATCCGGTTACGATTTCAGCCTGCCGATTGGACAGATCGACGAGGAGATCGCGATCATCGAGGCGGGGCTGAGCCGGCTGAAGGCGGATCTCGCTGCGACGCGGCCTGTCTGAAAGGCTCAGTCGCGCTTGCCGCCGTCGATGACGGTGAACAGTGGCCGCGCCGGGGTTGGTTCGACCAGCAGCTCCTCCACCAGCGCAGTTGCCGCATCGACATATTTGCGGGTCGGCTTGTCGAGCGGACGCTTGGCTTCGTCCTCGAGCGCGACCTTGGCGGCCTCGACTAGCTTGCGCATCCGTGTGGCATGATCGTCGCCGGCCGTCAGTGTCGCGCGCGCCAGCGAGCGCAGCACGAACAGCTCGCCCTCGAGGCGGAGCAGGCGGTCGTTCAGCCTGGTGAGGACGGCGTTGAGGTCGGGCATCTCTGGCACTTGCTGAGAAAGGTCCGTTCCGATCTAGCGGCGATCGGTGAACGGAGTGCAAATGCCGATGGTGCAATTGGGTTGATCTCCGACGCCCCGCGGCGCCCGTGATGCCATTGATGTGACCGAATGTGACACTGTGGGCGCGTAGGCGAGGCCAGTTCCCGAACCATATGAGGGGCGGGTGGACGTCCGGAGCTCCTACGATGCGGTCTATCCTGGCCTTGGTCCTCTTGATTTCAGCGTGTGTGCCGGCAGCCGCCGCGCCGGCCCGTTGCGCCCACCCACGTCATCCCGTCGTCGTCCGTCCCGCCGAGGACGCGCCCGTGCCGCCCGGCTGGTACAAGTTTCCCGGTCGCCCGCCGATCCCGCCGTCGGAGAACAGGAATCTCGACCCGTCCAATTTCGGCGGTGGCTGACTTTCGCCGCGGTCCTTCACGCCGCAGTGCTGGCGAGATAGTCGCGCGCAAAGGCGAGATACCAATCGAGGCAGGCAGGATTGGCCATTGCCTCCTTGTTGATGACCTTCTCCACGGGCTGGCCGAGCAAGAGCTTCTTGATCGGCAGCTCCTGCTTCTTGCCGGACAGCGTGCGCGGGATCTCGGCAACCGCAAAGATCTCGTTCGGCAGGAAGCGGCGTGACAGGCCGGCCTCGATCGCCTCGTTGATCTTCGCGCGCATCGCGCTATCGAACGCGACGCCATCGCGCAACACCACGAACAGCGGCATGTAGCTGTCGCGGCCGAGATATTCGAGATCGACGACGAGGGAGTCGAGCACCTCGGGCAAGGCTTCGATCGCGGAATAGAGCTCGCTCGTGCCCATGCGCAGGCCGTGCCGGTTGATCGTCGCATCGCTGCGGCCATAGATCACGCAGGAGCCGTCCGGATTGACCTTGAGCCAGTCGCCGTGCCGCCACACCGGCCCGCGGCCGCTGCCGTCGAAATTGTCCGGATAGGTCTCGAAATAGCTCGCGCGATAGCGCGCGTCGCCCTTGTCGTTCCAGAAGTAGAGCGGCATCGACGGCATCGGCTCGGTGCAGACGAGCTCGCCGACCTCGTCGATGACGGCGCGGCCCTGTTCGCTGAAGGCTTCGACGGCTGCTCCCAAGAGCCGGCACTGCATCGCGCCCGGCGTCTGCGGCAATTCGCGATTTCCCCCGATGAAGGCGCCAGCGAAATCGGTGCCGCCGGAGATGTTCGCCCACCAGATGTCGGACTGCGCCTTGCTGCCGTTGGTCTTCGACAGCGCCGCGAAGCGGTCGTTGAACCAGGCCTGCGTGTCAGCGCTGAGCGGCGAGCCGGTCGAACCGAGGCAGCGCAGCTGTGAGAGATCGCCGGCGGCAGTGAGATCCACCTCGGCCTTG
>WNGR01008142.1_pt1 | contig 11083 bp, 19 predicted proteins | sample 5407581 | NCBI WGS metagenome assembly WNGR01 (sample SAMN13153383, study PRJNA577476) | soil metagenome | isolation source: 80 cm soil or saprolite under Garry oak tree replicate 2 | place: USA:California | collected 2016-06-15 | reverse complement strand
GTCACGCAGGTCCCCGGCACCGGTTCGCTCAGCCTTGACAGGAACAGCCCGCTCGGATCAGGCAGCTCGGCCAGGCCGAACTCGCCGAGCTCGAAGCAGCCGATCTCGTCGGTCGGCCCGAACCGGTTCTTCAGCGCCCGGACCATGCGCAACTGGGCGTGCCGGTCGCCCTCGAAATGCAGCACCACGTCGACCAGGTGCTCCAGCGAGCGTGGTCCCGCGATCGAGCCGTCCTTGGTGACATGGCCCACGAGCAAGGTGGTCAGGGTCCGCTGCTTGGCCAGCGCGGTCAGCGCCGAGGTGATCTCTCGGACCTGTGAGACCCCGCCGGGCGCTCCGTCGATGCCCTGGGCCGAGATCGTCTGCACCGAGTCGACGATCAGCAGGGCGGGGTTCACCGCGTCCACGTGCCCGAGCAGCGCGGCGAAGTCGGTCTCCGCGGCCAGGTAGAGGTTCTCGCTGATCGCGCCGATCCGGTCGGCCCGCAGCCGCACCTGGGCCGCGGACTCCTCCCCGGTCACGTACAGGACCGGGCCCTGCGCCGCGGCCAGCGCACCCGCCTCGAGCAGCAGGGTGGATTTGCCGACGCCAGGTTCCCCGGCCAGCAGGACCACCCCACCGGGCACCAGGCCGCCGCCGAGCACCCGGTCAAACTCGCCGAGCCCGGTGGGCCTGGCCCGGGCCACCGCGGGGTCCACCTCCGCGATCGGCACCGCGGCCGTGGCCGGCTGGGCCGCCCGGCCATTCCTGGCCGGCCGGCGCAGCGGCACGGGAACCTTGACCTCGGCGACCGTGCCCCACTGCTGGCAGTCGCCGCACCGGCCCGCCCACCGCAAGCTCTGCCAGCCGCACTCCGAGCACTGGTAGAGCGACGCGGCAACAGACTTCCCCATGGCTCGCACCGTAGCGGCTGGCACTGACAGTGTTGGTGCGGGGGACGACCCCCCGGAACCCCCCGCGATGCCATCCACTCGGGCCAGCCTCCGGCCGGCCGTCGCGGCTGGCAGGGGGGACGACCCCCCAGGATCCCCCCGCATGCCCCCACCCCCCACCCACCTCCCCATTTTCCCTTCACTGTCCCCTCCATGGCCGGCAAGCCGGCCGTCGCGGCTGGCATAAGCTGGCCAGGCGAGATACCGCGGGATGACGCGGGACACCGCGAGACACCACGAGAAACCGCGGGATGTGCGGCTGCCGGGAAGCGAGGGAGGTGCCTTGGGCGACGCAAATCCGGCCGCCGGTGTGCAGGTGGCGCTGTCCACTGCCTCGGTCTTGCCGGAACGGGCGCCGGATGCCTTCGAGACGGCGGCACGCCTCGGGTATGACGGGATCGAGGTCATGGTCGCCATGGACCCGATCAGCCAGGACCTCGATGTGCTGCGGAGGCTCTCTGATTACCACGGCGTTCCGGTCCTGGCCGTGCACGCGCCATGCCTGCTGATCACCCAGCGGGTCTGGGGGCGAGAGCCGTGGGGGAAGCTGAACCGGGCCAGGGAGGTGGCGGAGAAGCTCGGCGCGAAGGTCGTCGTGGTGCATCCGCCGTTCCGGTGGCAGCGCGATTACGCCAGGGACTTCGAGGCGGGCCTGACCCGGATGGGCGAGGAGACCGATGTGGTCTTCGCGGTCGAGAACCTCTATCCGCTGCGGGCGCGCGGGGCCGAGCTGACCGCATACGCGCCGCACTGGAATCCGGTGGAACTTGACTGCCCGCACGCCACGCTGGACCTCTCGCACACCGCGGTGTCGGGTTCCGACGCGCTGGCCATGGCCGACGAGCTGGGCAGCAGGCTGGCCCACGTGCACATGGCCGACGGCACGGCGGCGGGCCTGCCCGACGAGCACCTGATCCCCGGCCGCGGCACCCAGCCGTGCGCGGAGCTGCTCACCAGACTGGGATCCCGCGGATACTCCGGGATCGTCGTGCTCGAGGTGAAGACCATCCGCGCGCAGAGCAGCGAGGAGCGCAGCGCCGAGCTGGCGGAGTCGCTCGCATTCACCCGCCAGCACCTGGCGGCAGCGGCGCAGCCCACGCCTCCAGGCGCTACGCATCCAGGATCAGCGTGACCGGACCGTCGTTGACCTGGTCAGCCGCTTATGGGCACCCTTCCCGCCTGCATCTTGCTGCGCCGGCGGCGGATCCGCTGGACGATGACCAGGTAAGTGCGGCGACCCGGGCGGGACTCGGACCCGCCAACTGCGACCATCCGGGCCGGAAGGCTTTGTCAGAAGAACCTGATCCCGGTCACCGGGTGCAGCTCGATGTCGTTTGGCGCTGCGCCGGTCACGTTGTGCTCCTCATCGAAGAAGCCGAGCCCCCGGACATCAACGGTCCGGTAGACGTAGCGCCAGGAGGTGGGGGTGCCGTACCGGCTGGTGACCGCGTTCCGGACAGCAGTGATGGCGGTCTTCCACGGTGACACCGCGCTGACACAGCCAGGCCGGGGGACCTCCGCGATCATGTCCCGGCCGAACGGGCTGCGCAGCCGCAGGTGCAGGTCGCCGTCGTCCTCCAGCTTGACGGCCACCAGGGTTACCCCGTCGACCTGCCAGGTCCGGAACTCGGGCCACTTGATCCGGTGGTCCTGCGCGTAGGACCCGAAGGAGGCCGGGGGCACCCGGCCGTCCAGGTAGCCGATCGTCGTGAAGCTGATCGTCCGGGACACCTGGTTGCGGGTGGCGTCGGCGCCAGTCTTCACCGGCCAGCGCCAGATGCCGCAGGAGCTGGCCATCGCCGGTCCGGCGGTCAGCGCGACGGAGAGGGCGGCTGCCCCGAGCCCGGCGGCGCCGACAGCGGCCGTGATCTTGTATGTGAGGTTCACCTGAAAGTCCCCACCCTTTCTCCCGGTCCCTGGCCATCGTGGCCGGGGTACCGGAGCGGCCCGTGCGGGAATCGGACCCGCCGCGTGCGAACCATCCCGGGCCGGTGGCGCTAGCTGGCCTCTGCGGCGGTCAGCGGCACGTCGCGGCACGCCCACACCATGGCGATGACCCAGCCGATTAGCGTCCAGCCGGCCAGGATGTTCAGTGCCATGATCGAGCCGGTATCCGGGACGTGGCGGCGGAGGGCGAGCTGGGTGGGCAGGAAGTAGCAGACGGTCACGATGGTGAACGCGACTGTCAAGATCCAGTAGATGACCAGGAGCGTGGCCCGGGTGATCCGCGCGAAGCGGCCGGGCTGGGTTTCGTCGGTTTCCATGACTCCGCCTCAGCTGCGGTTGAACGTGGCGAATGCGGCCGTGGCTGCCTTGATGCCGACGTTGCCCTTGTCCAGCGCGGTGCCCGCCGCCTGCGAGGCAGAGTCCGCGGACACGTAGTCACTGGTGGCGACATCTCCGGCGATTGCCATTCCGGCTAACGCCGGCGCTCTCGTGTGATTACTGCGCTTGAACATGGTTGCCTCCCCCAAAGGCGTGATCTTGCGGAGGTGTGGCTAGGGACCGTTCGGAGCTTTGCCCTCCGGGCGGTCCCCGTCATGTTCGCTAGTCGCAGTTTTCTAGAACTGTATATCCAGTGTACGCGCTACGCGGCTGGTTGTCACACGTGAATCAGGGCCCCCTAGGGACCTGGGGAACCCCCCGCTCAGGGCTCGGTTCGGGACAGCGCGTCGGACAGCTCATCAGCGCCGTGGCAGAACACGTAGTGAAGACGGCGGCCGTCGCGGTGCTCGGCTGCCCACCCGGCCGGGTGGGCATCGATCTGCCAGGCGGGATGCTCGGCGCGGAGGCGCTCCAGCACCCTGTCCGGGTCGGCGGTCATGCCCCGCTCGGCGCCGCGAAGCTTATTCTCCAGGCTGTCTAAGGTGGCGGCCCAGACGCGGCGGGCACCGCGGTGCCCGGTCCACCCGTGCCCCCCGGAGACACGGATGGACCAGAGCGGGAACCTGAGCTTGATGTCCGCGAGGTGCTCGGACGGCTGGCGGCTGGTCATGGCGTCCAGACCAGGGACGGGACCGGCAGGGGCGGGTACGCGGTTGCCGCGGCAACCGCGTAAGCCACGCTCGCGGCGGTGACGGCCATGAGCACCACCACTAAAGCGATCATGAGCCTCTCGCTGGTTATGGCATCGCCCCGATCCGCGCCCGGATCTGCTCCCGCAGCTCGCCCGGCGACTCGGCGTGGACCATGACCGGCGGCGTGGACCCGGTCAGCCGGGCATGCCACAGGCCGTTGACGAGCCCCTGCCAGGCTTCCCAGCGGGGAAACTCCGACTCGATTGCCCGGATCTGGCGGTCGCGCTCCTCCATTGCCTCCGGGCTCATGAGGTGATCCCGAACATGGGGAGGTTCTCATCACCGGGGCCGACCGTGCCGGACAGCAGGTCCGCCACAAGCGCGGCCTCCCAGCCTCCGGGCCGGTCCCTGATCACCTCGGCGCTGCCCGCCGAGATCCGCGGCGAGCCGGGCCAGGGCGCGGGCGATCGTCTCGCCGGCGTCCTCACCGGCCGCGACGGCGACCGCAGCGGCGCCAGCATCTGGTAGTCGTGGCCAGGCATCGCGGCCGGGCGGGCAGGCAGCGCGGAGCATCTCGCCGGTCTCGGCGAGTTCCTCGCTCAGCCGGCCGGCGATCTGCGCGTTGCGGGCAGTGTCACCGGGGAGCCGGTTCGCGAGGTCCGCGAGGTCGGCCAGCGCCGACCTGGCCGTTTCGGTGAGGGTGACCTCGGGCGGGGCTGGTGCGGTGGTGGGAAGATTAGGCATAGCCGCCTCCCTGGGGCGGTCAGGGCCGGGCAGCGGGTGTGCAATCACCCGTCCGGCCCGCTTGCGTCAGGTTGATGCCTGACAATCCTTGATAGTAACCCTAGGAAGCTTGGGGACCTAGGGGACCTCTGGCATCCTGACGCTCCGGAGGTCCCCTGCATGATTGACCCGTGACCCTGGACATGTTCTCTGACGTGCCGGTTTACATCCAGCTGGCCGACTTGCTGCGTAAGCGGATCCTGTCCGGGAAGCTAGGCCCGCGCCAGCCACTGCCGTCGAATAAGGCGCTCGTGCAGGAGTACGGGGTTGCCCGGGGCACCGCGGAGCGCGCGGTCGCCGTCCTGCGCAATGAGGGCCTGGTCCGGACCGTGCCGGGCAAGGGCGTGTTCGTGGTCCCCGAGAGCGAGCGCAAGGGAACTCAGCAAGCTGGAATGTAATCTCTCAGCAAGCTGACATGTAATGAGTGCCCTGAGGGCGCTATGCGTGGGTGTCGCGGTACTCGCCTGCCTTGCGCGCCTTCAACGGGCCGCGCGTGCCATCGGTGAGCTGTTGCCTGGTGACCCGCAGCGTGCCGTCCGGGAGGAAGTCCTCGCGCCGCACCGCGAGGCACTCCCCGATGCGCAGCCCGCACCCGCGCATGATCCAGATCCCGAGCCGCAGCTGTTCCGGCATCTGCTCGGCCATCGCCTCAAGCTGCGCGTGCCCGGGAAGATGAAGTCAGGACGCGCCGGGCGGTCGGCCAGCCGGATGCCGGCGAGGCGGTATTCGCTGACCCGCCCGGCCCGCCGGGCTTCGCTGAGCATGGCCGACAGGGCCGTCTGGGCGATCCTCCCGGCACTAGGCGACAGCAACCGCAGCAGGGTGGGTCACCCCTTCCCGGTCGGCCGCCACGTCTGCCAGCTTGCGGCTGCCGAGCACGGGCAGCAGGCTGGCCCACGTGCACATGGCCGACGGCACGGCGGCGGGCCTGCCCGACGAGCACCTGATCCCCGGCCGCGGCACCCAGCCGTGCGCGGAGCTGCTCACCAGCCTGGGATCCCGGGGATACTCCGGGATCGTCGTGCTCGAGGTGAAGACCATCCGCGCGCAGAGCAGCGAGGAGCGCAGCGCCGAGCTGGCGGAGTCGCTCGCATTCACCGCCAGCACCTGGCGGCAGCGGCGCAGCCCACGCCTCCAGGCGCTACGCATCCAGGATCAGCGTGACCGGGCCGTCGTTGACCAGCATGACCTGCATGTCCGCGCCGAACAGGCCGGTCTCCACGGCGCCGCCGAGTCCGGCGAGCGCGTCGGCGAACGCGGTGACCAGAGGCTCGGCGACCGGGCCGGGCGCGGCCGCCTGCCAGGTGGGCCGACGTCCTTTCCTGGTGTCCGCGTAGAGGGTGAACTGGCTGATCACCAGCAGCGGCGCACCGGTATCAGCGCACGACATCTCGCCGCGAAGTATCCGCAGGTGGTAAACCTTGCGAGCAAGGACGGCCGCGGTCTGCGCGGTGTCCGAGTGGGTCACGCCGACCAGGACCACGAGGCCTGGTTGCGCGAGGCGGCCCACCACCGCCCCGGCCACCTCGACGCTTGCCTCACTGGCACGCTGGACCACAGCTCGCACGAGAAGGAATTCTGCCTCCGATGAGACGCCAGAGGCCGCTAGCTGGCCGTTTTGCAAATGCAAGCACCAGGAGCGAGACTGGATTCCATGAGTCCGGTGAACGTTCCAGCGATCGGCGCCTATATCAAGGAGCAACGGGAGCAAGCCAAGATCTCACTCCGCCAGCTGGCCCAGGCGGCCGGCGTTTCCAACCCATATCTGAGCCAGATCGAACGCGGCCTGCGCAGGCCGAGCGCGGACATCCTGCAGCAGATAGCCAGAGGGCTGCGGATCTCGGCCGAGGCCCTGTACGTGCAGGCCGGCTTCCTTGAGGACCGGCCGCCGGGACCGGGCGTGCGCGACGCGGTGCTGGCCGATCCAGAGCTCACCGAACGGCAGAAGCAGATGCTGATCGAGGTCTACGAGTCGTTCCGCAAGGAGACGGGGTCGGCTATCCGCGAGCGGACCGTGCTGGCCGGAGACGTCGAGCCCGAGGACGGCGGGCCCAAGATCGGCGTGCCCGAAGACGGCATGACCGAGGAAGGCGGGCCCGAGGACGGTGAGCCCGGCGGCTTCGAGCCCGGGGAAGCCGGGCCCGGGGAGGACCCGGCGGGGTGGTTCGCGCCTGACGAGGCACCGCGAGAGCCGGATAGTCCGCCGGGTCGGGGCCGGAACCGGGTAGCGTGACACCGTGCTTTACAGTCATCCGGCCGCGCTGTCAGTTCTCGACTGGTTCTTCGAGGTGCTCGCCATCGGCGCGTTCATCTTCGAGGCCTTCGCGTTCATCGACGCGATCCGCCGCCCGGCGCCAGCGTTCGTCGCGGTCAGCAAGCAGACCAAGCCGCTGTGGCTGATCATTACCGGCGTCGCCACCGCGATCGGCCTGGGCACCGCCGCCGCCGGCAGTTTCGCCGTGATCGGCATCCTGTCCGTGGTCGCGTTCGTGGCCGCGGCCATCTACATCACCGATGTCCGGCCCAAGGTCAAGGATTTCCGCGGCGGCGGGACCGGATCGCACATGGGACCGTACGGCCCCTGGTGACAGGCTGACCGCCGAGGTTGCCCGCATGAGGCTGCACTAGGCTGCACGGCGTGAGCGAAACCCGCAGCGGCGAGACGCAGTGGCGCACGCACCGGCTTGACCTTGACGACCAGACCCTGCGCGAGTGGGACGCCACCGTGCTCGAGGCGGAGCCGGAGGGGATAGTCCTCGACCGGTCGGCGTTCTACCCTGGCGGCGGCGGGCAGCCCCCCGACCAGGGCGTGCTGCTCTGGGGCGGGGTGCAGACCCGCATCGTGGGAGTCAGGAAGGGCGATGAGGAGTACCTGATCCCGGCCGAGTCGGACCCGCTCCCGGTGCCGGGTACCGCGGTCAGGGGCGCGGTGGAGGACGAACGGCGCACCGCGCTGATGCGCACTCATTCCGGGCTGCACGTGCTGTGCGGGGTCGTCTTCCGTGACTACGGCTCGCTCGTCACCGGCGGGAACATGGAGCCGTTCGCCGCCAGGATGGACTTTGACCTGCCTGAGGTCCCGGCCGGGTTCAAGGAGGCGGTCGAGGCGGCGTGCAACGCCGAGATCGCTGCCGGGCGGCGGATCGACGTGCGGGTGCTGCCCCGCGCGGAGGCGCTGGCGATTCCCGACATCATCCGCACGGCCACCAACCTCATCCCGGCCGACGCCCAGGACGTCCGCATCGTGGACGTCGTCGGCCTTGACCAGCAGGCGGACGGCGGCACGCATGTGGCCTCGACCAGTCAGATCGGCCGGATCGAGGTCGTCAAGATCGAGAACAAGGGGAAGGGGTTCCGCCGGCTGCGGATCAGGATCGCCGACTAGGCCCGGGCCGTCCGCGCCGTCGGGCGGGTGACTAGCTGGCGGCCGTTGCGTTCAAGCTCAGAACGGAAATGCGAGGAACGCCGCTGGGATGGCCACGGTCGCCGCCGCGACCACGCTGACCAGGGCCACGGCCACGATCGGCAGCCTCGGGGCGGGCCGCAGCAGCCGGGACACGCGGGCGGCCACCTGGCCGTCGGTCCCGGCGTCGGCGACCGCCAGGGCTCCGGCTGGCGCGTTCACCCCGCCCGCCGCGCCCACCCGGAGCAGGGCGGTGGCGAGTTCTCGCGCGGGCCGGTGCCGCAGCGCCCGGTCGTCGGCCAGCATCTCGACGAGCAGCGCGACCGCGGCGTGTGCCTCGCGGGCCACCGCGGACCAGCGGAACGCCCGCAGCAGCGCGGTGAACGGCAGCACCACAAGATCGTGGCGTTCCCGCAGGTGGGCCCGCTCGTGCGCGAGCACGGCCGCCAGTTCGGCCTGGTCCAGCAGGTCCAGGGCGCCCGCGCTGATCACGATCCTGGAGCGGATCCCGGGGACGCAGTAGGCGGCCGCCGCCGGGTGATCGACCACGAGCGCCCCTGGGACCTTCGGGTCGCCGTGGGCCAGCAGGCTGAGCAGCACCCGCTGCCGGCGGCGCGCGCGCAGCACGCCGGCAAAGGCCGCCACCAGGATCCAGCAGAGGAGCAGCAGCAGGACCAGCCCGGCCATCAGGGCCAGCAGCCGCAGGCCGAGGATCCCGGCCAGCAGGCCCCGGGTCCGCGCCGTGGTGACGCTATTGCGGTCCAGTACCCGGGAGCCAAGCGTGAACACGCCTCGCGCCACGCCAGAGCGCGCGTCCGCCGCGCCCAGCCCGGCCAGCGCCCCAACGGCGGCCAGGCCCCAGCCGAGCCCCAGCGCCTGCCAGAGCACGATCGCCACCGCCGGGGACCTGCGCGGCCAGCGCGCGGCGGCGAGAGCCGACGCGGCCGGGATGCAGGCCGCCGCGAAGACGGCGAGGAAGAGGGGGGCGGTCGGCACCTGCGGTCAGTCCCCGGCGTCCTCGCGGGCAGCGCTCTGGCCGTCAGCATGGGCAGCGCTCCGGGCGCCGTCCCGGGGTGTGCCTTGGCCGAGTGCCTCCAGGGCCCGGCGCAGCGCCGCTGCCTCGGTCTCGGACACGCTGCGGGCAAACCGGGCCAGGGCCGCGTGCCGGTCGCCGGTCTGTTCGAGCGCGTTCAGCATGAGCTCGGTCACGTACGCTTCCCTGGTCTCCGCCGCGCGGTAGCGCCAGGCGCGCCCGTCTCGCTCCCGCCGCGCGAATCCCTTCTTGGCCAACCGGTCCAGAACGGTCATCACCGTGGTGTGCGCGAGGTCCCGCTCAGTGAGCTTGCCGCTGACCTGCCGCACCGTGAGCGGGTCCTGGCTTTCCCAGAGTACGTCCATGATCGCGCGTTCTAGCTCGCCGAGACGGTTCACGGCGTAACTGTACCCCGGCGAATGTCGGACAACTCAGGCGGAGTGTGCCTGTCCGGCGGGGCGGCGTGCGCCGGCCGGATTGGGGCGCAACGGCCCGGCCAAGATGGGATTGCGCGGCCGGCCGTAACGGGGCATGCTGGCCGCTTGATGGCCGAGCACGGACGCCCATTATTCGCGGTTACTTCAGCACGAGAAGACATCCCCGGCAGGAAACAAGCGCGCTGCGAATTTATGCCACTGGCCTGCCCATGAAGTCCGTCGGCCGGCGGATGGGCCTCAGCGAGGAGACGGTCAATCAGCATGTGTGCCGGGTCCGCGAGCAGTACGCCCGGGCGGGCCGGGCAGCGCCGACAAAATTGGAGCTGTACTATCGAGCCGTCGGGGACGGGCATCTCCCCCCTCACCGCGGATCCCCCCCCTCGCGGCTGTAGGGATTAGCGGAGATACCCGCCCTCGGCCTAATGTTATGGCGAGACAATCGTATGTCTTATCAAACAGAAGGTCATGATCCCCGCTTGGGATCATTCTTGCGCGTGTTCTTAAGCCAGATGCATGGCGAGTTTCCTAGCGCAAAGCCGCGGCCAGGCCGGTTACGTTCCGCAATCGTCACCGTCAATGCCTCCTGGCCGGGCTGGCGGATGTGGCATCGTGTCCGAAGTGAGGATCACGCTGGCGCTCGGTGACATCACCGAGCAGCAGGTCGATGCGGTGGTCAACGCGGCCAACTCGTCCTTGCTCGGCGGCGGGGGCGTGGACGGGGCGATCCACCGTCGCGGCGGCCCGGCGATCCTGGCCGCGTGCCGGGAACTGCGGGCAGGCCCGCACCGGGATGGCCTGCCCGTCGGCGCGGCCGTCGCGACCACCGCGGGCGAGCTTCCCGCCCGGTGGGTCATCCACACCGTCGGGCCCGTCTGGTCGCGAAACGAGGACCGTTCCGCGCTGCTCGCCTCGTGCTACGCCGCCTCGCTGCGGGTCGCCGACGAGCTCGGCGCCCAGATTGTGGCGTTTCCCGCGGTGTCGACCGGGGCCTTTGGCTGGCCCATGGACGATGCAGCGCAGATCGCGGTGAGCGCCGTGCGGGCCGCGGAGTCCCGGGTGGAGGAATCGCGTTTCGTGCTGTTCTCCGATGACGCCCTGGCCGCGTTCCGGGCGGCGATCGGGTAGCACCGCATGCGCTTCCGCTTGCCGGTCAGGTTTCCGCGGACGGCCAGGGCCCGTGCCGTCGCTGCCGTAGCGGGACTCGCGGTAGCCGGGGGCGCGGTCATCGCGGCCGTTCCACGGCGGCCGCCCGTTCCGGCCCCGTTGACCGAAGGGCTGGCGCAGGATCCGTGTCACCCCCAGGACGTCATGGCCGTGCCTCCCGGCGTCAGCGGCCGGTACCTGGGGGACAGCAGCGTGCTGCGTTCCGGTGGCAGGGTGTACCTGGCACCGGGCCGGTTCGAGCCGGTCACGGCCGCCGTGACCGGATGCGAGCGGGCCAGCGTCCGCGCCAGTCAGCAGTGGCTTGCCTCGGGGAT
>WNGR01010624.1_pt1 | contig 11084 bp, 7 predicted proteins | sample 5407581 | NCBI WGS metagenome assembly WNGR01 (sample SAMN13153383, study PRJNA577476) | soil metagenome | isolation source: 80 cm soil or saprolite under Garry oak tree replicate 2 | place: USA:California | collected 2016-06-15 | reverse complement strand
TCGACGCCCTGGGCAACCCGGTCCCATCCTTCACCGGCTCCGTGACGATCGCGCTCGGGCACAACGGCGGCATGCTCATGCCCGGCACGCTCTCCGGCACGAAGACGGTGGCCGCCGTGAACGGCGTCGCTACCTTCTCGGATCTGAGTATCGACCAACTGGGGAACGGCTACACGCTGCTCGTTACGGCGTCGGGGCTCGCCGGCAGCGAAAGCGCGTCCTTCAATATCGGTGTGATGTAGCGCGCTACCCGCTCCTGTCCGTTCCTGCCTAATTCTGCACGTCCCGGGCGTCATATGCACGAAAGGCGCCCGGCTTCTTTAAAAGCGTCGCATCCGGGGTACCGCCTGTCGTCGTGTGCCGTACGTTTGTCGCTATGCCCACCATGCTGCTGCTCGTGCTTCAGGTCTCCGCCGCCACAGCTTCGCGGCGTATATACAGCGGGCTCGAGAAACAGCTCAACGTCGCCGTGCCGCGTATCGAGGCCACCGTGACCATGGACGGCGCCCTGAACGAGCCGGTGTGGGGCGAGGCGGCGGTGCTCGCGGGCTTCTCGCAGTACCGACCCGTTGATGGCCGACCGGCAGCGGACTCGACCGAGGTGCTCGTCTGGTACGCGCCCGATGCGATTTACTTCGGGATCCGCGCCTACGAGCAGCATGGCGCCGTCGTGCGGGCCACCCTCGCCGAGCGCGACCACATCGACGCCGACGACCGCGTGGTGCTGCTCCTGGATACATACGCCGACCACCGCCGCGCCTTGCTGTTCGCGGTGAATCCCCTCGGCGTCCAGGAGGACGGCATCTGGAGCGACGGCTTAGAGGCGGCGGCGGGGGGACCAACGGCAGGTGGGCGGCTCGACGCGACCATCGACCTGAATCCTGACTACGTCTACGAGTCTCGCGGACGCCTGACCCGGTTCGGATACGAAGTCGAAATCCGTATTCCTTTCAAGAGCCTGCGCTACCAATCGGCCGACCCGCAAGACTGGGGTCTCCAGGTCGTGCGCGAGATCCAGCACACCGGATATGAGGACACGTGGACTCCCACGAAGCGCGCCAGCGCGAGTTTTCTCATCCAGTCCGGCCGGCTCGTCGGGCTGACGCAGCTCCGCCGTGGCCTCGTGATGGACGCCACGCCGGAGTTTACGACCAAGGTGAACGGCGCGCCCGAGGCCCCTCGCTACACGTACAGGGGTGAGCCCGATCTCGGAGGGACGTTGCGGTGGGGGGTCACCGAGAACTTGAGCCTCAGCGGCACCGTACACCCGGATTTCTCGCAAGTAGAGGCCGACGTCGGTCAGGTGACGACGAACGTGCGTTTCCCGCTGTTTTTTCCCGAGAAGCGTCCCTATTTCCTGGAAGGCCTGGAGCAGTACGCCACCCCGAACCGCCTCATTTACACGCGGCAAGTAGTGGCGCCCGTGGTGGGCGCGAAGCTCGCGGGGAAGGTCGGGAGCACGAACCTCGCCTACTTGGGCGCCGTGGAAACCCGATCTATGACCTCCTGCGAGTGCGCCGCGACCTTGACGCTAGCTCGACCGCCGGACTCGTCTACACCGACCGCATTGATGGGGCCGCGTACAATCGCGTCCTGAGCACGGACCTGCGCGCCGTATGGCGGAAGATCTGGTTCTCGCATGCGCAGCTCGTCGGGTCGTGGACGCGGGACCCGGGTGGCGCGCGCGCCGGGGTGCTCTGGGACGCGATCCTCTATGACCGCACCGGCCGGGCGTACGGCAATCATGGCGAGATCGCGGGTGTCAGTCCGAACTTCGTGGCCGCGTCGGGTTTCGTACCGCGGACCAACTACGTGCAGGCGAGCTTCTTCAACCGCTTCAGCTGGTATGGGCGGCCGGGCGGCGTCTGGGAGCAGATATCGACCTTCGTCGGCTATACGCCGCTGTGGCGGTACGACGACTTCTTCCACGCCCGCAGCACGATCGAAGGGGGCTTCCAGAACACCTGGACCGTCAACGCGCGCGGCGGATGGGGGATCACGGTCAACGCCAGTGATCTCGAGCAGCGCTTCGACTCCACGGCGTACCTGCGGTACGCTACTGACGGCGCGGGGACGCCCTTTGTGCTGCCGCACGGCCTTTACAACCTGCTCGGCGGCAACGTGGGAGTGACCACGCCCAATCGGGCGCTCACCGCCGCCATGAACGGCGGCTACGCCGCTGTGCCGATCTTTGCTGAGGCCGCGGCGGGCCGCCAGGCCACGGCGCAGCTCACGCTCACCTGGCGCCCCAACCAGGCAATCCGGGTCGAAACCCTCTGGACCGACGCGCGGATCACGCGAGCGCGCGACGGCAGCCGGTTCTCCCTCGCTGATATCCTCCGGCTGAAGCTCGAGTACCAGCTCTCGCGCGCCATCTTCTTCCGTTATGTCGGCCAATACTTCGCCCAGGACCAAGCCGCTCTCGCGGACCCGCGGACGGGGCAGCCGCTATTCATCTTCAATCCGGACTCGGCGCGCTACCTCCCCGCTCCACCCCAGACCACGAACGAGTTCCGAAACGATTTCCTGTTTTCCTACAAGCCCTCGCCTGGCACCGTGTGCTTTGTAGGCTATGGAGCGTCGCTGGTCGAGCCGATGGCGTTTCAGTTCCAGGGACTGGCCCGGACGTCGGATGGGTTCTTCTTGAAGGTCAGCTATCTGTTTCGCACGTAAGAGGCGCCGGTCGGAATCAAGGGCGCCGTGCGACCGAGCACGACTACCCTGGAGACTTGAAGGCGTGGACGCATATTCCCGCCGATGATCCCGCAATACGAAGACTTCGCGGAGGCCCTCGGCTCGAGCTACCGGCTGGAGCGCCCGCTGGGCGAAGGGGGCATGGCGACGGTCCATCTTGCCCAGGACCTGAAGCACCGCCGCAGAGTGGCCGTCAAGGTGGTCCGACCCGAGCTCGCCAGGGGGCTCGGGACTGAGCGCTTCCAGCGCGAGATCGAGATCGCCGCCGCGCTCAATCACCCCCACATCCTCGCGGTGCACGACTCCGGGGAAGCGGCCGGCGTGCTCTACTACGTCATGCCGTACGTCGAGGGTCAGTCGCTGCGCGCTCGTCTGCTGCGCGACAGGCAGCTGCCGCTCGAGGACGCACTGCATATCACGCGGGAGGTGGCCGACGCGCTGGACTACGCGCACCAGCGGGGTGTGATCCATCGCGACATCAAGCCGGAGAACATCCTGCTGCAGGCCGGACACGCCGTGGTGGCGGACTTCGGGATCGCGCGGGTGATCAGCGCCGTCGCGGAGGGGAGGAAGCGCACCCGTAGCACGGCGCTGACACAGCCCGGCGAGCAGATCGGGACGCCGGACTACATGAGCCCCGAGCAGGCGTTGGGAGAGCCGGAGCTGGACGGGCGGTGCGATCAATACGCGCTGGCCTGCGTGCTCTACGAGATGCTAGCGGGGCAGCCGCCGTTCACCGGGACGACAGCGGAAAGCGTCCTGCTGCGCCATCTGACGGTCGAGGCGCCGCGGATCACGGATCTCGCGCCCGCGGTCCCGAAACCCGTGGCCGCGGCGCTGGCCCGAGCCCTTGCCAAGGCGCCGGCCGACCGGTTCAGCGGGATGGCAGCGTTCATCGCCGCCCTCGCGGCGCCCGAAGCTCCGGTGGGCGCGCCGCCGCCCGCGCAACTCACCTCCTTCATCGGCCGCGAGCGCGAGACGGCAGCCGTCCAAGAGCTGTTACAGGGCACTCGGCTCCTGACCCTTACCGGTGTCGGCGGCAGCGGCAAAACCCGTCTCGCTCTCGAGGTGGCGAGCCGCCTGGCGGCGCGGTACCCGGAAGGGGTCGCGTGGGTGGAGCTGGCGCCCCTGGCGAATCCCGAGCTCGTCCCGCACCACGTGGCCGACGCGCTGGGCGTGCGGCGCGACGGAATCCGAGCGGCGGGGGACGCCCTGCTCGAGGCGCTGCGCGACTGGGAAGCGCTGCTGGTGCTGGACAACTGCGAGCATTTGGTCGAGGCGTGCGCCCGCCTGGTGGAGAGCTTGCTGCGGGGCTGCCCGCGGCTCCGCATCATGGCCACGAGCCGGGAGGCGCTGGGGATCGGGGGCGAGCGCGCCTGGCCCGTGCCGGCGCTTAGTCTCCCGGGGGCCGGCACGCCCGTCACCCGCGCGGTGGCTGCCGAGAGCGAGGCGGTCCGTCTGTTCGTCGAGCGGACCCAGGCGGTACGGCCGTCGTTCGAGCTGCTGGACGGTAACGCGGCGGCGGTCGCGCGCATCTGCCAGCGGCTCGACGGCCTCCCCCTGGCCATCGAGCTGGCCGCCGCGCGCGCTCGCGTCCTCGATCCCCAGCAGATCGCCACCAGGCTCGAAGACCTGTTCGGGTTGCTCTCCTCGAGCAGCCGGACGACCCCGCAGCGTCACCGCACGTTGCGCAGCACCATCGAGTGGAGCCACGACCTGCTCACCGAGCCCGAGCAGGTTCTCTTCAGGCGGCTGGCGGTGTTCGCCGGGGGATTCACGCTCGACGCGGCAGAGGCCGTCGCGGCGGGAGGGGCGATCGCCGCGGCAGACGTGCTGGACCTGCTGAGCGGTCTGGTGGACAAGTCGCTCGTGTTGCTCGAGACCGAGGCGATCGAGGCGCGCTATCGCATGTTGGAGACGATGCGGCAGTTCGCGCGTGAGCGGTTGGAGCAGGCGGGCGAGGCGGCGGAACTGTCGCGCCGCCACGCGCAGTTTTTCCTCGCCCGCGCCGAGACGGCGGAGTCCCTGCTCCCCCAACACGCCGAGGGGGGACTGGAGCGGCTGGCCGAGGACATCGGCAACCTGCGGGCCGCGGCGGACTGGTTCGAGCAGGATCCCAAGGCGGTAGAAGAGACGCTACGGCTCGCCGCCGCGCTGCACTGGTTCTGGTTCGGGCTGGGGCATTACCGCGAAGCCCGGCGGCGCATCGAGACGGCGCTGGAGCGGAGCACCGCACGCACCCGGGCCCGGGGACGCGCACTGTCGTCGCTCGCGACGTACTTGGCCCTGCAGGGCGAGCAGGCGGCGATCGGTCCCGTGGCCGAAGAGAGCGTGGCGATCTTGCGGGAGATGGCCGGCGCGTCGGTGGATCTCGTCGTCGCGCTCGTCGCACTGGGGCAGTCGTGTCTGCTCGCGGGTGATCTGGAACGCGCGGCCGGCGTGATGGCGGAGGCCCGTGCGATGGCGCACGTCGTGCAACCGCGCTACTGGATCACCTATGAGCTGTACTGGCAGAGCCGCGTGGCGCAGGCGAGGGGAGACTTGGCGGCGGCGCAGGCGGCCCTCGACGAGGGCGTCGCCCTCGCTCTCGCGGATGGCTTCAATGCGCCCATCGCGCACCTCGCCACGTTGCGGGGCCGGCTCGCCCTCGCCGCAGGCGACAGCGACGGCGCGCCCGGTTGGTTCGCCGTGGCGCTCCCGCCGCTCAAGCGCATGAAGAACCACTGGTCCACGATCATCCTGGTGGAAGACGTGGCGCGGATCACGGCCGAGCGGGGGGATCCGGAGCGGGCGGCCCGCTTGCTCGGCGCCGTGGCCAACTTGCGCGAGGAAGCGGGGGCCGCGCCACTGCCGCTCGAGCGCGAGGCGATGGACCGCCTCGCCGGGTCGCTCCGTGCCAACCTCGGCCCAGCGGCGTTCGTGGCGGCATTCCAGGCAGGGCAGGCGCTGAGCCTGAGCCAGGCCCTGGATGTCGCCACGACGATGGTCGGTGAACCGGCGCAAGCGACCCGGCCGGCCGACGCGTCGGTGCTGCGGGTCAACGCCCTCGGGCCGCTCGAGATCACCGTGGACGGCGCGCGACTCCCCACGACTGCGTGGCGCCACGCCAGGGCGCGCGAGCTACTGCTGTACTTGCTGTGTCACCCGGCGGGGCGCACGCGCGAGCAAATCGGTCTCGCGTTCTGGCCCGACGCCTCGCCCGCCCAGCTGAAGAACAGTTTCCATGTCGCCCTGCACCATCTGCGACGTACGCTCGGCAGGCCGGACTGGATCGTGTTCGAGGAAGAGCGCTATCGAATCAACCCGCGCCTCGCAGTGGAGTTCGACGGGCTCCAATTCGAGGCCGAGGTGCGGGCGGCACGGGGGGCGCTCGCCAACAGCGGGGACACCGGGCCGCTCGTCCGCGCCCTGGCGCGCTACCGGGGCGATTTCCTCGAGGACGCGGGCACAGAAGCAGGCGACTGGGGCCTGGAGCAGCGGGAGCGCTGGCGGCGGCTGTACGACGCGGGCCAGGTCGCGCTTGGTGAGCACGGGTTCAAGGCGGGGCGCTAGGCGTGGGTTTCCTCACGAGGCGATCGTCATCCTCGGTCGTACGCCTGCTGCAGGCCCTCGATGTCGAGCTTCTTCATTTGCAGCATCGCCTTCATGGCCGCGTTTGCCTTCTTCGGATCCTTGTCTCCCAGCATCTTGCCCAAGACGGTGGGAATGATCTGCCAGGACAGGCCGTACTTGTCTTGGAGCCAGCCGCATTGGTCTTCTCTACCGCCCGCAGACAGCTTCATCCACAGCGCATCGACTTCCTGCTGCGTCTCACAGTTCACGAACAAGGATATCGCCGGCGTGAACTTGTATTGCGGGCCGCCGTTCAGGGCGTAGAAGTCCTGACCCTCGAGTTGGAAAGTGCAGGACATCACTGACCCTTTCGGCCCGGGCCCCGCGTCCCCATAGCGCGACACGCGCACGACCTTGGAATTCTTGAAGATCGACACATAGAAGTTCATCGCCTCTTCGGCGTTGCCGTTGAACCACAGGAATGGAACGATCTTTTGCATGGTGCCCTCGCTATGAGTGAAGACTGCTCCGACCCACCGTCGATGCCAACAGGTCGGCCAGCCGGTCGTAGCTCGCCGCCACGCCCTTCTCCATACCGGACTTGAGGACCGCGTCGCGCGCCTCCTGCGACTCGTAGCGCATCGTCTGCGTGAGGGTGGTTCGTCCGCCCTGCTCGACGAGCACGAGGGTGTTGAGGGCCTCGCCCGGGTACCAAGCCTCGTCGAACCGCTCGGTGGTGACGAGCCGCTCGGGCTTCACGATTTCGCGGTAGACGCCACCCATCCCCATCGTGGTGCCATCACGATCGTGCCGCCACACCCAGCGATACGTGCCGCCCACCCGCACGTCCATCTCGCACACGGGCATCGACCAGCCCGGCGGTCCCAGCAGCCACAACCTGACCAGGTCGGGCTTGGTATGGGCATCGAAGACCAGCGTACGCGGGGCATCGAAGACGCGCGTCATCGCGATCTCGCGGTCGCTGGGCGTCGTGACTTTCAGGTTTCCCATTTCTTCTCCTTGGTCTTGAGCTCGTCGAGCAGGGCGTCGAGCCGTTGGAATCGGCCTTCCCAGAACCGGCGGTAGCGCTCAAGCCATTTGGTTGCTTCCCCGAGCGGCTTGGCCTCGAGCCGGCGCGGCCGCCGTTGCGCGTCGCGGCCGCGCGAGATCAGGCCGGCGCGCTCCAGCACCTTGAGATGCTTGGAGATCGCGGGCTGGCTCATCGCGAACGGCTCGGCCAGCTCGGCCACCGACGCCTGGCCTGACGCGAGCCGCGCCAGGATCGCCCGCCGCGTAGGATCGGCGAGGGCGGCGAAGACGGCGTCGAGGCGGCGCGTCGCTTGCATAACTGATAGGTTATATACGCGAGGTCGCGCCAGCCGTCAAGTCCGTCGCCCTGGCTCAGCGGGCGACTAGGAACCAGCGACGCGAATCAGTGGCTGATCGCGAAGAACCACGCGGCGATCACCGGCCCGCGCGGCCCGCGGCCTCCCGGCGCCGGCGGCGGCGACCCCGGCGCCGGTGCGGGCGCGGGGCCGTACTCGGGTTGGAACAGGTACGCTACGTGCTTCACCTGATCCACGCTGATGGTCTTGGCGCCCTGCATCGTCGCGACGGTGGCCACCACTGTGTACTTGTCCGGCGAATCCTGATGCACGACGGTGACGTTGCTGTCGCGCCCGGCTGGGATGTAGATCAGCTGCTGCGATGCGTCCCACCCCAGGGCGTCGACCCCGTCGCCGTTCGCGATCGTCGCCACCACCTTGCCGGAAGCGGGATCTACGACCACGGAGGTCTTGCCGCATCCGGAGAAGATGCGGTTGGTAGCGCGGTCGTACGCGATGCCCGTGGGGCCTTCGCACGGCGCGAGCGGCCACGACGCGAGCACCTTCATCGCCTTCTCATCGATTACCTGGATGGTGCTCTTGCCCTCGTTGTTGACGAAGATCTTCCCTTTTCCATCACTCGCGGCACCTTCCGGCGCATTGTCCTCGAGGTCGACCCTGCCCACGATGCCGCCCGCCTTGGGCTCGATCGCGACGACGGTGCCGATCGGGCGGCTGTGATTGGTGAGGATGATGCGATCGGAAAAGTCGTCGTACATGATGCCGTCGAGACCGCCAGTGCGAACCGGAATCTTCTTGATCACGGCGAGGCTCGAGAGGTCGAACATCGTCACCGTGGAATCGCCGCCGTTGGTGATGAAGCCGTGATGCGACGCGGGGACGAGCGCAATACCGTGCGTGCGTGGCGTATCCGGAATGTCGCCGAGCACCTTGCCGGTGGCGCCGTCGACCACCATCACGTGCGTGCCGCGGGACACGAACACGCGGCCTGTGCCGGGCTCGGCGGTGAGGTAGTCGGTGCCGCCGTCGCCGCCGATGTTGAACTTGCCGACCTTGAACGCCTGTGCTTGGCCGACGCGCGGCCAGGTCAGGGCAACGGCGATCAGGAAGGTCGGTAACCTCAAAGAGCGCTTCATACAGTCTTCGAGCCTCCTCATGTGAGTCCGAGCACCGCGCGTATCGGCATGGGGCAATGCTATCGGCGTGAGCCCTGGCCTGTCAAACGGCCGAAACCCAAGGTGATCGACTCCACCTCCACACCGTACCGGCCCGGCGCGAGCGCGACGTCCCCCGCGTCCTCGCGCCGCAGCGAGAGCTGCAGCCGCTCCACCCGCTCGAGCCGCGGGCGGTCGCCGCTCCCGCCCCGCCCCGCCGCCGGCCCCACCCAGTAGTTCCACTCGCCGGGGAATCCCTCCGGGAGCAACACGCCACGGCCGATCGTGAAGTCCGTGAGAGGCACTGCTCGCTCGCTCCAGCTCGAGTCCACCGGTATCGCGGCGCTCCAGCTCGTGCCGTCATCCTCCATCAGCGTGACATGCAGGATCTGGCGCGCCCCGAGGCCGCGCAGCCGCAGGTGCAACGCGTCGGCCCCGCCAATCGTCTCCTGCCGGGCTTTGATCCGGTCCTCGATCACCAGCGACGCCGTGTAGTCGGGCGAGCTCCAGCCCCGCGCATCCACCGGCAGCTCGAAGTGAAAGACCGGCTGGCCGGTGACCTCGGACAGAGTCAGGCGGAACAACCCGCGGCGTCCGGCGTCGCCGATGCGGGTGAAGGCCAGGTGGGCAGCGTCCCGGCCGGGGTCGAACAACCGCAGCGGCGTCCGCGGGCCGACGACATCGAGCTTCCAGGACGCACTGCCTGAGTAGTCCCAGTCCGTCGGCTTCACGTGCAGGCCGCCCGGCAACGTCGCGCTCCAGTCCCCGCGGAACAGGGTGATCACGAACTCGTGGGGCCCTTCTCGCAATGCGGTCGCAGGAACGGAGGCGGCATACAGGTAACCGCTCGCCGGGTGCATCGTGAAGCCGAGGTAGAAGCCGCCAGCCGTGGGCCGGATGAAGAGTACGGCCGAGTCGGGTGGAGTGCGGTCTACGACACGGGCCCGCAGCTCGGCCGGTCGGCCCAGGAGGTATTCCGGGACGGCGAGAGGCTGGACGGACGGCGGGAGAGAGTCTGCAGGAGGGGCATGGTACTCCGTGAACCCGATCTGCCCCACTCGTGCGGGGAGGGTGGCGGGATCCGCCGGACCGCTCGCGCTCAGGACGTACACACCAGGAGTGACGACAAACCGACCGGCCTCTGACCGCCCGACCGTCTGACCGCCGTGGTTCATCGGTTGCACCGTGAACTCGCCCCCTAGGTCCGGGAGCCTGATTGTCATGGGCCAGACGCGGCTGATCGCGCGCGTCACGACCTTGTCGGGGCTGGGCGGCTCGAACGGATCGCGCACGGGCACGGCGTCGGGGTAGACCTCGAGGCGCCACACGCCCGGGCGCACTTTATCCAGGAAGTAGATCCCGTCCCCTTCGTACGTCACCACCGGCGACGAGCCGTAGCCGGCGATGCGCCGCAGCGCGACGGGGTCCGGTGGCGCCGCGCGCGTCGAGCCGGCGTATAGCAACGCGTCGCGTGCGACGAGCTCGCCCAGGTCGCCGTCGTAGGAGACGTGAAAGTCGCCGAACCGCATGTTCTCAGGGTACGGGCCGTACGAGCGCTGCCGCGGCAGGCGGTGCATCGCCTCGGCTGCGATAATGGCGCTCATGGCCTTGCGGGGAGTGTAGACCAAGTTCAGGTAGTGAGTCTGCCAGCCCAGGTTGCGCGAGGCGGTCTGCAGCATGTCGTAGGCGAACATGGCGGCGAACTGTGCACCCACGGCGCGAAATGTCCGGGCCATCGCCGGGTACATGTAACCGGTGCGCAGGTCCGGCGAGTCGAACTCGTACACGATGCGCGGGCTCCGAGCGAGCTCGCGGCGCAGCATGTCGGGGAAGGTGTCGACCGCGCGGAGGTAATTGCCTTCCAGCTCGTGGCCTGAGTTCAGGCCCGTGGGATACCAGCCGAACGTCACGCCCTGCGCCCGACTACGCCTGATCGCCTCGGCGATCCTGAAGTCCTGACTCACATTGTAGAAGACGAGCTTTTGGCACCCCGTGCTGCGCACCGCGTCGGTGAGGGCGTTGATGTAGCGGATCGAGCCCTGCAGATCCTCAGGATGATGCCACGGCTCGTTGACGAGCTCGACGAAGAGGATGGCAGGTTCGTCCTTGAGCGCCACGCCGGTGTAGCGGTTCACGTGATTCAGTATTTGGCGCAGATAGTTCACCTGTGCCGCGATGGCGACCGAGTCGGTCCCCATACGGGCCTTACCGAAGTGACGGCCGAAGCCCGGTGGCGAGGTATCAGACAATGCGTCGGGCCAGTTCGAGCCGTACAGCTGGATCGGGCTGAAGAGCATGTAGATACCGCGCTCCCGCGCCTTCGCGATCAAATAGTCCT
>WNGR01011006.1_pt1 | contig 11085 bp, 7 predicted proteins | sample 5407581 | NCBI WGS metagenome assembly WNGR01 (sample SAMN13153383, study PRJNA577476) | soil metagenome | isolation source: 80 cm soil or saprolite under Garry oak tree replicate 2 | place: USA:California | collected 2016-06-15 | reverse complement strand
CCGTTCACGTCGCCGTGATCGAACCACAAGCCCACCTGGTGCGGGTGGTCCACCCGCTCCCCCGGCCGGGGCTCGAGCGGCCAGCCCCGCGTCACGAGCGCGCCCGACGCGGCGCGCAGCGGATAGAGCGTAGGCTTCTTGAGCGTGGTCGGCCAGATGTAGGAGGTGAACGGTTTGCCGTCGACCAGTACGTCGACCCGCCGCAGATCTTCGTGCGGTACGACTTCGACGCGGGGCGCCACCCCCTGCGCGTGTAGGGGCGCAGCATGCTGCGCCCCTACCCACGTCACAGCCAGACCCAGCCACCACGACAGCCAAGGCTTGCGCATGGTGTTCCGCCTCCTCAGCCCATCACGATGTCTTGCTTGCCGTCGTCGAACATGATCTTCCGGCCGCTGTGCATCGCGGCGACGGTCATGCACAGGGCCACGGCGTGGCTGTAGCCGGCGTCGATGTTCGCGTTCGTCTTCCCACGCGAGCGGACGCACTCCATCCAGTTGCGCACGTTCGCCGTGGTGGACGAATCACCGCCCGTATTCGCCGCGGTCTCCGTCGGCGCCACCTCGGAGAGCTTCATCTTGGGCAGCTGGTTCGGCTGCATGCCCATCTCCGCCGCGTAGCGGTCGGTGAGCCCGCCCTCGGGGGAGATCTCGTTGGTGTCGAGGTTCAGCATGCCGGCGTTCGAGTAGTACAGCTCCTTCGTGCCGCCGGCGCCATTGGTCATGCGCGACGCGTACACGACCTGGAAGCCCTTGGTGGGATCGTCGAGGGGGCCGTACTCGAACACGATCGTCGCGGTGTCCCAATTCCTGCGGCCGTCCTTCCACAGGTAGACGCCGCCGTTGGCGACGACGCTCCGCGGGCGCGGGAAGCCGGTGAACCAGTGCACCGTATCGATCTGGTGGACCATCCACTGGTCCGGGATCCCCGAGGAATAGGGCCAGAAGAGGCGGTACTCGAGGTACTTGCGGGGATCCCATGCCTCGAACGGCATATAGGCCAGGAAGCGCTTCCAATCGGTGTCCGTTTCCTTGATCGTCGAGACGAGCTGGGGCCGGCGCCAGCGGCCCGGCTGGTTCACGTTCCACGTCATCTCGGCCATGACGATGTCTCCGAACTTTCCGGACCGGATGAACTCGTTGGCGGCCTGGTAATTGGCGGCGCTGCGCCGCTGCGTGCCGACTTGGACCACGCGGTCCGACTTCTTGACGGCGTCGCGAATCGCGATGGCCTGCTCCATGCTGTGAGCGAGCGGCTTCTCGATGTACGCGTCCTTCCCGGCCTGGATCGCCTCGACGCCGTGATAGGCGTGCAGGAAGTCGGGAGTCGAGATCATCACCGCGTCGGTCACCTTCGCGGCGTACATCTCTTCGTTGTTCCGGAACGCGCGCGGCTTCGCGCCCATCACGCGCTCGATCTCGGCCACGCCTTCGTCGCGGCGCCGGTTCCAGATGTCGGACACGGCGACGATCTCGAAGTCGAGGGAGGGGCCCGCCGCTTTGAACGCCGGGAGGAGCGCCTGGCGGAACCGGTCGGAGAACCCGACGATCCCCACGCGGACGCGGTCGTTCGCGCCCAGGATGCGCGCGTAGCTCGCTGCCGGGATCGACACCGCGGCGATGCCAGCGGCCGCCGTCTTCACAAACTCGCGACGAGGCATCCGCTGACTGGACATCTGCACCTCCCGTCAGGATTGGGTGCGGCGCCGCACCGAAAGGCCCTCCAATACGCCGCGCATGTAAGCGAACGACTGCTTCATCCCCGGTAGTGGGTCATCGGCGTCGATCTCGTACTCGAGATTGACGTACCCCGCATAGTGGATCGCTTGCAGCTGATCAAATACGGCGGCGATGGGGATGGCCCCTTCGCCGACAATGCACTGACTTCCCTTCGTCGACAAGTCGCGCAGGTCCTTGGCATGCATGTCGAGCAGCCGCGGCCCCGCGTCGGCGATTGCCCGCACGACGTCGGTGCCTGTCCGCACGGTATGCCCGATATCGATGCACAGACCTATGCGGCCGTCCATCGTCCGGACCTGCTTCAGCACGTCGTAGGGGGAGGGGAAGTGCTTGTCCTCCGGCCCGTGGTTGTGGATCGCGACCTTGATGTCGTACCGCTTGGCGAAGCGCTCGATGCGCGGGAGGATCACGGGGTCGGCGGTGGCGACGATGAGGGGCATCCCCGCGCCTCTCGCGTACGCGAAGTACTTCTCGACGTCGCGGTCGGTGTCCTGCTCGAAGGTGATCGTGCCGCCGCCGACGATCTGGAGCCCGGCGGCTTCGATTTCGCGCCGCGCCGCCGCGAGCTCCTCGGGCGACAGGTCGTAGGGGAGATGCACTGACTTGAGGTTGATGTAAGGCGTCCCGAGAGCCTGCACCATCTCGATGGCTTTGGCGCGCGGGAAATTGCGGAGCGAGTAGCTGGCGACGCCCAATTTCACCCCGACGTCCCCCCTCTCCGGCACGGAGAGGGGGTTAGGGGGTGAGGTCCCGATGGCGGGCCAGGGGGTGAGGACAGCCGCCGCGCTGATCTTAAGAAACGTCCGCCGGTCGGGCACGCTCAGTACCCCGGGTTCTGGAGGTACGGGATGCTGGTGCGGTCGATCTGGATCTGCGGGATCGGTCGCAGCACGTGGAACGGCTTGATGTTGTTCTTGGCGTCGGGGTTGTACAGCTTGACCCGGCTCAGCAGGGAGTGGGTTCGCACCAGGTCGAACCAGCGCGTGATTTCGCCCGCGAGCTCGCGGGCGCGCTCGTCGAGGATGGCATCGAGCGTCAGCTGATCGACGGTCAGCTCCATCTCCGTTTCGTGCCCGGAGATGGCGGCGCGCCGCCGCACGGCGTTGATGTACGGCAGGCCTTCGGCGGGCCGGCCATCACGCATCAGCGCCTCCGCAGCGATCAGATACGTCTCGGCCAACCGTGCGACGAAGAAGTCCCGCGAGCCGCGTGTCTCGTTGATCGAGGACCTGAACGGATCGTGGAACTTGTTCAAGGACGGAAACATGTTGTCCTGGTATGGTGAGACCTGGCCGAGGTAGGCGCGGGGTGTAAACACGGTGTACGGCTTCGTCCGCGCCAGGACGGTGTCGGCGTCCGTCGTCGAGACATAAACCGCGGTGTCGCCGAGCCCGAACTTGGGGACACCTTGCGCGTCCTTCGGGATATTCGCCGCATTGTTGGCATACCACACGCGCGTGAACTGGGCGTCGTAGCGCGAGTCCTTGGTGCGGTCGAAAAGACCCAGCAGGTACCAGGTCGGCCGGAAACGCTTGAACGGACGGCCATTCGCGACGTCACGCATCATCCCGGGCCATACGTCGTACTGGGCCAGGAAATAGAGGTGCCCACTGTTGCCGGGGCCGGTCGTCAGGGGATCGGTGGTGAACTGGATCGACCAGATGACTTCCTGATTCCGCTCGTTGGCGAAATCGAACACATCGCCGAATCGCGACAGCAGCGCGTATTGCCCCGAATTGATCACCCGCTGGGCGTAGTCGGCGGCGTTGGCGAAGTCGCCCGCCTGCCGCTTCGCGATCTCGTCGGCGGTCGAGTCGGGGTCGCGGATGCGGGTCAAGTAGACCTTGGCGAGCAGGTGCTGCGCGGCGCCCTTAGTCGCTCGCCCATAGTCCTTCTGCACGGCGGGGAGGGTCGCTTCGGCGTACTGGAGATCGGCGAGGATCGTGTCGTACACCGAATCGACGGGGGCGCGTGTCGCCACGGTGGTCGGCGTGCGCGTTTCGTGCAGCGTGAGCGTCAGAGGCCCGAACATCTGCACGAGGTCGAAGTAGTACAGCGCGCGGAGGAAGCGAGCCTCCGCCACGCGCCGGGCCTTGAGGGTCGAGTCCATCACGACGACGGGTGCCTGGTCGATCGCCGCGTTGGCGGTATTGATCGCCCGATAGAAATCGACCCACGTTTCCCTAAAGAACTGCGCGTCGGGGTTCAGCTGCGTGGTGTAGTCGTTGATGTACTTAAAGCTGCCGTCGGCGCCCTTGGTGAAAATGTCGGTGCCGAACTCCGTGACGGTGAAGCCGCGCTCCTGCGCGTAGAAGCTGCGTAGCGGCTCGTACGAAGCGTTGACGAGGGATTCGAAGACCGCCTGCGTGCCGTACGAGCCGGGGGTCAGGCCGGTGACGACATCTTCGTCCAGGTTCACGCAGGCGGGGACCCCGGCCAGCAGGGCGGCGCCGAGTAGGGCGACAGTGTGTTTGCGCATGGCTCCTCCCTATATCCCGAGGGTGACGCCCATCATGAGCGTTCGGTAACTCGGCACGCCCGCGTCGGTACGCGACTCGGGGTCGAGGCCGCGGAATTGCGTGAACAGGAATGGGTCGAGGGCGGTCGCGTAGATCCGCAGCGACCGGCCGCGCACCCACGCCAGGTGCTCGCGGGGGATGGTGTAGCCCACCGTGATGGTGCGGACGCGGACGAAGGATCCTTCTTCATAGCCGCGCGCGCCGCCGTAGTCCGGACTCTCTTGGGCGGCGTTGGGGCGGGGCTCGGTGTTCGACGGGTTGGTGGGCGTCCAATAGTTCACGTACACGTTGTTGTAGCGACCGGCCAGCGTACTCTGGCTGGTGTACAGTTCGTCGTGCGCCATGAAGTCCACCCGCGCCACGGCCATGACCGCAAAATCGAGGCCGTGCCAATCGAGGCGGCTCGTGAGGCTGCCCGTCCAGCGGGGAAAGCTGCTGCCGAGGATGACCCGGTCCTTGTCGTTGATCTTCCCGTCGCCGTTCGTGTCGACGACGCGGATTCTGCCCACCGCGGACCCGTACCTTTTCGCTTCGAGGGAGTCCTGGAGCTGCCAGATGCCGCCGAACTTGTAGTCGTAGAAGACGCTGATCGGCTGGCCGATGAACCAGCCGTTGCCGATATCGTCCGTCTTGCCGCCGTACAGACTCACGATGCGATTGCGATTCGCTGCGAAATTCACGTCCGCGCTCCAGCGGACCCCGTGCCAGCCCTGGGCGAGGAGCGCGGAGAGCGCCACCTCGACTCCCGTATTCCTGGTCGCGCCTACATTCTGCAGGATGCTGGTGTACCCGCTCGTGGGTGGGAGCTGGCGCTCCATGATCAGGTCGCGGGTGTCGGCCCGGTAGTAGTCCACGGAGCCCGACAGACGGTTGTCCAAACCCGCGAACTCGATCCCGACGTCCGTCTGGCTCGTCTTCTCCCACCGCAGGTCGGGATTGGGGAGCCGGCCGGGGCGGAAACCCACCGCGGGCTGGTCGAGGAACGAGTACATCGTCCGGGTGAGCGCGCCTTCCGTCTGATAGGGATCGATCGCGGTGTTGCCGGTGCGCCCGTAACTCGCCCGCAGCTTCAAGTCGGAGAAGAGCCCCAGGCGCCGCACGAAACCTTCCTCGGAGAGCCGCCAGGCGAGCGCGGCCGATGGGAACATCCCGTACTTCTGCCCCGGTGCGAGCCGCGACGATCCGTCGACCCGACCGCTCACGGTAACGAGATAGCGGCCCTTGAGCGTGTAGTTGACGCGGCCCATGAAGGACTGCAGCGCCCACGCCGTCAGCCCGCTCCCCAGCCAGTCGGGCTTCAGGCCCGACCCGAGGTCGAAGTACTTCTGGTGCTCGTATGGGAGGCCCGTCACCTGCATGCTGTCGCGCTCGGTCTGCTCCTGCTGAACGCTGTACAGGGCGGTGGCGTCGATGCGGTGGTCGTTCCCGAGGGTGCGGCGGAAGGTGACGATGTTGTCGAGCGTGTAGGCGTACGTCTTGGATTCCCACATGGCGCCGTCGGCACTGCTCCCTTGCATCGCCTGCGTCTGCGCGCCGCGGAATTGCCCCCGTCGGAAGAACGTGAGGTCGGCCCCGAAGTTCAGGCGCCAGCTCAGGGCGGGCGTCAGATCGTAGGCGGCGAACAGCGTCCCGAACAGCCTCGTGCGTGTCCGGTCGTCGGTCCAATTCGCAATGTCGGAGAGGGGGTTCACACGCTGGCCGTCGGGGGTGGGCTTGAAGAGAATCGCGCCCGTGGAGTCGAACGCCATGCCCAACGGATTGTTCGTCATGGCCTCGCTGTAGACCGCGTCACCGCGGCCCACGTTCTGTTCCGTGCGGATCAGCGAGGTCGAGCTCCCGACACGCAGCCGCGGGGTGAGTTCGTGGTCGAAGTTGAGCCGCATCGACCGCCGCGTGAAGTCCTGCGCCTTGATGATCCCCTGCTGCTGAAGCTGGCCCGCCGTCAGGGCGAAGTGGGTCTGGTCGCTGCCTCCCGTGACGGCGACCTCATTGCTGACTTGCGACCCCCCCCGCAGCACCAGGTCCTGCCAATCCGTCCACAGGCCGGCCTGCAGCGCCGGAAGGGTCCCGTCGGGCCCGAAGAGCTTCGCATCGGCGGAGTCGCACACGGCGACGCCCACCGCACATTTGTAGTTGTTTCGCGTACGCTCCGCCTCGCGCCGATACTCTGCGAACTCGGGGCCATTGAAGAGCCGGACGCGGCGCAGCGGCGTCTGGATGCCGCCGTAGGAATCGTAGGTGAGGCTCGTGGCGCCGCTTCTGCCGTTGCGCGTCGTGATGAGGACGACGCCGTTGGCGCCGCGCGAGCCGTAGATCGCCGTCGCCGACGCATCCTTCAGAACCTCGATCGACTCGATGTCCCTCGGGTTCAGGTCGCCGATCCCCCCTGCCATCGGAATCCCGTCGAGCACGTACAACGGATCGTTCGACGCTTTGAGCGACCGCTCCCCCCGCAGCCGCACGCGGATCCCGTCGCCCGGCTTGTTCCCGGTCGTCACGATGTCCACGCCGGGCACGCGTCCCTTGATCGCGTCGATGGCGTTCACGTGGGGCACCTCGTGCACGTCCTCCGCTCCCACGGACGCCACGGATCCGGTGATGTCGCGGCGGACCTGCGTGCCGTAGCCGACGACCACGACCTCCTGCAGCGCGACGGCGACCTGCTGCAGCCGGAAGTCCGCGGTGGCGATCTCCCCGGCCGCCACGGCCACGGACGTTTCCGAAATCGCGTACCCAATGCGCTGTGTCTGGACCCGGTAGGTCCCGGGCGCCAGTCCGGTGATCGTGTACCGCCCGTCGGAGCCGGCCTCCGCCCCGACGTTAGCGCCGACCACGGTCACCTGAGCACCCCCCAGGGGCGCTCCGGTCGCTTGGTCCAGGACGATCCCGCTGATGGTGCCCGTCGCCACGGTTGTAGAGCCTTGGGCGCGACCAACCTGGAGCGGGATGAACGCGAGGAGCGTTACGAGCAGTGCGAAATGGGGGGGAAGGACGGCGGGTGACGCGGGGTTTGCGGACGCGCGACGACAACCCCTAATGGCGTGACGGCGACAATGCCACATGGGCTCCTCCGAGTGGGCGCAGAATCCGGCGTCAGGGCGCAGGATCCGGCGTCAGGTGGAGGCGCGCAAAGCTCGTGCCCCACGCGTGACGTTCGATCGCGGAGAGGAGGTGTTGCCAAGTGATTGGTGGCGCTCAATGCCCGGCGAAACCATTGACGCCGTCACTCCGGTCTGGTGTTGCGCGCACACCACGGGGCGATGCTCGGACGCTACGTAGGTGACGGGAGAGACCTTGCCCTCGGGCCGATCCGTCGAATCTTCTAAGGCCCCGTCCACCAGTAGGCTCACTTCTTGCGCGACTCTGATCGGTCCACACCCATGACCCCGGGATCCTCCCCCCCTCCCCGGAGAGCGATCGACCGGCGCGAAGCGCTGCGGCGTGCCGCGCTCGTCCTGGCCGGCGTCATCGCCGGCTGCGAGGCCCGTCGTACGCCGGCCGCGGGATGGCGCCCGCGCGCCCTCAGCACCGACCAGGCGGAGCTGGTCGCGACCATCGCCGAGCACATCCTTCCGGGGACGGACACCCCCGGCGCCCGTGCAGTGGGCGTCCATCGCTTCATCGACGCGATGGTGGCCGAGGCCTACCCGGCGGACGAGCGGCGGCGCTTCGTGGCCGGCCTTGCGGATATCGACGACCGCGCGCGCCGTGCCCACGGCCGCGCGTTCCTCGCGTGCACGGCCAGCGCGCAGCTCGCCCTGCTCGGCGGGCTGGATCGCGCGGCGCAGCCCTTCTTCCGTACCCTGAAAGACCTGACGCTCGTGGGCTACTACACGTCCGAAATCGGCGCCACGCGCGAGCTGCGCCATGTCGCGGTCCCGGGGCGGTTCGAGGGGTGCGTCCCGCTCGCGCAGATCGGTCGCACGTGGGCGGTGTGATCGTGCAGGACGAGCCGTACGACGCGATCGTCGTCGGCTCCGGCATCACGGGCGGGTGGGCCGCCAAGGAGCTGTGCGAACGCGGCCTGCGTACCCTCGTCGTAGAGCGTGGCCGGCACGTCGAGCACGGCAAGGATTACGTCACCGAGTCGCTGCAGCCGTGGGAGCTTCCCCACCGCGGCCGTGGAGACCCGGCGCTGTACGAGCGCGACTACGCGATCCAGAGTCTCAATTACGCCTTCAGTGAGGCGACCCGGCATTTCTTCGTGAACGACCGGGAGCACCCGTATGTCACCCCGGATGGCCAGCCGTTTCGCTGGATCCGCGGCTACCAGCTCGGCGGCCGCAGCCTCATCTGGGGCCGGGCATGCTGGCGCTGGAGCGACCTCGACTTCACGGCGAACGCGCGCGATGGCCACGGCGTCGATTGGCCGATCCGGTACCGTCACCTGGCGCCCTGGTACGATCACGTGGAGCGCTTCGTCGGCGTGAGCGGCGAGCGGCTCGGCCTGCCGCACCTGCCTGACGGCGAGTTCCTCCCAGCCTGGCAGATGAACTGTGCCGAGGGCGTGGTGAAACGGGGCATCGAGCGCGCGTTTCCGGGACGTCACATGACCCTGACGCGCGTTGCGAACCTGACCAAGGCGCATCTCGGCCGCGGTCCCTGCCAAGCGCGCAATCAGTGCGCCCGCGGATGCAGCTTCAGTGGGTACTTCTCGAGCCTCTCCGCGACGCTCCCCGCGGCGCGCCAGACCGGGCGCCTCACCGTCGTCACCGATGCGATCGTGCACAGCGTCATCTACGACGAGCGGCGGGACCGCGTCACGGGGGTGCGCGTGATCGACGCCCACACCAAAGCGACGCGCGAGTACTTCGGCCGCATTGTCTTCCTGTGTGCCTCGACCCTCGGCACCGCGCAGATCCTGTTGAGCTCGAAGAGCGCGCGCTTCGCGACGGGCCTCGCCAACTCGAGCGGCGAAGTCGGCCACAATGTGATGGACCACATCTCCAAAGCGGGTGCCCGCGGCATCGTGCCCGGCCTCGAAGACAAGTACGTGTACGGCCGGCGCCCCACCGGCACCTACATCCCTCGCTTTCGCAATCTGGGCAGGTCCGGTGAAGCGAAAGTGGGGTTCGTCCGCGGCTACGGGATCCAGGCGGGCGCGAGCCGCGCGGGATGGGACCGCGGCGCCGACGAGCCCGGCCTCGGCGTCGAGTTGAAGCAACGCTTGCGTCAGCCGGGCCCCTGGGAGATCAACCTCCAGGGGTACGGCGAGTGCCTGCCGCGTCACGAAAACTACGTAGACCAGGACCCGGCCCGCACCGATCAATGGGGCATTCCGCTGCTGCGGGTCCATTGCGGGTGGAGTGACAACGAGCGGGCCATCCGCGAGGATGTGAAGAGCCAGGCCGCCCACATGCTCGAGGCCGCCGGGTGTCGCGCCGTCGAGACGTGGGACCACGACGGCCCGCCCGGCTTCAGCGTGCACGAGATGGGGGCGGCGCGCATGGGGAAGGATCCGAAAACGTCCGTCCTGAACGCCTACAACCAGGCCCACGACGTGCCGAACCTGTTCGTCACCGATGGTGCGTGCATGGCCAGCTCGTCGTGTGTGAATCCCTCGCTCACCTACATGGCGCTCACGGCGCGCGCCGTGGACCACGCGGTGAACGAGCTAAAGCGTCTGAATTTGTGAGCGTTCGGCGCGCGCAGGCGCTGGTCGCGGCGACGTCGTTCTTCGCGCTCTTCGCCATCGTCGGGCTCGCGCTCTACGGCCTCCCGTTTTTCTATGATTTCATGGTGCGCGACTTCGGATGGTCGCGCGCCCAGGTAACCTCCGGGAACGCGATCAGCAAGCTGCTGGTCGGCCCGCTGTTTGGATTCGCCGCGGGGTGGATGGTGGACCGGTTCGGCCCGCGCCGTCTCATGATGGCCGGCATTCTCATGGCTGGCATCGCGCTCGTCGGGCTCGGCATGATCCACACGCTCGCCGGCTTCTATCTCTTCTATCTCTTCAATGCGCTCGGCAACGTCTGCGGCGGCCCGCTCCCGAACCAGGTCTTGCTGTCGCGCTGGTTCACCGCGGCCCGCGGTCGCGCCATGGGCTTCGCTTACCTCGGCATCGGCCTCGGCGGTGCGCTGGTGCCGCTCCTCGCCCTGGAGCTGACGCGTGCGTACGGGTGGCAAGGCGCCCTGCAGGTGCTCGGCGGGCTGATCATCGTGGTGGCGCTGCCGCTGGCGCTCGTCGTGAACGAGGGTCCGCCGGTGAGCCTCGACCGTCCTCCCATCGGCCCCGTCCTCCGTGCGCCGGCGTTTTATCTGCTCCTCGTCGGCAGCATGTGCTCGATCGCCGCGGTCGGCGGCGCAAACCAGCACCTGAAGCTGTTCCTGAGCCTCGACCACGGGTACTCACAGGCCGGCGCGGCGCAGATCGCCTCGCTCGTCCTGGCCTCGAGCCTCGTTGGCCGTCTGGGAGCCGGGTGGCTCGCGGATCGCTTCGCGAAGAAGTACGTGATGCTGCTGATTTATTTGCTTGTCGTCTCGGCAATCCCGCTGCTCCTCCTGACGGGTGCCCGCGGCACGATCTATCTGTTTGCGGTCGTCTTCGGCCTCGGTCTGGGCGGTGAATACATGGTCATCCCGCTGATGGCCGGCGAGTTGTTCGGCGTGCGCGTGCTGGGGCGCACGATGGGCGTGGTGCTCACGGGGGATGGGATCGCCGAAGCCGTCGCGCCTTGGGTCGTCGGCAGGATGCATGACGCGTCCGGCAGCTACACGAATGGCTTCCTGGCGCTCATCGGCTGCGCGCTGACCGGAGCGATCGCGGTGGCTCTGCTGCCACGCGGGGTGAGGCCGTGAGGATCGGCATCATCATGAACGGCGTCACC
>WNGR01008964.1_pt1 | contig 11086 bp, 9 predicted proteins | sample 5407581 | NCBI WGS metagenome assembly WNGR01 (sample SAMN13153383, study PRJNA577476) | soil metagenome | isolation source: 80 cm soil or saprolite under Garry oak tree replicate 2 | place: USA:California | collected 2016-06-15 | reverse complement strand
GCAAGTTCACAACTACCCTCCTATCTGGCTCATCGCTAGAGCACAATCCATTGCTCGCGGCGGAACTTTGCCCGCTAAATAGGAATTGAACTCTCTCTCTGTCGTGCCACCGTCTGTCGCATTCAACATGCTGGATAGATCAAGTTGCATCGGATCCATTAGGCAGCGGCGTATCTGTCCTCGAGCGTCCATGCGCAGCCTGTCGCAGCGGCGACAGAAAGGCTGAGAACGCGGCGTGATCCAGCCTACCGCCACGCGAGTTCCGTGCCAATCTAGAGATGTCCTCTTGGCGGAAGCCCTTGTCTGCTCCTCCATCGGAAATATCTCAACGTCCAGTTCCTCACAGACTTCATCCGCAGAAATGAACTCAGCTTCACACCAAGCGCGCTCCGTCCCCGTTCGCATTAATTCGATGAAGCGAATCTCGAAACCTGTTTGCGCAGAGTAATCCAGCAGAGACGGTACCTCCTGCTTCCATGTGGACCGCCGCAAGACAGTGTTCAGCTTGATCGGAGTGAGCCCTGCTTCCAACGCAGCTGCAATTCCAGCAAGCGTGTCCTGCTTCCAACGCAGCTGCAATTCCAGCAAGCGTGTTCTTGAGACTTCCTCCGCGCGTCACCTCGGCAAATCGTTGTTCGTTCAGAGAATCAAGCGAGACGTTGACGCGATTCAGGCCGGCAGCCTTCAGACTCCAGGCCATGCGCGGCAACAGCGAGCCGTTGGTCGTTAGGGAGATCTCCCGGACGCCTGCAATTGCCGACAGGCCCGCGATCAGATGCGCGACTCCAGTACGCAGCAGAGGTTCACCGCCCGTAAGCCTCACCCGATCTATGCCGGAATGTACAACCAGCCATCGGACCAGTTCGACCAGACTTTCCAGCGGGAGAAGATCATGGTGTGCGACGTTGGGCGTACCCTCAGCAGGCATGCAGTATCGGCAGCGGAAATTGCATCGATCTGTTATGGAGAGGCGCAACAGCCGCAGGCGCGACGAAGCACTTGAGCGCGCAACTTCTGCACTGGAAACACTGGAGACATTGGAAATGCGAGGGTAGGGATAGATTTGTACGAGTCGTGCAGGCATTCCGTCTCCCTTCTTGGACGTCTCGTTGATTCGGAGGAGTGTTCCCACGTTGGTGCCCAGCCATGAAAGCGACTTCTCCAAGTGGCGCCTCTACTTCAAGAAGTAGGCCGCGTTGATTTCGGCAAAGTGACGGAGATTTTCGGGCAGTTCATCAATCTCGAAGATGGCCTCGCACTCGCAAACCGAGATGCAGGAACCGCAGCTGATGCACTTCTCTGGATCGATGTAAAGCTGTGTCGCGCCGGCGAATCGCGGGTCAGCCGTCACAGGTTGGATCGCGTCAGTTTGGCAGACATCGATACAAAGCATGTCTTTGATGCACTTATCGGTGATAACGCTAAAATCATGCATAGTTACAATCTCCTAGAAATCAAAATTGCGGCGCGGAACATTCTCCTACCTTTGCCGCATTACCGATCGGTGCAGGAGTAGCAGGGGTCAATGGAGGCCTGGATGAGGGGTGTGTCGGCCAGTCTTGCGCCTTGCACCATCCAGCGGACGGACGGCATGTTTACGAACGTTGGCGTGCGGACGTGGACGCGGCTTGGGTTCCGGGAGTGTTCGCGCCAGGAGACGCTGTACATAACTTCACCGCGGGGCGCTTCTACGCGGCTGGTGGCGGTGCCTGTGATGAAGTTGAACTTGCCGTCGCCGGTGTGCAGTTCTCCGGCGGGCAGCTTGGTGAGTGCCTGGCGAAGGATTTTGCAGCTCTCCATGATTTCGAGAGCGCGAACGAGCAGGCGAGCGCGTACGTCGCCATCGGGTTGGACAGGCACTTCGAACTCCATCTCAGAGTAGGCGGCGTAGGGGGCGGCGCGGCGGAGGTCCTGGCCTACTCCGGAAGCGCGGGCTACGGGACCGACAACGCCGAGGGAGATGGCTTTTTCGTTCGTAAGCACACCGATGCCTGCGCAGCGCGAGCGAGCGGTGGTGCTGGTGGTGAAGATGGGGATGATGGTTTTGACCATGCCGCTTTCGAGAGCATCGATCATCGCCGAGATGGCCATCGGGTCTTCGATGTCGCGATTGACGCCGCCAATGCGATTCATGGAGTAGTTAACCCGGTTGCCGGAGATGGCCTGGAGGACGTTCATGACCTGCTCGCGAATTTCGAAGCAGGTCATGAACATGGTTTTGAATCCCATGAGCTTGGCGGCGATGCCTGCCCAGAGCACGTGGGAGTGCAGGCGTTCCAACTCGGCGATGATGACGCGGATGTATTGCGCGCGCGGGGGCGGCGTGAGGCCGGTCAGCTTCTCCAATGCCTGGCAGAGAGTGAGGGTGTGGATGTTGGAACAGATGCCGCACACGCGCTCCATGAGGGCGATGACCTGGATGTAGTTTCGGGTCTCGGCGAGATGTTCGATGCCGCGGAAATTGAAACCGACGTGAAGCTTGGCGTCGGAGACGGTTTCGCCTTCGCAGATAATGTCGAGCTTGTAGGGCTCTTCGAGCGCGGGGTGGTAGGGCCCCATGGGGATTTTGTAGCTCATTTTGCAACCTCTTCCTGCCCCAGCAAGCCAGAACCGGGCTTGCCGGGGGCCCCGGTCTCACGCAGATTGACGCCGCAGGTATTGCCCTCGCGGAGCAACAGTGGTTCGTATTCGCGGCCCGCGAATACGACGGCAAAGCCTTCGTGAACTTCGCGCTCGATCCAGTCAACGGCTTCGCAGAGGTCGTAGATGCTTTCGATGGATTTGGCGGCGAGCGGAAACGAGAAACCAAGAAGGCGGCCGTCGAGGTCCCAGTGATACTCGAGGCGGAGACCCTTGGAGCCGGGGAGTTGATAGGCGGTGATGGTGATGAAGCGGGCGCGGAGTGCGTTCATCGCATGGGCGACTTCGCGGATGTTGAGGTCGGGCGCGTTGAGCCAGTAGACGCCGCCGGATTCAACCCAGGGAGCGGGGAGTTGCTCGTTGGTTGTCAGATTTTCGAGGATGGTTTCGAGTGCGTTCATTGTGCGCCTCCGGGGATGGGGGTTGGGGTGGTGGGTGCTTGCGCTGGTGCTGGCGACGTGGCTGCAGGGGCCGGCTTTGGAGGGGGCGCCTTGCGGGCAACGGTATAGGACTTCTTCAACTCGCCGATGGTCGTGTAAATGGGCGGGCAAGCCGACTCCTGGCTCAGTACATGTTCCTTGCAGCCCTCGACGCATCGGCCGCAGAAGGTGCATTGGCCGGGATCGTAGCTCCATGTGAATTCGCCCTTGCCGGTTTTGAATTGGATGGCACGGGAGGTGCAGCGCATTTTGCAGATTGCGCAGCCGGAGCAGAGCGCGGGATCGAACTGCACGAGGCCACGGAAGCGCTGGGTCACTTTGGGGCGCAGCGGGAAACGCATGGTGCGTGAGCCGCCCCAGAGGTTCTTCCACAGCATGGCGAGGATGTTCATGATCTAAGCCTCATGAAGAGCGCGGACGATGCGGCCAATACCGCGAAGATGAGAGTGCATTGCCAATAGAAGCGCACCGTTGTGTCGATAGCCAAGCGGGCGGTGGCTGCGGCGAGAGTCGACAGCATGAGCACGACCGCGAAGGAGAGCGCGACGAAGATGATGGCGGCGAGCCACCAGAGAGTGATGTGAGGAGCGACGAGCGTTGCTACGAGGCCGGTGGCTGCTACCCATTCGAGGCCGTGGGAAAGTTCCCACATGGCGAGCTCGGGTCCGGCGTATTCGGTCATGGGGCCGGAGTAGATTTCCTGTTCGGCGTTGGGGAGCGAGAAGGGATTGAGATGAAGCTTCGCGGGAAGGCAGACGAGGATCGCAATGATCCCAAGCCAGCGCAATGGCGAAGCGGGAAGTTGCGCGAGAGCTTCAAGGCTGAAGGTATGCTGCGACGCCGCGACGGAGATGATGGCGAGGAGAAAGACGACGTTGTAGGAGACGCTGAGGACCGCTTCGCGGGCGGAGCCGATTTCGCCGAAGATCGAGCGCGAAGAGAAGCCTGCGGCGATGATGCAGATGGACGGGACCTCGAGGAGCGCGAGGAGCAGGATGAGGTCGCCCTCGAAGCCTCCCGATGCTGGAAGGACGGGCAACAGGCCAACTGCTCCGGCTGCGGATGCTACCGCGATCAGCGGCCAGGCGCGCATGAGAGAACCGGCGATTCCGTTGCGAGGCGGAGTGCTTTTGCCGAGTAGCTTGACGAAGTCGTAGAAGGGCTGCATGAAGGGCGGGCCGATGCGGCCCTGCATCAGCGCAACCGATTTGCGTTCGACCCAGAGGAAGAACCATGCGGCTGGCACGGCGAAGAGAATGCCGGGAAAGATGAGCAGACGAGCGAGGGCAGTGATCATGTTCATTGCTGCACCTCCACGATTGCCGGTTCCTTCGCGGGTTCGAGAGTGGCAGGCTTGTTGCCTCGTGCGGCAAGGATTTCCGCGGCCCTGGCGATGCCTTGCACAATGGCGTCGGGGCGCGGAGGGCAGCCGGGCACGAACACATCGACCGGGATGTGCTTGTTGAGTGGGCCATCGAGGGTGCGGCTGTCAATGAAGACGTTGGTTGTGGCGGGGCAGGAGCCGATGGCTACGACCGCTTTGGGTCCCAGCACTTGTCCGTAAACGGTCTTGATTGCGCCGACGGCGTTGCGAGTGACGGGGCCGGTGACGCAGAGGATGTCGGCGTGTCGGGGGCTGCCTTCGAGACGGACTCCCAACTGCTCGGCGTCGTAACGCGGGGTGAGGCTGGCGACGATTTCAATATCGCAGCCGTTGCAGCTTCCGGAGTTCATGTGGAAGAGCCAAGGGCTGCGGCGGCGGCAGTAGCACATCAAGCGATTCCAGAGCTTCATAGTCTCCCCCAATGCAGCAGTTGCAGAGCGTTGGGCCAGATGCCGGCTGCCAGCAGTAACGCGACGAGCGCAACGATGGCGCCCTGGATCAGAAGCGGCTCCTTCGTGGGAGGCGAGTCTGGGAGTTGTGGTGAATCGGCGTCATGCGCGGGGCCCCACCAGATGTGAGTCAACGCGAGTACGTAGGCGATGAGCGCGAAGATCGACGAGAGGATGAAAGTTGCGAGAAGTACTGGACTGAGCCGGAGCGCTGTCTCGTAGAGCCTCCAGCGGCCGATGAAGCCGAGCGTTGGAGGCACGCCGAGCATGGCCAGCATGCCGAAGAGGAAACCGAAGGTGCTGACAGGGAAGCGCGTTGCGAGGCCGGTGCGATTGGTTTCAAGTGCGCCGGCTGCCTCAGGACCGCTTAGGCAAACGAACAGGAGTGCTTTGGCTACGGCATGAGTTGTTGCGGCAGCGAGTGCGCCCGACGTTCCGAGAACCGATGCGGAAGCGAGGCCGAGAAAAAGAAAGCCGACATCCTCGATGGTTGAAAGGACGAGCAGGCGCTTGAGGCTGCGCTGCGAGAGCATCAGGAGAGAAGCGATCAACGATGTGGCGGCGGCTACGACTAGCAGGAAGCCTTGTGGAGCGAAGGTGGCCGGAGACGTTTGCGCGACAAGATAGAGTTCGCCGAATGCGGCCATGTCGACGACGGCGATGATGACGCCGAGGACGAGAGCTGGCAGTTCGTCGGCCAGGCGAAGAAGCCAGAAGAAGAGGGGAATCGCGGCGAGTTTGACGCAGACGCTTGTGATGAGAAGGGCTCGCGCCCAATCGGCTTGGCCGTGCTCCAATAGCAGATCGCCGAGAACGAGCGACGTCGCAGAGACTGCAACTACTGTGAGGTAGGCGAGCTTCGCGGACTTCGTTCTCGCGGTGTTCCAGACTAGCGGGATGGTCAGAATGGCAGCCAGTTCGAGGAGTCCGAGACGAAGCCATGGATTGCTGACTGCAAGACCCGCGACGGCGGCGGCGCTGGCGAAAAGCATGAGAGGAAGAATGTGGCGCCAGATGTTGTTGGCGAAAGCAGCGATGAGAAGGGCCACGGCAGCGACGGCGCATGCGGCAAAGAGCAGCGCCGGCACGCGGGATGGAGCGAGTGTCTCGACGGTGGACATGGCGGGAGCAAACCAGCGAATGCCCGCGAGCAAAGCCAATGACAGGAGAATGACAAGGATCGTTGCGCGCTGCTCCATCCAGGAGACGAAGACGCTGATGGAGCGCGAGACGGCTTGCAAGCTGCTCCAGATGCCGAGGTAGAAGCGATCGACGTTGGTCCAGCGGAAGAAGGACTTCCAGTTGTGCGTGAAGATTTCAGAGAAGTCGCCGGCTGTGAGTCGGCCTTGGTCGGAGAGGGGTTCGCCGCCGGTGAAGATGCCTCCGCCAGCTCCCCACCCCACGGACAAGGACCCGTCCGTGGGGGTCCCGGCGCCAGCAAGTGCAGCGCCTCCGCCAGCGGCGACCGTGACTGGACGCGCGACGTAGGCGATGGCGTAAATTGCGCCGCCAACGATTACTGAGACCAGGGCCAGTACGAGGCCGCCGGTGGTTGAGAAGCTGCCCGCATCCGCGGAGAAGCCAAGCCAAGTAACGTGAACGCCCGCGCCAAGACCAAGCGCGCCCAGGATCGGATTGAGCAGGTAATTGACGGCTAGTTGCGGCGCGACGCCGAGGACGATGCTGCCAGCGGCCATGAAGCCCATTCCCCAAACCATCGTGGATGGGGACTCGTGGGCATCTTTGGTGTTCTCAGTCGCGGGTCCCAGGAACACGGCGCTGGTGGCTTTGACGCCGAGGAAAACTGTGCCCAGGCTAGCGGCCCACGCGACCATGGCGGGGACGGCACAGCCGGATTGGAGGGCCGCGGCGTAGAGCATCCACTTGCTGGCGAATCCGCTCATGAGGGGGATGCCCATCATGGAGCCGACGCCGATGAGCCAGGACAAGGTAGTGCTCGGCATGCGCGATGCGAGACCGCCGAGCTTGTTCATGTCGCGAGTGCCGGCGGCATGTTGCACGGAGCCGGCGGTGAGGAAGAGTCCGCCCTTGAAGAAGCCGTGATTGAGGCAGTGAAGCAGGCCGGCGGTGATGGCCAGCGGTGTGCCGATGCCTAGCCCCAACATCATGTAGCCGATCTGGCTCACGGTGGAGTAGGCAAGCATGCGCTTCAGGTCGGTTTGGACCATGGCGTACATCACGCCAACGGCCATGGTGACGGTGCCGATCCAGATTACGGAGGCGTTTCCCCAGGCGATTCCACCGGTTGTCGGCCAAGCTCCGAAACTGTGCATGCGCGCGACGAGGTAAACGCCGGCTTTCACGTAGCAGGCGGCATGGAGGAGGGCGCTGACCGGAGTGGGCGCGGCCATGGCTTCGGGAATCCAGGTGTGCAGAGGAACTTGTACAGACTTGGCTACGAGCGACACCAGCATCAGCACGAAGACTCCGCCGGTGAAGGCGTGTGCGACGGCGGGGTCAGTCCACAGGGCGCTGCCGGTGCGGTAGTAAATGACGAGGATGGCGGCGAGCAGGCCGTATCCGGCGATGTGGGTCATCAGCAGGACTTTGCGCGCGCCGTGGACCGCTTCCTTGTTGGTGTACCAAAAGCCAACCAGGCTGAAGGAGCAGAGGCCGACGAGTTCCCAGCAGAGGTAGAAGAGGAAGAGGTTGGCGCTGTAGACGAGACCGATGAAGCCCGCGATGAAGATCAGCATCGAGGCGTAGAAACGGGTCGCGGCCTTGTCGTGGGCCATGTAGCCGATGGAATAGAGGAGGACGATTCCCCCGAGACCGGAGCCCATCAAAGCGAAGAGAACGCTCAGCGCATCCACATGAAGGACGAGGGCGAGTGGTCCATCCCATTGACGCAGATTGATGTCGAAGGCCTGGCCGGACTGGACTCGCGGGACCATGGCGGCCACGGCGAGTACGGCCGGAAGACAGGAGATGGCGGCGAGGATGCCTTTTGTTCGGGCAGAACAGAGGCGGGCTACGAGGATTTGCAGCACGGCGCCCAACAAAAGGGAACATGGCGCAGCCAGAATGAGGGTTACGGCTGTCATGCTTGAGATACAAGCAAATCGGGAGCCAAACTAACAAAGATATCGAAATCGCGCATTTAGTGTGACGACGCGCACAGTCGAACGCCGATCGCTTCCACAAAGATGTTCATTGATGTACCCGGTGTGTTACAGAATGGCTGCTGTGTTCAAAAATGTAACACCCCCGGTGAGGTGGTTCCCCTATGTCGGCGCACCTTCTCACCCTGGGCAAGAAGGCCTGGGAGCAATATCTTGAGAAAGATGTCCTGGACTCAAGGCTGGTACGTGGAGCCGTTGCGAGTTCTTGGCAGCGGTGTCGCAACCTCAACGTCAATCCCCTGCTCACCTCGGGAAGCGATGCCGAGGAGTCGCGGCTGCTGGAGCAGCGCCGGTACGAAAAGGAACAACTGATCCGGGTCGCCAGACCCTTTTTGCGCGATCTCTCCCACTTCGTGAGTGGGTCCGATTTCCAGGTGATTCTGACCGATGAAAATGGCATGCTTTTGGAAGTTGCAGGCGATGCTCGCATAGCGGCACGCGCGCGTGCAGTCCATCTCTGTGCCGGCGCAGACTGGAGCGAAGCCAACAAAGGCACCAACGCGATCGGCACGGCCATTTTCGAAAAGTCTCCGGTCCAGATCCATGCCTGGGAGCACTTCCGCGCGGAAAACCAGTTTCTCACCTGCTCCGCTGCGCCCATCATCGATCCAACAGGGCACATTGTGGGGGTTATCGATATAAGCGGGGACTGCCGTCATGCCAATCCACATACCTTGGGCATGGTGGTGGCTGCGGTGCGCGCCATTGAAAATCAGTTGCGGCTGGAGCTGGCGATGAACAAACTCTCGGCCGCTTCGCGCTACTCAAATGCTCTGGTGCATGGAATCACAGATGGCCTGCTCGCCATCGACACCGAGGGCATTGTGACGGAAATCAATGCTCGCGGAGGAGAGATATTTGGCATCAATCCTGCCCTCGCCAAAGGATTTCCGCTGGCACAGGTGTGCCATGGTAACCCGCCGATCCTACAAGTGGTTCGGAGCGGCAAGGAGTACAGGAACCAGGAAATTATTATCAATCCGTCCGGAAGGCGCATTCAAAGCTCCGCGTCTTTGCTCCGTGACGAGAGTGGCGCAATCGTAGGAGCGGTCGCGTTCTTCCGCGAACTCCAAGCGCAGCAGGCTGCCCGACGAAAGGCGGTGTTCTATTCCCATCGCTATGAGTTCGAAGATATTGTGGGCGACAGCGCGGCGATGCAAAAAGCCAAGGATTGGGCTCTGCTGGCCGCCACCTGCACCTCCACCGTGCTGATCCTGGGCGAAAGCGGTACCGGGAAAGAAGTATTCGCAAACGCGATCCATAATGCGAGTTCGAGAAGCCGTGGTCCGTTCCTGGCCATCAACTGCGCCGCGATGCCAGAGAGCCTGATCGAAAGCGAACTGTTCGGATACAGCGACGGATCCTTCACGGGGGCCAAAAAGGGCGGGCAGGCAGGCAAGTTCGAGATGGCCAACGGGGGAAGCATCTTCCTGGATGAGATCGGCGAAATGTCGCTCAGCATGCAGTCCAAATTATTGCGCGTTCTTCAGGAGCGCACCGTTTCCCGCATCGGTTCATCGCCGGAGATCAACGTCGACATACGCATCATTGCAGCCACGCACTGCGATCTAAGCAAAGAAGTCGAGGCGGGAAAGTTCCGCGAAGACCTCTACTACCGGTTGGCGGTTCTGGAGGTGAGGATTCCACCTCTTCGCGACCGTACGAGCGACATTCCCAACCTGGCCCGCTGCCTCATCGGCAAGATTTCAACGCGCCTCGAACGTCCTCCTGTGGAGATAAGCCTGGACTGTCTGGCGGAACTCGCCACTTACTCCTGGCCGGGCAATGTGCGAGAGATGGAAAATGTCTTGGAGCGAGCCCTTATCCGCACCCGGGGCTGTCCTATGCTGACTGCCCAGCACCTCGAGTTGCCGGCGGAGGGTGCGCGCCCAGTGCCTGCACGCAATGCCAGCCCGCGGAGCTCCGAACCCTCGCCAAACGCGAGTTCGTTGCGGGATATCGAAAAACAGGCCATCAGCGAAGCGTTGAGCGCCTGCTGCGGCAACATCAAGCAAACCGCGGCGCGGCTGGGCATCGCGCGTAATACCCTCTATCGCAAGATGCAGGATTACGGGCTGGTTCTCGCCGATAGCCGCTGAAGGATCACCACACTCCTTCTAAATCCAACATTCATTCTGAACACGTGTTCCAGATTTGAGCACGCGCGTCTGTTCCATTTCTGAGCACGACCCATAAATGCGCAGGATAGTGGCGTTATTCAGGCAAGGAACTGCTCTTGAAACTCTGCAAGGTGCGATATGCAGCGCAGAGCGCCTCGCAAGCTCATTGCTGCGCTACAGCCAATGCACGATTTCCCGCGCAGGTCGCAGGACACAAGCCATCGGCGACGCGTCCGCAAATGCGCATCCCGTAGTGAGTCTTCGCCTTTGGCAACGGAATTGCACACCCGTATAGCTCAGGAGACCAGACGAGGAACCTGGAAGCTCTAACTGCTGGCATTTCTTCTGCAATTGCAGCCCTCGGAGCGACGAGATTGGCGGTAGCCCCTTGAGGAGGCTCCCGCTTGAACGTCTCGCCGTTGGCCGGCAGTCGCGGAAGGACAGCGAGAGCGGCCGCTGTTCGCGGCTTGAATACCTTGCGCCGCCAACTGACAGCTGCGGACGATTGCAGCAGCAGCGAGGGTTTGCTCAAAAGGGGAAAGGGAATAATGATGCAGAAATCCATTTGTAACGGAGTGCCATGGCAACGTATTGCGATCCCCGTTTTTGCCATTGCTTTCGGGTTGTGCTTCACAGCAACTCTTCACGCGCAGGCTTTGGGTTGGGAGGGTGAAACCGGTGTCTTCGTAACGCCGCTGGCATACACAGCGTCGGCCGAGGGGCAGAAGATTCATCCCGTGGTGGCTTATCACTACTTCTCCGCGGGTTCGGTGATCGGAGACTTCCATGAGGCCTCGATCGAGGTTGGCCTTGGCAAGCGCGCCGAGTTGGGCTACACGCACGAATACCACGCGTTTGGCAGCGATATGGGCAGCACCGGTCTGAGCCCACTGTGGCAGAACGGCTTTGA
>WNGR01008137.1_pt1 | contig 11086 bp, 9 predicted proteins | sample 5407581 | NCBI WGS metagenome assembly WNGR01 (sample SAMN13153383, study PRJNA577476) | soil metagenome | isolation source: 80 cm soil or saprolite under Garry oak tree replicate 2 | place: USA:California | collected 2016-06-15 | reverse complement strand
CAGTGGTGCCGAACGCGTGTGCCGCGCCTCCAACCGCTGCCCCAACTTAGCCGCGTACGGCTCGACGCGGTACTCCAGCACCACTTCAACTCCAGCCCGTCATCGCGGCGCCGCACCTCCAACCATCCCGCTCGCCGCCGAGTTCGCGCTCGATGCTATGCCGTCGATGCGGACCAGGTCCCCAGAACACTCTCACCTCCGAGTCATCACCCATGCTGGGCGCACCAAACACGACGGCCAGCGCTGGTGGCCGCTGGCCGTCTACGCTCATCAGGCGTGCGCTTTAACTACCTGGGCTACAGGCCCGGCCACCCTTCCCCACCGCCCCCCGTTGCACGACGCCACGACGCCACGTGGTAAGACGCGGGCGACGCCTTTCTCGCAACGTGGCGTCTTGGCGTCGTGTAACGCTCTTCACTCCCATTCCCGCCGCGCCTTGCGCGGCCGGAAGTCCTCTTCGTCCTCATCGTCGAACTCGTCGTCCAGATCGTCGTATTCGTCGAGGTCGTCCAGATCCTCCTCCTCCAGCTCGTCCTCGTCCAACTCGTCGTCGAAGTCCTCGTCCAAGTCCTTGTCCTCTTCGAAGTCTTCGAACTCTTCTTCGCCGAGACCGTCGCTGCGACGCTTGAGCGACCAATCCGACGTCTCACGGGACAACATCGTCACCCCCAGCTGAGGTTGTGGTTGGTGGTTCGAACGAGCCTTCCGGTCCTGCTGCTACGACTCCTCGGCCGCCCGCACGGTACGAGCGAGCTTCCGGCGCTCCGTGGCGCCCAGCGCACGCTTGCGCACCCTGATGGACGACGGCGTCACCTCGATCAATTCATCGTCCTCGATGTATTCGAGCGCAAGCTCCAGCGCCAGCGGCCGCGGCGGCTCCAAGATAATCATCTCGTCCGACGCCGTGGTGCGCATGTTCGTCAGCTTCTTCTCCTTCGCGGGGTTCACGTCCATGTCTCCCGGCCGGACGTTCTCCCCAACGATCATCCCTTCGTACACCGCATCGCCCGGTTTCACAAACATTGTACCCCGCTCCTGCAAATTGAATAGCGCGTAGGCCACGGCCGTCCCCTCGCGGTCCGCCACCATGGCCCCGCGCGCCCGCCCCGAGAGGGGGCCCGCCCAGGGCCCGTACTCGTAGAAACGGTGATGCAGGATCCCGGTCCCCCGCGTGTCCGTCAGGAACTCGGACCGGTACCCGAGCAGCCCCCGCGCCGGAATCTTGAAGCGCATGCGCACGGTACCCGCACCGGGATTCTTCATGTCCAGGAGCGCGGCCCGCCGGGGACCGAGCTTCTCCATGACGACCCCCACATACCCCTCGGGGCAGTCGATCATCAGCTCCTCGTACGGCTCGAGCCGCTCCCCGTTTCGTCCCACGCGCGGGATGATCCGCGGGCGACTCACCTGAAACTCGAACCCTTCGCGGCGCATGGTCTCCATCAGCACGCCGAGGTGCAGCTCTCCCCGACCTGACACGGCTAACGTCTGGGGGTCGTCGGTCTCCTCCACCCGTAGCGCGACGTTGCGCTCCAATTCCCGAAACAGCCGATCCCGCAGCTGCCGACCGGTCACGAACTTCCCTTCCCGCCCCGCGAACGGGGAGTCGTTCACCTTGAAGTCCACCGAGATCGTCGGCTCCTCGACCGCGATCCCTGCGAGGCGCTCGAGGCGGTCCGGGGCCGTCACGGTCTTCCCGATCTCCACGCCGGTGAGTCCCGTGAGGGCGACGATCTCGCCCGCCCCCGCCTCCTGCAGCTCGACCCGCTCCAACCCCTCGAAGCCAAAGAGCTTGAGCACCCGGGCCTGCTCGTACGCGCCGTCGCTCACCGGCCCGGGGTCGCCCAGCGGCAGGAGCGTCACCGTCTCCCCGACCCGGACACGGCCCCGCTCGATCCGCCCGATCGCGATCCGGCCCAAGTAAGAGGAATAGTCCAGCGTCGACACGAGCATCTGGAACCCCCCGGTCGGGTCAGCCCGCGGTGGCGGGATCGTCTCCAGGATCGTCTGGAATAGGGGCTTGAGATCGGTCCCGGGCACCTGTAGGTCGTGCGTGGCCGTCCCAAACCGGCTCGATGTATAGAGGAAAGGGCAGGTGAACTGCTCGGGGCTCGCTTCGAGATCGAGGAACAGTTCCAGCACCTCGTCATGTACCCGCAAGGGCTCCGCGTCCTGGCGGTCGACCTTGTTGACCAGGACGATCGGCTTCAGGCCCAGCGTCAGTGCCTTCCCCGCCACGAACCGCGTCTGCGGCATCGGCCCCTCGGCCGCGTCCACCAACAGCAGGAACCCATCCACCATCCGCAGAATGCGCTCCACTTCCCCGCCGAAGTCCGCGTGCCCGGGGGTGTCCACGATGTTGATCTTCGTGTCCCCCCAGCGCACCGCCGTGTTCTTGGACAGGATCGTGATCCCACGCTCCCGCTCCAGCGGGTTCGAGTCGAGGATGCGCTCGTCCACGTGCTGGTTGGCCCGGAAAACCCCTGCCTGGCGGAGCATCTGGTCCACCAGCGTAGTCTTGCCGTGATCGACGTGGGCGATGATGGCGATGTTGCGGATCTGCAAAGGGTTACGTCCTGAGCCTGCCAGCCCGGTGCCTGATGTGAGGGGCGCAGTATATGGAGAGGCCTTGGAAAGCACAAGCGGGGAGATCACCGGAGAGGGCGGTAGAAGACGGTAGAGGGCGGTACAGGATGGTAGAGGGGCCTGCCGCCTCTACCGCCCTCTACCGTCCTCTACCGTCCTCTACTCGCACGTCTGATCCCGTTCCATCTGCACGGTCACATGCCCGATCCCCATATCGCGCAAGCGCTCCTGCACCGCCTCGAGCACGCGCTGGTTGTCGCCGGGGTTTCCGACGACCAGGTGCCCACTCATGGCGATCACTCCGCTTGTCACGGTCCACACGTGCAGGTCGTGGACTGACGTGACCCCTGGGATCGACGCGATGCGGTCGTGGACCTCGTCGAGCGCGATGCCGGCCGGCGTCGCCTCCAGCAGGATGTCCGTGCTCTCCTTCACGAGCCGCCAGGCGCCGGCGACGATGAGTAGCGAGATGAAGACCGAGATGAGCGGGTCGGCCGGGAGCCAGCCGGTGCCGAGAATGATGGCGCCGGCCGCCAGCGCGCCCGCGGAGCCCAGCGCATCGCTCAGGATGTGGAGGTATGCTCCGCGCTGGTTGAGCGAGTGCTCATGCCCGTGGTGCAAGACGCCTGCGCCGATCACGTTCGCCACGAGTCCGGCCGCGGCGACGCCGAGCAGCAGCCCGGCGTCAATCTGGGGCGGATTCCGGAATCGGTGGTACGCCTCGACCGCGACGCCGACGGAGATCGCGATCAGGGCCGCCCCGTTCACCAGCGCCGCCAGGATCTCGAGCCGGAGCAGGCCGAATGTGCGCTCGGCGGTGGCGGGGCGCTGCGCGAGGGAGGCGACCACGAGCGACAGGGCCAGCGCCCCCACGTCCGCAAGCATGTGACCCGCGTCCGCGAGCAGCGCCAGCGAGCCGGCGAGCCAGCCCCCGACCAACTCCACCACCATGATCGCCGCCGTGATCTCGAGCGCCACGGTCATCCGCCGCCGGCTCTCGGGCCGGAGCGGCGCGCGGTGGGTACATTGGGCTTCGAGAGGGAGCGCTGTAGACACGGTAGACATGAGACGTCAGACCTCAGACATCAGATTTTGTTCCACTCTCTGACGTGTGACGAGTGACGTCTGATGTCTGACGTCTGATGTCTGACGTCCGAACCCGAACCGCTTCCGCATGCCCGTATAGTCCTTCGGCCTCGGCCAGCGCGACGATGTGCGCCGCGTCCCGCTCGAGCCGTTCTCGCGAGTAGCAGATCACGCTCATGCGCTTCACGAAATCATACACCCCCAACGGCGAAACATATCGGGCGGCTCCACCCGTGGGCAACACGTGTGAGGGGCCCGCCAGGTAGTCGCCCACCGGCTCCGGAGTCGAGTCCCCCACGAAGATCGCGCCGGCGTGGCGGATGCGCCGTGCCACAGCCCACGGATCGCGCACCAGCAGCTCGAGATGCTCGGGGGCCCGGCGGTTCGCCACCTCCACGGCAGCGTCGAGATCCGGAACGACGACGACCACCCCGCGGGCCGCCAGCGCGCGCTCGACGATCGCCCGCCGCGGCGAGCGCTCCATCTGGCGCGCGAGCTCGCCCGAGAGCCCATCGGCGAGCAGCGTGCTCGTCGTGACGCACCATGCGCACGCGTCCTCGTCGTGCTCGGCCTGAGCGATCAGGTCCGCCGCCACCGCACGCACGTCGGCCGTTTCGTCCGCCAGCACCAGGACCTCCGTGGGGCCCGCCAGCATGTCGATCCCCACGTCACCCGCGACCTGGCGCTTCGCCTCCGTCACGAACCGGTTCCCCGGGCCGACGATCTTGTCGACCCGGGGGATCGTCGGCGTGCCGTACGCGAGGGCGGCGATCGCCTGCGCGCCGCCGACCCGGAACACACGATCCACGCCGGCCAGCCGCGCCGCGGCCAGTACCACGTCGGGCGTCCCACCGGGCGGCGTGACCATCACGATCTCCCCAACGCCGGCCACTCTCGCGGGCAGCGCAGTCATGAGGACGGTCGACGGATAGGCGGCCTTCCCGCCGGGCACGTACACGCCGACTCGCTCGAGCGGGACCACCTGCATGCCCATCTCCGTCCCGTCCGCGTCGCGCGTGGAGAAGCCCCGCTCGACCTGCCGGGCGTGGTAGTCGCGCACCCGCGCCGCGGCGATCTCGAGCGCGGCGACGAGCGGGGACGGCAGGCGCTCCAGCGCTTCCTGGCACCCGGCGACCGGCACCTCCCACTCCCGGGGAGCGAGATCGATGTCGTCGAGCCGCCGCGTCTGGTCGCGGACGCCCGCATCCCCCCGGGCGCGCACGTCGTCGAGAATGGCGCGGACGCTAGCGACGGTCTCCGGATCGGCGCCGCCGAATCTACCGAATTGGGGAAGGTGCGGCGCCAGCGCCGTGTACGGCGGCGCTTGAAGTCGAGTGACCACTGGGTATGTTCCCGCCTCTATGCCCGCGTCGCCCTCGGAGTCGCTCGGCCTGCGCCTGCTGGCGGTGGTGCTGCTCGTGCTCGCCAATGCCTTCTTCGTAGCGGCCGAGTTCGCCCTCGTGGCCGCGCGACGCACGCGCATCGAGGCTCTGGTCCGCCGGGGCGACCGGAAGGCTAAGACCGTGCAGAGCGCGCTGCAAGATCTTTACCGCCAGCTGTCCGCCGCGCAGCTCGGCATCACCGTCGCCTCGATCTTGCTCGGCTATGTGGCGCAAGACACGGTGGCGCACCTGTTTCGCGGCTGGTTCGCAGCGCTGCCGCAGTGGCTCGACTTCCTCACCCGGGGAGGCGTGGCCTCGGTCCTCGCGGTGGCCGTGATCTCCTTCCTGCACGTGGTGTTCGGCGAGCAAGCCCCGAAAGCCTGGGCCATCACCTACCCGGAGCGGACCAGCCGCTGGATCGCGGCGCCGCTCATTGTCTTCTCCTGGATCACCCGACCGTTCACCGATCTGCTCAACTGGAGCGCCAACCGCGTGGTGGGCGTCCTCGGGATCAAGGGCAGTAGCGTCGAGGTCGACCGCGTCCATTCGCCGGAAGAGATTCGGATGCTGGTGGCGCAGAGCCGCAAGACCGGCCGCCTCGACGCGGACGACGCGCGCTTGCTCGAAGGGGTGTTCGAGTTCAGCGAGAAGACGGCACGCGAGGTGATGACGCCACGCACCGAGATGGTGGCGCTCCCCGTGGATCTCACGCTCGAAGAGGCGGCCGACCAGGTCGCCGTCGCCGGCCGCTCGCGCTATCCCGTGTACGCCGAGTCGCTCGACGACATCGTCGGACTCGTGCACTCGAAGGACATCCTCGCGGGACTGCGGTCGGCGAAGGGCGGAACCCTGCGCACCGTCCTGCGCCCCGCCGTGTTCGTGCCCGGGACCCGGGAGGTCGAAGACGTGCTGGCCGACATGAAGCGCCAGAAGATCCACCTCGCCATCGTGCTCGACGAGTTCGGCGGCACCGCCGGGCTCGTGACCATGGAGGACCTGCTCGAGGAGATCGTGGGCCAGATCTACGACGAGTACGATCGGCCCACGGCCGAGCTGCGCGCCGCGCCGGGCGGCACGGCCCCCGTGCTCTCGGGCGCGACGCCCGTGCGCGAGGTGAACGAGGCCTACGGACTCGAGCTCGACGAGAAAGACTACACCACCATCGGCGGCTATCTCTTCGGGGCGCTCGGCCGACTGCCCAAGGTGGGGGATCGGGTCGCCGTGAAGGGGGCGGTCTTCGAGATCGTCGAGATGGAGGGACGGCGGGTCGGGACCCTCCGCCTGCTGCAACGCGCCGCGCCGGAGGAGACCGCGAAGTGAAGCCGCGCTCGTCCATCGCGCCGATCCCCCCCGGCGCGCTGGACCTCGCCGGCGACGCGGTGCGCCGCCGGCGCCAGCTCCAGAGCCGCATGCTGGAGCGGCTCGAGGCCGCGGCGTACCAGGAGATCATCCCGCCCACCTTCGAGTACGCCGAGGTGTTCGTACGCGCAGGGGGGGAGGGGAACGAGGCAGGAGGCACCCCCTCCGATCTCTCGGACCGGCTGATCCGGTTCCTCGATCTCGACGGCAAGCTCTTGGCCCTGCGCTACGACTTCACGGCGAGCGTCGCACGCCTCGCCGCGACGAAGCTCGCCGACCATCCCACCCCGCTGCGGCTGTGCTATGCCGGGAAGGTGTTCCGCCAGGACCCCGGGCGCGAAGGCCGGCGCCCGCGGGAGATCCTGCAGGTGGGCGGCGAGCTCCTCGGCGCAGACGGAGTAAGCGCGGACGTCGAGATCCTCCGGCTCGCCCTGGGACTGGCGCGCTGCGCCGACGTGACCGAATTCCAGGTGAACGTCGGCCACGTCGGGGCGCTGGCCCAGGCGCTGGCCACGCTCGCACCCCAAGACCGCGCGGCCGTGCGCCGCCTCATCGACCGCAAGGACGCCGCGGGGCTCGCCGCGGCCGCGCCCGGCGTGCTCGCGGAGCTGCCGTTCATCATCGGCCGGCGCGAGGCGCTCGACCGGGCGGCCCAGCTCGTTGGGGACGTCGCGCACCCGAACGAGGGCGTCACCCGCCTCCACGCCGTCGATGCCGCGCTGACCGACGACGAGCGGCGGCACGTCGTGTACGATTTCGGCGAGGTGCGGGGGCTCGATTACTACACGGGGATCCATTTCGAGATCTTCGTCACGGGAGCACGGACCGCCGTCGGCGCAGGCGGCCGCTACGACGACCTGATGGGACGCTTCGGACGCCCCCTCCCTGCCGTCGGACTCGCCCTCGACCTCGACGCGCTCGCCGAAGCCGCGCCGTGAGCCCCCCGGCCCCCCAGACCCCCTCGCTACCCCTGAAGATGGCGCTCCCGAAGGGGCGGCTGCTCGAGCCTGCCCTCGCCCTGTTCCGGACAATCGGCATCGCGGCCTCCGAGCCGGCCACCACGCGCAAACTGCTCGTCCCTTCGTCCGACGGGACGTTGTCGTTCTTGTTCGTGAAGCCGGGCGACGTCCCGGTGTACGTCGAATCGGGCGCGGCGGACCTCGGCATTACGGGCACGGACGTCCTGCGCGAGACCGATGCGGATGTGCTCGAGCCGCTCGCGCTCGGCTTCGGCGCCTGCCGCCTGGTCGTGGCCACCCCGAAGAGCGTCGCCTACCCGTCCCTGCCGGGGGGTGTGACCCCGCGCGTCGCGACGAAGTACCCGCGTCTGACGCGCTCGTTCTTCGCGGAAACGGGTCTCGGCGTCGAGGTCATCACGGTCAGCGGCAGCGTCGAGGTGGCGCCGCTCCTCGGCCTGTCGCACTGGATCGTGGATCTGGTGGATACGGGCCGCACGCTGCGGGAGAACGGGCTGGTGGAGCGGGCTCAGATCCTGGACGTAGGGGCGGTGCTGGTCGTGAATCGGGCGAGCCAGAAGCTCAAGTTAGACCTGCACCAGAGGCTGCTCGGCAGATTACAGGAAGCCAGCCGGCAGTAGAGTTGGGACTAAATGCGGGAAAGCTGCTTCCTCGCCAGCTCCACCGCCAGCTCCAGAGCGGCCCGCATCGATCCCGGATCGGCGATCCCCTTCCCGGCGATGTCCAGAGCCGGACCGTGATCGGGGGCGGTCCGGGGGAACGGGAGTCCCAGCGTCACGTTCACGCCCTTGCCAAACCCGGCCACCTTCACCGCGGTCATGCCGACGTCGTGGTACGGCGCCAGCACCGCGTCGAACTCGCCTTTCAGCGCCCGCACGAACACGGTGTCGGCGGGCAGCGGCCCGACGGCGCCGAGGGCTTGGGCTGCCGGCCGGAGCACCCGGTCGTCCTCGTCCCCGAACAGGCCGGAGTCGCCGGCATGGGGGTTGAGCGCGCATACCGCGAGCCGCGGATGCTCGATCCCCCACCACTCTTGGAGCGCCCGGCCGGCGATCCGCCCGGTGCTGATCACCCGCTCGGTCGTCACCTGCCCCGGCACGTCCCGCAGCGGGATGTGCGTGGTGACCAACACCACCCGGAGGTTGCCGGTCGCGAGCATCATCGCGACGTCCGCGCCTGCGAGATGGGCGAGGAACTCCGTGAGGCCCGGATAGCGGTAGCCGGCGAGATGCAGCGCGTGCTTGTGAACCGGGCCGGTGGCGATCGCGTCGACCGTTCCGGCGCGCACGAGGTCGACGGCCTGTTCGACCGCCCGCCCCGCCAGCCGGCCGGCGTCGCTCTCCTCGTTTCCCCCCTCCCGTCCCCCGCTCCCCGAGCCCCACGCCCCGACGCCGACCCGGTGATCCGCCGGGATCTTCGCGATCTGATCGTCCGGCCCGATCAGCGTGATGTCCGCGTCGAGGCGTTCCTGCGCGAGCGCGCGCTGCACGACCTCCGGCCCGATCCCGCGCGGATCCCCGAGGGTCACCGCCATGCGGGGCCGCCGGCGCCGGGCGCTAGAGCCGGATGTCGACGTAGGTCGTGCGGCGCAGCAGATCGAGGTAGTGGCGTACCGCGAGCTGCTGGCTCAGCGACTCGCGGATGCGGTCCTTCACATCCTCGAACGTCAGCTCGCCCTCGGGGAGGCGCTTCGTCACCTCGAGCACCACGAACTTGGGCCGGCGCGTGTTTCCGCCCACCTCGAACACGGGCTTGAGCCCGAGGACCGTGTCGTTCCCGATCGCGACCTGGTAGTCGGGCGGCAGCTGCGAGAGCGGCAGGCCGTCCGCGAGCTTCTCCTCGCTCTCGTCGCCGTAGCGCCGCGCCAGCGAGTCGAACGACGCGCCCGCCGCCAGCGCATCGTGCACCAGGGCCGCTCGCCTGCGGGCCGAGTCGATCTGGGCTGGCGAGATCTCGGGCGCGATCAGCACGTGCCGCGCCAGCACCTCGGCCGGCTGCACGCGCTCCACCCGGATGATGTGGTAGCCGAACGGTGACTCCACGGGGGGCGAGATTTCCCCGGGCCGGAGCCGGAAGGCCACGTCTTCGAACTCCTTCACCATCTGGCCGCGGCGAAACCAGCCGAGGTCGCCGCCCTGCTCCCGCGAGGCGGTGTCCGCTGAGAACTTCTTCGCCACGTCCGCGAAGTTCGCGCCGCGTCGTAGCGCCACAACCAGCGACTCGGCGAGCTGGCGCGCCCGGGCCTTCCCGACCGAGTCGGGCTGCGACACGATCACGATCTGCCGGAACGAAATAGAGGCGGGACGCTTTGGCTGTTGCGCGCTGTTCTGTTGCCAGAACTCCCGCATCTGGACTTCAGTAGGCGGGATCGGCCGGAGCTTCCCCTTCTGGCGCAGCAGCTCGATGAGTCGCTGCTGCAGGATCGACCGGCGCTGGTTGTCCGCGAGCCAGCGGCGCCACTCCTCCTCGGATTGGAAGCCCGCCGCCCGCAGCTGTGCTTGGAACTCGGTGACTGCGGTGAACTGCTTGCGGACGTTCTGCACGGTCTGCTCGACCTGGTCCTGGACCTCCTGGTCGCTCACCTTGATCGTCGTGTCGCGCTCGGCCTGCTGGACCAGCAACTCCTCCTCCACCATCTGGGTCAGAATCTGGCGGCGCGCCGCTTCCCGTCCGGCAGAGTCGCTCGGCACTTTGAGCCCCTGGGCCTGGGCCAGCACCAGCTGCTCCTCCACCTGCGAGGCGAGGATCGGCTTCGACCCGACGATCGCCAAAATCCGATCCACGGGGCGCGCGGCCGTGCGATCCCCCTGAGCCGCCGCGTTCACCGGAGCCCCGGCGGCAATCACGCAGAGCACGGCGACCCCCGGCGAGACCCCGCGCATGCTACCGCCGCGGCTTCCCGGCCACGCTGTCCCCCGGCCCGGGCACGGGCGCCGGGCCGGGCGCCAGCCTCAAGCCCTTCCCCGGCTCGACGCGCCCCGAATCGGCTCGGATGCGAATCGCCTGCGCCCGCGTCAGTGCCCGAGCGACGCCCGCCTCGTTGATGGACCAGTCAGCTCCCCGCAGCGTGGTGGCGAGGAACGGCGGCACGGGGAAGAACCGCGCGCTTCTGTTAAGGAAGACGTGGTCGAGATAGGCGTTCACGTGGGACATGGCGAGCTGCATCCGCGCCTTCTCGGTGGCCGCCGAATCCTTGAAGAGCTGGGCCGACAGACCGAGGAAATTCCGCAGGATCGTGAGCCCCGAGTCGTGGTCCACCTTGATCTGCCGCCAGTCCTCGGATGTGAGCTGCACGCCTGCGGAATCGGCCTGCTGGAGCTGGAGCTCGCGCTGCGTGAGGATGCGGACGAACCGTTTCAGCTGGTCGTCGCCGGCCGAGGCCAGGCCCCGTGCCTGGTTCGGGTCGATGGCGAGGATCCAGCGGGCGAGGTCGTGCACGCGGAATGCGCCCCCCCGATACGTGGCGAGCGTTCGGCGGTCGGTACCCGCCGCGCCGAGGTGCTCCATCGTCCAGCGGACGAGCGCTGGTGCCCCCGCCTCGACCTCGAGGCCCCGCAGTCTCGACAGGCTATCGAGGTGGAGGGAGTCGAGCTGCGTCACCAGGTCGTTCTCGATGTCGACGCGGAACGAGTCGCGCACCTCCGCCAGCGGCGGGCGGCGGATGATGTGATACCCGAACGGGGAGCGCACCACTGC
>WNGR01012039.1_pt1 | contig 11087 bp, 8 predicted proteins | sample 5407581 | NCBI WGS metagenome assembly WNGR01 (sample SAMN13153383, study PRJNA577476) | soil metagenome | isolation source: 80 cm soil or saprolite under Garry oak tree replicate 2 | place: USA:California | collected 2016-06-15 | reverse complement strand
CCCCGTTCGGCCCCAGCACGGTGACGATCTCGCCCCGGTGGACGGTGAGGTCGACGTCGGTGATCGTGGGGGTGTCGCCGTAGCCTGCGGCCAGCCCCGCGATGGTGAGCGCGGCCGGGGGCCCGGCGTCGCTGGCCCGGGCGGCGCCCGGCGCGCCGGGCCGGCTGTCACCCGACGAGGTAGGCACTGACAACCTCCTGGTTCTTGCGCAGGTCCGCCATGGTCCCGGTGGCGAGAACCCGGCCCTGGGCCATCACGATCACCGAGTCGCAGACCCGCTCCACCGAGCCGAGCTCGTGCTCGACCATCAGCATGGTCAGGCCGTCGTCCCGCAGCCGCCGCAGGTGCTCCTCGATGGTCAGCCGCAGGGTGGGGTTCACCCCGGCCATCGGCTCGTCGAGCAGCAGGATCCGCGGGCGGGCCATGAGCGCACGCATGATCTCCACGAGCCGCCGCTGCCCCCCGCTGAGCTGCCCCGCGTAGCTATCAGCCGCCGCGGTCAGCTGAAAGTCCTGGAGCAGGGCCCACGCCCCGGCCAGCAGTTCCCGCTGCCGGCGCCGCGAGTGGCGCCGGCCGAGCAGCGCCCCGCCGAAGGAGCCGCCGGGCTGTCCCGGCGCCGCGGCCATCAGGTTCTCCAGCACAGTGAGCCGCGCGAACTCGCTGGTGTGCTGGAAGGTGCGGATGACGCCGAGCCGGGACACCTTATGAGCGGGCCGCCCCGCCACGTCCACCCCGTCGACCACTACCTGGCCCGCGCTGGGCCGCATTGCCCCCGCGATCAGTTTCACCGCGGTGGACTTTCCCGCCCCGTTTGGCCCGATCAAGCCGGTGACCTGGCCAGGCGCCAGATCGAAGGAGAGCCCCTCAACGGCGTGGACGCCGCCGAAGTCGCGGCGGAGGTCGCGCACGGACAGCGTGGCCGCGGCTTGGGTGGCCCCGGAGTGCACGGGGGCGTGCCACTGGAAGGCGGCACCGGGCGCGGTCCGTGTCGCCGGGACGCCTGCCGGCTCGCGCTGCGAAGCAGGAACCAGCCGGGACAGCTGCCGCCTGCGCTCGGGGAAGATGCCCTGAGGCCGCCACCAGAGGAAGGCCAGGATGAGCACGCCGATGGCGGCCGACTGCAGCGACTCCTCGGTGTTGGCGCTGCCGACCGTCGGCAGGTAGGTGGGCAGTTCCAGGAAAACACCCAGCACGAGGAACGCGCCGAAGAAGGCCCCGAAGTTGTTCCCGAGACCGCCGACGATGATCGCCACGAAGTAGATGAACGTCTCACCGGTCCCCCACGCCGCCGGGGACCACGCGCCGATGAACTCGACGAGCAGCCCGCCGCTCACCGCGGCGATCGCGCCGCCGATCACGTAGACCTTCAGGCTTTCCGCCCGCACGCTGGTCCCCAGGGACTCGATTGCCTCGGCGTTCTCGCGCATCGCCCGCAGCCGCCGTCCCCACGGTGAGCCGGTGAGCCGGCCGGTGAGGAGCAGCACCAGGATTGCGATCACAGCTGTGATCCAGGCGAAGGCCCATGCATAGCCGGTGATACTGAGGTTCAGCGTGGCCGCGAAAGGCTGCGGGATCCCGAACAGGCCCTGGCTCCCGTTGAACCAGCCCTGCTCGGTGACCACCAAGGTTGCGGCGATGATGGAGACGACCAGCATGACGGTGGCCTGGAAATCCCGGCGCTGCGGCCGCAGCGCGAAGGAGCCGATGGCCAGGGCCAGCACCGCGCCCGAGACGGCTGCCCCGGCCAGCGGGAGCGGCCACGGGAGGTGCCAGCCGAGAATGTAGGTCTCCGGCACCCCCGGGGTGGCCTTGGGCAGGGTCAGCACCGCCGTGACGTACGCGCCCATGGCCTGGAACAGGATGAACGCGAAGTTCATCACCCCGCCGACCCCGAACTGCAGGTTCAGCCCCCAGCAGGCGATCGTGTTGACCCCGAGGTAGACGAGCAGGGTGGCCGCGTAGCTGCCCAGCGCCCCGCTCATGCCGTAACGCCCGCGCGCATCTGCACCCGGCCGGAACGCAGGCCCTCGGGCCGGACCAGGAGGACCAGCACCAGGATGGTGAAGGCGACGACATCCTTGAGGTCAGGGCTGACGATGGCCGCAAGCTCGCTCGCGATCCCGATGACGAGCGCGCCGAGCACCGCCCCGTAGGGCTCGCCGACGCTGCCGAAGACAGCGGCCGCAACGATGATGAGCAGGAAGCTACCGCCGGTGTTGGAGTCGAACGTGCCCAGGTCCATGGCCAGCGTGACCCCGGCCAGGCCAGCCAGCAGCCCGGACAGCAGCCAGGCGGCGCTGACGACCCGGGACGTCGGGATGCCGACGCTGCGGGCCAGCGCCGGGTCGTCCGAGGTGGCCCGCATCGCCTTGCCGAGGCGCGTGTACCGGAACAGCAGGTGCAGTCCCAGCAGGCTGGCCGCCGCCAGCCCGATGATGGCCAGCTGCCGGGGCGTGAAGACCATGCCGAGGACATGCACCGGGCGCTGGGGCGGGAGCTGGTAGCTGTAGAAGTTGGCCCCGGTGAAGATCTGCAGCACGTTCTTGAGGATGAAGGAGACCGCCACCGTCACCATCACCATGGCGAACTGCGTCGTTCCCCGCTGCAGGAACGGCAGGTAGACCAGCCGGCTGATCAGCAAGGACAGCAGCATGCCGGCCAGGCCGCCGACCGCCATTGCCAGCCACATGTTCCAGTGCAGGTCGGCGCGGGCCAGGTAGGCGGCAAAGGCGGCCACGGTCATGCTCTCGCCGAAGGCGAGGTTGAACAGATTGGTGACCCCGAACTGGAGGGTGAAGCCGACCGCGCCCATCGCCAGGATGGACGCGGTGACCAGCCCGAAGCCGAGGCTCAGGATGATCTGGCTCACCCGGGGGCTCCTTCGGCGCCAGCGGCTCGCTGGCCAGGTGCCCGGCGCGGGCTTGTCACTGCTGCCCCGCGCTGGCGGGCAGGGTCTGGCCCATGACCCAGGCCGTGCTCGAGGGGCTGAAGGACCACACCGCGTACGGCCGGTTCGCGGTGTTGTACTGGTTGAAGACCATCGGCCCGCTGGCCCCGACATACTGGATCGTCTTCCCGGCCTTGAGGGCCGCGACGGCCTGGGCGTAGGTCTTCACTACAGTCGCGCCATCGGCCGCGGAGGTGACCTTGGGTATGTCCTTGACGAACGCTGACGGGGCGGTGGACTTGGCCAGGTCCATGGCCAGCGCGAACGCCATCACGCCGTCGTAGGTGGCGGCCACGAAGGGATTCTTCGCCTGGAACGGGTTGGCTTTAACACTGGTCATTGCCTGCTGGAAGGCCTCGTAGGCGGGGCCCTGCGCGCTGAGTGCCGGGGCGATCGCCGTGACGTCCTTGCCCAGGCTCGCGGTCCCGATCGCGGGCTGGACCGCTGGCGCCCAGTCCGGCTGGGTGGCGCGCTGCGTCACCACAAACGGGATGAGCCCGCTGTGCTGCTGCCGCAGCTCGCTGAGGAACGTCGCGGCGGTGCGGGCGTCCATTTCCCCGACAAGCGCCTGCGGGTGGGCGGCCAGGGCTTGCGACACCTCCGTCTGGTAGGAGGCCTGGTCCGGGGCTATCGTCAGCTTCTTGACGACCGTCCCCCCCAGCCTCGCGTAGGTCGACTGGAACGGACCGGTCGTGGTCTGCGCGGACAGGTCGCTGGTGAATACCTCTACCACCTTGGTGAAGCCCCGGTGGTAGGCGTAGTAGGCCAGGGCGGGTGCCTGCGTGCTGTCGCTGGGGGTGAGCCGCCAGAAGTCCGGCGAGGTCTGCGTGTCGTATCGCGGGTCGCCGACCGTGTTCATCTCCGGAACCTTCGCCTGCTCCAGCAGAGGGAGGACCGATGGGATGTCGCTGCCGTCCGGCCCGACGACCATGACCAGATGCGATGCGGACACCAGCATCCGGTTGGTCACCGGGACCGCGTCGGCCGGGTCGCCCTTGGTGTCGAAGTCGGAGCAGGTGAGCGGGTGGCCCATGATGCCGCCCGCGACGTTGATCTCATGTGCCGCCGCCTTGCAGGCGTTCTGCGCGTTCAGGCCGAAGAAGGCGTTCTGCCCGGTGAACGCGTGCAGCACCCCGGCCGTGATGGGGAAGGTGCCGCCGCTGCTGGAGCCGCTGGCGTTACTGGCGGAACCACCGCCCGAGGCACATCCGGCCACGAGCGCCGAAACGGCGATAGCCGCCCCGCGCCGCGCCAGCCCCCACCCGCCTCCCCGGCCCCCTCCACGTGTCAGCATCATTGCCCAGGCCTCCATCCCCTCCGGTCCTGCACCGTTGCGTGAACGCTTGTGTTATACGGCGGATCGGCAGACGCATGGCGAAGCCTTAGCGTTCGCTATCTGCGCAGATGTATGCGGGCGCGCTGCCTGGTGCTGACGGCGTAGCGAATTACGGGCTTCGCCGGCGCAGGAGTGTCGAGATGGTCACTGCAATCACGAGGACGCCCCCGTAGAAGACCGGCGAGACCCATGCTTGCAGGCCCAGCAGCTGGAGCCCGAGGATGCCGGTCTCCAGGAAGTAGATGCCGATGAAGGTGCCAATCGGGTTGAAGCGCCCCGGCTCGATGATCGCGGTGCCGAGGAATACCGCGGCAAAGGTCGGCAGCAGGTAACTATCGGAGGTGGTCGGGTTGTATCCGCCCAGGGCTGCGACGGCGATCACGGCGCCGACTCCGCACAGGGCGCTGGCGGCGACGAAGGAGCCAAAGCGGATCCGGTTGACTCGGACGCCGGAAAGCCGGCTGACCTCCCGGCTGGCGCCCACGAACCGGATGTGGCGGCCCAGCGGCGTGAACGCGAGCAGGTAGGCGAAGCCCGCCACCAGCACCACGCCGTAGTAGAAGGAGACCGGGAGGCCGGCCACGGAGTAGAGCGCGATCTTGCTAAACCCGGCCGGCAGGCCGCTGATCGTGTTGAGGTTGGATATCCACAGGGAGATTCCCACGAGGAACGTGCTCATGCCCAGCGTCACCACGATGGTGTTCACGCCGACCACGACCACGAGAAGACCGTTGATCACGCCGACCGCCAGGGCTGCCGCCACGGCGACGACCGATGCAGGCCACACTCCCCACCCGTGGTTCACGACCAGGACGGGCAGGACCGTCGCGGAGAACCCGAAGATGGCCGGGACGGACAGGTCGACGAACTCCCCGACGCAGACGGTGCACAGCAGGGCCATGGTGAGGAACACCAGCGGCTGCTGTGAGCTGAAGATGGTCTGGAAGGTCGGGCCGCGGAAGAACAGGCCGGGCTCGGCGGCGGCGTAGACCGCGATCATGGCCACCCAGACGCCGATCACCGCGTAACGCGCTCCGAAGTGCCGGGCCTGGGAGAGGCGCCGCGGCTTCGGCGCCCGGGCTGGCTCCCCCTCCGGGGGAATCCGGGATACGTCGCGTTCGTCCTGCTGGGCTGCGTCCATCAGCCGGCCTTCCCCTTTCCATCGTGGGCAACAGCACCGAACGTCGCATGCACGATGTCGTCCTGGTCCAGGTCCCCGCTCAGCTCTCCGGTTATCTGGCCGTCACGGAACACGAGCACCCGGTCGCACAGCACCGCCAGGTCGGCGGCGTCGACCGAGGCGATGACGACCCCGCAGCCGTCGCGCGCGGCTTCCCGGATCGCGTCGATGATGCCGTGCCGGGCGCCGACGTCAACAGCCTGGGTCGGCTCGTGCAGCACCAGCAGGTTCGGTGCGCCGGCCAGCCACTTGGCCAGCAGGACCTTCTGCTGGTTGCCGCCGCTGAGCGTGGCGACCGGGGCGCGCTGATCGGGAGGCCGGATATCGAGTTTCGCGATCATGGCAGCCGTCTCTTCGGCCTGCCACGCCGCGCCGATCCGCAGCCGGGTGCCGCGGCGACGGACGCGCGGCAGGGTCAGGTTGTCGGCCACCGAGAGCTCACCGGCGAGTCCCTCGTCGAGGCGGCGCTCGGGCACGAACGCGACACCAGCGTCCACGAACACTTCCGTGGAGCCGCGTCGGCGGTCCAGGGTCAGGACGCGATCCTGGACGGACAGCTCGCCTGAGTCGCCCCGCCGCGCGCCGCCCAGCGCCTCGGCGGCCTCCTGGAAGCCCGAGCCGATAAGCCCGGTGAGGCCGACGATCTCGCCGCGCCTGATGTCGAGGTCGAGGCCGTTCACCGGGCCAGCGGCCAGGCCCCGCGCCGAGGCCACTACCGCCTCTCGCGCATGGCTGTCAACCCGGCGGTGCGTGACGAGGTGGCGTCCGAGCATCATGCGGGTGAGGGATGCCTCGTCGACATCCCTCGTGGGCATGCCCTCCTCGACCACGGCGCCGTCACGAAGGACAGTGACCCGGTCGGTCGCCGCGACGACCTCCTCCAGCTGGTGCGAGATGAGCAAGACCGAGCCCCCGGCCGCGATGACCGACCGGGCCAGGGCGTAGAAACGGGACCGGGCCGACCGGCCCAGAGCCCGCGTGGACTCATCGAAGATGATCAGGCCGCCGCCCGGGCGGTGGTCCTGCATCGCCCGGGCGATAGCGACCGCGGCGCGATCCTCCGCGGACAACGACCCGACCGGCTGATTGACGTCGAGGGCCCGGCCCAGCCGGCCTAGGACCTCCTCGACCGCCTGTTGCTCCTCGCAGCGGTTAATCCGGCGGAGCACGCGGCCTGCCCGGTAGCGACCCAGCCGCACGTTCTCCCAGACAGCCCGGTCGTCCACCAGGCCGAGGTTCTGGTGGACGACCGAGACTCCCGCCACACGCTGGTCCACCGGGCGGATGGGCAGCGTCAGCCGCCGTCCATCCACCGCGACGGATCCTCCGGCGTCGGGCGAGTACACGCCTGTGAGGATCTTGACCAGCGTCGACTTGCCGCACCCGTTCTGGCCTACCAGGCCGTGCAGCTCTCCGGGTGCGACCTGCAGGTGAACGTCGCGCAGCGCCCGCGTCGGCCCGAACGCCTTGGACAGATGGGCGACCTCCAGGCGCTGGTGTGCCACACCCGGTGCGTCAGCCATCGAAGGGGGCGTGGAAGGGGAAGGGGAGGTGGGTGGGGGGTGGGGGGTCACGACGGCCCGATTCCTTTCCTCACCCCACGCCCCACAGCTTAGCGAAGTCACTCTCGAACGAGGTGCTACCGAACCACTGGCCCGAGGCCTGGGCCGCCGGCGTCACCGGGATGCTGCCGATGTTCTGCTTGGTGAACAGCCGCGAGGGGAAGGCCTCGGCGACGGGCCCGGACTTGGTCATCATGCGCAGGATCTCATCGGTGAGCGCCCACCCGGCATACGCCTGGTCCACGACGACCACGGCCTTGACAACCGAATTGCCCTTGAGCAGTCCCAGGCCGTTCACCGAACCGCCCGCGACCGACAGGGACATACCCGACCGCGCGGACTGCTGAATACCCTGGACCGTTGGCTGGAGGCTGTCCTCGAACTCCGTGTAGTAGTACGAGGCGCTCGGCGCGGCCAGGATATTGGAACTCGTCGCCGAGGCCAGCAATGAGTTAGTCGTCGCGGTGATCGTCTTGACCGTGATCTTGCAGTCCGGGCAGTACTTCCTGTAGATAGGCAGCGAGTTGGACACGTACGCCACCGACGAGGGCGAGTCGGCCTCCTCCGCAATGATCGCGTTGGCGTTGCCCTTGGAATCGGCGATCATCCACCACGCGATCTGGCTCGGCTGATCGACCACGCCCGGCACGTAGGTCACCCGGTCGGTGTTCGTGGTGCCGGCCGGGGCGATCTGGTCCGCGATGATGATCGGGACCCCCTTGGCCTTCGCGGCATTGAACGCGTTCCCCGCCATGCCGTACGGGATGGCGTCCGTGATGATCCCGGCCGCCTTAGCGCCAGCGGCCTGCTGGACGCACGCGGCAATGGCGCTCGGCTGGCCCTGGCCGTTGCATACCTGCAGGGACAGGCCGGCCCTGGCCAATGCCTGCTTCATGGTCTGGGCAGTGACCACGAAGCCGGGGATCTGCTGGACGAGCGGTATGTAGTACACCGTCCGGCCCTTGAACTTCGACACGCCGGACACGCTCGTCGCGGGGAGGGGGTACTTCGCAGTCGTGGCCGAGAGGCTCGCCACCTCCTTGTCGGCCTTGGCGACACCCGGGGAGACAGTGCTGCCGCTCCCCGAGGTGCCGCCGGACGTAGAACTACTGCTACTGGAGCCACATCCCGCCAGTACAGCCGATGCGGCGATAAACGCCGCGCACGGCGCCAGCCCCCACCCGCCTCCCCGGCCCTCTCCACGTGTCAGCATCATTGCTCATGCCTCCATAACTCTCCGGTCCACGACAGTCGCGTGAACGCCAGTTTTCTACTCCGTAACTCCAGTCACATGGCGAAGCCTTAGCCTTCAGCCTCAGTCCGCATCAGCCCGGCCGCTCGCGCGCCCAGGGCATCCTCATCCGCCGCGGTGGCGGTGAGGAGAAGGTGACCCGGTCCGGGAGCCAGCAGGCAGGTGGGCATGGCCGTCACTCCCCGAGCTCGCCCGCGCGCGCCTTGTACTGGGCGATGACCACGAACTCCATCGTTAACTCCTCGTGTACTGACTGCGGAAAGTGTGGCCATGCCAGGAGGGCTCGGGGAACCGCCAAGGCGTACATCTAAGGTTGCGCATCACGTGGCTGACCTCGGCGTCCGTGCTTCCTAGGATGACCAGCGCCGCGCCTGACAGGACGGGGGCGCAGCCGACACGGAAGCCGAGGCGTGATGGGACAGACCAACGACATCGTCAGCGTGGCGGCCGCGGTCCGGTACGCATGGTGACGGCCGCCCGCCTCGCCCACCCCGTCGGTGTCGTCGGGGCCGGCCTCCTCGGGCTGGCCGTGGCCCGGCAGCTGGCGCTACCTGCCCGGCTCGGCTAAGGCGACGATGTGCCGCCGCGGCGTTGAGTTGCTGCGCGCCTACTGCGCGGCCCGGGGCCTGCCCTGGGACGCCCGCGGAAAGCTGGTGGTGGCCCGGGACGAGGCCGAGACGGCGAAGCTGCGGGAGATCGAGCGCCGGGCGGCCGCCAACGGCGTCCCTGGCGTGCGCTGGCTGGACGCGGCGGCCATGCGGGAGCTGGAACCGGAGATCGCCGGCCAGGCCGCGCTGTTCTCGCCGACCACGGCCATCACCGATTACCCCGCCATCGCGCGCTCCTACGCCGACGACGTCGTGCGCTCCGGCGGGCAGGTGCTGACGGGCACGCCAGTGTCCGGCGTGCACCGCCGTGGCGCCGATGAGGTGGAGGTCGCCTCGCCAGGCGGGACACACCGGCTGTCCCGGCTGGTGATCTGCGCCGGCCTGCAGGCGGCGGCCCTGCTGGCCGCCGCGGCCGGCGATGGGGCCGCGCCGGAAATCGTCCCGTTCCGTGGCGAGTACCTGCGGCTGCGGCCGCACGCGCGGGGCCGGGTGCGGCACCTCATCTATCCGGTGCCGGATCCCGCCTACCCGTTCCTCGGCGTCCATCTGACCCCGCGCATCGACGGCGAGGTGGACATCGGCCCGAACGCGGTGCTGGCCCTGGCCCGGGAAGGGTACCGTCGCCGTGACGTCTCCTGGGCTCAGCTGTCCCGCCTGGCCCGGTCCGCGGCGTTCCGCCGGCTGGCGCGCCGCAACTGGCGGGCGGGCCTGCGCGAGATGCGCGGGTCGCTGTCGCGGCGGGCCTTCCTCGCCGAGGCCCGCACCTACCTGCCGTGGCTGGAACCCGGCGACGTGATGCCAGCGCCGGCCGGGGTACGCGCCCAGGCCGTGGATCCCGACGGCTCGCTCGTCGATGACTTCCGCATCCACCGGATCGGCCCGGTGACGACTGTCCGCAATGCGCCGTCACCAGCCGCGACAGCGTCGCTGGCGATCGCCGAACGCATCGTCGCCGAGCTTTCGCTCCCCGGTGCTGGCCCGGGGGGGCGTCCCCCCGGAACCCCCCGCAGTGCCAGCCCGGGGGGCACTCCGCTGGCCGGGGACGGTATTCCCCGGGGGCACCCCGGACCCCGATGGCCCCGCCCTCCCGATGGCCCGGAACCCCCGCTCAGCACAGGAAGGTAGCCAGTCCGTGTTCATTGTTGATTCACAGGTTCACATTTGGCGCGAGGAAACCCCGGACCGGCCCTGGGTCCCTGGCGCCCGGTAGCGGCTGCGGCTGAACGGGCACCGGGAGGAGGCGTTCAGCTACGCCGAATGCGTGGCCCTGATGGACGAGGCGGGCGTGGACCGGGCGCTGATCCTCCCGCCGTCCTGGGAAGGCGACCGTATCGACTACGCCCTGGAGGCGTGCGAGGCCCACCCCGAGCGGTTCGGGATCATGGCCAGGATCCCGCAGAACAAGCCGGCCGAGGGCGCCGCGATGCTGCGCGATATCGCGCAGAACCCCTATGTGCTGGGGACCCGGCTCACCTTCCACCGGCCGGTGGACCGGAACTGGATGATCGATGGCACCAACGACTGGTACTGGCCCCTGGCCGAGGAACTCGGGATCCGCACGATGGTGCACGCCCCTATCTGGAAGGCGGAACTGGGCGCGATCGCGGACCGCCACCCGGGCCTGCGGATCATCATCGATCACATGGGGATCATGGCCCGGTGCGTCGATGACGCGATCGGCTACTGGGTCAGCGAGACCGCCGACCTCGCCGATCACCCCAATATCTACGTCAAGGTCTCGGCCATCCCCGGATACTCGACACAGCCGTTTCCCAATCTCAACATCGCGCCGTACGTTCGCGAGATGGTCGACAAGATGGGGCCAGAACGCTGCTTCTGGGGCACCGACCTGACCCGCCTGATGGGGCACGGGCTCACCTACACCGACACGATCGAGCAGTTCACCAAGCACTTCCCGTTCAGCGAGGAAGAACTGGAGTGGATCATGGGACGAGGGATCTGCGAGTGCCTCGACTGGCCGATTCCGGTCACGGCCTGAGATGGCCGACTCGAATCTCGACGGGGGCGAGGCCCTGCTGCAGGCCTGCCGTGACCTGGGTGCCGACTACATCTTCTCGTCCGCGGGGTCGGAGTGGGCTCCGGTGTGGGAGGCCCTGGCCCGCCAGGCCGCAAGGGGGGAGCGAAAAGGGGCAGGGAGGTCGGCGGGGGGCGGGGAGGCGACGCCGCGCTACCTGGACCTGA
>WNGR01029889.1_pt1 | contig 11091 bp, 9 predicted proteins | sample 5407581 | NCBI WGS metagenome assembly WNGR01 (sample SAMN13153383, study PRJNA577476) | soil metagenome | isolation source: 80 cm soil or saprolite under Garry oak tree replicate 2 | place: USA:California | collected 2016-06-15 | reverse complement strand
GTTGCGGGATTACAGCCGTCGCTCGCGAAATTCCTTGAGGACGCCTTCGCACAGAATATCGGGATTTCGCTCGCCAGCCTTGGCAAGTTCGATAATGCGCTTGGCGATGATTTCGTTGGTGACGGCGGGGCGCTCGGCAAGACTGAGTGCGATTCGGGTCATTTCGAATGCGACGCCGACGACGCGCCTGACTTCCGGGTCGGTTCCAGCACCGTCGAGGAAAGGCGTACTCGGCATAAGGCGCTCCTGGTGCAGGCGGGAGCGCGACCGGTCTTTCACCGGCCTACCGGAGCTGCCGCCGACAGCTCCGAAGCCTTAGGCGCTATCCGCTGGCCCGTCGGTACGGTTGCCGACATTGCGAGCCTGATGAACGACCGGCGTGCCGCGGGGGTGGGAACCAAGCCTATGGAAGGGGCGTTTGCGATCCGGCCGGATTGTGGAGAACGAGATGACGCAAACGCTGAGGTGTGCCGCGTGCGGACGATCACTTGCCGAAGCTTCCGCGTGGAAGGGCAGCGGCGAGCGCTATTACTGCAACGACTTCTGTGCCGAAGTCGAAGCGAGCGAATCACCAGCACTTGTCCCGAGCATGAGCGAAGATGCCTCCGCGTCTCTCCCGATGAGGGCCGTTTCCTAGCAAAATTGGCGGTGGATCAAATTGTTGCGCTTCCATGTCCCGCTTCGCGGGCAAGGTGCAGTCGGGGGCTCGGCCGTGCTGCACTGAGCCAAGCCTGCAATAACGGGCCTATCACGCTGCTAGGCGCGCATAATCCTTGGTCGCCATGATCTGCAGGCGGCGCATGTAGCGCGGCTCGTCTGCTCGGTAGTCCGCGACCGCGTTGTGCACCGTGCCAATATTGTCCCACATCAGCACGTCGCCTTCCGTCCATTGATGCGCGTAGAAATACTTCTGCTGCGCCTGGTGAGCGAACAGAACCTGGAGCAGCTCCGCGCTTTCCGCGTCCCCCATGCCATCGATGTGCGTCGCGTAGCCAGGGTTGCAGTAAAGGATCGCGCGCCCGGTGATCGGATGCGTGCGAAAGATCGGCTGCGACACCGGCGGCTTCTTGGCACGCTGCTGCGGGGTGAGCGGCGTGCGCGGCGAGCCGGGCCGCGCGCGCATCATGTCCCAGAATTTCGCGAAATCATGCGTTGCCGTGCGCCCCTCGAGCCGCCGTTTGATCTCCGTGGGCAGATCGTCATAAGCCGCGTGCATGTTGCGGAATTGCGTATCCCCGAGTGCGCGCCCCTCGCGCCTGGGAACGCTGACGGCGTAGAGCACGTTCGCGAGCGCGATCTCCTTGCTGTAGGACATATCGGTGTGCCAGCCCTGTCCGGCATCGGCGAGCCCGATCGGCTTGCCATCCGCCGTCATGTTGGACAGCACCATCACTTCGGGAAACCCGGGCTCGTGAAATTGATTGGCCACGTTGATCTCAAGCTCGCCGAACATACGCCCGAAGCGCACGAAATGCTCGATCGCGAGCCGTTGCTTGGGAAAGCACAGCACGCCGTGAGCGCCTAACGCGCGAAGGATCTGCTTGAACTCGCTCTCCGAAAGCTGTTGGGCGAGATCGAATCCTTCGATGATCGCGCCCAGTGCCTTTCCGCTTGCAGTAATCTTCATGCTCGGCTCTCAGTCGATATGGGCACCCGAGGCCTTGATGATCGGCGCCGCTTAATCACTGTAGGATCGGCAAGCGCGGTGTTGATCGACTCACTGAGCTGATTGACGATGGGTTGCGGCGTGCCTGCGGGAGCGAGGATCGCGTTCCACGTGTAGCACTCGAAGCCCTTCAAGTCCTGCTCCTGCAAGGTCGGCAGCTCCGGCATGGCGCGCATGCGGGTGGCCATGCCGGCGCCGATCGCGCGGATCGCGCCCGACTGCGCTTGCGGCAATGCGGTTGGCGTCGCATCGAACGCCATTGAAATCTGGCCGCCGACCAGATCCGACATCATGGGCGCCGAGCCGCGGTATGGCACATGCACGATATTGATGCCGCCCGCTGCTGCCTTGAATTGCTCGCCGCAGAGATGAAGGATGGAGCCGAGACCGGAAGAGCCGTAGGTGAATTTTCCCGGGTTGTCCTTGATGAGGGCGATGAGGCTTTTCACGTCAATGGCGGGCAGAGAAGGATGCACGCCGAGCAGCGTCGGCGTTACGCCGATCTGCGCGATCGGCGCGAAATCGCGCACGGGATCGTAGGGCATGTTCCTATAGAGGCCCGGATTGATGGCGTGCGTGGAGACCGTCGCCATCAGCAACGTGTAGCCGTCGGGCGGCGCCTTGGCGACCTGATCGGCGCCGATATTGCCGCCTGCGCCCACCCGGTTCTCCACCACGAACTGCTGGCCCAGCAGCTCTCCCATCTTCACGCCCATGACGCGCGCGACGGTGTCGGTCGGCCCACCGGCGGAGAAAGAGACGATCATGCGAATCGGTTTGGACGGATATTTCTCCTCGGCATTCGCGGCGGCGCCCACGAACGTGAGCGCTATGACGAGGCCAGCGAGAGCGGCCACCAATCGATCATGCCTCCATTTCGGGATCTCCGCCCTGATATACGCGGCATACTCGTCGGGCGTGTTGACGAGCGGCTGGAAGCCCAGCGTCGCCAAGCGCTCCTTGAGGTCAGGCTGTGCGAACGCCTTGGCGATCGCGTGATAGAGCAGGTCGATGATCCCCTTCGGGGTGCCCGCCGGCACGACCACGCCGGTGAGCGCATCCGACTCTTGGCCCGAAATTCCGGATTCCTCCATCGTCGGCACGTCGGGAATTGTGGCCGCGCGGGTCTTGGCCAGCACCGCGAGCGCGCGCAGGTTGCCCGACTTGATCTGCGCCGCGACCGGCGGGAGCGCGAGAAAACCGATCGGAGTGTGACCGGCGACGACGGACTGCACCGCCGGCCCCGCGCCGTTGAACGGCACTGTCACGAGGTCGAGCCCGAACGTGAGCTTGAAGAGCTCACCCGCAAGATGCGGCGTTGTGCCGGTGCTGGGGTGAGCATAGTTGTATTTGCTGGGATTTGCCTTCACGAGCGCGATGAGCTCGTTCACGTTCCGGGCGGGCACGGACGGATGGACCACGATGACGTTGGGCATGGTCCCGGCCAAGGTCACCGGCGCGAAATCCCGATATGGATCGAATGGGATGGTGGCATAGAGGCTCGGATTGACGATGAAGTTGCTGCCGTGCACCAGAATGGTGTAGCCGTCCGGCGCCGCCTTCGCCGCCATTCCCATTCCCGTATTGCCGCCTGCGTGGGCGATGTTCTCGACGTAGAACTGCTTACCCAGGCTGTCCGAGAGTTTCTGCGCGATGATGCGCGCTATGACGTCGGTCGGCCCGGCCGGCGAGAACGGCACGATGACCTTGACCGCGTGCGCAGGATAGTCGCTTGCCGATTGAGCGCCCGCGGTTTGCGCAGAGCCAAAGCCCGCAAGCGCAAGCGCCGCGGCAAAGAGCAGTCGGCGGGCGCTCGTTTTCACGCATTCCTCCCTGGATTTTTCAGCGATGTTACCATTGCCCCGCACTTTGGTCAGCCGGCAAACGGGCACCTGCGACCGCGGGTACTCCCTCGGAGCGGCTTAGCCATTGCCAGCGGCTTGAAGTGTCCCGACCGCCGGGCTTGACTAGCGCCGCCGCGAAACGCGCGCAGAGACCATCGGAATGATGCCGTGAGCACCCCAAGATTAAAGCCCATGGGGCTGATGCAAGTGATCGCGCCCTTGCTTGCCGCTTTGCTCGCTGTCGTGCTGGCACTTCTTGCCGCCTGGGCCCTGAGCCAGGGAGCGGCCGCGCAGGGCGCCAAGGAAACCACACAAGATTTGGCGTCCTATGCCGGCGCCGACCGCATGGAGACGCTCGTCGCCGGCGCGAAGAAGGAGGGCTCCGTCTCGCTCTACAGCTCGGCGGCGCCCGATGACTTGGCGGCGCTGACCGCGGCGTTCGAGAAAAAGCATGGCGTCAAGGTGCGCGTGTGGCGCGGCAGCTCTGAGAACATCGTCCAACGCGCGGTGGTGGAGGCCCGCGGCGGCCGCTACGACGCGGACGTGATCGAAACCGGCGCGATCGCCATGGAATCCATGTACCGCGAACGTCTGTTCCAGCAGATCAAAACGCCGGCGTTGTCGGAGCTCCTTTCGGCGGCGATCCTGCCGCACGGGGAATGGGTCGGGACGCGCTTGAACATTTTCGTCGCCGCCTACAACACACGGCTGGTCAAGAAAGACGAGCTGCCGAACAGCTACGATGATCTCCTCGATCGTCGCTGGAAGGACAGGCTCGCTGTCGAGGCCGAGGACAGCGACTGGTTCGGCGGCGTGCTGAGCGCACTAGGCGAGGACAAGGGCCTAAGACTCTTTCGCGAGATAGTCGCGGTCAACGGCATGTCGGTGCGCAAGGGCCACACCTTGCTCGCGAACCTCGTCGTCAGCGGAGAGGTTCCATTCGCGCTCACGGCCTACGCCTACAAAGCCGAGCAGCTGCGCAAGAGCGGCGCGCCGATCGATTGGCTGGTGATCCCGCCCGGCGTGGGACGCTTCGAGGGCGCCGCCGTGTCACGCCGCGCGCCGCATCCGCACGCCGCGATCCTGTTCTTCGACTTCATGCTCACCGAGGGGCAAGACATCCTGCGCGACCGCGACTTCTTTCCGGCGCGGGCGAATGCGCGACCCTTGCCGCAGGGCGCCGACTTGCATTTTCTCGATCCCGCCAAGGCGCTCGATGAGAATGCGAAGTGGAGCAAAGCTTTCCGCGAGTTCGTCGCCAATGCGCGCTGAGAGCGACGCTGCACGGCGGCGTCATCCGTCGGCTTGACGCGCAGGTCGATCGCCTTCGCCAGGAATCTCACGGTTGTTCCGGGCCAAGTCCCGGCAATGACGGCGCCTCACGGGATCGACAATAGCGGCTGCTGTCCCGGATGCAGCTGCATGTCGACGGCCGTGAGCAGCGCCGCCGTGCCGGCATAGTTGCCCATCAGCATTACGAGCTCGATGAGCTTGTTCGGGCCGAACAGTGCCTTCGCCTGGGCGAAGGTTTCCGGCGTCACCTTGTGATCGCGGAAGATTTGCCGGCCAAGCTCGATCACTGTCGCGTCGGTCTCGTCGAGCCCGGACGTGGACCGCCGGTGCTTGATGACGTCGATGACGCGCGGTTCGACGCCCTCTTTAAGCGCCTCCGGCTCGTGCGCCGCCCATTCGAATTGGCTGTCCATCTCGCGCGCGGTCGTCAGGATCGCAATCTCGCGGATGCGAGGGAGAAATCCCGCCTCGAACCGCAGGTAGCGATTGAGCGCGCGCGCGTGCGCGGCCGCCTTCGGGCTGTAAAGCCCGATGCCGCTCGGGCCTCGTAGCCCGACGATGGAGGCCCCCGGCGCTGCGATGCGGTCGTAGTGCGCCTTGCCGGCGTCGTCCAAATCTTCGCGTTTCGGCACCGGCAGGCGGAATCCTGAGTGCGGATCGATGTCGGATGGCATGTGTAGTCCCACGGTCGGCGGCGAAGCGACCTGCGTGGCCGCCGGCGAGGCGCAGAGGATGGCAGCGGCGCTGAAGAGCCAAACGAAATGATGGCGCGGGCGCATGAGGCTCGCCCCCGTGCGATGTTTATGCCGGGATTGTCGCTTATCTAAATGCGATGCGCCAGGCGTTCTTGAATGCCGGCCAAGGCCTGAGAGGATAGCGCCGATATATTCCGTAATGCAGCAGCAGCCGATGCAGGAAAAGCACTTGGGTCCACGATGACGTAACCGCCGGGCCAAACTCAACGGGCTGGGGCGATGGTGCCGCAGCACTCGCCGAACCCGATCGGCATAAAACCCTCGCGGCGGCAGTGCGCGCGCATGATGACCATGTCGCCATCCTCGAGGAAGCGGCGTGTCTCCCCTGAGGCGAGCGTCAGCGGTCGGCGGCCGCCGGCGGAGATCTCGAGCAAGCTGCCGAGGCCGTCATCGGCGGGCGCCGAGATCGTGCCGGTCCCGAACAGATCGCCCGAGCGCAGATTGCAGCCGCCGCTACTGTGGTGCGTCACCAGTTCGGCCGCCGTCCAGTAGAGGTGGCGCGCGTTGCCGAGCGACAAGCGCTGCGGGGGAAGCCCTTTCGCCTCGAGGCCCGGCGTGAGCAAGAGTACCTCAAGCTCGATGTCGAGCGCGCCGGTCGCCTGGTCCGCCGCGTCGAGCAGATAGGGCAGCGGTGCGGGGTCGCCTGCCGGCCGCGCCGCTTGCGCCGTCCGGAACGGCGCCAGTGCTTCGGGCATAACAACCCAAGGCGAGATCGTGGTGCAAAAGCTTTTGCCGAGAAAGGGTCCGAGCGGCTGGTATTCCCATCCCTGGATGTCCCGCGCCGACCAATCGTTGAGCAGGCAGAATCCGGCGATGTGATTCACCGCATCCGCGATGGGAATGGGTTCGCCAAGCGCGTTGCCTGGACCGATCCAAACCCCAAGCTCGAGCTCGTAGTCGAGGCTCCGCGACGGCCCGAAGCTCGGAACGGCATCGCTTGCGCCTTTGCGCTGGCCGTTCGGGCGGCGCAGCGTCGCGCCGGAGACCGTGATGGAAGAGGCGCGGCCGTGATAGCCGATCGGCACGTATTTGTAGTTCGGCAGCAGCGGATTGTCCGGGCGAAAGAGCTTGCCCGCGTTGGTCGCGTGGTGGATGCCGGCGAAAAAGTCGGTGTAGTCGCCGATTGCAGCTGGGATTTCGAGGCGGCAATCCGCGGCCCGATGAATTAGCCTCGCGCGCATCGGTTCGGCCCGTGCGCGCTCGCGGCCATCGGCATCGAGAATCTCGCCGAGGCGACGGCGGAGCGCGACGCGCGCCTCGCGGCCGAGCGCGAATAGCGCGTTGAGGCTCGCGCCGGAAGCGGCTTCGGCGGCGCGCGCAGCGAGCCCCTCGAACAGGCCGACTTCGAGCGCCGCGGCGAGATCGAAAATCTCGTCCCCGATCGCGATGCCACCACGCGCACTTCCTCTCGGCGGAGCGAATACGCCCAGCGGAAGATTCTGAATCGGGAAATCCGCATGCCCATTGGCCGATGCGATCCAACTGCGCCGCGCGGCTGAATGGGTCGCGTCAATCATGACGTTCGTGGCTGCGCTGCCTCAGCGGCTTGGCTCACGGCCGCTCGCGCGTCGGATCGAAGTGTCTGCGCAAGCCCTTCCAGCAATCGATATAGTCGTCTTGCCGCTCTTTGAGGGTCGACGCATATTTGGTCAGGCGCTGTGGAAAGCGCGTTTCGAACATAAAGGCCATGGTATCGCTCAGCTTTACCGGCTTGAGTTCGCTGTTGCTCGCATGCTCGAAAGCCGTTTCGTCCGGGCCGTGTGGCAGCATGCAATTGTGCAGCGAGATGCCGCCCGGCACGAAGCCCTGCGGCTTCGCGTCATAGACGCCGTAGATCAGGCCCATGAACTCCGACATCAGGTTGCGGTGATACCAGGGCGGCCGGAAGGTGTTCTCCGCCACCTGCCACCGCTCAGGGAAGATGACGAAGTCGACATTGGCGGTCCCTGCAGTCTCCGACGGCGCGGTCATGACGGTGAAGATCGACGGATCGGGATGATCGAACAGCAGGGCGCCCACAGGGGAGAAGCGCCGCAAGTCGTATTTGTACGGTGCGTAATTGCCGTGCCAGGCGACGACATCGAGCGGCGACTGGCCGATCTCGGTCGCGTAGAGCTCGCCGCCCCATTTCACGAAAAGCGTCGAGGGCTCCTCCTTATCCTCGTACGCTGCGACTGGAGTAAGAAAGTCGCGCGGATTGGCGAGGCAATTTGCCCCGATCGGCCCGCGATAGGGAAGCGTGAAGGCGCCGCCGTAGTTTTCGCACACATAGGCGCGCGCCGGGCCATCGATGAGTTCGACTCGAAACATCATGCCGCGCTGGATCACGCAGATCTCGCCGGGCTCGACGTCGATCACGCCGAATTCGGTGCGGAAGCGAAGCTTGTTGTGCTGCGCGACGATGAGGAGCTCGCCGTCCGCGTTGAAGAAATACTCGTTACGCATGGACTCGGTCACGAGTGCTACGTGCGCCGCCATGCCGGCGCGCGTCTCGGCGTCGCCCGCCGTGGTCATGGTGCGAAGTCCGCTCACGAAGCTCAGCTTCTCATCCGGGATCAAGATCGGCCCCCAGCGCAGCTGCCCGATCGGCAGATCGCTCTCCTCGCGCGCCGCAGGCGCACTGCGGAGGAGGCCCTGGTCGATCTTGCGATAGCGCGCCGAATGCTTGACGGTGGGCCGAATGCGGTAGAGCCACGAGCGCTGGTTGGTGTCATGCGGCGCGGTGAACGGGGAGCCCGACAGCTGCTCCGCGTAAAGCCCGAACTTGACCCTTTGCGGCGAATTGCGACCGATCGGGAGCGCGTCGGCGAGCGCCTCGGTTTCGAAGGAGTTGCCGAAGCCCGACATATAGCCGGGAACGAGACCAGGAAAGCCGGCCCTTGCTTCAAACCGCGATTGATCCTGAACATTCATGGCGATGCTCCCGAGCTGGGACGGCTATTTGTAACCCGGATTGACCCGTGAGCGAAATCCGGGGTGGCTCGCGCCAGAGAAGCCATCGCCCGCTCCAGATGTGTGCAGATACGGAAATGGGGGACGGTGATTGTTGCTGGGGCAGTCTGCTCGTGTAGAGATCGTCTGCAATACCCAATCGTTGAGATTTGCTGCAGGCTCCCAGATGAAGCCGAAAACCGAATTGCACGTGATTTCCAGCGCCGATCTCCATCGCTTCGCGAGCGCACTCTTTGCCACGGCAGGCGTTGTGCCGGCGATGGCGGAGGAATGGGCGAAGTCGCTGGTCTGGGCGAATCTGCGCGGCGTGGACTCGCACGGCGTGTTACGGATCCCGGGCTATATCGAACGCGTCAAGCGAAAGGACATCAATCCTGCGCCCAACATGCGCGTGGAAAAGCGCGCCGGCGCGATCGCGGTGTTGGAGGCGGATCGCGCGCCGGGAGCAGTAGCGATGGCTGCGGCGATGGCGGAAGCGATCGCGCGTGCGCGCGAAGCGCATGTCGGTTGGTGCGCGGCGCGCAACATCACCCATGCGGGCGCCGTCGGCTATTTCGCGCTGCAGGCCGCGAACGTTGGCATGGCCGGCGTCGTCATGTCGGCGTCGGGACCGATGATGGCTTATCACGGCGCCAAGGTTTCAGGCGTCTCGACAAATCCGCTGGCGATCGCGTTTCCGGCGGCGAACCGGCCGCCGTTGCTGCTGGACATGTCCACCTCCACGGTTGCCATGGGCAAGGTGATGAGCGCGCGGGATGCGGGGCAGAAGATCCCGCTCGGCTGGGGACTCGACGCAGACGGACGCGACACGACCGATCCGAAAAAGCTCGCGACGCTGTTGCCGCTGGGCGGCCCGAAAGGCTCCGGTCTCTCGTTTATGATCGAGTGTCTCTGCAGCCTCATGGTCGAGAACCCGATCGTCGCGCCTGCGCTTGCCTCCGGAGGCAAGCTCGATGCGCCATATCTCAATGGCATTGCCATTGCCATCGATCTGGCGGCGTTCGGCGATCGACAGCGCATACTGAGCGAAGCGGATCGCCTGGCACGCCTTATCGCCGCGCTTGCGCCGGCTGACGGCGTCGAGCGCATTTATCTTCCAGGGGAACGCGGCGACAGCATCTTGCGTGAGCGCATGCGGGAAGGAATCCCCCTGCCGCATGGCACCTGGTCGCGGCTTCTCGCCTGCGCCGAGGCGCTCGGGGTACCGCCGCCGTGACACCTCAGCGCCAGGCGGGCTTTCGCTTGTCAAGAAACGCCTGAATTCCCTCCCGCCCTTCGGGCGATGCACGCGCGTCAGCGATGCTGCGCGCGGTCAACATCTCGAGCGTGTCATCGACAGGACGGCCGGCGACGTCGGCAATGAGCCGTTTCGCACGCGATTGCGATTGCGGGCCTCCTGCAAGCAAAGCAGCAATCAGGCTCTCGACAGCACCGTCGAGACCGCTCTCGGCAATGACCTGGTGAACCAATCCCAACCGACATGCGTCGGCTGCCGAGAAAGGCTCGCCGGTCAAGAAGTAGCGGCGCGCGGCTCTCGCGCCGATCGCCGCGACAACATAGGGGCTGATCGTCGATGGGGTGAGGCCGATGCGAACCTCGGAAATCGAAAACACCGCCGTTTCGACCGCAACTGCGATATCGCAGGCCGCGACAAGCCCGGTGCCCGCGGCATAGACCGCTCCGTTGACCCTGGCGATCGTCGGCTTTGGAAGCTCGTTGAGGCTGCGCAGCATCGCGCTGATGGTTTTTGCGCTGGCGACATTTTCTCCTTCGCCCGCAGCCGCCATGCGCCGCATCCAACCGAGATCGGCGCCGGCACAAAATGCCGACCCGCTGCCGGTCAGCACGACGATCCTCGTTCCGCCATCCGCGCCGAGCCCCGTGAATGCATCGGTCAGCAAGCGGATGACGGTGTCGTCGATGGCGTTGCGCACGTTCGGCCGGTTGATAGTGACGGTCGCAACGGCGCGCGCGTCCTTGACGATGAGAACCGGAGCTTCGCTCATCTGACGAGCCTCCGTATAGAAGTTTTGCTCGAGGAATTCTCAGACTGCACTATTTCCTTCGGCCCGAAAACTGATTGAATCAACGCAAGCAGCAGTGAAGATGCCTGAGCTTGGCGAATTACGATGGCGGGAGACGACATTGCCAGAACCCAACCTCAATTACGAAAAGATCATGGCCTATCGGCCGGCCGACATCCACGTGAGCTACGGGGAGCGCGACTGCATCATCTACGCGCTCGGCATCGGCATCGGCATGGACCCGCTCGATGCGGGCGAGCTCAAATTCGTGTACGAGCGCGCGGGGCTTCAAGCTTTTCCCACGATGGCGGTGGTGCTGGGCTGGCCCGGGCGCATGACTGATCCGGCTTTCGGCATCGACGAGCGGCTGGTCGTTGCCGGGGATCTCAAGGTGACGCTGCATCGGCCTTTACCGGTGCAGGCAAAGCTTGTGAGCCGCCCGCGCGTCAAGGAGATCATCGACAAGGGTCCCGGCAACGCTGCCATCATCCAGAACACGCGCGAGCTTCTCGGCGAGGACGGCACTCCGGTTGCGACCGTGGACAGCAGCACGTTCG
>WNGR01024292.1_pt1 | contig 11092 bp, 11 predicted proteins | sample 5407581 | NCBI WGS metagenome assembly WNGR01 (sample SAMN13153383, study PRJNA577476) | soil metagenome | isolation source: 80 cm soil or saprolite under Garry oak tree replicate 2 | place: USA:California | collected 2016-06-15 | reverse complement strand
GTCTACCGCGCGGTGATGGCCCCCGTTTCGATGGAGATGACCGGCATGCTGGTGTTCACCATGATCATGGAGAACATCCTGCGCAAGACCGGCACCCTGAAGCGGATGGTGGAGAGCCTCTCCGAGATGCTCCCCGATTCCCGACTGATAATGGCGGCGATGCCCGCCATGATCGGCATGCTCCCTTCCCCTGGAGGGGCGGTCTTCTCCGCGCCGATGGTGGCGGAGGCCTCCGTGCATCTGGAGATCAGGCCCGATCAGAAGGCGTTCATCAACTACTGGTACCGGCACATCTGGGAATATGTCTCTCCCCTCTATCCAGGCATGATCCTGGTTTCCGGCCTGACCCATATCCCGTTCCAGCGGCTGGCGCTAGTCAATGCCCCCTTTGCCCTCTCCGTGGTCTTCTGGGGGGCGCTCTTCTGCTTCACCGGGATAGGGCCGGCTCAGATACCGCAGGGAGAGACGATGGGACATGGGAAGGCGTTGCTGACCTTCACCCTGTCCGTGGCACCCATTTTCCTGGCCCTGGTCCTGGTGGTGCTCCTCAACGTCAACCCCCTGGCGGCAATGGCGGGGGTCACCGCCGGCCTCTATGCCGTACATCGCTATTCCCCGGCCAAGGTCTGGGAATCGCTTCGGGAGAGCGTTTCTGCAAAGGCGCTCCTGCTGGTGATCGGCATCATGGTCTTCCAGGAAGCTCTCCGGGTGACCGGCGCGCTTGACGGTGTTTCCCGTTTCTTTGCCGCCAGCGGCCTCCCCCCGTTGCTGGTCCTGACAACGCTCCCTTTTCTGGCGGGGGTGATGACCGGCCTGACCATCGCCTTCGTCGGGATCACCTTCCCGATCCTGATGCCCCTCATGGGGGGAGCGCCGCCGTCGCTGGGGCTTTTGGCACTGGCGTTCGGCAGCGGCTTTGCCGGGGTCATGCTCTCTCCGGTCCATCTCTGCCTGGTACTGTCCGGGGAATACTTTAACGCCGACATGGCCAGGGTCTATCAACGGCTCTGGCTGCCGTCGGCGCTCGTTCTGGCTGCGGGGATGGTCCCGCTCTATTTTGCACGATAAGGAGGCCGTTATGTCTAAAAAAATGCTGGTGATGCTGGTCCTGCTCTGTTGTGCCTTCTCGATGGGGGGGTGCGTTTCCATGGGGAAGTACGAGCTGAAGGAGAAGGAAGCGACTGAGCTGACCAAGAGCCTCCAGGAACAGCAGCAGAAGTACGCCGACCTCTCGAAGGAAAATGCCGACCTGAAGGGTCAGGTGGCCAAACTGACCGCCGACCTGGCGGATGTTTGCGGGGTACGGGACCGGCTCACCGAGAGCAAAAAAGGACTGGAGGAGTCGCTCAAGTCGACGGCCGACGCGAAAAACAGGAAGATCGCCGAGCTGAGCCAGCGGATCAGCGATCTGGAAAAGGAAAACTCCGCTCTCAAGGACGAAATCGCCAACCTCCGGAAGGCCAAGGAGGAGGAGGTTCAGAAGACCAGCAAGACCTATGAGGAGATGCTGGAGAAGATGAAGAGCGAAATCTCCCAGGGGCAGGTCACCATCTCGGAGCTGAAGGGAAAGCTGACGGTGAACATGTTGAACGCGATCCTGTTCGATTCCGGCAAGGCCGAGGTGAAGCCGGAGGGGCTGGCGGTCCTGCTGAAAGTGATCGACATCCTCAAGAACGTCAAGGACAAGGCGATCCGGATCGAGGGGCATACCGACAACGTCCAGATTGTCGGCGCACTGGCGGCAAAATACCAGACCAACTGGGAGCTCTCCGCGGCCCGGGCGATCAATGTCACCCGCTACCTCCAGAGCCAGGGGATCGACCCGGCCATCCTAGGCGCCGTTGCCTATGGCGAGCACCACCCGGTGGCGCCAAACGATACGGAGGAGGGGAAGGCGAAGAACCGGAGGATCGAGATCATCCTCGTCCCCAAAGACTGATTCGCGCTGGAAATGCGGCTTTTCCCCAATCTCTGTGTAAGTCTTCGCAATCCCGTGTGCGGCGTACCGTCCGGTACGCCTCCGTGGGGTTGCTCGACAGCCTTGACCTTGGGGAAAATCCACATTTCCTGAATCGAGCTGGGCGTTGCGCTGCACCCTTCGTCACTGCGGCGTACCGATGTACGCCTCATTCCTCAGGATTTGCGCGCCTTGCACCTGGACATTTTTGAGCGCGAATCGAACAGTTATGGATAGTCGATGAAAAAAGAGAAAAAGCCAGGACAAAAACCAAAGGAATTCGTCAGCCGCCCCTTCGGCCCTCTCAAGGGGGTGCGAACCGAACGCCAGGCTGAACCCCGCAAGGCGCCGGCACCTGTTGCGAAGCCGGAAATCCCTGCCGGCGACGCGGATCTCTTCCTGCGGGCAGTGTCCGGCGTGAAGAGGCTGCACCCTCCCACGGCCCCGGTTAAGAGCGGCAAGCCCGCTCCTCCCAAGTCTTCCGGGCTCGGCGATGAGGAGCGGGCGGTGTTTCTCCGGGCGCTGGAAAGCCTGCAGCTCGATGTCACCTTCCGGGACGAACTCCCGGAAGAGGAAGGGCCTGCCATGCCGCTTCCCGTGAACCGACTGAGGCAGGTCAAACGGGGGGCAATCCGGGTCGATTTCCAGCTCGACCTCCACGGGCTGACCAAGGACGAGGCCCTGCAAAGCCTGGCGACGTTCATCGCCGGCGCCCATAACCGCGGCCAGAAGGCGGTCCTGGTGATCACCGGCAAGGGGAACAGGTCGCCCGGCGAGCCGGTCTTGCAGGGGGCCGTGGCCAGCTGGCTCCGGGAGCGGGGGAAGGGGATGGTCGCCGAGTTCGCCCCGGCGCCGCGCGAGATGGGTGGGAGCGGCGCGTTCGTGGTCTTCCTCAAGGAGAAAACTGTGGACCCGGTGAACGCTGAGCGGTGACTCGGTGTCGGAAGGCTGTTGCCTGCCGTTCCGTGAAAACCTCTATCCACTCGCCTTCCTGTTGACTTACCGTTAACGGGGGCTCCAAGCTGGGAAATAGCATTAAACCGCAGCAGGGGACGCTTAGCGCTGCGGTTTTGGCGAAACGACGCTTCATGCTGGATTCAACCCGAAAGCCCGTCGGGAATAACGGGACCGGTTTTCGAAATTCCCACCGCCCAATTCGCAGTTGCCTCAAGAACAATCCCACAATCCCAATTCATTGTAACCGGTGACGCAAAAAGACGCTGCATGGAAGCGCACAACGGGGATGCCTGGATTCACTATTAATAAAAATATTTATTGTTAATAAACCTTGGTTTTGGTATATTTTATCCGGTTTATTGGAGTGTTTTGGCGGTAGCAGAGCCGAAAACCCTGCATGCGTTGTATTCCTGTCGGCATCAAACAAAAGGAGTAAGGGATGAAGAAAGGCAAATTTATTGTCCTGGAAGGGATTTATGGCTCGAGTAAAGTCATAGTTCGCCTTGTAAATAAGTTGCGGGAAGTTTTGGTACGGCAGGGAAATGAGGTATACGAAATTGACAGCCCGGACAGTGGGCGCGCCCAGCTCATGGGCGCTCAGGATCTCGACGGCAGCTGGCGATATGGTGTGTTTGTCGCCGATTTTTTCTTCGAGCTTGCTTCGAGGGCTCGCGTATGTTCGGCTGTCCGGCAAGAACTGGAAAGAGGCAGAATTGTCCTGTGTAAAAACTTCACTATTTCATCCATTGTTCATGCCCGACTCAAGGATCATGACTGGTTTAGTGAGGACCTCTATAACCTTGAAGCGCGTGCCCGCAGCTTCGGATTCGGGGTAAAAGTCGTTCCGGACCTCACTGTTTTTCTCGATGTTCCTCCCGAGCACGCCTTAGAGGAGCTTGGCGAAAAAATCAACGGCCACTTCGAACCGTCGGATTTGTATTTGCAGCAGAAATATTTTCTCGAAGAAGTTGCGAAACTGCCGAAAGCTAAAGTGAAAATTATCAACGCCGAGCGGCATGAAGATGATGTGTTCGCCGAAACCCTTGCAGCGGTTCAATCTCTCCTCAAGCACTAACTGGTCACCCTCCCATCTGAGCCAACTAGGAGCTTGTCCGTAACGTGGCGTGGAATGCAAAGTTACGGACAAGCTCTAACAGGTTTTTGAAAAACTCTCCCCTTATCATGATGGCGGCGTCAATCGGATAGGGCAGGTTTACTCCTGCCTGAACTTTTTGGGCTCCTTTTCCGGAGGTCGCTCGGTCTTCTCCGCGGGCTCTCGGGGCGCGGGGGGTTGGCCCTTACCTTCTGCCTGCGGAGGAGTCTGACGCGGCCGTTGTTGCTGGGGGGGCTCACCGCGTGGGGCGGGTTGCGGTGGTCGCGGTTGTGGAGCGGACTCCACGCGCGGCGCGGGCTGCTGAGTGCGCGGTTGTGCGGGAGTTCCCACATGTGGCACAGCCGTCTGGGGGCGTTGCTGCACAGGGGCCTCCTGGCGTTGAGCACCAGGCTTGCCAGCGGGGGTCGGTTCCTGCCATCTCGGCTCGCGCTGGGGCTTTGCCGGAGCCTCGCCCCGAGTCCGGGGCGTCGGCTTGCCGGGTTCGGCTGACTGTCGGCGCTCCTGCTGAGGAGCTGGTTCGGCAGTCGGCGGTGTCGGACGACCCCTGATTATTTCCGGTTGCCTGGCGGGCTGCCGCTGTTCCGGCGCCTGTTTGGCTGGTGACGGAGTCGGCCGGCCTCTGATGACGTCCGGCTGTTTCGCGGCAGGCTGTTGTTCAATCCGGGGCGTAAGCCGCTCCCTTTTTCCCGGCTTCGCTCCCGGGACTGCCGGATGCTGCTCCCGTATCATTTTCTGCGGCTCGGTCCGTGTCCTGACCGGCATCTCGGCTCGGGGCTGCCCCGGCTTGAAGACCGATCCCCGCTCTTCGCGCACTACCGCCCTCTCCCGTTTGATCTGGTCCACGCTGACCCGCCTCACCCGTTCCGGCGGCTTTCTTGCCGCAGGGACGTCCCTGATGACCGGCATGGCGGTCGTCTTGGAGGGTTTGATCTCAGGCTGACCAACTCTGACATTTGCCTCTCTGAACGGATTCCCCGTGACCCGGACCGGTTCTTTCCTGCCGCTCACGAAGGTATTGGTGTTGACGACCGTCACGGCATTCCGCACGTTGACGTTCCGGAAATTCTGGACCACCGTCTGGTTGATGGTGACGTTGGTGATGTTCACGCTCCCCGGCCCGTAGTATCCGCGCCCGTAGTAGATTTCACCCGGCGCCAGCGGCACCCACGCCACATAGGTCGGGGTATGGACCCATCCCACGTACCCCGGCCCCCAGTAGACTGACCCTCTGGAAGGAGGGACCCAGCACCAGCCGAAATTCGCCACAAAGGCCCATCTCCCGTAGTGGTAGGGGACCCACCCCCACGGTTCGTAGGCGATCCAGACATAGTCACCACGGACCCAGCACCACCTGCCGACCCGATAGGGGGACCAGTCGGCGGATACCGACAGGGGGCGCCAGCAGTAGCCGTAGTCGGTAACGTAGACCCATTTGCCGTAGTCGTCCAGGTCATAGGCGTAGTCGTCCAGCTCCTCGGGGATGTAGCGGAGGCTCCTGTTCCCCGCGGCAAGCTGCTTGTCCCGTTGCCGGTTCCAGTTTTCCCATTCGTCGGGCGGCGCCAGGGGGAAGAGCTCCGCCGTCAGGTCACTGCCGAGGTGGAGGGTATTGCCCGCGTCGACCTCGGACCTGCCGCTTCTCGACTCGGCGGAGGCATACCCCTTGAGGACCGATACGTCGGTGTCCCCGTTCTGCGCCACGTCGATCATCACGAGGGAATTGTCGTAGCAGCCGACCGACGACTGGGGGGTGTCGACCTGGATATGGTCAATCCCCCCTTTCCTGTTGTTGATGTAAGCGTGGCCGCCGTTCAGGTAGAACTGGAACGACTCTTCCTGGAGCGCCAGGATGTCGAACGAGGTGGCCGCCCCGAGCCGGATGTAGACCCCCCCCTGGACCTGGACCTCGGCGCGGGCGCCCTCCGGCACCCACAACACCCACAACCGGTCGCCCTCCAGGATCGGCGTGTTGATGGCGGCAGGGACCCAGTCCTGGGTGTCGGCGGTATAGATCTGCACGTCCCCGCTGATGAGACTGATCCGTGCGCTTCCCAGCTCTGCCGCGAAGGCGCCGCCGGGGAGCAGGAGCAGGAAGAACATCACAATTCTGAGAAAACCCATGGTTTGCTCCTCCATAATCGGGAAAATTTCCTTAAATTTTAACCGAACAACCGGGAATGTAAAGGAACGGCGGGGCGAGAAAACGGGAGGGAGGAGTCAGAGCTTGAGGAGCAACGCCTCGGCGATGGTGACCCGCTCCCTCTCGGGAGGGTTTCCTCTGAAAAATTCAGCGACGAACAGGGCGTTAACCGCCGCCAGCGTGGTGTTGAGGCGGTCGAGGTCGATGACGGCGCTCCCCGGCAGGGTGTCGAGCCCCTGAAAGTTCAGGGGACAGAAATCGACGGTCCGCTTCCCCTCCTGGCTGGTGAGGAGGGGGAGGCCGTGGGTGCGGCAGATGATGGGGCGGGCGGTGTAGAGAAGGCAGCGGCCGTCTTCCAGCAGAGGACAGGGGACGTCGGGGGAACTCAGCCGGGCGCGCTCCCTGATACGGGTGGCCTCCGCGGTTGGGAGGGCGCTCAAGGTGGACGCCAGGGCGATCCCTTCCACCGGGAAGAGGGAGAGGTGGCGGCAGCAGCCGGCACAACCCGGCCGGCAGGCGAGCTGCGCGCCGAACTCCGTCGTGACCGCCGTACAAAGCTCGTCGACCCGCGTCACCAGGGTCTGGTAGTTGTTGAGGATATCCACGGTACTCCTTCCGGGTTCCCTGCAGAAAGCATCATTTTACCATTTTCGCACATTCGCCGGAGAAAGTGGATAAAATTCCTTAGTCCTCTACCATGCGGGCAAGAGGGCTTGTTCTTTAATGAACTGACGGATGGTATTCATATCGTCCAGGGACAAACCGACGAACTGAAGGCCCATCCCGGCGGGAAGGTTTAGGTTCTTTAGTGCTTCGGGATGATTAAGCCAGGCAACCCGGCCGGTGCACTTTATGGCAGTTAGGTTGTCCCTCAGGGTGAATTCGACGTTTAACAGGCTATCGACTGGCAGCAGATTGTCTGTTTCTAGAAAAACACCGCCAGTACTCATATTAACGGAATAATCAGTGAGAGCTTTGTACGGATTGGTCTCGTGGCTATAGCTGATACTAAGACGCGCCATGTACCTGGGCATTTTTCTGTATTCTATGTTGAGATATCTTTTGGTTACCGCCAGGAAAAAATTTCGATTGAGCGGCTTGGCGATGATATCGTCACAACCCGCCTGCCAGCATCGCTCAAAATCTTCCTCATTGCCGCCTTGTATCACCATGACGACAGGTATTTCATTAAGATTTTTATCGGCTTTTATGGTAACGCAACACTTATCACCATCCATGACCGGCATATTCAAATCCATGAAAACCAGTTCGGGATGTTCTTCCATGACCATCTTGAGGGCTTCGACTCCGTTGTGCGCCGATAATAACTGGAATTCCTCCTGGTTCAAAAAAGCCTTTTCCTGTTCGAGAAACAGGTTGACATCGTCAACAAGCAGTATCTTTCTCTTTTCCATGATCAGCCTCCTGTTTGTCAACTTGTAGAGTTGGCGTTTTACCTTTACCATTACAACCTTGATGCCAAGTTTGCTGGCCCGGGTAACTGGCCGTTTCTACAGCTTTGTTTGCCGGTAAGGCGATTGTCATGAGTTGATGGTTGTGCAGGGAGTGAACATCCGGTTGTTCAATAAAAGTGAACTTGTTGTCACGTTAAGGTGATTGGGGGGGACATGAAATTGATGCTTGACTAACGAGCTATCTCTATTAAAATTTTTTACATGTTTTTAAATACGGTAAGATAGAGTCGGAGAATGGTGTATGGATACCTGCGGATTTCGGTCGTCCTGCGTCTTTTACAATGATCTGAAGGAAAAAAGACCAATTACCCTGGGATACATAAAAGAAGAGTACTGCGACAGCAATTACGCCCGGTGCGCACGGTTCATGATCTACAAGAACCGTGGCCCCTGCAATGTGTCGAAATACCTCTTCCCGGAGGATATCCACGAGGCTTGCAAGATACTTGACGAACTGAATTGATCCCGCCGGGCAGTTATTTCCCGAAGCGGTTCACTTGACCATGTCGGCGAAGGTTATAGAATGATAATCGTGCAGTCATTTTGCGGAAGAGGGGAGAAATCATGGCACATTGCGATTTGTGTAACTCTTGCTTCTTCTTTAATGAGCAAATATCAGATATGCCGCGCACTGCTGAATTCTTGAAAGACAAGTACTGCAAGAGGGATTTCGCCGGATGCGCACGATTCCTGGTGTCCAAATCTTATGGTAAGGATCGGGTGCCGGAATATCTGTATCCCAACGATACTTTCGAGACCCTGAAGGTAAACTGAATCAGCGTCGATGGCGGGGAACGGCATTACTGTCGCAGTGCACCCGGTTACTATTTAGCCATCGGCTCACTACGAAGGAACTTAAACGAAAGGCCCCACGGGGAAACCGGTGGGGCCTTGTCTTTTTGGCTGGCGCTACCTGTCGGACCCTATCCGGTTGCCCCATGGCTCCCATAACGGCGAGCCGGCCCTTCGCGATACTCTATCCCAGAGGTAGAGAGTTATACAGTGAGGAATTTCTTTGCCATCCGGTGCTTGGTAGGGTATGATTATGGTATCTATCCAGGTACCAAAAGGAGTTAATGCATGAACGCCATACCTGCCCAGGAGATCAAACGGCGTGGTATAGCCGCGGTGGATGATCTCATTGCTAAAGGTGATGTCCATGTTATCAGGAACAATCAGCCGCAGTACGTGGTGTTGTCCGAGGAACGCTACCAGGAGCTGATAGTGGCGGAGCAGGAGGCCTATTATGCCCGGGTCCGGGCATCACTGGAGGATCTCAAAGAAGGCAGGGTCAAACGCGGCACGGCAGACGATCTGATTAAAGAACTGAAGTTGGAAGATTAGAGCATGTATTCCCTTGTCTGGAGTGCCGGTTTCACCCGCTCGGCCGAAAAATTCATAAAAAGCCATCCGGATTTGCGGCAAAAGCTTGCGGCCATTCTTCGTGATCTCGAAAATGATCCGTTCCAGCCGCACCTGAGATATCACCAGCTTTGTGGGAATCTAAAAGGCGTTAAGGCCGTCAGCATCACCTACAGCTATCGCATCACCCTTACCATTGTGGTCTCTGACAAGGAAATCATCCTGCTCGATGTCGGAAGTCATGACGAGGTGTATCGGTAGAAAGGAACTTTATCCGGGAATCGAACAGCGTCCCCGTTAGTCCCCTGATCGTTTCTTAGCTGAAACCGTTAAAAAACGAAAAACCCCATTCCTTTCGGAGTGGGGTTTTTCTTGTTGGAGCCGCTAATCCGAATCGAACGGACGACCTATTCATTACGAGTGAATTGCTCTACCGACTGAGCTATAGCGGCCTATGCTCTGGATACCAAAATGGATGCCTGAATATTGAACTTGTTATTTTCTCCCGCTGTTCAACTATTTAAAAGCCGGGTCAAATGATTACGATTCAATACGCTACCATCTGAGCTAAGGTGACTTGCCCTGTGTTTTTATACCAATTTTCACGGCAAGTCAACCGCTATTGCGGTTTTTCCCTGCACGCTTCGCTGTTCACTCTTTACGCCTTGACGGACTGCTTTTCCATGGCGTCATCCATCACCTTGTAGGCGCAGAACTCGCCGCACATGGTGCAGGCGCCATGGTCGGCCACTCCCGATTCGGCCCGGAGCCGACGGGCCTTCTCCGGGTCGAGGGCCATGTTGAACTGTCCCTCCCAGTCGAGCTTCTTGCGGCATCTGGCCATCTGGATGTCCTTCTCCATCGCCCCCTTGACCCCCTTGGCGATGTCGCCGGCGTGGGCGGCGATCCGGGCGGCGATTACCCCTTCCCGGACATCCTCGACGGTCGGGAGGCGGAGGTGCTCGGAGGGGGTCACGTAGCAGAGGAAGTCGGCGCCGGCGGAGGCGGCGATCGCCCCGCCGATGGCGCAGGTGATGTGGTCGTAGCCGGGGGCGATGTCGGTGACCAGCGGCCCCAGGACGTAGAACGGCGCGCCGTGACAGAGTCGCTTCTGGAGGACGATGTTGGCCTCGATCTGGTGGAGTGGCACATGGCCCGGCCCCTCGATCATTACCTGCACCCCGGCATCCTGTGCCCGCTGGGTCAGCTCCCCTAAAAGGATCAGCTCGTCCGAGCGACAGGATCATGTCGTACTCCCGGGTGATCTCCAGCAGCCGGTCGAAGTGCTCGAACAGCGGGTTCTCGCAATTGTTGTAGGCCATCCACTCGATGGTGAAGGCGCCTCCCCGGGAGACCACGTCCATGATCCGCCCCTCGTTCCGCATCCGCTCCACCGTCGAGCGCGTCACCCCGCAGTGGACCGTGATGAAGTCCACCCCGTCCTCGGCATGCTTGACTATTCCGGCGAAGATGTCGTCCACGGTCATGTCGACGATGGCCTTGTTCTTGTTGCGGACCGCGTCCAGCGCCGCCTGGTAGAGGGGGACGGTGCCGATGCAGGCATTGGTCTCGGCGATGATGGCGCGGCGGATCTCGTCGACCGGTCCGCCGGTGGAAAGGTCCATGATGGCGTCCGCCCCATGGTGCACGGCGACCCGGGCCTTCTCCAGTTCCTTGGAGATGTCCAGGTCGTCGGCGGAGGTACCGATGTTGGCATTGACCTTGGTGGTGAGCCCTTTCCCCACCGCCAGCGGCCGGCCGTTCTTGCGTTTTATGTTGCGGCAGATGATCAGGTTGCCCGCCGCGATGCCGGCCCGGATAAACTCCGGCGATACCCCTTCGGCGAGGGCCGCCTCCTTCATGCTGTCGGTGATGATTCCCTGGCGGGCAAATTCGAGTTGCGTTGTTGCCATGCGATTATACTCCTTGAATTGAATAGGCAAAAAGAGGTTGTTACCGTGGTAGAGACGCATTGCAATGCGTCTCTACTCCCGTACCTGCTGCGCAGCAAGAAAATGATTCACCGGCCCGTGCCCCTTCCCCAGAGGGTGGGCGAGTCTGATGGCGGCGGTCACGAACTCCTTGGCTCT